>Ga0105049_10010826_pt1 | contig 10463 bp, 7 predicted proteins | sample MAT06_FD_78087 | JGI IMG/M metagenome (GOLD analysis project Ga0105049, IMG submission 78087) | Freshwater microbial communities from Lake Fryxell liftoff mats and glacier meltwater in Antarctica - MAT-06 | ecosystem: Environmental > Aquatic > Freshwater > Ice > Liftoff microbial mat | place... | reverse complement strand
TTCACGCTAAACCCGGATGTTGACTTTGCCAGCAATGAAAGCTGCACTGTAACCGTGGTGGCACCTCAGGTAACTGACCAAGATGCCAACGATCCGCCAGATACGATGACAGCTGACTACAATTTTACCTTCACGACTGTAGGCCAAAGCGCTTGTGCCGCGCCCACGACCCCGATCCATACGATTCAAGGTGCGGGTAACACGGCAGCTATCACCACGACAGTCACCGTGCAAGGTGTGGTCGTGGGCGACTATGAAGGCGCTTCGCCTGCCCTACGTGGCTTCTATCTCCAAGATCAGAATCCGGATGCTGACCTAGCCACATCAGAAGGTATCTTTGTCTTTAATGCCAATAACGATACTGTCAGCCTAGGTCAAGTTGTGCAGGTAACGGGGACTGCCACTGAGTTTCAGGAACAGACACAGCTCAACGCGGCAACCATTGAGAGCTGTGGTGCCACTGCCACGGTCTTGCCGGTGGATATTACGTTGCCTGTGCCGGCGGCTGTGAACGGTATACCCTATCTGGAACGCTATGAAGGCATGTTGGTGCGCTTCCCCCAGACACTCTATGTGACGGAGCATTTCCAACTGGGCCGCTTTGGCCAAATCGTGATGTCGTCAGGCGGACGACTCCCCGAGCCGACAAACATTGTTACTCCAGGTGCCCTAGCTCAAGCTCAACAGGCGGCCAACGACCTCAATCAGATCATTGTCGATGATGAACTTCAAAACCAGAACCCTGACCCGCTTGTATTCGGGCGCGGCGGTAATCTATTGAGCGCCGGCAACACCTTGCGTGGTGGGGATAGCGCTACGGGTATGATCGGTATCTTGAGCTATACTTGGGGCGGCAATGCGGCCAGCGGCAATGCCTATCGCCTACGTCCCATCAACGCGTTGGGGGGTGGCATCCCCAACTTTCAAGCTCCCGACCCGCGGCCAGCCGGGCCACCGACAGTGGGTGGGCGTCTCAAAATCGCCAGCTTCAATGTCCTGAACTATTTCTTGAGCCTGGATGTCGGCACCACGGCCAACTGTGGCCCACTCGGTTTCAAACAAGAGTGTCGCGGCGCTGAGACGGCTGAGGAACTAAGCCGTCAGCAACAAAAACTGAACCAAGCGCTGCTCAAGCTCGATGCCGATGTCATTGGCATGATGGAGTTAGAAAATACACAAGATGCACAGGGTCAGGATGTCAATCCACTGGCCGATATTGTCGGTCGCCTGAATGCATCACTCGGCAGCGACATTTACGGGCAGATCGATACAGGAGTGATCGGCACCGATACGATTCGTGTTGGCTTTATCTATAAAAAAGCTAGCGTAACGCCGGTGGGCGAATCACTGATCGATAACCACCCGATCCATGACCGTCCGCCAGTCGCCCAACTTTTCAGCGAGAATGGCAGTGGTGAGCGCCTTACCGTCATTGTGAATCATTTTAAGTCGAAAGGGAGCTGCCCAAGCAACCCGCTTGACCCTAACATTGATCAGGGCGACGGTCAGAGTTGCTGGAATAGCCAGCGTGTACAGCAGGCCCAGACCTTAATCGATTTTATTAGTGGCACGGTGACGCCAACTACAGGTGACCCGGACGTACTTTTGATCGGAGACTTCAACGCGTATGCCATGGAAGATCCGATCAAGACCCTGGAGCGTGCCGGTTATACCAACCTTATCGCGCAGTTCGGTGGTGCGTCAGCCTATTCCTATGTTTTTGATGGGCAATGGGGCTATCTCGACCATGGTTTGGCTTCGCCGAGCTTACTCGCCCAGGTGACCGGGGCCGGCGATTATCATATCAATGCCGATGAGCCAAGTGTCCTCGACTACAATACTAACTTCAAGAGTGCTGGCCAAGTGACGAGTCTTTATAATACCGATGAGTTCCGTACTTCGGATCATGATCCTGTGGTGATCGGCCTTAGTCTTCAACCACTTGCGCAGGCGCAGGCGGACACCTACACCGCTGAAGCAGGGGCATCGCTGCTGATCACGGCCACACAGGGTCTTTTGGCCAATGACAGTGGTGGGCCATTGATGATTATCTCATCCACCGTGCCAGCGCATGGGTCCCTAGCCCTCAATGTCGACGGTTCATTTGTCTACACCCCCACGACCGGTTATGTCGGCCCCGACAGCTTCATTTATACCGTCACCCAAGTCGTCTCAGATACTAGCCAGCAGAGTAAGAGCGAATCTATAGTCATAGATCGGACCCAACTGCTAGATAGTACTTCGTCGGCCACCGTCACGATCAACACGGTGGATACCATCGCGCCGGAAACGATCCTTGATAGTCAACCAAGTGGCCTAAGCGACAGTAACAATGCCAGTTTCGCTTTCTCCGGTACGGATGCCGGGACAGGCGTGACAAGTTACGTATGTAGTCTTGACGGCGCACCCAATACGCCTTGTACCAGCCCGGTTAATTACACCGGGCTGGCGAATGGCAATCATACCTTTGCGGTGAAAGCAATCGATGCAGCTGGCAATCTTGACGTGACTCCCGTCATCTACAACTGGACTATTCAAACGACGCTCCCAAACAGTCTGTTCTATCTGCCTCTAGTCAACCGCTAACCAAACAAATGTGATGTAATAGGTGATAAGTCGCTAAACTAAAGCAGCCCGCAGGAACTCCTCGAGTCCTGCGGGCTGCTTTAGTTTTTAACGTCAGATCAAAATTAGCGATAAGCCAGCTAACCGTTAACCCGCTATTAATTATAGCCTCCAATCCATAACAAGAGATTGTTCCTACCTGAACAATCTCTTTACATCGCTCTGGCATACTGCAAGGAGATCATCTGATCTATCGTACCCGGGAACATTTGTAGAGAGGGCGCACATGCCATTATTGGAGATTCACGGGCTCAAGGTTGTCTACCCAAATGGAACGGAAGCTCTCAAATCGATCAATATGCATGCGGCAGAAGGCGAGATCGTTGCCATTATTGGCCGCTCTGGGGCGGGCAAATCGACACTTTTGCGTTGTATTAATGGCCTACAATCTGCTACTGCCGGCAAAATCTTATTGGACGGCGATGAAATTACGGCAAAAAGTGAAACCGAGTTGCGCAAAATTAGGCGCAAGATCGGCTTCATCTGGCAGGAATACAACCTGGTAGAGCGGTTGCCCGCCATGACCAATGTCTTGACGGGGCGCCTTGGCTATAGCTCACCCTGGCAGAGCGCCTTTGGCTTTTTTGATGCCGCGCAGCGTGAAATTGCGCTACGTAACCTAGAACGTGTGAATCTGTTGCATCGTGCCAATCACCGTGCCGATCGGCTTTCGGGTGGGGAAAAGCAGCGGGTGGCGATTGCGCGCGCCATGTCGCAACAACCCAAGATTGTCCTGGCAGACGAACCCGTAGCCAGCCTCGATCCCGAACTGGCCGAGCAAGTGATGAGTGTGCTATATCGGGTGGCGCGTGAGGATGGGGTGTTGACGGTCATTAACATCCATCAAGTCGAGCTGGCCAAACGCTTTGCCGACCGTTTGATTGGCATTGCTCAGGGTAGCGTAGTCTTTGATGGTCCACCCGCTGAATTGGATGAGTACGCGTTGAATCAGATTTATCGCTTTGATCACGACCACAGCATCGCCTGACCTGGAACATGAAACTAGTGGAGAAGAGGTACCGATGACAACAAAGCTATTCGGCATAGAGCGCCAGGTGACAGCTCCAACAGAGGCGCTACCTGCACAATTGCGTACCGATTTACTCTATCCCTGGCCGCGCATTACCTGGCGAACGACCCTGATTGTGCTTTTTCTGCTGGGACTATTCGCTTGGGGTGTGAATGGCACCAACGCCCGTCCCTCCGAACTGGTTGCAGGCATTCCCAACATTCTTGACTTTATTCGTCGTCTCTTCCCCCCACGTTTCGATATGGTGCCGTTGCCCTTAGCGATTCCCGCCTTCCAGTTGCTGGGTTTCACAGTACCGGCGATTGGCTTCCCAGGGTTAACCATTCCCTTTCCCGAAGTCATCCAGGCGATTATCGAAACGGTGCAAATGGCGTTGATTGGCTCTGTGTTGGGCATCATCCTGGCCGCGCCCTTTGGCTTGCTGGCCGCGCGCAACACATCTCCCCATCCGTGGATCTACCAAGGGACGCGCATGTTCCTCAACGCCAACCGTTCCCTACCGGAAATTGTCTATGCGCTCATTTTTGTGGCGGCGGTCGGGCTTGGGCCCTTTGGTGGTGTGCTGGCATTGGCCATCGGCTCAATCGGTTCGATTGGTAAATTGTACGCCGAAGCGATTGAACAAGTTGACCCCCAACAGGTGTTGGCGGTACGCGCAACCGGGGCCAATCCGCTCTTGACCTTCTTTTATGCGGTCATTCCACAAGCGTTGCCCGTCATCGCGTCCTACTCACTGCTGCTCTTTGAAGGCAACATTCGCCATGCCAGTATCTTGGGCATCGTCGGTGCCGGTGGGATTGGGTTCATTATCAGCAAGTATATGGCCTTGTTTCAATATACCCGCCTGATGGGTGCGGTCATTTTGATGATATTGGCTGTGACTTTGATTGACCGCACGAGTGATTTCCTGCGGAAACGGATTATCTAACCTGTGTGCCATAAATCATGAAATCTTCGATCACAAAAAGGAAAAGTCATCGTATGAAACGCCATCTGCTCCTTATAAGTTTGTTACTCATGCTGGCGACCAGCCTGAGTGCCTGTGTGATGCCCGTTGCGCCTGCTGCATCGTCAACGGATGCCCCGGTAGTAGCCTCGGTGGTAGAAGGGGATAAGGCTGGTTGGCCCGAAATCTTCCGCGTCGGTTTCTTTGGTGGCGATGATGCGGAAAAGACCTTGAATGACAATGAACCGTTCCGCCTCTATATGGAAGAGCAGCTTGGCATGCCCGTGGAACTTTTCACCGGCACCAGCTACAGCGCCGTCATTGAAGCCATGCGTGCCGATCGGGTGGAAGCCATGTTGGTTGGTCCCTTTGCTTATGTTTTAGCCGTCCAAGAAGCGCAGGCCGAAGCTCTTGCGATCAACGTCGGGTTGGAAGGCGATGCGACTACGTATAATCCTGATGCGCCGACCCACTATTACAGCCTGATCTTCACCAAGAAGGGTTCGGGGATTGCAACGCTGGAAGATCTGCGCGGCAAGGATTTCGCCTTTGTAGATCCAGCATCTACCTCTGGTCATCTGGCGCCCAAGACATTGCTGACTAAGTATGGTATCAACCCCGATACGGATATGAAAACCGTCTTTGCTGGCAGCCATCCGTCTGCCGTGTTGGCCGTATGGAATGATCAGGCTCCGGCTGGCGCCACTTTTGAAAACAATCTCTATACGCTCGCCAAAGAAGGCCAAATTGAGTTTTGTGGTTTTTCCGATGGCAAGCTAGCCGTGAAGCGCACCCCAGAAGAGATCAAAGCGGTCTACGATGCCTGTCCCGACGGTAACTTGGTCGCGATTGCCTACACCGATGAAATTCCCAGCACGCCTTTCGCTGTCCGCAGCAACTTGCCAGATTCCTTCAAGACGGCGGTCAAGGATGCCTTGCTGGCCATCAAGGATAACGATGAATTAGTAGCCGAAATGAAGGCCTGGTATGTCGATCCATCCGCCGAGTTGGGCCTAGAGACACTCGACCAGTATTACAACTCGTTGCGCGATATTGCCAAGTTGCTCAACCTGGATCTCAAGGAACTGGCTAAGTAGATAAGTTTGTGAATAGCCAGGTAGCTGATAGCCGCCGCACCTATCAGCTACCTGGTTTTCTTGTTTCACTACATTTATCGTAACTATTACGCCAGCGTTAAATGCGTGTTGAATGAATTCAACACCTGCGACGGGAAACGTGTTTAAACACGTTTTCTATCCCAGGCTCTGAATTCATTCAGAGCAGCAGGTGATGAAATGTAACGTTGTCGTACGATTCAGCCGGGAGCGCGCCCAGGGGGCTCCCAATCCTGGTGGCTTCCGTCACTGGCCACCAGGGATGGCGGCGTTCCCGGCAGTAAAAGCCTGTGCCTGAATCGTTACCATTTATCAATCATCCATAATTTGTATACCTGAACTTATAAACTAATGGCACCTGATCAACTCTTTGCCGAACAAAGCGTCTATCTATCCATCTTAACCGCGACACCGGCAGAGGCAGTAAAGCAGTTTGTCGAAGCGTTGCTGGCGCGGCTCTCTACGGTCCAGGTTATCACCAGCCGCACTGGATTGGCAATGCTCCCTTTTACGGACACGGTCAAGGGCGTCACCTTTCACCTGGGCGAAACCTTGTTGGCCGAAGCCCATGTCCGGGTTGGCGATCAGGAAGGCTATGCTGCTTGTCTTGGTCGTGACCTAACGCAGGCGATCGCACTCGCGATCCTGGATGCGCTGCTGCAAAGTAATGAGGCCACAGCCAAAACCGAACAGCCCGCTATTCTGGCCTTTGTGGCCGCGGCTGCCCAACAACAACAAGCGCAGGAGATGGCCCTGTTGCACAAAATTGAAGCCACGCGCGTGGAACTGGAAACCTTCTGATGACGATTCCTGCGTCTAGCAATGCCCAACCACCCCAGTCTACCGCTAGTGAAACCGTTGCACGCGAAACATTTCAAGCCTTGCTCTCCGCGTTGAGCAATCCAGGACACATTTTTACCTTGCCTGGCGTCGCGCGCGCGACGCGGCAAAGTTGTTACCAGATCGGGATAGCACTGCTGGATCTAGAGACCAGCTTTTTTACACCTGATCTGGCACTCGCAGAGGCTTTGCAGCGGAGTGGCGCTTCTGCCCTGGCAGCATCTAGTGCCGCCTATCTCTTTTTTCCAGATGAAGCCGCATTCATCGGCTCGGCAGCAGAAGAGACCTTGCTGTCGATTGAACAGGCGTCTGTTGGCACCATTGTCGACCCCGATGAGGGGGCAACAGTGATCGTAGGCTGTGGCTTAGGGTTGGGTCAGACATTGCGTTTATACGGACCTGGCATCCAGCAGGCAATTGAAGTGCGCATTGATCGATTGCCGGTCGAGTTCTGGCAACTGCGCACCGCCAAGATCAACTATCCTCTTGGGATCGACCTCTTTTTGGTGGATGGTGGTCAGGTAGTCGGGCTGCCGCGAACAACGATGATCGAGCTTGCGTAACGTGGCGAGCAAATAATAGACGAACCATTTAAAAGTCAACCCAATAAGCCCGGTAATGTACGAGAGTGTATCTATGACTTTTAAGGGTTTTATCTATAAGTAGAGAGCGAATAAGTCTATGGCCTATGTTGCAACCAGAGGTGGTGAGAACGCCATCCAACAATCTGAACAACTTTTTCATGATCTGCGCGGCCAGGTTACGTCTCCATTTATCCAGACGCTAATGCAGACAATGCCTTATCTGGTCGATCGCGTGATGAGTGATGCCGGTCTCTATGCACCCGAACTGGCGGCGTTGGCACTGGCGCAGAGTGGTGGCGATCTGTATGAGAGTGTGCTGTTATTGCGCGCCTACTGCTCCACTCAGCCAAGATTGACCTATGCGCAACCAGTCCAGAGCGCAGATCTATTGACTGTACGGCGTATTTCAGCCGCGTTCAAGGAGATTCCCGGCGGTCAAATTCTAGGACCCTCGCTCGATTATAGTCATCGGCTGCTCCGTTTTGATCTGCTGGATGGCGCACAGGATCAACCTGCCGTGACCCCTGCCGCTCAGGCCGCTAACAAAGTCTATCCAACCGTCGCCGGTTGGCAACGTAGTCAAGATTTAATCGAGCAATTGCCAGTGCCGGAACCGTTTGATTCGCTCACGACCCCGGACATCACCCGGGAGCCAGTCAGTTTTCCTGCCCCGCGTGCACACCGCTTACAAGCGCTGGCCCGCGCCGACACGGGCGGTACGTTGGCCTTGGGCTATGCCTCTATGCGCGGCTATGGCTTGACCCACCCGACTATCAACGAATTGCGTCTGGCCTATGCCGATGTCAATCTGACCCATCCGCTTACCGGCAAAACTTTCAGCGCAGGTCGCGTGCGCGTGAGCCAGGCCGAAGTGGTCAGTACGGGTGGCGGTACGCCCGAAAAACCAATGCTGGAACTGGGGTTTTCGGCGACGTTAGGCTGGAATGAAGTCAAGATTATTGCCGCGTCAATGCTGGATCTGGAGATGGACAAGCCCAATCCCCACCCGGCGCATCGCGAGGAATTTGTGCTCTACCACACCGAAGCAGTTGAGGCTTCCGGCTTCTGTATCCACTTCAAGCTGCCCCATTATGTCACCTTCAGCAGCAGCATGGATAACATTCGCAATGTGCGTGAGTCGCAAACACGGGGCATGTTCGAGGGCATGTTTGTGCAGCATATTGCCAAGCCCTCATCAACCACTACCGCAACCAATGGTGCTGAATCAGCGCACGCGCATGACAGCAACCATAACGGTAGCGTATCAACAGCACAGCCAGGTCCGAAGGCAGGTAGAGCATGAGTACACTGGGTCAACTGGCTGCGCCTTACACAGAAGCCCAAAAAAGCGGTTATTCCTATGGCTTTCTTGATGAGTTTGCCAAGCGCGAGATTCGCCGCCGCATCCTGAAAGCCGTTGCCATTCCCGGCTATCAAGTACCTTATGCCAGTCGTGAGTTGCCAATTGCACGCGGCTGGGGCACTGGCGGCCTGCAAGTGACACTCAGCGTAGCTGGCCCCGATAGCGTGATCAAGGTGATCGATCAGGGGGCTGATGATTCAGTCAACGCAGCCAATTTGCGCCGTTTCATCGCGCGCATGACGGGTGCCCAGACCACTACCGATACGCTAGCCGCGACGATCATCCAAAGTCGTCACCGTATCCCCGAAGAGATTTTGCACAACAGCCAACTGCTGGTCTTGCAGGTGCCTGATCCCGAACCGCTGCGCGGTGTGCAGCCAGACATATCGCAGGCCCGCATCATGCATGGTGATGCCGACTACAGCCAGATGTGGCTCACGCTCTATGAGCAACTGGTCTTCTTTGGACGCTTTATGCAGGGATCCAGCTATCCATCGCTGGTGCATGGTCGTTACATCATGTCACCCAGCCCGATCCCGCGTTGGGATACACCCAAATTGCACCAAGCTGCCCACCTCACGCTGCTTTCGGCGGGGCGCGAAAAACGGCTCTATGCGGTGCCGCCCTATACCGATGTGCGCCCGATTGAGTTTGACGATGTTTTCTTTGCGGTAGAGGCGCAACAGGAATGGCGCTGCCGCCAGAGTGGCGCACAGCACAAATTTATGAACGAATTGCCCCAAGCCGATGGCTCTATGCTCTACGAGCTATCGGACACCAGTTATGCCGAGAAGTTGGTAGCCGCGCGTGCTGGCCAGCCGGTAGCGATTGGGCAGACCTATTTTGACGGTCAGGGGCAATTTTATCACCAGGGTTTTATCCGATAGACGCTCATTTGTGCAAAGGGTAAGTTGTTGTCTGCACGCTATGGCACAAACTTATACTTTGGGCTAATGGGCAAAAAGAGAAGGAGTTCTACCATGTTTACACGTATGCGACTTGCATTGATTGCGCTCTTCCTGATGGCGACTGTGGGCCATGCCGCAGCGCAGACAAGCGGCGCAGAATTGATTGGCTATGCCGAGTTGCCCGCCGACACCTTTGCCCCTGGCCCCGATTCCGGTCAATTTGAAGGGAACGGCAACAAACTGGCCGCCCCACGTTTTGCCGGTCAGCCGATTCAGGGGTTTTCGGCCATTCAATTTGGCACACAAGCTGGCAGCTATTGGGTGATGCCCGATAATGGCTTTGGCGCTAAATACAACAGCCCCGATTACTTGCTGCGTCTCTATCAAATCGCGCCGGCACCCAAGACTCTCGAAGGTGGCACCGGCGAGGTGGCGATTGACGCGCGCTTTATTCAACTGCGCGATCCCGAGCAAAAGATTCCTTTTATGATTGTCAACGAATTTACTCGGGATCGCCTGCTCACTGGCTTCGATTTCGATATCGAATCCTTTGTGGTTGCCGCAGATGGCACACTCTGGATTGGTGACGAGTTTGGTCCCTTCCTGTTGCACTTCGACGCCACCGGCAAGCTGCTGGAAGCGCCCTATGCCACGCCGAATTTCTTCGAGGGATTGGACCCGACTACAGATTTTGTCCGCTCGCCGCAAAACCCAGCCAACCTGGCCGGCGCGCCCCAACCTGGTGCCGCCAGCGTTGCCAACCTCGCCAATTCCAAGGGCTTTGAAGGCATGGCGATCAGCCCGGATAAGGCTACGGCCTATCCACTGCTCGAAGGCACGGTCATCAGCGACACCGCCGGCCTGTTGCGCATCCACGAATTTGATCTGGTTAACCAGCAGTTTGTGGGGATCGCCGGCTACTATCAGCTGGAAGATCCGAAAAATGCGATTGGTGATTTCACGGTGATCAACGAGGATGAATTCCTGGTCATCGAACGCGATGGCGCGTCGGGTGCGGATGCCAAGCTCAAAAAGATCTTTAAAATCAATCT
>Ga0105049_10010824_pt1 | contig 10464 bp, 13 predicted proteins | sample MAT06_FD_78087 | JGI IMG/M metagenome (GOLD analysis project Ga0105049, IMG submission 78087) | Freshwater microbial communities from Lake Fryxell liftoff mats and glacier meltwater in Antarctica - MAT-06 | ecosystem: Environmental > Aquatic > Freshwater > Ice > Liftoff microbial mat | place... | reverse complement strand
AGCCATCGGTTTAGTAACGATCGCGTCGGCCACCGCCGCCGCCGCCACCGCCACCGCCACTACCACCGCCGCCGTAACCGCCGCCGCCACCACCCCCGTCGCCGCCGCCACCACCCCCCCCGCCGTAACCACCGCCACCGCCACGACTGCCACCACCACCACCACCGCCGCCGCCGCCTTCACGCGGACGAGCTTCGTTGACGACGATTTGGCGACCATCCAGCTCTGCGCCGTTGAGTGCTCGGATAGCTTCATCAGCTCCCGATTCCATTTCAACGAAAGCAAAACCTTTCGAGCGACCTGTTTCACGATCGTTTACGACCTTGGCGGACGTAACGACACCGTACTGAGCGAAAGCTCGCTCGAGGCTCTCGGAAGTCGTGGCCCACGCGAGGCTACCCACAAAAATGTTCTTACCCATCAAATAACCCTTGAACTTAACCTGTTTCCAAAATCACCGATCGCTACCACAACGGCAGCATTTTAAACAAATCGCGACTTGACCCGTCTGCGGAAACCATTTCAAACGGACCGCCAGATGCACGCGGCAGAAAAACTCAATGGCGGACAAGACTGGTTTAGTACAAGACTGTCTTCGAGAAACCTGTTGCTTACATCAATTGGGCTAGGAGGGTTCTTTGCATCCCCCTGGACCTTCCCCAACGACTCAAACTTTAACCGCCGCTGGCCGGAATAGCAACGTGAGTTCCTTCGCAATATCCGAGGCAACCTCACTTTTTCCGAAACGACGCGGACAGTTTTCGTTTCTGCACCCTACGAACTGCACGAGAGGGTCGAGCACCCCGCTTTGTGCCGAGCCCATTCCGGACGCTTTTTTGGATTAGCTCTCCATGCCGGCTCGTTGACTGTACGGTTTTCGCAATACCCACAGAAGCCGCTCGATTTCGCGGTAGTCCCCCTCTTCCGCAGCATTGATCGCCTGTTGCGCCAAATAATTTCGCAGGACATACAACGGATTGACCCTATTCATTTGGGCTAACCTTTCGATATCGTCGCGTGGTTCGAGCAATAATCGCCGAACATACCGCATCATCCCGGCGTGTACCTCATCCGCAACCCTACCCGCCACAGCTGTCGTGTCGTAGTAAGCCTCACCGACGCATCGCATGATCCATTCCATCGGGCTCAGGCCAAGCTTGGCTGCCATCATGGACTGGTATTGCGACTGGAATGTGTTCTCGTAACTGTCATGCCCCTCTTGCAACAGCGCTTCGTCCCCGAAAAGCGGCCACAGCGCGTTAGCCAATTGCGCGAAGTTCTAATGAGCAATCTGCGGTTGCTGGCCAAACGCACAGCGATGATGTGCGGCGCCGGTCATGTTGGGCGTTCAGTCGGGCTGGTAGCTCGGCCGTCTCCTAGCTGGCCAGACCAATTGCCGAATGGATGCCCACCCTAGCAAGCCGCAAAAGGCACCATGCCTTCCAGCCGTTTATTGCCAGATAGAACCTCTGCCGATTCTTGGGACGAGAACCACGCGATCGGCAAACCTAAGAGTTCGGCAACTTCGTGGGAATAGGCAACCAAGCTTGGCTTCTTGACGGGGGTCGGGCTCACCAACGAATAGCACGCTCCATGAACCTAGCGACAAAAGTTGCGAAGTTCTGGATCGCCGGGGAGCGTTTCAACAAAGCGGTTTTTGAAGTAGAGTTTCAAAGGAGAATTCGGGACGCGACAGGAATTGATTTTGAAGTGTACTGTGAGGAAGGCCGGGCGAGAGATTTTTGGCACTCTTCCGAATGTTTTGGCTCGGTGTTTTGGCTCGATTGTTTTGGATGGCAGGGCTTTTCGAGAGCGGAACCGTGGCTGGTCATTTGTTCAAAGGATTGGGACCTTGGAAATAAACATCCGATGCTTGGCAGGCAGCTTTTACCGAATCCTCAGCTATCTCTGGCCTTTCCCTAATACGCTATTAGGTCTTGCCATCGGTATGCTACCATTTCTTGGCGACCGTCATTTTGCTTTTCGACGCGGTACGCTCGGGCATGTCATTCTCGCGGTGGATCAGGGGAGTTTTAATGACTCTTTTGAACACGAGTGGGTCCACGTTCGGCAGTAAGTCTGGTTCGGCCCTTTCTTTGTTCCAGCGTACCTCCTCAGCAGCGCTTGGAATTGGTTTGCTGGCAAAGACTACTACTTGGACAATTCCTTTGAAAAACAAGCGAGACGATATTCCTGACTACTACCGTGCTGGTTGCATCAGTTTGCAAGCTTACTGTTTTGAATGCGGCAAAAGAGTTAGCGCGTGACGATTGTATCGATGGTGCACCCCTCGTTTGTCAGAAGTGCCGCGAATCGTGATTCAAATGCCGTTGTCCTCGAGGCGGAGATGACGAAATGGAATTAGAGATTAGATGGGCGTGTTTGTTTTCGCCCGACTTTACCATTTCCGAGGGCCAACCCTGTGTACCAAATCTTTGCGAAAAGACTGCGGCTCTTCCTGCTCGAAGAAGACGGGCCAACGGCCGTGGAGTATGCCGTGATGGTTTCTCTTATTGCGGGGGCTTGTATCGCGTCGGTTGGCCAAGTCGCCACGGCAACCAAAAGCAGCTTCAACTCTTCCGGCGACGCGATCACGAACGCGATGAGTCCCTGAGTCGCTTGATGTAGTGATTGCCACCCAGTGACACCGCATGCTTGACGTACCCCCAGCGGTTGAGCAGGCGTTCGTCCACTCGAGCGTTGACTGATTCACAGACCATGGCTTTGGTGTTGCGAAGACGAGCGATATCCTCCATCACTTTCACACCGCGATAAAGGGTTCGGTAATGCGTGTTAGGCCCGCTGTGCGCGTAAATCACCGTCATGTACCCAGGCGCACGTCGAGGAAATGCGTAATACGCTCGGCAAACATCTTCAGGTAGCGACCGCAGCAAAGTGTGTTGAATGGCTTCCCATCGGGACGCGATTTTTGGCCACCAACGCGGATAGATAGCCACCAATTCTCCGTGGCTAAGCAGAACTTCGCCGTAATTGCAAGCCTGGAGCTCGTCTGCGTGACCCTCGATGCAATCCAGCTTGCCAAGTGCGAAACTAGCCGGTCGAAACGATCCGACTAACGATCCGAAGAGCGACATCGCCTACACGGCGACAGCGGTAGAGGCCTTTTTGATGTACTGGCTCAAGCGACTTTTGGTGCGCGAGGCCTTGTTTTCGTGAATGATCTTCTTTGCCGCGGTTTGATCCAGCATTTTGCAGTAAGCAACATATTGCACCTTGGCATCGTCGAAATTCTTCGACTCGACGGCTTCACGAAGCTTTTTGAGTGCAGTCTTTAACTGCGATTTAGCAGAACGATTGCGTGCTCGGCGCTCGAGGGACTGGCGATGGCGCTTTTTGGCACTCTTGATATTTGGCACTTCACAACTCCTGAATTCGGTCTATTTCCAACAAATCCCAAGGACGCGGGGCCGCTAATGATGCCAAGCAAACGCTTTTTTGTCCAGGGCTTTCCGCGAAAGTAGTCTTCGATACCCCTTCGAAGCTCGGGCAGTTGTGAAGTTTACCCTCTGATGCAAGAATCTGGCGAGAGCACCATATCCAACAATCGTTACCTATCGAAAACCCTCCAAAAGTCCTATTCCATGGAATCTGTCAGCGGCAACATCTACGATTATCCTGTCTACTACGATCTGGTTTTCGGGAGCGATTGGGTTTCGGAATACAAGTTCCTAGAGGCCGCTTTCAAGAAGCATGTCGAGGGGAAAACAAAACGGGTGCTGGAACCTGCCTGCGGAACGGGACGCCTCTTGTTCCGAATGGCCAAAAAAGGATATGCTGCCGCTGGGTTGGATCTCAACGAAAAGGCTATCGACTACTGCAACGCCAGGCTGCGGAAGCATGGCTTGAAACCATCCGCTTGGGTTGCGGACATGTGTGATTTTGCTGTCAAAAAGCCATTTGACGCGGCCTTTAACACCATCAATTCGTTTCGGCATCTCGGAACGGAAAAAGCAGCGGTTGCGCACTTTCGCGCCATGGCACAAGCCATTCGCCCCGGTGGAATCTACGCTCTCGGCTTTCACCTGACACCGCTAGAAGGTATTCCGACCGATACCGAGAGTTGGTCCGCACGCCGCGGCAACCTTCAAATCAACACCCAAATGTGGCCGCGTGACAAGGATGTGGAAAAGCGAATCGAGCGATTCAATCTGCGTTTCGATGTCTATCGACCAACGGGAATGGAGCGAATCGACGATTGCCTCATTCTTCGAAGCTACACCTGGCGACAATTCGCTTCCATGATCAAAAAGGTCCCGGAATGGAAAATAGAAGCTGCATACGATTTTGGTTACGACATCAATGATCCGATCGAAATCGACGCCGGCACCGAAGACGTTGTTTATATACTCAAGCGCATAGATGAATAGCGTAAGACTCTGTCGATTCCACTCGCCTTCTTCGCAAGAAGGATCAGTGAATATTTTGCATCTCAATTACTTAAGATTTTGAGCCTGAGGCGCTAGCCGATCCACGCTGCAAGACATCGGCTAGTGCTTCGTGCTTAAAAAGAAAAGCACTTCATAGGACAAAACGCTAGGACGCTATTAAAAATGGTGGCGTTCGTCGAGTGGTGTTAATTTCCGGAGTACGAAATGTATTCGGATTGCACTTTATCCCATTGCAATGTGGCATATTCGCACCTACTATTAGTGTCGTAGACGGCGACTGTAGGTTTTGGTCGCCGAAGTTCATACGCTGCTATTTTTGAGGGATGAAAAAGGTTATGAAGATGCGGAAAAAAGGCTTTACCTTGGTGGAGCTATTAGTGGTTATCGCCATCATTGGTATTTTGGTTGGTCTATTGTTACCTGCTGTTCAGGCTGCGAGAGAAGCGGCTAGGCGTATGCAGTGCAGTAACAACGTCAAGCAATTGTCGTTGGCAACACACAATTACGAGAGCACGTTTAGGACGGTAGGTCGGCTGGCAACATGGGTCCAGAAAATCGGAGTGCCGATGCAGCAATCCAATTGGAACGGTTATTCGGCACACGTCGGTATTTTACCTTTCATTGAGCAAACACCTCTTTATAATCAGTTCACATTCCGAGAATACCACTACGACAATTTTATTCTCCCCGGGGGGCAGGTTTCCGCCCTGACGGCTGGACGAACCCGCGTTTCCGCATTTCTTTGCCCATCCGACAGGCCCTACCCTACAACAACTGAGTTCGGTCAGAACAACTACGGTTGGAGCGAAGGCCCGAACGGAGGTTGGAATATTGGTTCCGGACAGCAGAACGGTTTTTGGAAACGTGATCGAGACACCAAGTTTGGTGATATTACCGACGGCCTATCCAACACGATTTTGATGTCCGAGTTCGTCAAGGGTGACAACGACAATACGCTCTACACCAACATGGGCGACATCGCTGCTGGTGGGATTCCTTTTCCAAGTCCCGTTTTTGCGACCTTCCCCACGCAGGCCATGCTTGACCAATACGGAACGCTCGGCTTGGCGGCTGCGACGAATCACCGTACGTTCGCGGGCTTCCGATGGTTCGCTCCAGGATTTTATAACACCTCCATCAACACGATGGCTACACCGAACTGGCGATTCCCTGCTGTGGGAGTCTGCGGGGGATGTGGACAAGGTGACGGACAAGGTGTTTTCCCTGCTCGAAGTCGTCACACCGGCGGTGCTAACCATGGGTTGGGAGATGGTTCCGTTCAGTTCATTAGTAACAACATCGACTTGAGAACCTACCAAGCGCTCGGTAGTGCAATCTCCGGAGATATCGGTGCTCTTGAGTAATTCACTCATTTAAGAGTCGTTCTGATTTTGGGGGAGGTCCGACACAGTGTTGGACTTCCGTTTCGGCTCCACAAACAACTAGGTTGCCTAGAATGTCACTGAGATTGAGAAGTGTGTTTGGTTTAATGATTTTGCTGATGGCGTTCGCTGGCTGTGGTGGGTCGAACGAGGAGACAGTAATCAAAGTAGCGCCGCCACCGCCAGCTGAGGAATTGCTCAAAACGGCTCTGACCGATTTAGCCAAAACCGGAACACCCGTTGGAAGTGGTGGGATGACGTTGCAACAGCACGTGGACCAGATAGGAAAGGCCGACCCGGATAAAGCCGCCACTCTCTCCAAAGGGGTGGATTCCTTGATGTCGATGACCGACCCTGCCAAGGTTAAGGCAAAGGCGAGTGAAATGCTGAAGCAATTGTAGCATTATCTTCTACTTGTTGTTTTCATAAACCGAAGCGGTTTCCGCCTCGGTTTTTTTGCTTCCAAGCTTAAGTGCAAGCCATGAAACCGGTGAGGAAGGTTCGATCAGCCAAGCAAAATAGACGCGATGCCAAGCTCGGCCCGCGGCGCACCAAAACTATCGGTCTTGTTTGCATTCTCCTTGCGTTGGTGGTTCTCTTTCAAATCATGGGGGGAGTCGCTGGGATCTCCCACTCGATGGCTCGCCACGCACTTCTGCAGCGGGATACGGCCAAAGCGGATTGGTGGTTATCGACATTCCGCTGGGCGTCTTCCTCGCTGAGCGAAACCGAATTGCTTCGAGCGCGATCCGCCAGATTGCAGGGGGATATCGCTGGAATGAATAGCCATCTCCAGTCTGCATTTCGAATGGGGCACGATCCCAAATTACTCCATCGCGAAGAACTGTTGGTTGCGGTCGGAAATGGCCAACTGGACGACCCGATCGAGAAGGACATTAACGATTGGCTGAGCGAACCCGAAGCCGATATTGCTGACATCCTGGACAATTACACGAATGGTCTAGCAAGTCTTTCTCGCTTTGCGGAGGCGAGAGCCTTTTTGATTGCGTGGGAAAAGGATTTGCCGACCGATCCTTTGCCGAACTACCGAATGGCTCGCATTCACGAACATCTTCTCCAAGTCGACGTCGCGGAGGCCGAGTATCGCAAAGCCATTTTAAAATCACCGACACATGTCCGTGCCTTGTTCGGCTTGGCGCGGTTGCTGCTGAACCAGAGAAAGCCGGCAGATGCATTGGAGTTGTTCCAACGTTGCAACACCGGGCCAACATCCTTGGCCGCGAGAACAGGAGCGGCCATGTGCTACGATTCGCTTGGTGAAACGGAGAAAAGCCTAACGATCCTGCGGGAGGTCTTTGCCTCAGGAGAAGAAAAAATAGTCGCCTCTTACCGGTCAGCGGGCGAAGTACCCGAAAGGTATGTGGTCGCTTCCGAGCTGGGCCGCATCGAAAACGGGCTCGGGAACTTTGTTGCTGCGAAGACCTATTTGGAAGCGGCACTGCAATCGAGCCCGCGCGATACTGTCGCCCGATACTCCTACGCAGTTGCCCTTCGAGGGCTTGGTATGACAAAGGAAGCCGACGAAAGCTTTGCGAAAACGACGGCAGCCCGCGAGGCGCTCGACAAAGTCACGGGGCTGCAGGAGAGGATTGGCAAAGACTCCACCGATACAGCCGCTCGGGTGCAGGTCGGCCAGATCATTCTGCAACACGAATCCGAGCGAACGGGCATTTACTGGATACAAAGTGTGTTTTCTTACGATCCCGCGAATCTTGAGGCGCATGCCGCCCTGGCGGATTACTTCGAAAGCAAGCCCGATCGCGAGGAGCCCAAAAACCGGAAGCTGATCGAGTACCACCGCTCTTTCGTTAACAAACCCAAGTGAGAAACGGATCTTGATCCAGCCTCGAGCGCTTGCAAATATCTGGAAAGCAGGATAGTTTCGGAGTTGTTATCCGTTTCGAATTTTCTTTTTTGAGTCGCTGAATGATTGCCGTAGACCACACCAGCCAATTGCCAGACGATCAACGCGTCGTCATCACCGGAATTGGCTTGACCTCCCCTAACGGCCATAATCTGGAAATGTTCCGAGAGTCCTTGCTGGCTGGGAAGAGCGGTGTTCGCAAGTACAACATCCGATACGTGGGGGACACGCTGGCCGGTGTTTGCGAATTCGAAGCCAACAAGTACCAGAGCAAGCGCGATATGCGTCGGGGAACGCGAGCCGGTGCGGTAGGGATCTGGGCTGCATCCGAAGCGGTACACCGCAGCGGTTTGGATTGGGCCAACGTTGATCGCTCGCGGGTGGGCATTTACATCGGGGTTACCGAACACGGCAATGTCGAAACCGAAAACGAAATCTATTCCATCAAGGCATACGACTACGATACCACTTACTGGTCACATCATCACAACCCCCGAACCGTTGCCAACAACCCGGCTGGTGAGATCGCTCTCAATATGGGTATTACTGGCCCGCATTACACCATCGGAGCCGCTTGCGCCGCAGGCAATGCAGGAATCATACAAGGTGTTCAGATGCTTCGCTTGCGCGAGTGCGATCTAGCCATCGCCGGCGGTGTTTCCGAAAGCATCCATACGTTCGGCATTTTTGCCTCTTTCAAGTCGCAAGGGGCTTTGGCGTCGCACGAGGATCCGACCAAAGCATCGCGACCCTTCGACCAATCCCGAAATGGAATCGTGGTGGCTGAAGGTGCATGCCTGTACATCTTGGAGCGATTGTCGGACGCCAAAGCCCGCTCTGCCAACATCATCGCTGAGATCGTTTCCTACGCCATCAATACCGACGCGACCGACTTCGTGCTCCCAAACCCTGAGCGCCAGGCCCAGTGCGTCAAAATGGCGCTGGCGCGAGGCGGACTAACGCCGGATCGCATCCAAATTGTCAGCACCCATGCGACCGGAACGAGCTCCGGCGATAGCCAGGAATGCATTGCGCTTCGCGAGGTTTTCCAAGGCTGCGAGGCGGTCCGGTTCAACAATACAAAAAGCTTTATCGGGCATACCATGGGGGCGGCCGGAGCTTTGGAATTGGCCGGAAATTTGCCCTCGTTCCAAGACAGGGTTTGCCACGCCACAATAAATGTGGATAATTTAGATCCAGAATGTGCCTTGCACGGTTTGGTGGTCAATCAACCGCAGGAGCTGCCGCGAGTGGACTACATTCTCAACAATTCCTTTGGAATGCTAGGTATTAACTCGGTCGTCATTGTACGCCGGTTCTAAACATACTGATCTTTCGCAACTGGAAACCGCAACCCATCCCCCGCCCTTTTTTGATACTTCCCTTTTTTGATCAACCCGCTCTGCCACAGCTTATGGTGACAGGAATGTTGGTCTGGAGTCCTGCAACTCATGACATCGGCCGAAATCCGTGACGAAATTTTGGATATTTTGAGTGAGATCGCACCGGATGAGGATCTAACCCAACTTGAGGATGACAAGTCGTTCCGAGAGCAGCTTGAGATGGATAGCATGGACTTCCTCGATATCGTAATGGAATTGCGAAAACGTCATCGAGTCCAGATCCCTGAAACCGAATATGGCAATCTCGCTAGCATGGGAAGCACCGTCACATATCTTGAACCCAAGATGCGCGATATCGTCAATGCATAGCGCACACTGCGGTAACCAATTCTGCGGTAGCCAATTCTGCGGTAGCCAATTCTGCGGGAGCCAATTCTGATGGACGCCATCACCAGATACCTACCTGGCTTTTCCTCCTACCGAGCGGAGCAAAAGCGCCGTGATGATGATGTCGCCGTCCGGAAGTTTCTGGCCGGGCGTCTTCAGGAATGCAAACGAGATTTGCAATCTTTTCTGGCACCGCTAGTCGATCAAGCGAACTTTGCGGCCATTTCGCAAGGTGAAAAGCTTCGGACGAGTATCGAAAACGCACAATCGAAGATCCGTTCCGCAGTGGAAGGCTATTCGTCATGGTTTGAAAGTACCAAGATCGACGAGGCCAAGCTCAAGCAAGTGCTCGATTTGGATAACGACTTGGTGGGTGTTGTCGACCGACTGCAAAACGAAATTTCTAAGCTCGTTGCGGCGTCTCCCAAATTCGAAGACGCGCAAGCGATCGTGTCCGTATTGAAGGAACGATTTTCGCGTCGCAGCGAAATCCTTTCACGCTAGTTGTCCTCTTGGGAGCCTCCCGGTCAGTTTCACAAAGTGCTCAGTATGGTTGGTAGCTTTACCAATATTCGGGGCGGCCATGCTTCGCGAAATGATGCGTTGGCTATAGCGCGATCATGCGACGTCAACCGATTCCAATAATAAAGTGGAACGGTCTTTCAACCGCTAGTTCGACAACTCACAATTGAGGGCATGCCAAACTAGGTTCTTTCGCGGTTTAAGTTCGAAATGATATCTCTAAGTCGCAAAGCAGCAGCAATCTTTAGGATTGAAAGCTTACATCGACACTGGCGGTCGTCCAGCTTTCGGCCCGAATGGGGCAGCAACATTTCAGCCCGGGGCAAAGCGCCGCCCTGGGTAAAGACCGAACCAAGAAGCCAATTGTCCTGAAGGGGCCGAACTAACACGCCATCGCTGACGCATACTCTGTTCGATTGGTAGTAATCTAGCAAAACGGCGAGTTGAATCTTGAGATTTCTTCTCCCCTTTCCTCCCGAAGAGAAGGGGAGTTAAAACAACCGCTTCGCGATGTTGAAGTCGCGATCGCTTAGGGT
>Ga0105049_10010822_pt1 | contig 10465 bp, 6 predicted proteins | sample MAT06_FD_78087 | JGI IMG/M metagenome (GOLD analysis project Ga0105049, IMG submission 78087) | Freshwater microbial communities from Lake Fryxell liftoff mats and glacier meltwater in Antarctica - MAT-06 | ecosystem: Environmental > Aquatic > Freshwater > Ice > Liftoff microbial mat | place... | reverse complement strand
CGGCGGTCTCCAAGTCCTCCACCGCCTCATACGCAAAGCGGGCTCCGAAGCGCTCCGCCTGCGACTTCATATTCATGATCAGTTCCGGCCCATTGATGCCTTCCGGAAAGCCGGGGAAATTTTCGACGAGCGTCGTGGTCGAGAGTTGCCCGCCCGGCTCACGGCCTTCGAGCACGAGCGGCGCGAGATTCGCCCGCGCCGCGTAAACGGCAGCCGTGAGTCCGGCGCAGCCGGTTCCGACGATGATGACTTTTTCCATAGGAGAGAGGGCGGAGAGTTAAGCCGCCCCCGCCCAGTGCGGCAAGCGACATGGCACCCGCGCATGGCTCCCCATTTTCCTACCGTGCCCGGCCGGGAGACATCCGCTCCGCCGCGAGCAGGATGCCCGCGGCTTTGTCGAGGGTTTCCTGCCATTCCTTTTCCGGCACCGAGTCGGCGACGATGCCGGCGCCGACGTGGAAATGCATCTGGTCGCGCTCCGCGACGACGGTGCGGATGGCGATCGAGAACTGGCTCTCGCCATTGAAGCCGAACCAGCCGATCGCGCCGGTGTAGAGTCCGCGGGGTTCGGGTTCGAGTTCCGCGATGATTTCGCGCGCACGTTTTTTGGGCGCGCCGGTGATGGAGCCGCCGGGGAAACACGCGCGCAAGGCGGCGATGTGATCGATCCCGGGACGCAGGCGGCCTTCGACGGTGGAGACGAGGTGGAAGACCTGCTCGTAGCGTTCGAGCTTGAGCAACTCGGTGACGGCGACGCTGCCGTATTCGCAGACCTGGCCGAGGTCGTTGCGCTCGAGGTCGGTGATCATCACCAGCTCGGCGATCTCCTTCGGCGAAGTGAGCAGGTCGTAGGCGGATTTTTCGTCCGCATTCAGATCGGCGCGGCGCGGGCGGGTGCCTTTGATCGGGCGTGTGCGGACTAGATCGCCGCTCATCCGGAGGAAGGACTCGGGCGAGGTGGAGAGAATCTGCCGGTCGCCCAGATCGAGATACGCGCCGTAGGGCGCGGGCGAGTAATGGCGGAGGGCTTCGTAAAAGGGGAAGGCGTCGCTGCTCCGTGGCGCGGTGAAGCGGTGCGCGAGATTCACCTGATAGATGTGCCCCGCCGCGATGTAGTCCTGCGCACGCGCGACCATTTGGCAAAACTGCTCGCGCTGGATCGTCGGGGTGAAACAAGGAGCCGGGTCGTCCCCGTCCCGAGTTTCAGCGACGGGGCGAGGACGCCCCGGCTCCTCGAGCCACAGCTCACCGACCTCGTGCCACGACTCATCCGCGTGGCGGAAAAGCAGCGCGTCTTCGTAGAGCCCGAAGCAGAACGCGCCATCGTAGTCCACCGCGCCCGCGGCGAAACCGCGCGGCAAACCATCATCGCAATGCCCAGCGTCGGCGCGCCTGGCGATCGCAGCCCGGAGCCGTTGCCAGTCCGCGTCCGTGCGACCGCGCACGATCTCCGCCGGCTGCGCGGCGATGATGGAAATCCCGCCCTCCGTGTGGCCCTCCCGCGCGGTGTCGAAGAAGACCACTCCCGGCAGATGCCGGCAGCGCGCCGCCACCTCGAGCGGCGTGAGCTCGAGCGCCAGGGGCCGCAGGGAACGCAGGAGCGAAGGCATGAGCGGGCTTGGCTCGGGAGGTCCCGCTTTTCAAACGAAAACTTTCCTCCATCATCGCCGCATCGCACTTTCCCCATCCATGAAGACCGTGATCACCCTGCTCGCCCTCACCGGCCTCGCGACGGCTGCCGCTTCCGCGCAGGAAAAGGCGCCCGCGAAGACGGCTGCGGGCGACAAGTCCCTCCAACTCGCGCCGGCACCGGTCCCGAGCGGAGCCGATCTTCTCATCCCGGACACGCTGCCGCAGAATCCTCCGCCGCGTCGCTCCGGGTCGCCGCAACCCTCAGCCATGCCGCCGGCTCCGGCTTCGAGCGCGCGCGGCACGGCGCCCAAGCCGCCAAAGGTAAACAAGACGCAGATCGCCGAGGACGAGGTGAAGCAGCGCGTGGAGTATCGGCTGGCCAAAAACAAAGCGGTCCGCGATCCCGCAGTGGTGGCCGCGTGGGCCGAGGCGGAGCGGGCCCGGACGGATTTCGACCGGCGCGAGTGGCTCAAGCGCTACTACAGCCTGCTGAACACCCGCATCCGGAAGATCGACGGCTCCCTGAGCAAGGTCGCGGTGGAGCGGGAGACGGATGCCGCGCGCCGACTCCAGCAGACGCGCATCGACCCTACCGAACCGCTCGATCCCACGGAACGCACGCTGCGCGACCGGCGGGAGTGAAGCCCGGCGGCATGCGGCATCGTGAGCGCCCACGCGCAGTCTTGACGGAGGGCCTTGCGAAGTTCTCCCGGGGACGGCCTTCCGCGTGAAATTCAGCATCCTCATTCCGGCCTTCCAGGCGGCACGGTTTCTCCCCGCGGCGCTCGCCAGCGTGCGCCAGCAGGAGCATCGGGACTGGGAGCTGATCGTCGTCGAAGACGGCTCGCACGATGGCACGGAGGAAATCGTGCGGGCCTTTACCCACGGCGAAGTGCGCCGCGTGGAGTATGCGAATCTCGGCCAGAATCGCGGCGTGGCGACGGCGCGCAATCGTCTGCTGGAGCTGGCGCGCGGGGACGCGGTGGCCTTCCTCGACGCGGACGATTGGTGGACGCCGCGGCATCTGGACCGGGCCCGGGTGGCCATGGAAGGTGGCGCCGATCTCGCCGTCGCGCGGTTGCAAATCTGCGATCTCGATCCGCCGCGCGAGCGCGAGACCTATGCGCCGCCCGGAGGATTTTTCGCCGACCCGATCCGTGGGCTCTTTGCGCGGAGCGCGATCATGACCTCGTCGTGCGTCGCTCTGCGTCGCTCGCTGGTCGAGCGGGCCGGCCGCTTCGACGAGGCCTTCTGCGTCGGGGAGGATCGCGACTACTGGTTGCGCTGCGCGGTGCTCGGCGCGCGCTTTGCCGACACCGGAGAAGTGACCTGCCACTACGCGAAACACGGGGCCAGCGCGATGGCCCGTACGCTGGTCGGGGCGCAGCAGGAAGTGGCCTTTTTCGAAAAGCACCGGGAGCTCGCCGTCGTGCCGGAGCCGCTCCGCCGCGCGCGACTTGCGGAGGCCCTGGCCAATCACGGCCGGCTCGTGCGCCACGCCGATCCGGCGCATTCCGCGCGCCTGCTCTGGCGGGCGTGGAGCCTGGCGCCCGCGCAGCTCGCGCGGCTCGGCCATTGCCTCTACTCGCTCCTCGCGCAGTGGCGGGCATGAGCCGGGAAAGTTTCCGTTGTCGCTGCTGGGGACGGGCGCTAGTCTCCGCGCTCCTCGGAAACGCCGCTATCGTCTAGAGGCCTAGGACACAGCCCTCTCAAGGCTGGTACACGGGTTCGAATCCCGTTAGCGGTACCAGTGGGGCGGGGATTGGGGTCTGGGAGGAGAATTCTGCCGGTCGCTGGCCCGCGCGTTGCTAGGTCTGGCGTGTGAGTCGTTGCAAAAATCCCGACGACTGCTAGCAACTGCGCCCCATGTCTAACGAAACCCCTACACCCCCACCGCAACCCCAAGCTCAAAACATCCCCGTCCAAATCCGCTACGAGGACCTGTCCGCGAAATACGCGAACCATGCGCTCCTCAACAGCGGCCAGGAGGAACTCTACATCGAGTTTTCCTCCGGCATCGTCATGGACCGTGCTGCGGGCGGCGCGATCATGCCGATCCACACCCGCATCGCGATGACGCCTTCCGGCGTCGTGCGCCTCTGGCAGCTCCTCGGCCAGGCCGTGCAGAATTTCCAGGTCATCCAGCCGGCGCCCCAGCCGCCCCAGCCGCCGACGCCGATCGAGGCGCCGGTCGCGGACGCTGGCGAGAAGAGCTAGCGCGGCTCCCGCCCGGCTGCTCACCGCACGATGAGTTTTACGGTCACCCCGGCTCCATCCGCCCGAAAAGGCACGATGGAGTCCGGCGGTGATGCCGTGCTGCCCCACGCCCAACGCCTCCAGGCGCAGCTCGCGGCTTTCGTCGAGCAAGCGGACGCGGCGAGCGATCTCCAGCCCCTGCTGGAGTTCATCCGCGCCTTGCTGAATGCGCGGACGGTCGCGGTCTTTCCGCTGGAGGGCGCGCTCGGGCTCGGCCCGTGCGTCGTCGCGACGCGGAGTGGTCCGGCCGGCCATCTGGCGGCGCTCATCGCGCGGCTCGGGGTGCGCGAGGCCACCGTCCAGCCTGCGGCGGAACTCGGGGAGGACGCCTACACCATCGCGGTGCCCATTTGCTGCGAGGGTCGGCCACTCTGCTGGTTCCTCGCGCAGCTCGTGGTGCCCGATCCGCGCGATCTGCGCGCGTACGTCGTGCTCGTCCAGTCGCTCGGCGGTTTCCTCCTCTACCGCCGGCAGCGGCTCGCCACGAGCGAAGTCCATTGGGCGCTGGAGCGGACCTCCGGGCTCATCGACGTGCTCCGGCGCGCCGGGGCCGAGGCCGATGGTGACCGCGCGTGCCGCATCGCGGTCGAGGCCTTGCGCGACGATCTCGGTTGCGCGCGGATTTCCCTCGGTCTCAAGCGGCATGGGGCGTTGCGCATCCGGGCGATCTCCGGCCTGACGCATCTCGATGGGAAAAGCGCGGCGCATCAGGCGGTCGAGGCCGCGCTCCGCGAAGCGCTCGCGGCGGATCGGCGGATCGACTTTGACGGCGCCACCGCGCGCCAGGCGGAGACCCTCGCCCACGCGCTGCTCCGGGAGCAGACGGGGGCCGGCCGCTTGACGACCCTGCCTCTGCCCCACGGACGCGGCGGCCTCCTGCTGGAGTGGCGCGCGGAGGCGCTGCCCGATGCCGCGCGCCTCGCGCTGCTCGAAGCCGCCGCGCCGGTGCTCCCGGTGCTTTTTGATCTGCTGGAGCGGGCCCGGCCGGCGTGGCCCGTGGCCCTGGCCACGCGTCTCTGGAGCGGGCTCACGCGCGGCCGGCGGCGCGCGCTCCTGGTCGCGGCGACGCTCGCCACCGGGCTGCTGGCGTATCCTTTTCCCTACTCCATCCGCGCCGATTGCCGCCTCGCGCCCACGGTGAAACGGGTGGTGGCGGCGCCCTTCCAAGGTCAGCTCAAGACGAGCTTTGTGCGCCCGGGCGATCGGGTCGTGGCCGGCCAGCCGCTGGCCGAACTCGACAACCGCGAACTGCAACTGAAGGAGGCCGACCTGAACGCCGCGCGCGAACGCGCGCTCAAGCAGCGCGACAAGGCGATGAGCAACAGCGGGGAGGGCGCCGATTTTGCCGCCGCGCAACTCGCGGCCTTTGAGGCGCAGAGCATCGGGCAGGAGCTGGCCCTGACCCGCCGCCGCCTGGCGATGCTCGCGCTCCAGGCGCCGCTCGCCGGCGTGGTCGTCTCGGGCGATCTCCGCCGTGCGGAAGGGCAGCCGGTGCAGCAGGGCCAGGTGCTCTTCGAGGTCGCGCCTCTGGAGGCGATGCTCGTCGAGATCGATCTGCCCGATCGCGAGATCAGCCGGGTGCGCCCGGGCATGCCGGTGCGTTTTCGCCTCGAAGCCTTTGCCGGCGAGGCGTGGAGCGGTCGCCTCGAGCGGCTGCACCCGCGGAGCGAGCAGCGCGAGGGGCGCAATGTCTTCATCGGCGAAGCCCCGATCGCGAATACCGACGCCCGCTTTGACCTGCGCCCCGGCATGCGTGGGCGTGCCGTCATCGAGAGCGATCGGCGTCCGCTGCTCTGGATCCTCGGCCACCGGCTCTGGCACTTCATCGTGGAGGCACTGTGGTGGTGACGCTGGCGGCGCGCGCATGAGCCCCGGGGCCGCGAATCGCTCCGTCGCCGAAGCCGGCTCGCTCCGCCCGCGACTGCGCGCGGGGCTGCGCTTTGCCCTGCAGGGCGAAGGCGCCGCCCGCCGGTGTGTCATCGAAGACCCGACGGCGTCGCGTTTTCACCGGATCGGCCTGCACGAGTATCGCTTCATCGCCGAACTCGATGGCACGCGCACCGTGGCCTCGATCCTCGCCCGGCTCGCCCGCCAGGGCAGCGGCGAATCCTTCACCGAGACTGAAGCGCTGCAAATCGTGCGCTGGCTTTCCGAGCAGGATCTCCTGGAACTCGACAGCGCGCGCGCCACCTCCGGGCGGCGCGAGACGCGGCGCTCCCTCGCCACCGCGCTGGCGTGGCTCAACCCGCTCATCATCAAGCTGCCGCTCGCGCGCCCGGATCGCTTTTTCGCCGTGGCCGCGGCCGCGCTGCGCCCGATCCTCGGCCCGGCGGGCTTGCTCCTCTGGAGCGTCGTGGTCCTCGCGGGCGGCCTCCAGGTGGCGTTGGAATGGCCGCGTTTTTCCGCCGGGTTCGAGGGCTTCCTCGACCGCGACCAATGGCTCTGGCTGCTCCTCGTGTGGGTCGGTCTGAAGCTCGTCCACGAGTTTTCGCACGGCGTCTTCTGCCGGCATTTCGGCGCAGCGGTGCGCGAGATCGGTGTCCTCTTCGTGCTCTTCCTCCCGATGGGCTACGTCGATGCCACGGCGAGTTTTGGCCTCGGCTCAAAGTGGCAGCGCATCATGGTCGCGGCCGCGGGCCTGTATGCGGAGTTTTTCTTCGCGGCCCTCGCCGCACTCGCCTGGGCGCGCCTGCCCGAGGGACCGCTCGCGGCGACCTTGCACGCGGCCGTCGTCACCGGCTCCGTCGTCACCCTGCTTTTCAATGCCAACCCGCTCATGCGCTTCGATGGCTACTTCATCCTCAGCGATCTGCTCGGCATCGCGAATCTCGCGACCCGGGGCCGCCAGTGGCTCCACGGCCTGCTCGGCTGGCTGCTCCTCGGGTCGCGCGCGCTCCGGCCACCCCGACCGCGCACGATGGAGGAAGGCCTCGTCGCGAGCTACGGCCTCGCGGCTGGCGTCTGGCAGATGCTCGTGCTCGCGGGTTTGCTCATCGGCGCCAGCATCATGCTTCGCGGCGGCGGGCTGCTCTTCGCCGTCCTCGCGGCGGGGCTTTGGCTCGGCGTGCCGGCCTGGCGGGCCGGCGCGGCGATGGGGCGCGCCGTGCGCGCGGAATCCGGTCGCGGGCTGGCGGTGGCGCTGCGGCTCACGGCGGTGGTGGTCGCGCTCGCCGGCCTCGCGTTGCTGCCCTTTTCCCGACCGGTCTCGAGCCCCGGCGTCATCGAACTCGCCGACACCGTGGTGCTGCGCGCGGAGTGTCCGGGCTTTGTCACCCGCGTCGCGGTGGACGACGGGGCCTGCGTGGCCGCCGGGCAGGTGCTCGTCGAGCTGCAAAATGAGGACGCCAGCGCCGCGCTCGCGCGCAGCCGCATCGAACTCGCCGCCCAGGAACTTCGCGCGCGGCTCGCTTTCACCCGGCAGGATGTCTCCACCGCCCAGGCTGAGCAGGCGAAAGCCGAAGCGCTGCGCAAGACCGTCGCGCAGCACGAAAGCTACGTGGCCACACTCCAGATCCGTGCGCCTTTCGCCGGCCGGGTCACCGCTCGCGGACTCGAGACCCTGCACGGCACCTTCTTCCGCGCGGGCGAGGAGGTCGCCCACCTCGGACGCGCCGACGGTTGCGATGTCCGCATCGCGCTCGATCAGGAAGCCGAGCCGCATTTCCGCGACTCCATCGCGCAGTCGCTGCGCGTGCGCGTGGAAGGAATGGGCGCGGACTTTCCGGCGCAGCTCACGCGGGTCGAAGCGCGCGCCACCCGCGAGCTGATCGATCCCGCGCTGACCGCGCTCGGCGGTGGTCCGCTCGCCTTGCGCCGCGCGGAAGAGGATCCCGCTTCCACCCCGCTGGCGGGTGCGTCGCCGTCCGAGTACGAACTCGCCGCGCCGCACTTCGTCGCCTTCGCCCGCCTCGCGACCGACGCGCCGCTCTACGCGGGACAGATGGCCCGCGTGAAGCTGCACCGCACCCGCGCCGTGAACCTGTGGGAACTCGCCCAGGGCCGCTTCGCCCGCTGGCTCAAGCGCTTCACGGCCTGAGGTGGCAGACCACGCCCGCTACTCCGCTCGCAGGCGGAAGAATCGCCGCGCGCCACCGGCGGCGGTGTCGATGATTTCGATCGGCGCGCCGGTCGAGATCCCGCCGCTCAGCGGCTGCCATGCGGCAAGATCGTCGCTCCACTCGACGGCGTAGTTTCGGCCGGGCGGGATGGTGAAGCGCAGCGTGCTCACCATGCGGTCGGGGTCCGCGATGCGCTCCACTTGCACCGGGATCAGGCGGAGCGGCGTGATCTGCACGGTGCGCTGCGCTGCGCTGGTGCTCGCCCCGGCGACGTCAAACGCCAGGGCGCTGAGCGCATGCGCACCCGGCGGATGCGGCCCTGGCCACGACCATGCGAAAGGCTCGCTGGTGTCCTCGCCGAGCTTCACGCCATCGGCCCAGAATTCGACCCGGGCGACATACCCGTCGGGATCGTTCGCCGTCGCGCTGAGCGCGATCGTGTCGGGGTCGAGGAAAGTCGCGCCGACGGCGGGCGCAGTCAGCGTGATCGACGGTGGCAGATTCACCGGCGCGGGAACGCTCGTGCGGTTCCCGGGGACCGGTTCCTCTGGCTGGGTCTCGCTCGACCACAGCAATCGGGCGACCGCGTCGCCGGTGTTTTCGAAATACTCCATGACCACGTCGCAGCTCACATTCGCGATCACGGGCAGCGTGGCGGCGGAGCGCGTCGCACCCTGGTCGATCCATCGATCGATGAGGAGCGCGCCATTCACCCAGAGGCGCACGCCATCGTCGGTCTCGACGGTGAAGGTGAGCGTCCCGGTGGCCCGCGGCCGCACCCGCCCGGACCACCGGACGGAGAAGCGGTCGGAACCGATGCGCGCGTCGGGACCGCCGCCCGCCCAATCGAAATCCACCGCCGCATCGGCCCGCACGATCGCGGGGCCGGTGAGATCCATCGTATTGAAATACTCGGCGCGGAATCCTGCGGTGCCGGATGTCTCCACGCTGATCGTCGCGCTGCTCGAGGCATTCGCGCCGGCATCGTCGATCGCGCGCGCCACCACCGAATGCGTGCCGTAGATCGGCGTCCACGCGAAGGTGAACGGGGCGGTGGGGTCCTCGCCGATCTTCACCCCACCGACGAGAAACTCGACGCGGGCGACCGTGCCATCGGCGTCCGACGCGTTCGCGGCGAGGGCGATGGCTGGGACATTCACGAAACGCGCGCCAGGGAGTGGCTGCGTGAGCGTGACGCTGGGACGCTGATTGCCCGTGGGGCTGTCGCTGAAGGTGACGTGGTCGAAGACGCCATCGCAGAGCACGCGGTTGTTATGTGCGGTCACGGCGAGTCCGGCCTGGATGCTCGCGCCCATCGCGATCGACTGCGCGCCGACCAGCGTCCAGGACGTGCCGGTGTCCGACGAGTAGGCGCTGAACAGATCGCCCTCGCGCACGAGCCGCAGCCAATACGGCGCCGTCGCGCCCGGCCCCGGGGTGTGCTCCGCGTCACCGGCGGTCGCCGTGCGGCGCTGGAAAGCGGCACCCTGCTCCGGCGTGATCGCGGCGAAGGCGTAGCGCGAATTCGCATCGAGCGTCTCGCGCAGCATCACGCCCGCCTTGGCCCAGCCGTCGGTATTCTGCACCGAGACGACCCGCGCGATGATCTCGCCGTCGCCGTCGAGCGTGCGATGCACGAAATGGAAGGCGTCCGCGGAATTCCAAATATCCTCCCCGGACCCGCTCACCGTGAAGGTGCCACCCGCGTAGCTTGCGTCGCCGACGGCGCCGACTCCGCCGATGTCGCGATGCAGCCACGGCGACGGGAGCGGCGCGCCTTGCACGCTCACGGCCACCACGGCCGACTGCGCGCTGTTGCCGACGCTGTCCGTCGCGATCGCCGTCACCGGATGCGTGGCGCGCGAGGCTCCGGTCCACGTGAATTCATACGGCGCCGTCGGGTCTTCGCCGATCTTGTACAGGCCGTCGAAGAACTCGACCTTTTGGATGCCGTCCGCATCCGTCGCCGTGGCGGCGAGCGGGATCGGGGTGCCCTGGAGAAAGGTCGTATTCCCCGGCGGACTGGTGAGCGCGACGTTCGGTGGCGCATTCGGCGCGAGCGAGCCGATCCACTGCGCGAGCACGTCCATGCCGGTCGTGTCCACGCGGTTCCTGGCGAGCGGCGGCATCTGGATCGGGCCGACGCTGCTCGCCCGGCGATGGAGCGCGGAGCGCGTGAGATCCTGCGGCACCATCACGCGCGCGGTCGGGTCGCCGAGATTGCTGGCGAGGATGCCGTAGAGCAGGCCCTGCTGCGGCAGCGGGGTGTCGAACCGCGCGTCCCAGAACGCCTGCACGCCACCGGGGCGATGACACGAAGCGCAATTCGCATCGAGATAGGAACGCGCGCGTTTTTCGAGCGACGCCGCCGGATCGCCGAGCGCGGCGAGTTTGTCGAAAGTGGCGATCTGCGGCTCGGTCGGCGCGTTGTCGAAGAGGCCGACGTGCGCCCAGGCACGGAGTTGATTGTCGGTCACGCCATTCGGAAAAAGCAGATCGCCATTGAGCTGCCGCGTCTT
>Ga0105049_10010819_pt1 | contig 10466 bp, 8 predicted proteins | sample MAT06_FD_78087 | JGI IMG/M metagenome (GOLD analysis project Ga0105049, IMG submission 78087) | Freshwater microbial communities from Lake Fryxell liftoff mats and glacier meltwater in Antarctica - MAT-06 | ecosystem: Environmental > Aquatic > Freshwater > Ice > Liftoff microbial mat | place... | reverse complement strand
CAACGTCAGACGATAATCGCTGGCAATGTTATCCGGTGTTTGCATATGCACAAATCTTGGCGATAACGAGGGCGGATACCTCGATAGTCGTGCCCGCGATGCAGGGGCGTCCGCTGCGCACATCGGGATTGGTCGAAATCAGGTTGATGCTCTGGAACGATTCCATGACTCACCTTTCTATGCTTTTATATATGTTGATACTATACCATCGCTTCTCCCGATTTCGCCCTGCTGTGTTTCTCGTGCTTCCCCTCACCCCCGATTATTCGGGCGTGGCACGCGCGGCGGGCGCACATTGTCGCCGGATGGCGGCGCGGGCGGGGTCGGCTCATCGATATTCGGGCGGGTGAAGGTCATCCCCGGCGTTTGCGCGGATGCCGCCGTGCCGATGCTGCCCGTCGGCTGATTCACCTGATGATACGCCGCCAAGTAATCGAGCATCACTTGTTTTTGTTGATCGACCGCTTGCTGTTGTTGCGCCACCTTGATTTTTTCCAACTGTGACGAGAGTTCCGCTTGAATCGACTGGGGATCATGCACATTGTCGAAAACCTTCGATTCGTTGGCGGGCGACCCCACCAGCGAAATCCGCACTTCGCCGCGATCCAGTATGTTGTTGATGAACCCGTTCACGTCCGACGATACGTTGTCGATTTGGGCGATCCGGATGCGTTCGACTTGGTTTTGCAGCCACAACGGGCGCTTGCGCACCAGCGTCACCAAGCCATCGCCGAAGATCAACAGGTCATTGCGCCAATCCCAATCCCCTAGATAAAACAGGATGCTGCCGAGGATCAACACGACCATCGCCCCCGCGATCACGATGATGTTGGGGAAGGGGAGCGCGGGTGCGAACACCCCCGCCGTCAGCATGATCACCCCCGCGACGAGGAAGATCGACGGCACGAACACCAAGCGCAACCAGATCGTGCTGTGCCGCCGATACACGATCTCGCCGGTGGCGGTGCGAAAGCGCGTGCGGATGAAGGGCAAGCCGTGCTTGACATCATCGGCGACGATGTTGGACGCGGGCATCGCCGGTTGCCCAGCACGCGGCACGGCGCTTTGGGCGTCCGGTGGGGCGCTGTTCGCTGACTTTTCGTGGAGCGCTGATTGAATTTCGCGCGCCATCGACGCTTTTTGCTGGCGCACCATGTGTTGGGAGTAGTGATCCTTCTGCGCGAAGATCAGTTTTTGGACGTTGTGGGTATCGGCGATCAGGTCGAGATCGAAGTTGCCGCCCGATCCGGCAGTGCGGACGTGCAGCGTGCTGTAGTTGAACAAGCGCGCAAACGGATCGCCGGGGGGCTGCACGGTGCTGATTTCGAGGATGCGATCCAGCGGAGTCTCGCTGAGCGAATTTTGGAAGCTGATCAGGTGTATCCACACCCGCACGATGCGTTCTTCGGTCAGGATGATGCTGTCGTTTTGCCACTCGTGATACAGGTAGAAAGTGATCAAGCCCGGCACCACCAACCCCAACACGCTGATCGTCAAGCCGACGACTGCTGAACTGATCGCCAAGTAAGCTGCGAAGGCAAACAAAGCGATGCCCACCACCACCGGAATCCATAAGTGCCGCCCGAACGCCCACCAGTGACGGCGGAACACGAACACGACTGTTTCACCGGGGCGTTGCCCGTTGAACAAGGTCGCCCCCGTCGTGCGCAGGGGTTCGGGCGGTTGGGTCATGATCGGCGCGGTGGCTAGTTGGGTGGCGGGGGTCGCGCCGTAGGCGTTGACGACGTTGGCGGGCGGCGCTGTCCGCATGGGCACCCGTGGATCGGCGCGGGGCGGGGCAGGCGCAAGCGACGGACGGGGCGTTTCTTGGGGCGCATTGGTTTTGACGACGGACGGCATGGCGAGCGCGCGTAAATTGGCGCGCAAGTCGGGGTAACGGCTGATCAAGTTGAGGAAGGCGTCACGGGCGATCAACAAGACGAGGGTCGATGCCACGATCCGCACCGAGACCGGCTCAATACGTGGCGCATAGAGCGATGCCTCGTTGAGATACTGCCCCGCTTGAACGCTGCCGACTTGTTCTTCGACGCCGGTGGGCGACCGTCGGGTGAAAATGCCGCGCCCCGACACAAAGATCATCATGCCGAGCGAGGGGTGCCCCTCTTGCAACGCCAGCGCCCCCGGTTCGAGGCGATGCACCCGTGTGATTTCCGCCAGCAGTGTCACTTGGGCGGCGGTGAGTCCAGCGAAAAGAGGCAGGTTTTTGAGGTGTGCTTGCGCGAAATGATCGGTCATCAACTGGGTTCCTCGTTCACGAGCGCTCAAAAATGGTAGGCATTGGGATCAACAGCCCCGGCAGCACAGGCTCGCCGCTGATCGTCTCGTCAATAGTCAAAATGCGTCGTTCGGTCGGCGTCAGCCATTCCACCAACTGACGATCCGGGTACACCAACCACACCATCCGGCAGCCATGCGCAAAATAATAAAGCGCGAGATCGCCCATAGTGCGGTCGGTCTGCTCCTCGGATTGAATCTCAATGACCAGATCGGGCATAAACGGCAGGGACTCATGCCCTTGAAGCCGTGCCAATTCGTCTTGGCGTTGAATCACAGCGCTGATATCTGGGATGCGAACATCCCACTCGGCATCGGGCAAGTCCACCCGCAATTCATTGAAGACTTCGCCGATAGGGTGTTCCGCGAAATACTTCACCAAGATCATGATGAGACGAACCGAGATGCGGGCGTGGGCAAGCTTGGGCATGTCTTCGACGATCTCCCCGTTGATCAATTGCAGCCTGCGCCCGCTGTTCTCAGCGCGGGTGAGTAGGGCGTCAAATTCGGCAACCGTAACTAGGCGTACTTGATCGGTCATAGCGCTACCGTTCCAATCAGGACTCTCTTAAGGAGTATTCTAACCGTTTCTCGCCACGATGCCTAACCCTCAACCCCCGGACCCCAACCCCTAACCCGCCATCATCCGTTTCAACACCCCACCCAAGCGGGTGATCCCCTCAATGATGCGTTCGGGGCGGGCATTCGAGTAATTCAAACGGAAGGTGTTCATGCCCGCCGCGTGGGTCGCGCCTTCGGGGGTGATATAGAAGCTCTCACCGGGCACGAAGGCGACTTTTTCTTGCACCGCTGCCTTCAAGACTTCGGTCGCGTCCATGTGTTCGGGAAGCGTCACCATCAAGAACAAGCCGCCCGTCGGCGTCGTCCAAGTCACGCCGGCGGGGAACTGTTCCTGCAAGGTCGCCAACATCAAATTGCGGCGCTCACGGTAGACATTCTTGAGAACTTCGATATGCCCCTGCATGGCGGCTTCATCACGCACGATCTCGTAGGTGATGAACTGTGACAACGTGCCCGTGTGCAAATCGGTGGCTTGCTTCACCTGCACCAACTTGTCGATCACCGCCGTCGCCGCCGCCACCCAGCCCACGCGCAAGCCGGGGGTCAAGGTTTTGGAGAAGGTGCCCGCATAGATTACGCTACCGTCAAGGGTGGTCGATCCGCGCGCGGCGGCTTCTAGTTCCAGCACGGTCGGCATCTTCTCGCCCTCAAAGACCAAATCGCCATAGGGGTCGTCCTCATACAGCGGCAAACCATAGTGCCCCAACAAGCGCGCCAGCTGTTGCCGTCGGGCGAGGCTCATGGTTGTGCCTTGCGGATTTTGGAACGAGGGGATCGAGTACATCAGTTTGTGGGCGTGCGGTTCCGCCTGTAAGACCTGTTCCAGCGCGTCGATATCCATGCCGTCGTTGTCGGTGGGGATGGCGGTGAAGCGCGGCATATAGGGCTTCCAGGCTTGCAACATGCCGACGTAGGTCGGGTTTTCGACGATCACGCGGTCATGTTCATTGAGCAACACGCGCGCCACTAGATCGAGCGCTTGTTGCGAGCCGCTCAAAATCAAGATGTTGTCGGGCGACACCAGCAAGCCCCCTGCCGACATGCGCGCCGCCACCCACCCCCGCAGTTCGGGCATCCCTTCGCTGGTGCTGTATTGCAGCGCCTCGCGTCCGCGTTCCGCCAATACGGTATCGGTCGCCTCGCGGATGCGATCCACCGGAAAAAGTTCAGGGGCGGGTAAGCCGCCCGCAAACGAGATCATGTCGGGTTGGCTGGTGAGCTTGAGGATTTCGCGCACGGTCGAACGTTTCATCTGGGCGGTGCGGTCAGCGAATTGAGCATCCCATTGCATGGCACATGATTCCTTTTGTGGGGACGGGCAACGGCACGTCCGCTGATAATGTTTTTCAACCAGACGCGCCGTTGCGCGTCCTTACGCCGTGCGCAGATTATTGCCCTCGTGGCGCAGGGGCAGCGCGTCCCCATCGCTGGCATGATAATAAGGGTGGTCGTTATCGCCTTCGGGATAAATGAAGCCGACATAATGCCCACCTTGGTGGTCGATGGCATAAACGGTGATGCCGCTGGTTTGATCCTCGTGCAATTGAATATCGGCAAGCGCCTCGTGAACCGCTTCGGCGACGGTGCGCCCCATTTGCATATAGGCGACGACCATGCGCGCCATGCCCGAACGGATCGAAATTTCGCCCATGCCGGTACAGGCTGCCGCCCCATATCGATTATCGGCATAAAAGCCCGCGCCCGCTACCGGGCTATCGCCCAAGCGCCCCGGATGCTTCCACGCCCACCCGCTGGTGCTGGTGGCGGCGACGATATCGCCCCGCTGATCTTGCGCCAAATAGACCGTCGTCCCGCCCGACCGCTTGGGGTCACGCCCGCGAAACACGGCGTCAGTGAGTTTATCGACGGCGGGATTGAAGTTATTCTCGCGACACCATGCCACCCACTTGCCGCGCATAGTTTCGGTCAACAAGTCGCCCCGTTCCGCGCCGATCTCATCGGCAAAGCGCGCCGCCCCTTCGCCCACCAGCAAGACATGGGGCAACCGATCTTTGACCGCCAGCGCCACGCTGATCGGGTGGAGGAAGCCCTTAAGCGCCCCGACCGCGCCGCTGGCACGGGTGCGCCCGTCCATCACGCCGGAGTCGAGTTCCACCTCGCCGAGCGCATTGGGATAGCCACCGATGCCGACCGTCTCTTCGGCGAGGTTCGACTCGACGGCGCGGATGCCCGGCTCGATGGCTTCCAACGCGCTCTTGCCCGCTTGCAGCAGCGACCATGTGATCGCCGTGCCGCTATTTTCAAAATCACCTGCGACAAAATTCATAGATCATGTCCTTAGAAATGTGATAATAAAAGAGAACCTCACCCCCGCCCCCGTTCGTAATCGATGGTGATCGTCTCGTCGCCATGCCGCAAGATCAGCGCGTCGGCGGCGAGCGGCGTATCCGTGAAGGCGTTGGCGCTGTGGGGCAAGTCGTCCCACGACTGCGCGACGCCATCCACCGTGAAGGGGCGATCCCATGCGAACGCCAATGTCGCCCCTTCGGGCGTCGTCCACGTCACGCCCCCGTCCTCAGTGATTTGTGGCTCAATCGCCAGCAAGCGATCCACGAAATCGGCAAACTCGCCATCGTCGGCACGCCGCCCCAAGCGACAGATCCACGCTTGCCCCGCGCCCGCGCTCCGCAACTCTTGGTAGGCGTGGCGTCCGTTTTCGGTCCACACGAGTTCACCATCGCCCCACAAGGCGATATAGCCCTCGCCCACGCGCACAAACGCCCAAGGTCCGTAAGTATAGGTCTCGTCAAACGCCTCGACCGGAAAATACACATGCGTGAAGCCCATGCCGACGCCCGCTTCTAGGCGATAGAGGCAGATGAGATCTCGCCCGACCATGCCCACGCGCGGCAGTCGTACCGACCCCGCCCAAAAGTTGGGGCGGGCGTTGCCGTGTTCTTGAGCATTGCCCGGATAGGTGGTGAAGATCGCCGCTTCGGGCGAGAGCGTCGCTTGCCACAAATGCTCTTGAATGCCCATCGAGCCGGGCTGGTGATCGACCGCCGCCGATAGCATCCCGTCGGGGGTGCGATAGGTGATGGTGCGGACATCCCACCCGCCCGCTTTCATGTCCGACTCTGGCACCAGTTCCCCGACCGAACGGGCGCGCGTCGTGACCGTCGTCTCGACCTCCGCGCCGATCCGTTGGATCACCTCAGGGACGCGGTAGTGCCGCGCCAACGCCAGTAAACCCGTTGCCCGCGTCTCGCCATTGAAGATACCCATGCCAAAGGCGATCCGGCACAGGGGCGACGTGTTTTCGACGCGCGCCGACTTGAGCGCCACCGTATAGCAGCGTCCGTGTGAACTGCCGAGCGTGCCTCGATAGGTTTGCACCGCCAAGCCATAGAAAATTTTATCGAGTAGCCCCGTCGCCAAGGCGCGCAAAGAGGCATCAGCGGCGAACTCGGCGATTGCCAACATCGCGAAGGCGTCCAACGTCAGATAGGCATTGCTGTCCCACTCGCTGAAGTTGCCGCGCAAGCGCCGCCGAATCCACGCCTCGATACGCGGCACCGCCAGCGCCCGCTGTTCGCGCCCTGTCAAGCCGCTATTGGTGAACACCCAATCGGGGTAGCGCTGACCGGTGAGGTATTGCGCGACATGGAACAGAACTTGATGATTTTCGGTGAAGTAACACATGGCGTCGATGCCCGGCTCGTCGATCCAAAACTTGAAGCCGCGCAAGGCGTCCTCAATTTTTCCCTGATCTTCGGGCTTAAGCGCGGCACTGTCGCCATGCCAGTACAACGCCGCCAACAATCCAATCGCATAAAAATCGGCGCAATCGGCGCGGTCGTTCATGAAGGCGCACGCCACCGCGACCGCCGCCGAGTCGATCTGAAGTGCCTGCCCGGTGCGCACCGCCGCCATGGACGCGGGCACATCATAGGGCATCGCCGCCAGATGATCGCGCGCTTCTTGGAGGCGGCTGTCGTAAGTGCCATAGGGGGCGTGGCTGTAGGCGTTGGCGCTTGCCCACAACTCAACCTCACGGCTGAGGGGCACGCCGTTGACGGGACGCAGGGTCAAGCGCAGGGCGTTTTCGCCGGGCAAGTGCGCGAATGCCGCCATCACTTCGGGCGGGATCGGCAGTTCGGCGGGTGCCCCCGGCGTTAAGGTCAAACGGGCGCGTCCGCTGGGCACGGTCAAGCCGATCAGTTTCGCCCACGGGGTATCGGGGATGGGGATGGTCACTTCGGCATCAACCGTCACGGGGTCGGGGTGGGTGTCGTCCAGCCAGATCAGCGCGGGCAGGTGATCATAGGCGAAGGCACGGATTTGCACGGCGTCGAGCGTTGCCTCCGCCGCTGTCCAGTCTTCGGGGCTGTGATCATCATCGCCAAGCATCGGCAAACGGACTTCGAGCGCGTCCGCAGCGCCCGTGAAGTGCAGCCCCAACGCCAAGCGCGCCTCGCGCCAGCCCAACATCTCGCCGTGTATCACGATCTGGTTTGCGCCCGCTTGCAAGTTCAGCGTGACGGCGATTCGGCGCAGGGCGACATAACTGAAACGGTCAGCGTTAAAAGTGACGAGCGCATCATTGAGCCATAACGTCGCCGGTCCGATGGTCAGCAGATCAGCGGTGATCGTCTGTGTCGTCGGGCTATGCAGGGTGGCATAGAGCCAGCCCTCCATGAGCGTCGGATTGAAGTTGAAGCGGCTGAAATCGATCACCCCGTCTTCTTCGGCACGGACCGAGCGCCACGCCCCGCCGTTGGGGGTGCGTTCTGCGAACGGGGGCGGGGTCGTCCGGTCGCGGGGGGGCAACCCGCGATAGACGCGCAATTTCAGATCGGCGACTTCGGGGTCAAATGCCCAAAAGTTCATCGCCCACCGCCCGCGTTCGCCAAACGGGGAACCGGTCTCGCGGACGTGATCCGCCATTTGAATCAACGGCGGCGTCAGCGGCGTGGTGATCACCGGGCTGGCGATCCAACGGGGGATGATGCCGTTGATGAGGGGAAAGGAGAAAAATTTAGGGACGGTCATACGCCAAAAAACCTTTTAGGTGAAATTTAAGGTGGGTGATGGGGATAGTGTATCAAAAAAATGCCCTGCCGAGTTCAGACTATCACTCTGAATCTCTCAACTTGAGAAATTTTACAGTTTTGCCCGTCAGTTTTGACAAGCGGTTGCGGAGTGTCACATCTATCAGTCAGCGGGTGGAGAATTAGAACAGTGGGACTTGACGCGGAATTGCTGACAACAATTCAGGTTGCCAATTGAATATTTCTCCTATGGGGAGATTGCCCAATTCCTTCGGTTCGAGTTTGTACAGTCCACCGCCATATACACGACCTTCATCTATCAACTTTTCAACGGTGATGCTTTGCAGCGAATGCCAGATAGTGCGTTTCAGTTCTGGGTTGTCTGTAAGCGCTTTGACAAGCATCTGCTTAGGATAGATATTCAGGTAGACATTTGGCGCAACCGCCCGTGAATGATTGAGTATGAATCGAAACGGATTAATTCCATGACCGTTGGATGGTCTGCCCATGTATGTACATAGAAATGGCGACGGTAAGCGTTTGTCCTGTGCATACCAGACGGCGCGATGCTGACATAAATAACCGTCCTTGATCCCTTGCGCTACTCCAAGTTGAAAATAATGCCAGAGCGCGGGATAGTTTTGAGCAACTTGATTTTCTGGTAAATCGCAGTTAATCAACCACAATGGGCGCTTGAGCAGCGGATTGCCGTTCAGGTCTGCCGCCAGCACCTCATCGCTTTCGAGGTGACGTGGGCTGGGAAGGATGGGCGTTAAAAACGCAGAGGGCAGTTCATGCTGATATATCTGCTCTGCATCAACGATGAAGAAGTCATTCGCGCCAGTGGCGATACCGCGCTTGATCTCGAACAGATCACGGAAACGGAGTTCGGTGCTGCTGACAGTACGCACCGGACGCTTTGGAAAGCGTGTCCACTTTTGCTCCTGCCGCAATGTGTCCAAAGAGATATTTTGGTTCAGGTATGGATTATCGAAGCTGCCGCCCAATGAAAAACGAACTTCATGGTCGGGTCGTGGTTTTTGCTTGCGAAACCAGACAATCACAGAGGACACAAGCGCATCGTCGAACTGCACTTCTTCGGGGGCAAACCTATGAATATTCAATAGTGTGACTTGAGAGGTGAGATACTGGCGGACAGCGCTACCATACTTGACATCCATGAACTCGCTTGGGATGAGCCATCCAGCGCTACCATCCTCCTGAAGCCAAGCATGGGAAATTCCAACAAAATATACGTACAATCCAGCTAATCCGCTCAATTTTGCATGAATAATTCGTGTTGCTTGCGCTTGCAAGCGTTTTTTGTCTTCCACAGATAGATGATGGTGGCGCACATAAGGAGGATTGCAAATAACTAGATTGTACTTTTCGTTATCCTGCTCTGGCGGAAGCGCCCGTGTGAAATCGCCGATCACAATTTCGGTACGGCGATCACACCATAACAAACGTGCTGCCTCCCCATAATGGGGATCAATCTCATATCCTTTCGCCGCCGCGATTTGGTGATACGGAAATACACGCAGGAGAGCAGAGTAAAATGCTCCTGTGCCTATGGCTGGATCGAGAAAACGAATTGATTTATCGCCCGGTAAGAACCGCTTTGCCTGTTCAAGAATGGAAGTAGCGAGCAATGATGGCGTAGCAAACTGCCCAAGCTGATTGCGCTCAATTTTCGACTTCGCTGAATCAAGTTCAGTTTGCCGTTCCAATCGCTGTACTTCGAGGAGATGCAGAGCATCCATTGTCATAGTCCAAACTCCGTCAGATCATCCATTCGATGTTCCCACACCCAGTCAATACCCTCAGCGGCTTCGTAACCGAGATAACCGCTATCGAAGTAGCCACCTAACAGTAGAATGAAGCGGACTTGATCCCCAAACGCATTCCGAAGCTGGCGCATTTTGGTCGCTTCTTCTTTGCGCCGTTTGTTGGTATTGGTGAAATCACCAGCTGATTTGGCTTCCACCAGTAGCGGTAGATCATCGGCAGTTGCTGATAGTGGTATGATGACCGTATCAATCGGGATGTTGACTGCAACACTCCCTTCCTGCATCGCCGCTACATTGACACGATGGGCAAACGTGCCGGGCAGCAATTGCCGCAAATTTCGCACTTCGGATTGAGCATAACCGTGTGTTTCGAGCCATTGGGTCATACGCTGAAGCTGACGTTTCTCCTGAGCGTTCCGAATGAGGGGATCGGTGAGCATCCCGCAAAGCCGATCAGCAACGACAGTTGATGCACGTCTGACTTCTTCAGGAGTCGGATCGGTATCCCTGTTGAACCAGATGAAAATATCTCGGTCAATCAAGTGACTGATAATTGATGTAATCCGCTCAAGCTGTTCACGCACTAATGGTTCAGGAAGGTTAGGAGAGATGCGTTTGTTGCGCTCCATATTCTCAATCAGACTCTTGGAAACCTGTGCCAGCCCTACCAGACGATCTCGTGCAATCGGTGGTGAAGTGGACATACGCAGCATCTCCAGCGCATCCGGATGTTGAAACAGGAGATTACCTGTCAGTCGCCACAGGTTATCGGTACGCAGCAGAATAT
>Ga0105049_10010818_pt1 | contig 10466 bp, 9 predicted proteins | sample MAT06_FD_78087 | JGI IMG/M metagenome (GOLD analysis project Ga0105049, IMG submission 78087) | Freshwater microbial communities from Lake Fryxell liftoff mats and glacier meltwater in Antarctica - MAT-06 | ecosystem: Environmental > Aquatic > Freshwater > Ice > Liftoff microbial mat | place... | reverse complement strand
CGACGCCGACGCCGCACGTGAATCACTCCGCGCACGCGGGTGCGAGCCGCTCGTGTTCCAGGGCGACGTCGCGAACAGCGCACACGTCAAGGAGGCGGTCGGGGGGATTGTCGAGCAGTGGGGCGGCATCGACGTCCTCGTCAACAACGCCGGCATCACGCAGATCCTGCCGATCGCGCTCCTCGAGGAGGCCGACTTCGACGCGGTGATCGCGACCAACGTGAAGGGCCCGTACCTATTTTCGCGCGCGGTGCTGCGTTCGATGATCCGCGCGAAGTCGGGACACATCCTCAACATCGGCTCGTTCGCGTCGGAGCGCGTGATCGAGGCGCCACTCCACTACGCCGCCGCGAAGTCGGCGCTGCGCGGCATGACCGAGTCGCTCGCGCGCGAGGTCGGTCGCTACAACATCAAGGTCAACCTGCTCTCGCCGGGGCTGCTCGACTGCGGCCTCGCGCGCATGCTGCCCAAGCACCGAACCCAGGAGTACGTCTCGCAGGCCTCGCTCGGTCGGCTCGGCACCGCCAAAGAGGTCGCCGAGCTCGCCGCGTTCCTGGTCTCCGACGAGAACTCGTTCATGGCCGCCGCGAAGATCGTCGCGGACGGAGGTCTGTGATGGACACCGCGAAGATGCTGCGTGAGGGCTACGAGAGCTACCGTCGCTACGTCAATCCGCTGGTGACGCTGCGTGCGGAGCTGCTCGCCGAGCCGACGCGGATCACCGCCGTTCGCGATGGCAAGCTGGTCGAGCCGCGCGGCACCGTCGAAGATTTTCACGGGACGCAGACGTTCGGGCATCGCCATCCGGCGATCAGCGCTGCGGTCACCGAGTTCCTCGCGAGCGATTCGCCGAACTGGTTTCCATGTCGCGTCAATCCGTACGCTGGGTTGCTCGCGGAGCGGCTGTGCGAGCGCTCGTCGCGAACGCGCGAGGGTCTGCGCCCCGCCTACGACAACGTGTTCTTCGCCAACTCGGGCTCGGGCGCCGTCGAGGCCGCGCTCAAGCTCGCCCGTGCCGCGACCAAGAAGCCGCGCGTGATCTCGCTCGACGGCGCGTATCACGGCTGCACGATGGGCAGCTGCGCGTTGATGAAGCCCGGCATGTTCAAGGATCCGTTCGGTCCGCACGTGCCGGCCGCCGGCCCGATCCCGTTCGGTGACCTCGACGCGCTGCAGGAGGCGTTTCGCGGCGGCGATGTCGCGGCGGTGGTCCTCGAGCCGATCCAGCTCGAAGGCGGCGTGCGCACCGTGTCATCCGCGTTCCTCGAGGCGGCGTGCGAGCTGACGCAGAAGCACGGCGCGCTGCTGGTCGCCGACGAGATCCAGACCGGCCTCGGCCGCACGGGCCGCTTCCTCGCGAGCGAGTGCTGGCCGCGCCGTCCCGACGCGCTGATCCTCGGCAAGCACCTGGGCGGCGGGCTGGTCCCGATCTCCGCGATGATGACGACCACCGAGCTGTTCGAGCGCGCGTACGGCGAGCACTACGCCTCGGCGGAAGCGCACAACACGACGTTCGGCGGCAACGCCCTGGTCTGCGTCGCCGCACTCGCTGCGCTCGAGCTCCTCACCGACGATCTGATCGCACGGGTCGGTGACGTCGGCGATCGATTTCGCGCGAAGCTGTCGTCGACGCTCGCGCACCATGGCCTGTTCAAGCAGGTCAAAGGCGCGGGGCTGCTCGTCGGCATCGAGCTCGTACCCTCCGATCACCCGTGGCTGTCGTTCGAGCACTTCGGCATCGACGCGCTCGTCGATCAGCCGACGATCGGCGTGCTGCTCTGCCACCGCCTCTACAAGCGCGGCTTTTACTGCTTCGCGTGCGGCCACGACTGGCGGATCCTGCGCGTGCTGCCGCGGTTCACGATCGAGGAAGCCACGCTCGAAACGTTCGTCACCGCTGTCGACGAGGAGCTGGGGTACCTGTGCAACCTGACGTGAAGCGCGCCCTCGTGCTCGGTGGCACCGGAGCGGTCGGCAGCGCGGTGTTGCGCGAGCTCGCACGCCGCAGCGTCCCCGCGGTGTTCACGTTTCACCGCTCCGGGGACAAGGCGCGCATGCTCGAGCTCGAGCTCGGGCACACCGCCGTCCAGGTCGACCTCGCGGATGCCACCGCGACCACCGCGATGCTCGACGCGCAGGACGCGAACATCGTGATCCACTGCGCGGGTGTCAGCGCGTCGCTCGCGCTACCCGAGCTCGATGTCGCTACCTGGCAGACCACGATGGCCGTCAACGTCCAGTCCGCGTTCCTCGCGTGCCGCTGGGTGGCCACCCGTGCGGAGCGCTGTGATGTCGTGCTCGTCGGTGGGCTCGATCGGACGCAGTCGCTGCCGTTGCCGGTGCAGTTCGCGGCGAGCCAGGGTGCGCTCGGTGCGCTCGCGATGGCTGTCGCCCACGAGGTCGGACCTCGCGATATCCGCGTCAACGTCGTCGCGCTCGGCCCCCTCGATAGCGGCCTCTCTGCAGGGCTCGCGACGCGGCGCAAGAAGGACTACGTGACGTTCAGTGCGCTCCGTCGTCACGGCACGCCCGATGAGGCGGCGAAGGTGATCGTGTGGCTCGCTCTCGAGAACAGCTTCATCCAGGGCAAGGTGATCTCCGTCAACGGAGGCATCTGAGTGATCACGTACGTGCGAGGACGGGTGCCGTGCCCGCTCGCCGGCATCGGATCTCGCGCCGCGGATCAGAGCAATCGGCTCGTCGTCGACGAGGTCACCGAGGTCACGATCGCGGACGGGACGATCACGCTCCACGACGATCGCGCGTGCGCGACGAAGACGGCGATCGCGGATCTGGTGTGGCTCGCCGAAGCACCGGCGCCGTTCACGATCCACCTCGAGGTCTTCAAGACCGGCCACGCGTGGTCGATCGACCTGCACACCCACGAGCCCACGCCGCTCGCCGATCGGCGTCATGCGCGCTACGAGCCGCTCACGATCGTCGCGATCGATAACGGTCGCCGCGAGGTCCTCGTCGATCACGAACGCCTTGCACGTGCGGTCACCCATGTTCCATTCGTACGCAGGCTCTCGGGGGCGCTGCCGATCACGCGCGAACACGTCACCGGCTCGAACGTGGTCTTCGACCGCTCGATCGGCATCGGCCTCCTCGGGCGGGGCTTGTTCCTGATCCGTGCGCGGCTGACCCGCCTGAGCGGGATGATCGGGATGAGCGGGATCGGGATCAGCGAGATGAGCGAGATGAGCGGGGTGAGCGGGACGTCGCTCGCCAACGGTGACTGGGAGCTCGCGCTCGAGGCGCTCACCGAACGCTGGCTCCCCGAGCTGGTGGCGCGCGACCTGGTGCTGTTCGGCCTCGCCGAGATCCCGCTGCTCCGCGAGCTTCGCGCCGGCAAGCTCCGGCGGGGCCAGACGCTGGCGTTTCGCACCACCGGCGAGGTCCGGCTCGACGATGCGACCGCTCCCCTGCCCGGCGCGCTCGACGTCGCGCGCGCTTACCTCGAGTTCCACATGCTCGGCGGCATCATCGCGGCAGCGCTCCGATGAGCCGCAACGCGAGCCTCGATGCCGCACGCGCGATCGCGATGATGTTCGTCGTCGCAACGCATGCCGCGCTGTCGTTCATGGTCACGCCGATCGGCTGGGCGATCCAGGATCGATCACAGCACCTCGGGGTCGATCTCTATGTCTGGATCGTGCGCGCGTTCGCGATGCCGACGTTCTTCTGGCTCGCGGGCTACTTCTCGCGTGCGGTGCTCACCGATTGTGGGCCCGCCGGCTTCGCGCGCAATCGTGCGACGCGAATCCTGCTGCCACTCGCGATCGCCCTCACGCCCTGCTCGCTCTTGATCGGCGCGCTCTGGGACTGGGGACGCGACCTCGCCATCCGCGCCGCGGTCGCGGACAACATCCCGAAGCTCCAGAGCGGCGAGCTCGAGATCTTGCTCGGGCACCTGTGGTTCCTCTACTACTTGCTCGCGTTGTCGCTCGTCGCCATCGTCGTCGTGATGTTTGTGCGGCGCATCCCGGCGCGCCTGCCGATCCTCGTCATCCCCGCTGCGATGACGTTTGGCGTCCTCGCGGCTCTCGGGGCCTTGCACACCAATACGCCGCTCGGGTTCCTCCCCGATCTTCCGATCCTCACGTACATGGGCGGCTTCTTCGCGTGGGGCTGGCTCGTGCACGCGCGGCCCGGCGAGCTCGAGCGCTATGGGCGTCGCATCGTGGCTGCCGCGACGATCGCCCTCGCCTCGCTCGCGGTCGTGATCGTCACGCTCGCACGTGGGCTGTCGATCGTCGAAGCGCCACCGTTGTACGCGATCGCCGCGAGTGCGGTGTTCTCGATCGCCACGATGATCGGCTTCCTCGGCGCGTGTCAGCGTTATCTCGCCACGCCGCACCCCGTGCTCCGCTTCGCGTCGGATTCGTCGTACTGGTTCTACATCGTGCACTTGCCGGTCGTCGTCGGGCTGCAGGTGCTGCTCGCGGACATCGCGATTCCCGGTCCGATCAAGTACGTCGCGATCGTCGCGGTGACGACGGTCGTCTGCCTCGGGACCTACGCGCTGGTGCGCCGGCGAACCACGTCGCGGATCATCTCGGCCCACAGGTAGAGCTCGAGGTAGACGGGGTTGTAGGGGCGCTTCGGTGCCTCGATCGTTCCGTACTCGGGCGTCTCGGTCTCGGCGGCGTACGTCCGGAACATGCGATCCCAGATGATCAGCGTGCCACCGCAGTTCTTGTCGAGGTACGCGGGGTTCTTCGCGTGGTGCACGCGATGGTTCGACGGCGAATTGAACAGGTAGTCGATCACCGGAAGCTTGCCGATGTAGGGCGTGTGCGTGAGGAAGTCCCACGCACTGCCGATCGCGAGGACCACGCCGAGGGCCAGGGGATGACAGCCGATCGCGATCGCTGGCACGAAGAACACCCAGTCGATCGCGCCGCCGACCCACGAGTTTCGCAGCCCGGTCGAGAGGTTCAGCTTGGGCGAGTTGTGATGTACCGCGTGCGAGGCCCACATGAACGCGTACACGTGGCTCGCGCGATGCGACCAGTAATAGAAGAAGTCATAGACGACGAACAGCACGAGCCAGTGCCACCAGTGGTCCATCGACCAGCGCAGCGGCGTGAGCTCGTACACGCCGAGCAGCAGGATCGCGATCACCGCGCCGAGCCCGATCCGCACGAGCACGTAGCCGATCGTGATCGCGACGCTGGTGAACGTGTCCTTGAGCTCGTAGTGGCCGTCGCGCCGGAGGAAGTAGCTGACCAGACCCTCGACGGAGAACGCGCCGAACATCACGAAGGCGGCGATCCACGGGATCAGCTCCCAGGCGGTCATCTCGGTGATCCTGCCAGAGAGCGGATCGGCAGGTAAAGCACGCCGATCGCGAGCTGCAGGTAACAGGTGGAAGCGCGAAACACGACGACGACGACGATCGCGTCGGCGGGCGCGACCAGATCACCGAAGAACCAGGCCGCCGCGGCCTCGCTCGGGCCGACGCCGCCGGGCGTGGGTATCGCGAACACGAAGCAGAGATAGACGAGCGCGCGCAGGCACAACGTGACGAACGGCGGATCGCCGAGCACGCACGCGAGGCCGACGAGCGGCGCGATGTACGACGCGTAGTAGACGAGGTGGACGCCGAGGAGCAGGAGGGCGTCGGTCTTCGAGATTCGACGGACGGTCGCGAGGCGCGTGACGGTGCGGAGCGCGACCTTCTCGGCGCGCGTCACCCCGTCCCACTTCTCGCTCTTGCGGCGACGCCTCAACCAGCCAGCGAGTCGCGGGATCCAGCGGGTCGCGATGCGCGCGCTCGAGCACACGGCGATCACGAAGATCGCGATCACCGCGGTCGCCCCGAACCACATGATCGCCGCGCGGGTCATCCACGGCTCGACGGGCGGGCCGAACCCCGTGGCGACGAGGACCGCTCCGAGGACGAACACGAGCGCGAGGCTGGTCGTGAACTTGACGAACGGGATCGCGACCGCGGCGTCCCATGGCACCCCGCGCTTCGCGAGCGTGTATGCGACCGTCGGCTCGCCAAGGCCGACCTGCGGGGTGACCGCGGTCATCACGTGGTTCGCCACCGCGGCGTCCCAGGCGTCGCGCACACGAACCCGTGCACCGGCGATCCGTCCGATCACGGCGATCCGCAGCGCCTCCGTCGCGACGAGCCCGAGCGCGCCGACGACGACGATCGAGATCGCCGCGGCCGGTACGTCGGCGAGCCGGCTCCAGGCGGCATCCAGCACGTCCGTCGCGGGCGCCGCGAGATAGATCCCGATCGCACCACTCCCGACGAGGACGACCAGCCACACCCAGGAATGCTTGGGTGCGACGCGCTCGCTATCGGTGGCCACGACCCAGGGTGATCAACGGTGCGGCCGGCTGCGCGGCGAATCGCACGTCGCGATCGCGATACAGCGTGTTGTACGCGCACGAGGGAATGTTCGTGCCGTCGGGCTCGCGAATGCCGACGCAGCACTGCCGGATTCGCTCGGTGTCGAACGTGTCCTCGTCCATGTGCGCGTGGATGTAGATCGCCTTTGCACTCGCCTCGGCGCGTCGGAGCCGTTCGGCGACGGTGAGGTCGCGCTCGAACACCGACTCGGTCAACGCGCGGAGCTTCGCGAGCACGAGCTCCGGGTCGTCACACTCGATCTCCCCGGCCCACAGGCGGTTGATCACGTCGCCGAGCTTGTGCTCCATGTGCAGCGTGGGCTCGAGGTAGAGCATGCCGGCGAGCATCTCGCGCAGATCGCTACCCGGCATGAAGCGCGGGAACGGCAGCCACTTTCCCCCGTCGAGGCGGAGTACGTACGTCACGAGGTAGCACAGGGGATGTGCGGCGGGCGACGGCACGAAGTCGTCGATCCGCAGTAACCCATCCGTCTGTGCCTGCAGATCCGCGAGCACCTCGTACGTCGTGTAGCGCCCCGCGCGATCGAACGACGTTCCGTTGTGCCCCGTGAACGTCATCGTGTGGAGCTCGACGGAGCGGATGAAGTCCTTCTCGAGCGCGAGCTTGACGAACGCGCCGACCTCGTCGTCGTTGACGCCGCGCGCGAGCACCGGGAGGAGCGTGGTCTCGACGTCGTACTTCTCGAGGAGCTCGAGCACGCGCAGCTTGCCATCGAGAAAGTTACCGCCGAGCATCTGCTGGTTCGTCCCCTGCTTGAACGAATCGAACGACAGCACGATGCGCGCGCCGAGCTTCGCGAGTCGCTCGAGCAGGCGCTCGTCCTTGAGGAAGCGGAGGCCGTGCGTCGACACGGTGATGCGATGGATGCCTTCCTCGGCGCACAGCTCGACGAGGCGCTCGAACTGCGGATGCTGCGTGGGCTCGCCACCCGTGAGGTTGATGATGCGGCGCTCGGGATCCGCGGCGCGCAGATGGCCGAGGATCGCGCGGAGCTGCGCCTCGCTCATATGAAACGCGCCCTCGTTCTTGTTGTGCGTGTAGCAGATCGGGCAATCGAGGTTGCACGCGCTCGTGATCGGCACGATCGGCAGCTGCGACTGTTGCTCGTGGCTCGTGCACGGACCGCAATCGAATGGACAGCCCTGCGAGACCGGCTTGAGCGCTTGCGGCGGCGACAGCACGGGTGCGTAGCCGACGACGCGGTCGTACCAGGCGGCGTTCGGCGACACCAGGACCTCGCTCGGGCCGTGCACGTCGCACACTTTGCGCATCACGACGTGGCCGTTCGTGCGCCAGAGCTCCGCCGGTGCAGCGCGCTTGCACTGCGCGCATAGCGAGGTCGTCGATCGCAGCAGCGTGTCGGTCATGTGTCCTCGACGAGCTTGCCATCTCGCATCCGCAGGGTGCGAGCGGCACGTGCGGCAACTTCGGGATCGTGGGTGACGACGAGGACGGCCGTGCCCGCGGCACCGAGCAGGGCCTCCAGGACGGCTCCGGCCGATTCCGCGTCGAGGCTACCGGTCGGCTCGTCGGCGAGCACGAGCTTCGGGCGATTGACCAGCGCGCGCGCGACCGCCACGCGCTGCGCCTCGCCGATCGAGAGCTCGCGGGCCGGCGCACCTGCGCGGGCAGCCACCCCGAGTGACGCGAGGAGCTCGTCGGCACGCTGCAGCGCCGCGCCACGTGGCAGGCCCGATCGCCACGCGGGCAAGGCGACGTTCTCGCGTGCGGTGAGGTGATCGATCAGGTTCGAGTGCTGGAACACGAAGCCGAGTGTCGACAGCCGGAGCTCTGCCCGGATCGCGGCGTTCTCGTTCCACGGCGTGATCTCGCCGAAGCGAAGCTGTCCGCTGTCCGGACGGTCGAGCAGGCCGATCATCTGCAGCAGCGTGGTCTTGCCGCACCCGCTCGGCCCCATCAGCGCGACGTTCTCGCCCTCCACGATCTTGAGCGACAGGCCACGGACGACCTCGCGTTTGGCAAAGCTGCGGCGCACAGCTTCGACGGAGATCCTCAATCGAGCCTCCGCAGCACCTGTGCCGGATCCGTACGCGCGGCGCGCCACGCTGGATAGCTGCCGGCGATCAGCGCGGTGGCGGTGATGATCAGCGATGGCCCGGCGAACACGCCCGCGGCGATCAGCGGCCGCACGACCATGGTCTCCCACTCGAACAGCGGGTTCGCCTGGAAGTAGAGGATCAACACGAGGCCGAGGCACGCGCCGATCGCACATCCGATCACCGCGACGACCAGCGCCTGGAACAGATAGATGCCGAACACCTCGCGGCGCCCGAACCCGAGCGCGACGAGGATCCCGATCTCGCGCCTGCGCTTGAGCACGTGGATGTACAGCAGCGCCCACATCGGCACGGACACCGCCGCGATCACCATCGCGTACGACACGGCGCTGATCGTCTGGTTCGCGGACAGGTAGTTCGGCAGATACGGATCGTCGTCGCGCCAGGCGATCGCCTCGGCATCGGGCAGCCGTGCGGCGAGGCGTCCGGCGATCTCGCGCGCGGCCTCGTGATCGAACAGGTGCACGAGGATCGCCGATGCGCCCTTCGGATCGCCTGACTCCTCGGCGAGGAACGCTCGATCGACGAACGCGAACCGGTACGCCCCCGCGCTCCCCGCCGCGATGCCGCGAACCTTCATCGTGTAGCGACCGACGTTGTCGCCCTCGAGCGCCGCCCCGGCCTCACCGAAGATGACCCGCAGGTCGACGGTGTCGCCGACCTTGATGTCGAGGCGCTTCACGTACTGGGTGCCGAGCAGGATCCCCTCTCGATCGCCGGGCGCGATCCAGGCCCCTTCGATCAGGTGAAACGGCGGCAACGACATCTGGCCGATGCCGTAGATCGGTGCGCCGAGGAACCGCTTGCCGGTCTTGCCGATCGCGCCGGGAGACACGAGGTACGGCTGTGCATCGCGAACGCCGGGCTCCGCGCGCACGCTCGCCGCGACCGCATCGCCGTCAAGAAAGCGCGCCCGGTCGCGGGGCTCGATGCGAATGTCGCCTCCGCCACGGGTCAGGTTCTCCTCGAGGAGCGAGTCCTGAAAGGCACTGAGGTTGGCCGTGTTCGCGATCTGGAAGCCAGCACCCGCGGCGATCGAGAGCACGAGGAGTGCGACCGTCACGCGGCTCGAGAACAAGCTCTTGCGCGCGAGGAACAGCAGCAAACGAAGGCTCGCTCGCGTTCGCTGGACGGTCGACACCCTGGCGTTATATCGCCTACGCTCGGCCAGATGTGGCGCGCCCTCATGGTGCTGGTTGCAGGCGTCGCCCGCGCCGACCTCTCCGATGACGACCTGCGGCGCAAGCACGAGGGCGGCTACGTCACAGGCTTCCCGCTGTTCGCCTACAGCGTCGATTTCGGCTTCGGGGCCGGCGCCCGCGCCTACTACTACTTCAACGGCGATCGCGACGATCCGCGGTTCTCGAAGACACCGTATCTGGTGCGCACATTCCTCAACGTGTTCGCCGCATCGCGCGGCCTGCAGTTTCATTGGCTCGATCTCGATGCACCGCGGATCTTCCAGTCGAAGTACCGCGTTCGATCACAGTTGATCCTCGCGCACAACACCAGCTCCAACTACTTCGGCTTCGACGACGACGCGCGTGACACGCTGCGCTTCCCGGGCTCGGGTTCGATGTTCGACACCTACGACAGCTACGACGCCGCGCAGCGCCAGGTCGTCGGTGGCGAGGCCTTCACCAAGTACGACCTCTACGATCTGCTTCGCCCCGCCCTGCTCGCCACGGTCGAGCGTTCGATCTTCCGCGAGCGTGTTCGCGTGATGGCTGGACTCGGCCTCAGCTACGCGCACATCAAGGACTTCACCGGCACCGTCGTCGATGCGACGGCGGCGGACGGCAGCGACACCACGGCGCCCGAGGCCCCGACGCGGCTTCGCGAGGACTGTGATCGTGGCGTGCTCGTCGGCTGCACCGGTGGCCGCGACAACGTGCTGAAGTTCGGCGTCACCTACGACACGCGTGACTTCGAGCCCGACCCCAATCGCGGCGTCTATCTCGACCTCTCGATCGATGTCGGCACCGTCGCGATCGGCT
>Ga0105049_10010817_pt1 | contig 10466 bp, 9 predicted proteins | sample MAT06_FD_78087 | JGI IMG/M metagenome (GOLD analysis project Ga0105049, IMG submission 78087) | Freshwater microbial communities from Lake Fryxell liftoff mats and glacier meltwater in Antarctica - MAT-06 | ecosystem: Environmental > Aquatic > Freshwater > Ice > Liftoff microbial mat | place... | reverse complement strand
CGCGAACGAGCAACTCGCAGTTCTCCACGCAGCGATCAGGCAAGACCACAGTGCAATGCCGAAAAAGTCGAACACGAGCATCTTTGGGAATCGAAGTCATTGCGGAAAGGGGAAAGGGGAAAGGGGAAAGGGGAAAGGGGAAAGCAGAGGGAGGGGGGAGAGAAGCAGGAATTGCGATAGGACTATCGTCTATGGTCGCGTGTTCACTGCGTCACCCAACTCGCTCCAATGTTCACTCCGCTTCGTTAGTCATGCCGATTCCTCGAGCAACCCTGCTGCTTTGGGTAACATCGAGGTGAAACATACCAGATGGGCTACTAAGAGTATTCCTGCGATCGGAACGCTGGCTTTTTGCCATGCCAGAGCAAAGGCGATGACCGCTCGGACCGACCATGCGAAAGTCCATATCCAATTTGTTCTTACCAATTGCGCTAGCAACATGGCAGGTGCCACGATCTTTTCAATTCGAACACAATGCAAGTGTTCGAACTCAAGAAAGTTAGACGTTTTGACGTGACGCATCAAGGGGTAGTGCACGCGCCGAATCATCCATATCAAACCGGTGAGAAAGAGGGTTACCGACAAGTGAATCAATGCTAGGCAATGAAAGTAGTTCAATGTTCAATCCACGGCGCTAGTCAGAGAGCTTTTTGATTTGTAGGTTTCGAAAAAAGGTCGTGCTTTCCGGGTCGTGCGCTTGCAATGCAATCGGCCCATGGGAAAGGAGTCGCTCTTTTCGTCCTTTCTTTCTCACGGGCTTATCTTCTTCGGTGTAGTCGACGCAGGGTTTGCCGTTGATGTTAACGATAATCCGCTTTCCCTGGACGACAAGATGGAATTCAAACCACTGATTGTCTTCGACGGGTGACGTATCGAGATCTTTGACATCGACTAGGCTGCCGGTCTTGCGAGGGTCCTTTGCAAAGGAAGTATTGATCTGTGCTTCGCCGTTCTCGACCGAAAAGGATTCAGGTTTTTCATTGGCTTTCCAGCCCGCAAGCGTTTTGCCATCGAATACCGAGACCCATTCGTCGGCCCAGACCGACGTGAGAGGAATCGACAGGCCGCATGCGACGAATAACGATCGAAGAGCAAGATGCATTTTTGGTTACCGTTACCATGGTGAGAGGAAGTGACAAAGACTAAAGATCATACAATTCGGGATCGACGTTGGGCGCTTCGAAGAACCTAGAGAGCTTTTTCGCCTTGCCGGCTGCAGGGGCGAAGGGATCTCCATCGGCGTCGAGCGCATCACCCATTTCTTCGTCGATTTTGTCGGGGTCTTCACCCGCTTCCATTCGCTTCATCGCCTCTAACATGGCGCCGGTCGGCTGCATGCCTGTCAATTCGAACATGCGTTTCATAACGCCAGCCATTTGCCGAGGGTCTTCCGGTCCCTCACCCCCCTCCTCCATGTGCGGAGCCATTTCAGCCATGAGCTGTTCCATTTTGGATTCGTCGACGTTTTCGAACGGGTCTGGGGTGCTGCTGCTTTCGGTGAGACCCTTGGAAATAGCAAAGCGTGAGATCTTTTTCTCTAGCTTTTTGCGGCCGCATTTCGGGCATTTCGGAACTGCCGATTGGCTCATGGAGCGAGCAAAAAAACTATAGATGGTGTGACACGGCGGACAGTAGTATTCGTAGATTGGCATAGTATTCTCTCGTCTGTACAACGGTCTTTGCAATTGTGCCGGGCACGAATGCCCTAGCTCCAGATTCCTGGACAGACGAGATTAACCGATGCTAGCGAATTCGTCAGCGCCGGATTCCCTTCGCTTGACCTGCGACATTCCTCGGCAGTATTATTGCCAGGCCACACTAAATCGTTTGTACCCGTTTTTGGCGTTGAATCACTTTGACTGATCGTCCTCGACCTTTTGATGACAACACTTCCAGTGGAAACGCTGACGTGAGGGGTGAGTTGATCGGTTCTCAGGCGGCAGATCCACCCCTTTATCCTACTCCGGATGTGCTTGCTGAGTTGGCGGAGCAGAGCGGTAGGCTCGAATCGGCGACTCCCGAGGAGATTCTGACTTGGGCGGTTGATCGGTATGGCGACAAGTTTTCGATGGCCACGGCCTTTGGTCCGGAGGGGATGACCATTATCGCCATGTTGGCGAAGATATCGCCAAAGACCTGGGTTTTTAACTTGGATACGGGCTATCAGTTTAAGGAGACGCTGGCTCTGCGAGACAAGGTTGCGGAGCAATACGGGATCGAAGTCGAAATGCTGAAGCCCGAATTGACGGTGTTTGAATACGAGAAGCTGCATGGTGGTCCTCTTTACGAAAAGAACCCAAACCAGTGCTGTGGCGATCGCAAGCTGGCGGTATTGCGAAATGCTGCGAGCGGGATGCACGCCTGGGCTAGTGCGATTCGGCGTGACCAAAGTCCAGATCGCTCCGTCGCACCTATCGTCGGTTGGGATAAGAAATTTCACTTGGTCAAGATAAGCCCGCTGGCCAACTGGACGAAGAAGCATGTTTGGGACAGGATCGTCAAGGAAAAGATTCCGTACAATCCATTGCACGATGCAGGCTATACCAGCATTGGATGTTGGCCTTGCACCCGAGCGGTTCAGTTTGGCGAGGACGATCGTTCGGGGCGTTGGAGCGGCACGGGCAAGACCGAATGCGGGTTGCACACTCAGGACTAGCGGTTGAGACTGCCAGTACTTTGCGCCGACATTCTAGGCTGTTGGACCTTGTCAGAAACGCCTTAGTTGTGTTACGCTACGTAGCTCGGTTGGCGCGTCGATCAATTTAGACTCTGCGACGACATTCGTAGTTTTTTGTCATTGCCTGGTGGAACCGATGGTTTTCCGCCGTTGATTTAGGAGCATTTGTTCGTGGGTGTAAAGAAAACAGGTCGAGGTCGTCGTAAGATTGGTCGTAAGAAAAGACGTATGCGTGCTCGGATTCGACACCGAAAGAAATAGCTGAGCGGTCCGATTGGGGCTTGATTTCGTCATTTTAGGCCCGATCTTTCTGACCGTTTGCACCAACTACCAAAAATTCCACTATCCCGGAGTTTTCGATTGCGCGGGTGGCCGCCTCGAATTATACTCCGGGTACGTTTTTGTTGGGAACTTGGTCTGCTTTCGAAGTTCTCCGGCCTTCCTTCGTCCGCCTCTTGAGTGGAACACTAAACTGTGAAAACCTGGGTTTTGCGTAATATCCTGGCCGCATCAATCGTCTCCTCGCTAGCAGTTTGCGGCTTTTCTCAGCAACCATCCCCGAGCGATTATTCTTCGGGGTTATCCGTTCGAGGTCCAGCGGCACGAAAACTGGCGAGTGGGATTATGACGGTTGTCTCACCCGACCAAAACTCGGAGGACACGGCCCTGGGCCCTTTCGATCTCGAGTTTGTCGCCGAGCATCCCGAGCTAGAGTGGGCAGCTCCTAGTTTTCCCGATAACAAACCGCACTTTGCTTCTCCGAGCGAAACTTTGTTGGCCCTCTCTCGCGACGTAACCTTCCGACACAGTGTTTGGGGGTTAGAGTTTGCATTCAAGCCCGCTCGCTTGATCGAGGTCGGAATCCCTCAGGCCTCAGGCCAGATGCAGCGCAAGGTTGTTTGGTATCTACTCTACAAGGTGCGATATACCGGCAACGACCTGTTCCCGAAGTTAACGGAGACGAGCGATTCCGAAGTTCCGGAATCGCCCGATCAAGGAAAGTTCGAATCGGTTCGATTCTTGCCACGTTTTTCCATTGTGAGCAAAGAGCGAAATCTAAGTCTAGATGCTCAAATCCTGCCGACGGCACTCGACGCGATCGCGGCCAAAGAGAGAATCGGACGGCCGCTGCTCGATCAAATCGACATTACAAAGGTCGATGTCCGGCTCAGTACTCCGGAAGAGGATAATTCTGTCTGGGGGGTGGCAACCTGGACCGACGTGGACCCACGGCTCGATTTTTTCGCAATCGATGTTCGGGGGCTGACCAATGCTTTCAAGATCCGCTTGGACACCGACGGAAAGAAGAATTTTGACCGGAAAACGTTGCGAATCTACTTTTGGCGTCCTGGCGATTCCATCGACGAATCCAAGGATCGGATCCTGTTGGGGTTGCCGGCTGTCGAGAACAAAACTCGACTGGAGTACTATCTTCAGCAGTTTAGTCTGAAAGAACGCCCTGATTATCAATGGATTTACCGCTAAACTCTCGCCCCGCGATTGCGGCAAGAATAGCTAGTTTTGATAATCCGTCTCGGCATAGGTATTTTAAATGGCACACAAAAAAGGTCAGGGATCTACACGAAACGGTCGTGACTCCAATGCACAACGTCGCGGAGTAAAGAAGTTCGGCGGTGAACGCGTGATTTGTGGCAACATTCTCATTCGCCAAGTCGGTACCAAGTGGCACCCTGGCTGTAACGTGGGTATGGGCAAGGACTACACGATCTACTCCCTAGTCGAGGGGAACGTTTACTTCGACCAAGAAGGTCGTCGCATCAATGTTCGAATCGCCGAATCTGCATAACAAGATCGACCGTTTATCATGTTCGTCGACCGCGTTGAGATAGAGGCCATTTCTGGCCGAGGTGGCAGCGGTTGCATGGCTTTTCGCCGCGAAAAGCACGTTCCGCGCGGTGGCCCATGCGGTGGAGATGGTGGAAGCGGGGGCAGCGTCATTATCCGTGCGAAGGCCGGTGTGAACTCGTTGGTCCAGTACGCGCACCAACGCCATTGGCGAGCCGAGAATGGGACCCCAGGTACGGGATCCGATTGCCACGGCAAAAGCGGAGAGGATCTCATTTTGGTCGTTCCACCTGGGACCGTGCTCCTGGATCGAGAATCGGGAATGATCTTGCGAGACTTGGTCAATCCCGGCGATGAGATCATCGCAGCTCGAGGTGGCCGAGGAGGATGGGGAAACACCCACTTCAAAACATCGACCAACCAAGCTCCTCGCGACACGACCGAAGGTGGGACCGGCGAAGGTCGCCGCTTGGTTTTGGAGCTCAAGACGATCGCCGATGTCGGCTTGATCGGGAAACCCAACGCGGGCAAAAGCACACTGCTCAGCCGAATCTCTCGAGCTAGGCCAGAGATTGCGGACTACCCCTTCACCACCAAATTTCCGAACCTGGGCCTGGTATCGGTAGACATCGACCGTAACTTTGTCATGGCTGATATTCCGGGGTTGATCGAGGGCGCAGCCCAAGGCCTGGGGCTTGGACATGAATTCCTTCGGCACATCATGCGGGCTGGTGTTTTGGTCCACCTAGTAGAACCCATGCCCATGGATCAGACCGACCCGGTTAGCAACTACCACACTATTCGCAAAGAGCTTTCGGACTATAGCGATGAGCTCTCCAAAAGGCCAGAGATTCTGGCGGTTACCAAAGCAGAGTTGCCCGACGCTGAGATCGTACACGAGATGCTTTGCGAAAATTTAGGCCGCCAGGATATCTTCCTCATCAGCTCCGTGACCGGCCAAGGTCTCAATAAGCTGGTCACGAAAATTTCAGCTCTGCTGGCTGAGCAGAATGCCGAATTGGCCTCGCTTACGCAATGATACTAGTCGACATCGGCAATAGCGGTTTACGAGCATCGCGAGTTGCCGATGGGGGGCTTTTTGCGAATGAAACTGTCTATCGCTTGTCATGGTCTGCTGCGATTGCATCTCAACGAAAGTCGTCGCCGGAACAAGAAGCTGCACCGAACCAGCGATGGTGCACTTCCTGTGACCGCAATGCCTATGCATGGCTCATCGATCGGCTGGCCCCCAAAGACGGAGAGACGTGGCGCATTTCATCCGTGCAGCGTGAAGTGACGGAGTTGCTGGTTGAGACTATCGAAGCTCGAGCCATGCATGCTAACGTTCGGATCGTTCGGCATTCGGATTTGCCGATGACCATGGATGTGGAGTCGCCCGATCGGACAGGAATCGATCGCTTGTTGGCGGCTCATGCCGCGTTCTTAGTAGAGAACGGGGCAGCCTTAAAAAGTGCAAAGCCCCAACTCCATCCAGTCATTGTGGTACAAGCGGGTACGGCAGTCACGGTCGATTTTGTTGACGAACGAGGGGTTTTTCAAGGCGGCTCCATCATGCCCGGTTTGGGATTGTCGCTGCAGCTGCTTGCCGCCGGTACCGACCAACTGCCGTGGCTGGGGAACCATGCCGTGGACATGCAGCCAGCATTGCCGGGGAAGAATACAGAGCAAGCGATTTCGGCGGGCGTAAACGCAGCCTTGGTCGGCGGCACGGCGCATCTCGTAAGCCGATATCGACATGAAACCCAAGGGGGGCGACCAACGAAAGTGATCGTTTCTGGCGGAGATGGTCGCTTGTTGATGCAGCACTTGCCGCAACCAACGGTCTTCGTGGACCATTTGGTGTTGAGAGGTTTGTGTTCCATCGTTTAGCCCGCCGCCAAGGAAACCTGATCGTGTCCTATTCGTACTGCAGTGCACGGGAAAGGTTAAGACGGGCGGCTCGCTCGGCCGGGACCAATGCTGCAATCACGACCACCAACAATTCGATCAACGGCGCGCCGATCAGTAGCCAAGGGTAGATCTGGAATTGGATCGCGTGACCAGTCACCGGCATCGTGGTCAAGTTGATCAAGTAAGCGATCCAAACCCCTGTAAGGACCCCTGGAACGATTCCGATCAAACCCATCAAGAGGGCCTGGGCTAAGATCATCTTCCTGATTTGCCAGCGTGTCATGGCGACCACGCGAAGCATGCCGATCTCACGAGTTTGCTCCAGGATGTTCATGGCGAGGGTATTGATCAGGCCGAACGCAGCAATCACAGAGCCCAGCGCAAGCACAGCCCACAAACCACCAACCACTCCATTGAGCGTGTCTCGAATGACTGTGATCAAATCGACATACGACTGAAACATCATTCCATTCTCTTCGCAAAGCGTTCGCAGTTTTTTTTCCACGCTTAGAAGATCCGCCTCTTTCGCTTTGACAACAATCACATCCGTTCCCTCGACATTCAGTAGCTTCTTTGCGTAATCCGCCTCGAGATACAAAGTAAGTCCTCCAGCGATGTACTCGTTGGTAACGCCAACGACTTTGAGCGTTGTGGCACCTTCGTTGGTTTCGAGCGGTATCGAATCCCCAGCGTGCAAATTCATTCGCTCCGAAAGTACGGAGCCCAGCACGACCTCTCCGCGGCGTACCCCTAACATCACTTCGGGCTCGGTTCCTTCGATTAGATCAAAGTAGTCTTGAGTACCGGAATTGAACTTGCGAACAACGACAACCACTGAGGTTTCACCGCTACGGGCCCGAACAAATCGGAGCGTGTCAACCAGCTCGACGCCAGGCATCTCCATCACCTTTTCCGTGAGGCCATCCGGCATGTCAGCCGATTGCCCGCTGTTCATGTCCGGCATGGCGGCCCGTACGAAAAAATCTCCGATAATGGCGCGTCGGTACCAGCCCTCAACATTGCGGATATTGTCCAGGATGGTGCTGGCCATTCCCAGTCCGGTCCCCATCGCCAAAAATACGATGCCTATCGTCAATGACGAGCGACCGCGATGCCGGAGGATCTGACGGCGCGCCAGCATTCCCTCGGTTCGCAAAAAGAAACTGAGGGTCCATGCTACAAACCGAGTTAGGTCTCCGATCAATGCGGGAAGCAAAAAGACCATTCCAACTTTCATTAAGATGACGCCAGCCACTGCATGACGAACGTTGACAGCCCCCGAAACAGACAAGAATTGGATGGCAAAGCCAATGGCCATGGCCGTCCCCCCCAGGCATAGCCAGCCCGCCCGGGAGGAGCCAAATTCACCGGTGGCGACCACCCGCATTGCTTCGGACGGAGACAGACGGGCCGCTCGGAGGGCTGGAAAGAATGCACCTAGCAACGCTACGAATAGGCCACAACCGGAGGCGATCAAATAGGGCGCTATCGACCAGGGGCTCGGCGGGATCTCGATCTGAAGCAGTCTAGCCGTGGAACTACGTAGAATGGCAGCTCCAAAATGACCAACGATGCAACCTAGGATCGTTCCGATCAATCCCAGCCACAATCCCTCGCGAACAATCATCCACAGAAGTTGTTTGCGAGTCGCGCCCATCGAACGCAGGATGCCGAGTTGCCGGCGGCGCTCTCCTACGTTCATCTGAAAGGTGTTGTAGATAATGAACGCAGAGATAAGCAATGCAAAGCCGGTAGCTAGTCGCAGCCCCTGTTGCATAGCGATCGTACTTTCGTCCGCCATCTGGCTTCGCATCGTCGGCTTGCGAACGCTGAGCCCTGGCGGCAGAATGTTCCGCACAGCAGCCGCAACCTCGTCAGGTTTCGCGGATTTATCGATCACTATCTGGACGGCATCCAACTTGCCTACCGAACGGGACCAGCGCTGGACCGTCCGAAGTTTCGCAACAATCAAGCCGGATTGTATCCCAGCACTGGCATCGCTGGGCTTGATCAATCCAACGACTTTGGCCGATTGGACATAGCTTTTGGTTAAAAATCGAACTTCACTTCCCAGCATTACACCAGTCGACTTAGCAAAACTAGCATCCATCAATACGCCATCATCACCGTTGGCTGGATCGCCCAGCTCTTTGCCCTCTACCAACGTGTATCCACGCACTTTGCGATCTAAATCGGGAATAACCCCCAGCAATTGCACTCGATAGCGAGTCGCTGCTTTGTCCATGCCTGCCGTCGACTCAACGTCTCTCTCGGCGATTGCTTCAGTCTGGGACGCGCCCTCGTTTGGTTCGCCGTTTTGGCTGATCTGCTTGCCAACCACGGTCATGTTCGAGTAGCGCCGAAGGAGGGGCGATGCAACCGCCACACCTGGCAATTTCGCTACAGGCTCAAGCGGTTTGCCATCGAACGAGGCACCACCGACCGCCTCGATTTCGAGCGCCGCGTTTCCGGTGACCGCCCGGACCATGGCCATTTGAGCCAAGGTAGCTGAATCCGAGGCCAGATAGGTAGCCACGATGGCTGAAACGCCTATGACGATGCTAAAGAGGGTGAGCAGGCTACGCGCTGGCCGACTCTGTATTTCTCGAATCGAAAGTCTTCGCAATGGCATTAGCGATTCCCCTCCGAGAGAATCGCAGGATCGCTTGGCGGAGTCGAAGAGACTTTAGGGAAAGTGCCGGAACTCGAACTGGATCCGACTTGGAATGCCTGAGCATTGGCTGCAAACTCGTCTTGAGAAATATCCCGTTCGATATTCCCATCGCGGAACATGAGCAATCGAAAGGCTGAGCGAGCCACGTTGGCATCGTGCGTCACCATCACTATCGTTTGATTCGAATCGGAAGCAAGATTGCGGAGCAGCTGAGTAACGCGGCCGCTCTGACGAGAATCCAGATTTCCGGTAGGTTCGTCGGCCAACAAGATAGCTGGTTTGATAGCCAATGCTCTAGCGACCGCCACGCGCTGCTGCTCCCCGCCAGAAAGCTTCGCTGGAATATGGTCCGCACGATGGAGCAACTCGACTCGCTCTAGGGCTTCCGCGGCACGAGACTTTGCGATCTTTCGGTCTATGCCGTCGAGTTCCAAAGGCAGGGCCACGTTCTCGATGGCCGAAAGAGTCGGAATGAGATTGAAAGCTTGGAACACAAATCCGATCTTTCTGCGCCGTAGCAGAGTGCGTTCGTCATCGCTCAAGTTTCCGATATCGACGCCGTCGAGGATCACCTGCCCACTTGTCGGAGGTTCAATTCCACCGATGATACTAAGAAGTGTGCTCTTTCCGGAGCCAGAAGGTCCCATGACAGCTACGAATTCACCGGTTTCAATGGTCAAGTCGACACCTCGGAGTACCTCCACGGCCACATCGCCGGTGCCGAACTGCTTGTATAGACTGCGCGTCGTGATGATCGGCATGGGTGTTTTCGGTAATTGAAAAGGGGGGCGGAAAATAATTATAAACCATGACTCTTCGGCTTGCAGCCCTCCCCCCGTTTGGTGAGCCCAGAAGAATGCCGTTTCTCCAAGTACTAGAGGAATACATCGCGTGCGACTATTGATTACGGGAGCCAACGGATTGCTCGGCAATAACGTAGCCCGACAGGCTTTGGAACGAGGATTCAAAGTGGCCAGCGTGAGCCGATCCGACCGCCACAATCGAGCCTTTGAGGGGTTGGAAATTGACGTATTTTCCTCGGATTTGTCGGATCGCGAGCGGCTGGCTGGCGTCTTTGAAACGGGCTTCGACGCGGTTGTGCATTGCGCCGCTCACATCCATATCGGCTGGAAATTTTTGGATCAGGGGATGCGAGTCAATCGGGATGGGACGCAATTCTTGCTCGAGGAGGCGGGTCGCCGAGGCATCAAGTTTATCCATGTTTCTACCGTCAATACGCTGGGACTCGGTACGCAAGAGAAACCGGCTACTGAGGATACGCAAGTCGCAGGTCTGGTCCCGTGTACATACGTGTTGACGAAACGAGCGGCGGAAAAGGCGGCAGACGAAGCTTTTGCTCGCGGTCAGCACGTGGTCGTTGTGCATCCTGGGTTTATG
>Ga0105049_10010813_pt1 | contig 10469 bp, 7 predicted proteins | sample MAT06_FD_78087 | JGI IMG/M metagenome (GOLD analysis project Ga0105049, IMG submission 78087) | Freshwater microbial communities from Lake Fryxell liftoff mats and glacier meltwater in Antarctica - MAT-06 | ecosystem: Environmental > Aquatic > Freshwater > Ice > Liftoff microbial mat | place... | reverse complement strand
GTTAGTTCAAGATTGATTCGTTCCACTACGCGTTTGGATAAATTGCCACTGGAAAGCACTCGTAACTGAGTTTGAATATTGCTGTAAAGTCCGGTGCCGGCCTGGGGGTCGAATACGTTCATCCCCATGAAACTTTCGTTGAAACCGACCAATTCGATGGTGACGCTGGATTTGTAGAGCGGCGGTTGCCAGACCACCCAAACGAATGCGGCACACAAGCCAACGACTGCGCTGAGCAGCATTAAGAACTTGCGCCGCCACAAAACGAGCGCGTAGTTGAGACCTGGCATCGCTGCCGGAGCGTTTTCTGGCCTTGGTGTGAAGTTGAACTTCTGCGGAGGATTTTGGATGTTGTGATTACTCATCGAAGTGATTCGTTGAGAAGGATCCAGGACTGCGTTTAGACACAAGCTCCGCCACTTTTGTCGCAGACGACAAATAGGAGGAACGCCTTAGGAATATGTTCAAGACTAGCATTAGCTCTCGATACTTGTAAATGAACCGTCAGTACTATCTCTGCTTCTTCCTTTCAGCACGTCGGCGAGCGGATTCAGCGACGTCGCTGGCTTGAGTTGGATCGAGCAGGAGCGGGTCGCAGCCGGTGACACCTGAGTTACAGCGTTCGAAATTCCTGCGCCGGGCGGCGAGCTGAACCGTCTTTAACTCGTTTTCGTTTAACAGGTTAGGGTCGCAAGAGGCGGTTCCCGCTTCGCAGAGATCGAAATTCTTGCGTTTTCTGGCTGCCGTGACACGCTCGAGTTCGGCCCGGCTGAGGATGAGAGGGTCGCAGGAAGGCAATCCACCTAGGCAAGCGTCCAGGTTACGCTGTAGGACTCCCTTACGCGTTTGAGCGACTTGAGCCTCCGTAAGGTCTAGTGGATTGCAGCGGGGAGCACCTTCGAGGCAAGCGTCAAAGTTTTTCTTGAGCCGGGCTCGATGAACATCGGTCTGATGCGGGGCGGTGAGCGCTAAGGGATTACAGGCGGGGGAGCCTTCGAGACATTTCGCAAGATTTCGTTCATAGACGAGGCTTTGGATGATCGGGACCTGAGCTTTGTCGAGCAGCAGGGGGTCGCAATTCTGGCTGCCATCTTTGCAGCGCTCTAGATTTCGAGTCCGGATTGCAACCGAGAGTTGGCTGCGCTCGGCGGGGGAAAGGCGAGAGACATTACAGGAGCTGGCGCGATTGAGACATTTCGATAGTTCGGTGGGGGCTGGGGCCTGCCCAAGAAGCAGAATCGTCAGTATCCACAATGCGTCGCCCATAGCCAAAAGCTTCCTCACTTTCATTATACGATCAGTTGAAAGCGGTACTTTAAGCCGCTTCGGTCTCTGTCTGAAAATCTTGCGCTGTGTTAGTCTCACAAATAGCAAGTTCATGAGTCAGACTACTGTTGTTTCCGCAGCGCAGGGCGCGTCACCTGTCTTAGCCAAGACTGATCTCTTCGTGTTGCTGGGTCTGGCGGCTATGCTGGGGTTGTGTTACTGGAAGACGATCGTGTTTACGGCCAACATTGTGGTGAACAGCGACGATATGGCGCATGGTTTATTTGCACCGTTGATTTGCGGGTACATCCTTTGGCAGGATCGGGATGTCGTCTTTCGGCTTGGAGGGAAGGGCAATTTTTGGGCGATTCCTTTGTTGGTAGTGGCGGCGCTGCTTGGGATAGTTACAGCGCTTGGTGGATCTACAACGCTGAACCGGGTGGCGCTGATTCTATCCCTGTTTGGAGTGTTCCTGCTGATTGGGGGATGGCAGGCAGCCAAGAAAGCCGCATTTCCGGTGGGGCTCTTATTCTTTACCTTTCCGATTCCGGCCGTTCTGTATGGGGAGATTACGCAACCACTTCAGATTATCGCTTCGGTCCTTTCTGAACGGAGCTTAGAGGCTCTAGGCTATACCGTGTTTCGCGAGGGGAATGTCATCCAGCTTCCTGGCCATACGCTGTCGGTGGCTGAGGCTTGCAGTGGGCTGCGGTCCCTGATTACACTCGCATTTTTCACGATTGTTTATGCGTACTTTTTTGAGACCAAGCTGTGGCGGCATATCGTGCTGGCGATCTTCACCATCCCTGCGGCGATGTTGCTCAATGTGGCACGCGTGACGATAACCGGCGTTTTGGTCCAAATTTCTCCGGTTTACACTCACGGCACTTATCACGATGTACTGGGCTGGACCTGCTTTATCGTAGCTTTTGGCCTGGTGCTGGCATTTCATCGCGGACTCTCCTTTTTTACACAATCCCATGCAACTCCTAACCCAGCGTAAGACGCTATTGATCGGCTTTCTGATTCTCGCAGGCCAGGCAGCCATTTCCCTTTTGCTCATTCGCGAGGAGTATTTGCCTTCCCCGCCCCCGCTGAGCGCGTTTTCGGACCGGATTGGCAGTTGGCAAACCACCACGAACGTGGACATCGATATTGAGTCCTACCAAGCGCTGAGCCCGGATGACGTGCTGAACCGGGTTTACACACGGGAAGACAAGGTGAGCAGCGCTAGTATGTTCATTGGGTATTACAAGACGCAGCACCGGGCCAAGAACGCACATGATCCAAAAGTCTGTTTGCCCGGTGGGGGTTGGACGCCAGAGGTAAATACGGAGAGATCGATCCGATTGCCAGGTGGAGGCTTGGCATCTGTGAACTATTACGTCATTTCGAAGGGTGGGGTACGGAACGTGGTGATTTATTGGTTCCAGACTCACAAGGGCCCAAAAGTAGGAGAGCAAGGCTTGCGATTGCAGCGAGTGATGGATACATGGCGGGAAAATCGAACGGATATGGCTCTGGTACGGATTGTGGTACCTGTTGCTGGTGCGCAATTGGAGAAGGCGACCGGGTTTGCGGTTGAATTGGCGGAGAGTTCTTATCCCGAGATTCTGAAGCAGTTCCCTGCCTCGCCATCGAAGTCGTAGTTTATGGATCGAGTTGGGTGAGGATCTGGCGGATGTTTTCGGCGTCCGCAGCTTTGGGCTGTTTGGATAAAGCCGCCGTTAATTGTTTCTTGGCCAGCTCCTTTTGACCTGACTTGAAGAGTGTGTAGCCGTAATGATATAAATAGACAGGCTCGTTGGGGTTAGTTGCTACCAAGGCGGAAAAGATAAAATTGGCAGCATCGAAAGAGTTCGATTTGGCGTGGATCCAGCCGAGGGTGTCTTTGAAGGAAGCGTTGTCAGGAACGAGTTGAACCGCTTTTGTGGCGCAGCGCAGCGCTTCAGGTAAGTCGCCGCCAGTCTCAACTAGAGTGGCGGCGTAGTTGTTTAGGAGATAGGGATCGTTCGGGCGCAGTGGGAGTAACTTACGGTAGTCGTTGCGGGCTTCCAGCAAGCTTCCGCGGGCGGTCTTCAGGTGGGCCATCATTAGAAGCGGATACTCGGCCTTGGGATCGAGCGTGTTGGCCAGGCGGAAGCGCTTCTCGGCATCTTCATAGCGGCCGAGCAATCGGTAAGTTTCGGCGAGGCTGGTCTGAATCGGAAAAGAGGTTGGGTTGCGAGCGGCCAGTTTTTCAAAGGCACTTTGGGCAGTGCCGTATTGGCCGGCCCGAATGGCGACATTGCCGACGAATTCAAGTCGAGTTACAGAGTCTGGTTCTTTTTGGAGCGCTCGGGTGGCCAGGTCGACGGCTTTCGTGCCGTTGCGATTAGCCAGATAGACATCGATCAGACCTTGGACCGCACGTTGCCCAAGAGGCCCATTGTCAGCGGTGAACTTTTCAAAAATGCGTTCCGCTTGCGGGTATTGTTTGAGGTTGAGGTGAACAAAGCCCATTTGCAGTTGAGCGTCGGGGTAACGGGGGTAATCGGCAAGGATGCTTGTCAATTGGTCGCGCGCCGTTTCAAAGTCGCCAAGTCCCATGCTGGCGGTGACGCCCAGGAGACGCACTTCGGGATTCCTGGGGTCGTAGCGACGGATGGCGGCAACTTCTTTCAAGACCTCCCGATACTGCTTTGCGGTAAATTGAAGCTCCGCCAAGGCAAGCCGGGGAGAAAGGTAATCGGTTTTCAGCTTGGAAGATTCTAGGAACTGGTATTTTGCTGCGGCAACATCGCCCTGCGCTAGCAATACCTGGCCCAGTTTGAAGCGATAGAGCGGCTCCGCCTCGTTCAACTCTATCGACTTCTTTAAGTCAGAGGCAATCCAGGTCAAGTCTTCCTTGCGGGCTGCCGCCATAGCGAGGCTGGCCCTGGTGAATAGAGCATCGACGTTCTGAGCGTCTGCTTTCAGCATGATTTCCGCTTCTGCCAGAGCCTGATCCCGCTTGCCCTGCGCCAGCAGCACGGAAAGAATCTCTCGCTCGTAACGGCGCCGTTCTCCGGGATTCGATTTCAGCCCGCTGCGAAGAATCTCGGTTGCTTCCTGGTATTGTTTTCTCTTTTCGTAAAACTTGCTAACTTCCAACTCTGCTGCCGGGTAGGACTGCTTGTCGCCCAGAATGCGTTTCACTTCTGTCTCAAACCGATCTTCCTGCTTCTTCTCCAAGAAGTGAGAGCAGAGTTGCAAGGCTGTCCCAATATCCTTTGGGTTGTTCTTGACCTTGCGCTGCAGTAGCGCTTCCGCCTCGCTCGCACGGTTTTGCGAGAGGTAAAGGATGTAGAGTGGATCGTAGAGCGTCAGGTAATTCGGGTTCTTGTCGATGGCGGCCAGCGCGATTCCCTCAGCCTCATCCATTCGGTTCAATTCGATCAAGGGCTTCAAGATTGCCAGACTCGCCTCGGCATCTCCACTGCGACGCTGTAAGGCCCTTTGAAAGCTTAGTACCGAATCTTCATACTTGCCCTCTGTCATCAAAAGGAAGCCTTGAATCCGGGCCCCCTGGAAGGAATTCGCCTCGCGCCGATCCGCGGTTTTTGCCAGATTCTCCAACTTGTTAAGAAACATCTTCGGTTTCACCGCACGGCCAAGGTAGAGGCTTAGAGTCACGTCGGTAAGGCGCTCTTCGATTTCCCGATTTTGGGGGGCCAAGTCGTTTGCTTTGGCTAGAGCGACGAAGCCGAGATCGGTCTTGTTGTCTTGAAGTAGCAGGTTTCCCAAACGAAAATAGGCTTCAGAATTGTTGGCGTCACCCTGAATGGCTTTCCGGTAACTCAGTTCGGCTTCCGCGCGCTTGCCTTGATTAGAGAGTTCATTGCCTTCCTGCACATAGTCTTGCGACTTCTTTTGGCAACTTTGAACCGAGCCCAAAAGCAGCACAATGATTGCCACGGCAAATGTAAGAGTTATCCGCATAGAAAATTTCACTCCGCGTCGAGCGAATCTTTAACCTGTAATGTTAACAGCACCTTGGGACTCAGCGTAAAAAAAACGGCGCACCCTTTTCAAGGCGCGCCGTTTCGACGTTGTCGTTATGGATTGGGTCTATTTGCGTCGGCGGCGAGCAAATCCGAGACCCGCGAAGCCCAGGGCCAAAACCCCGTAGAAGCCAGGTTCCGGGACTACCGTAAGAGAGATGACCATATCGTTATAATCTCGGTCTCCACCAGTGCAAGTTTCAGGACCGTTTGTCACCGCAGTACAAGTCATGTTAGTGTCTTCGATACCAACGTAATACGTAACCGGGATTGTGATTGCAGCAGCCGCGCTGGATGCGAACACTGAGAAATACTGATTCTGATTGCCAGTCGCGTTCTTGTCTGATTGGGTGACCTTGAAATTTGCTGTTTGAGATTGCCAGTTTGTACCGGTGTAGTTTGACAAGAACCACAAGCCGTAATCCTTCCCTGGGGCAAACGTAGCAGAAGCCCCTGTGGCTTGGCTACCGGCGAAAATAAGGCCAAAATCGTTCGAAGTCAACGCGCTCAAAGTCTTCGATTTGTCGTACCAACCCAACCAGTTGTTCGCCGCCCATCCAGCGACTTCGGCTTTCATCGAGGTCGAGCCGCCCGAAGCTTGGGCGAAGTAGAAATTATCGACAGCAGAGCCGTTGTCGTTGCCAAGATATACGGGGCCGTCAAACGTTGCAGGGTTCCCGGTAGAAGGGGTAGCCCAGCCTGGACTATTCGTGTTGTTGGCAAAGTAAGACTTCTTTGTTACAAAACATCCAATATTCGCGCACTGCGAACCACTGTCAGAGGTCGAGTTGTTCCAATATGCATAACTACCACCGGGGTTGTTTAGGGTACCAGTCAACACTTCACCACTAACGGACAAATCTATCATCTGCTGCCAGCCAGCACCACCGGTGTTACCGGGCGGTACAACCGTATCAGCTAGCAACGAGCTTCCCACCATCAAAATTCCAACTAAAATATTATTCTTCATCGTTGTTCCCTCCTGAGAACGAGATATTTAATCCCTAGCAGTGTCATTTCAACATGAGACGGCATAAAAAATATGCAGAATCGATCAATGTTTCGATCCTAAAAAAATGCTGCAACGACTCTTCCTGGAGCCAACTTCATTTGCGCGAAAAGCCGGGATGAACTCATCAACGCGGGGAAGGACATCTGTCCCAAATCAAATCTTTTGCTCTACCATAATAAGCGATTCCACTTAGAATTCGTCAAGGTAAAATCTCAGAAAAGTTAGCTGCGGAGTACTGGTACTCTAGGGTGGTTTAAAACGAATTGAAAAGTAGGCGATCGATTCAAATTGACCATAAGCTCCGTAGTGACTTTGAGCCGCGCGGCTAGCACATTCCATCCAACTAAGCCCTACGGCTCTGGGCATATGCCTAGGCATACCCCTCGACTGGTTTTGCGGAAAATGCAGGCAAACCTCCTCCTAGGTATACTGTGAAAATCGAATGCGGCCGACTAATTGACTAAGGTGGAATGCTGAACTTGTTGAAAAAATCTCTTTCCTGGGCCCTCTCAGCGATTTTCGTCGCGACGCCACTGTTGGCTCAACAACAGCCTCCTGTCTTCGTTCCCGGCGCAAGCCCGGATCCGGTTCCGGTGCAAGGTCCGGCGTTGGCGGGGCGGGGCTTGAAGATTTATGTCCTTGTCGGGCGGGCTGGCGTCAATCGTCTTCGCGATGGCGTCAGTTCCGTACCCGTCATCGAAATCCGTGATCGGGATGATGTCCCTCAAGAAGGTGTCAATGTCGTAATCGAGGTGCCCAAGTCCGGGCCGGGAGCAACTTTTCCAAGTGGCGCGACACAGCGAAGTTTTCGCACCAATGTTACCGGCCAAATCGTTGCCGACGGCTATACGCCCAATCAGATGCTGGGGAAGTTTTCGGTTCTCGTGTCGGCAGACAACGGAATCAATCAGGCGAAACTCAGCTTTCAGCAGGAAAACACGAATCAGACGATGCTCGAATATCAAGCCGCAAAGAAGAATGCATGGCGTAAATGGGCCTATATAGGCGCGGCTGCAGCTGGCGGCATTATCGCAGCCGTTGTTCTCACCCGGTCCAGCGGTTCAAGCACACCGAATGTTTCCGTCAACCCCGGAACTGTCATCATAGGAGGCCGCTAAGCCATGAAGACGCTCGTGATCGCTTTGCTTCTGACCTCGCCTGCCGTCGCACAGATTACCCAGATGGATGGCCTAATTCTTGGCCAGGTCTTTGATCGGCCGCGACTCGCCATCCGTTCTGTGGTGGGCATTCCCGGGGCTGCTTATCTTGGCGCTGCTGTGGCGGAGGAGTTGGAAGCTGCCGTCCCAAATGGGTCGGGGGAATTCCTGGTCAAGAGTACTCGCGGGTCTCTGCTACTTTGGCGCGGTGGAACAGCAACGGCCATCGCTTCAGACGGCGTAAAGGCCTTTGCCTGGTGCGGAGATCACGCGCTCGCTGTGCAACGGTCTGCGCCGGATGCAGTAGATTTTGTGGAATGGTGGCAGTTGGGCTTGAATGGGTTGAGTTTAGAAAAAAAGGCAACGCTCGATGCAGCTAACCTGACTTTTTCGTTCTTGCGCTGCGAAGCGGCTAGCAAGAACCTCTTCTGGGGAGTATCTGGTTCGGTATATGAAATGACATATGCCGAAGGGGTAAGCAATTCGATTGCTTCGATCGCGGAGCCTCTCGGTTTCGACGTAGCCGATGGGCTGGCTTATGTCGGGGATGCCGCCGGGCGCCGTGTTTTTGAGTTGGAACGCAAGGAAGGAGGCTGGGAATCGAAGGTGGCGGTGGAAAGCCCGGACGAAGATTCGATTCCGGTGGCGGTTAAGATTCTGGCGAAGGGTCAGTTTCTGGTCGCCTACCGTTCCAAGCCAGGAAGCTTGGCGCTCTTTCAGCGTGGAGGATTCGAGAAGAAGGGCCAGTGGAGCCTCGATACCTCCCCGGACCGGATCGAGGCGATTGGCAAGGCGGATTTGCGGCAGCAGAGATTTCTGCTCAATGGCCGAAGCCGGCTGGACGACTTTTTGATGCTTGCGGAAATTGGGGAATCTGTGCAAATCTTCTTCATCCCTGAAGGCGGGGGACGCTAGAAATGCTTCGTTTCATTGGTCTAAGTCTTCTAGTGCTCGCTACTTCTGGTTTGCATGGGCTCTTTGGGCAATCTTTTCCTTTTTCGATTCGGGTCTTGCAGCCCGATCAGATCACCAGCGTCGCCAATGGAAGTGGCCTCAGCCTTAACAGTACGATCGGTACCAGCACCAGCGTCGAAATTGAACTCACGTATCGCGGAAATGGCGTCATCAATATAACGAGGGCGGTGGAGCTAGCCGGGTCGAATGCATTCGTGATTGAAAGTTCCGATGTGACGCCGGTGCTTTTGCAGAACTCGGGCGTTTTCCGGTTTAAGGTCCGCTTTCTACCCAGGGTTTCGACGACCGTGAGTTCGCAGATCACCCTTCCCTACACGGAATCGATTACCGGGCCGGGACTCAACCCGATAACGGTGACAAATCCTGGCTTCATGCAGCTCGGGTTATTCGGCACAGCGCCGGAATTTTTCGTGAACTATATTTTACAGTCAGATTCAAACTTCATTCCAGTGGGCAATGGCGGGCGAATCAGCTTTCCAACTACTTTGGCGAATGGGACATCGACTGTTCAGCTCAGCATTGTCAATCGCGGCAGCGGAGCCGGGACGGTGAACGCGATCACAGTGAGTGGAGACAGTTTTCAGGTGACCAATACACCGATTCTTCCAACGAACCTGGCGGCAAATACGGAGTTTCGGGTGAACCTTCAATTCAAGCCGAAGGAGGCTGGAAACTTGACGGGCACGCTCAATCTGAAATTTGGCGAGCAGACATTTACGGCCACTCTGGACGGAACCTCCGTCAATACCCTGTTGAGCTACGAATTGGCTCAGGGAGACAATATAGTGGCACTCACCCCGGGTGCGGCGACCAATCTCGGTGAGGTGAATCTGGCCGAGACTTTGACGGCACAAGTAACGATCCGCAATACCGGTGTTTTCGACACGATTGTTTCCGGAATCTCGATATCGGGCCAAGGTTTTTCTTTGGCGGAATTGCCACTTCTGCCAAGGACACTACGCACCGGCCAGAGCCTGAGTTTCTTCGTGAATTTCGCCATCAACTTGCCCGGGCCTTATCGGGGAAGGCTGCGCATAGGGGACGACATCTTCGAATTTACGGTAAGTGCGCGGGGCTCGCGGCTCAACTATAGCTATGTTGTAGGCAGCTCAAGCGCAGTGACAGTAACGCCGGCAGGCAGTATCTTCTTTCCGCCCACGCAGACCGGACAGACTTCGCGACTGGCCTTGACGGTGCGTAACAGCGGTACAACCGACGCAAATGTGATCTCGATTTTTCTAAGCGACATAACCGGGCCGTTCTCGATAGTCGCCCTCCCTGCCCTGCCGCTTAAGATTGCACCCAATGAGACGATCAGCCTCCAGATTGAATTCAAGCCCACGCAACCGGGGAATCCGACCGTCACACTCCGGCTCGATAACGATACATTCACGCTTGCCGGTTCGGCGACAGGAGTCGCCTCTGGCGGGCAGAGCAACTTCCCCGGCTACCGTTTCAGCAATAGTTCTGGCACAGTACAGCCGCTCGATCAACCGCTTGTCAGTTTGAGCCTGAACGCGCCCTTCAATACGGCATTGAGTGGAGTGCTGACGATCGTGCAGGAGAACATCAGTTTCTCGGCCGACCCTTCGGTGCGTTTCTCAAACGGAGCGCAGAGCATCGCGTTCACGATTGCCGCCAATACGAGGGAGGCCGTCTTCCCCAGTGGTGCCCGTGAGATTCGTTTGCAGACAGGCAGCGTGGCTGGCGATATTTTTCTTTCAGCCAGCTTCACATCAGCCCCCGGCGTTGCGGTGTCGGATCCGGCTCCGGCTGTTTTGCGTTTATCCGTGCTTCCGGCAGTGCCCCGTATCTTGGGCTTGCAAGTGGGAGGAAGCTCAGCTTCTGTGAATGTGGTGGTTTCTGGCATCGTGACCAACCGCTCGCTACGCTCGCTCGATTTGGATCTAAAGCCGGTGGCGGGCATTAAACTCACCAATCCGAAACTGTCGATCAACCTCGACGCGGCAAGCTCGCTGTGGTTCGGAGGGGCGTCGAGCCTGGGCTTCGGCGGTATCTTCCAGATGCAGGTTCCGC
>Ga0105049_10010809_pt1 | contig 10470 bp, 12 predicted proteins | sample MAT06_FD_78087 | JGI IMG/M metagenome (GOLD analysis project Ga0105049, IMG submission 78087) | Freshwater microbial communities from Lake Fryxell liftoff mats and glacier meltwater in Antarctica - MAT-06 | ecosystem: Environmental > Aquatic > Freshwater > Ice > Liftoff microbial mat | place... | reverse complement strand
GCAGGTGCGGCGCTTTCGGCGCGGGGAACACGACATTGCTGATGTCATCTGGGATGAATTGAATCCGCCCACGCAGTGGACCGTGGTCGATCCCCTGGATCCCCATCGGCGCACGCCAATAGGAGATGATGCGCAGGGCGAAGACCTGTTGATTCCGGTGTTCCGTGGCGGGAAGTTGGTCGCGACGCGAGTCACTGCTGGCGAAGCACGCGCAAAAACCCTCACCGAATTGAATCGACTTCACGACGGCGTCCGTCGTCTGACCAATCCCCATCGCTACCCCGTTGGGCTGGAGCTAGGCCTGCATGAACGCAAGACCGCGCTCATTCTCGCTGCGCGGGCTCGTGCTCGGCTCTGAACCGTGAACTCACAACGTAAGAAAGAATTCACCATGCCTATTCCCGGAACGCTTCGTGTCGCCGCTGCCTGCCTCAATCAAATCCCCTTGGATTGGAGTGGTAATCGCGCCCGAATTATCGCCGTGCTGCGTGCGGCCAAGGCGCAAGAGGTGGGCATTCTCTGTTTGCCAGAGCTCTGTCTCACCGGTTACGGCTGTGAGGATGCTTTTCTGGGTGCCGACGTGACGGAACGTGCCGAGACCGAATTATCAGCAATTCTGCCCGAAACTGCCGGCTTGGTGGTCTGCGTTGGCCTGCCGCGCTTACATCATCGCGCGTTATTCAACACCGCGGCCTTGATTGTCGATGGCAAGGTGCTCGGCTTCGTCGCCAAGCGTCATCTCGCTGGCGATGGTCTGCATTACGAGCCGCGTTGGTTTAAGGCTTGGCAAGACGTGCAGCAGGCGACTTCGTTATTTGCTGGGATGGATCTGCCGTTGGGCGATCTCATTTTTGAGGTTGGCGGTATTCGCATCGGCTTTGAAATTTGCGAAGATGCCTGGGTTGCCGATCGCCCCGGCGCACGTCTTGCGGCGCATGGCGTCGATGTGCTGTTGAATCCGTCGGCAAGTCACTTTGCCTTTGGTAAACGTGATGTGCGGCGCGGATTTGTCTCGGAAGGCTCGCGCGCCTTCGGAGTAATTTACTGTTACGCCAATCTGCTCGGCAATGAGGCAGGCCGCACGATTTACGACGGCGGCGCGCTCATCGCCGAAGCTGGCCGCATTATCGCCGAAGGTCCTCGGCTGACCTACCGTGAATGGGAGCTCACTGTGGCCACCGTTGACCTCGCGCGCACCCGTGCTGGACATACGCGCACTGCCAGCGTGCGACCAGCGTTGAGCGCGCACGCGGGACTCGTGCGCTGTACACATGTATGGAAGAGCGCGGGAGCACCCACTGTGCGCAAGGATCCGGCTGCGTGGGAAGATCAGGGTCATAGCAAAGAGGAAGAATTTACGCGGGCAGTGGCGCTCGGTCTCTTCGATTATCTGCGCAAAAGCCATTCGCATGGTTTTGTGGTCAGCCTCAGTGGCGGTGCCGATTCGGCAGCCGTGGTAAGCCTCGTGGCGCTGATGGTGCATGGTGCGATTGCTGACCTTGGTTTTGCGGGCGTCTGCGAACGTTTGGCGTATATTCCCGGCTTGACCTCGGCGAGTGATGCGCGCGGTCTGGTGCAGCGCTTGCTGACCACGCTCTACCAGGGAACGGCCAACAGCAGCACGACCACGCGCACGGCCGCACGCGATATCGCTACCGCTCTTGGTGCCGAGCATCTCGAGATTGAGGTCGATGATTTTGTGAATGGCTATGTGCGCACGATTGGCAATGCGCTGGGTCGTCAGCCGACCTGGGCCAGCGACGACATCGCCATGCAAAATATCCAAGCCCGGGCACGTGCTCCCGGCGTATGGTTAATTGCCAATCTGCGCAACGCGTTGTTGCTCGCGACCTCGAACCGCAGCGAAGCCGCCGTCGGCTATGCGACCATGGATGGCGATACCTGTGGCGGGCTCAGCCCAATCGCGGGCATTGATAAAGCGTTTCTGCGCCAGTGGCTGAGCTGGCTGGAAACAACCGGTCCGCAGGGTCACGGGCCACTGCCGGTATTGGCCTGCGTGAATCAGCAGCGTTCGACGCCAGAGTTGCGGCCCTTGGACGCTGGGCAGGAAAGTGAGGAAGATCTCATGCCGTTTCCAATCCTCGACCGCATCGAGCGCCTTGCGATTCGCGACAAACTTGCTCCGGCTGAAGTGCTGGAGCGCCTGGTCGCGGAATTGCTTAATCACCCGCGTGCACAATTACGCGGCTGGGTGACCCGCTTTTTCCAACTGTGGTGCCGCAACCAGTGGAAGCGCGAACGCTTTGCCCCAGCCTTTCATCTCGACGACGAGAATCTTGATCCCAAGACGTGGTGCCGCTTTCCAATTTTGTCGAGCGGCTTCCGGGAAGAGTTGGCGGCGTTGCGCTAATTAGACCCCGGTAAAGTGATCTGCGAAAGTCAATTCATCCTCGCTGGTTTCCAGGGCGTGAATGGCGCGGGTGAGGTTCTTGCGTGCCTGGTCGTTATCAATCACGGCGCTATGGCCGATGACCTTACGCTCTAGAAAACGAGCCAGGATGTGCGCCCGCTCACGCCGGAATGCTGCCCAGGGAACGTGCTGATATTCGCGCCGAATGGCCCGTTCGAAGTGATCATAGTTGGCAGCTTCGCTGCCAAGAATTGCCAGATCGATATCCAAAATGAGGGCGATGTCCGGGTCATCGCCAGAGACGTGATCCGCCGTGGCACGAATTGCGGTGGCGACACGTTGACGGAACAGCTCCGATTCACCGAGCCATTGCAAATCATTGAGCGCCAGTTCCGCGCTGAGCGCTTCATTGTCGGATCGTTGCGGGTCATAGACCGCGTCATGGTACCACAGCGCTATCGCGACGAAACGTGGGTCCACGGCGCGTGCGCAATGTATATCGGCGAGGTCCAGACAGGTGCTCAGATGTTCAATGGTGTGATAAACGCGGTGGGGTTCCTGCCAGCGGTGAATAAGGTCGAGCCCGATGTCGGCGGCTGCCGTGGCCTGCTTGCCGCTGAAGAGGGCGGTCCAGCGGTAGGTTAAGGGATGGTCATGGTCGTCGAGCATGCTGCGCAGCTGACCCGTGGTGCCGCGCAAGTAAAGATGTGGATTGGCGCGGGAGAGAATCCTTGACTTAGTGTCATTAGTACACCATATTCGTGTCAGAGATACACGAAGATGCCTTTTACCTACGAATACGCTCGCCCCGCCCTGACCGTTGACTGCGTGGTGTTCGGCTTGGATGACGAAGACCTCAAGGTCCTGTTGATTCAGCGCGACCTCGAACCCTTTGCGGGTCGCTGGGCTTTGCCTGGTGGTTTCGTGCATGTTGACGAGACCATCGATCAAGCGGCGCGCCGTGAATTGGCGGAAGAGACCGGGCTCACAAAAGTCTTCCTGGAACAACTCTACACCTTTGGCGGCGTCGACCGCGATCCACGCGAACGCATTGTGACCGTGGCCTACTACGCCTTGGTGCGCTTGCTTGATCACAAAGTCCAAGCTGCGACTGACGCACGTAACGCAGCGTGGTTTGCGATCGACGATCTGCCGAAGCTCGCCTTCGACCATCAGGGTATCGTCGATGCCGCCTTGGCCCGCTTGCAGGGCAAGGTGCGCTATCAGCCTATCGGTTTCGAGTTGCTGCCGCCGAAATTTTCCCTCACCCAATTACAACGCATGTACGAGATCATCCTCGATCGCGAACTCGATAAACGCAACTTTCGCAAAAAGGTGCTCTCGCTCGAAATTCTGGATGAACTCGACGAAGTCGAACAAGACGTCGCCCATCGCGCGGCCCGCCTGTACCGCTTCGACGAACGCAACTATCGCCAACTGGCCCGCGAGGGCTTCAACTTCGAGATCTGAAAGGAGCCACCCATGCGCGCCCTCATCCTTGTCGACATTCAGAATGACTTTTGCCCTGGCGGCGCGTTGGCCGTACCAAATGGCGATGCGGTTGTCGCTGTGGTAAATACCGTGATGGACCAAGTCGACATCGTGGTCGCGACCCAGGACTGGCATCCGGCGAACCATGGCAGTTTCGCCGCCAATAATCCGGGGCAGCAGCCGTTCACCATGGGTGAGCTCGCAGGTCTGCCCCAGGTAATGTGGCCCGTGCACTGCGTGCAGGGCACGGAAGGCGCACGCTTTCACCCGAAGCTCGATCGCAAGCGCATCATGCGGGTCTTTCCCAAGGGCACCGATGCGACGATCGACAGCTACAGCGGTTTTTTTGATAATGGGCGTCGCCACGCAACCGGCCTGGGCGACTGGTTGATGAAACAAGGCGTCGACGAAGTGGTCATCGCCGGTTTGGCCACCGATTATTGCGTGAAGGCCACCGCCCTCGATGCCAAGGCGCTCGGCTACAAAGTGGACCTCTTGCTCGACGGTTGTCGCGGCGTCGGCATGCAGCCGACGGATATTCCGCAGGCGATCGAAGCCATGCGCAAGGCGGGGGTCCGCATTATACCGGCGACAAAAACCCAGAACGGAGTCTGACCATGCTCTTCGGAATTCATACCATCCGCGACGATGAACGTGTCGACGGATTGAATTACCATGGTGTGGATGTGCTGGTGGGGGCCTGATGGAACAGTATCGACCACCCCAGGCCATCCCCGACCACGCACCGCGTCCGTGGATATTTCTCGCTGGAGCCATCGATCAGGGTCGTGCCGAGCCCTGGCAAAATGCGGTTGTTCCGGCACTGATCGACCAGCCGGGAACCTTGTGTAATCCACGCCGAGTTGATTGGGACGCGAGCTGGAGGCAGACCCTCGACGATCCCCGTTTTGCAGGACAAGTGAAATGGGAATTAGACGCGCTGGAAGACGCCGATCTTATCCTGTGTTGGTTGCCAGCGGGTAGCCAAGCACCGGTGTCGCTGCTGGAACTTGGACTCCATGCCCGTGGCGGACGTTTGATCGTGGGCTGTGATGATGGCTTTCACCGACAGGGCAACGTGGCAGCGGTTTGTGCGCGCTTTGGCATTCCGCTGGTGGGAAGTTTGAGTGAGTTGATTGAGGGCGCACGTCAGCAGGTTGAAAAGACCGTCGCTTTGGCTGGGGCCCGGTGATGGACTGGTTCCTTGTGTCTGTGGTCACGTGGTTGCCCATGAGCCCCTTGGAAATATTGGCCACCATCTTTGGCTTATGGTCGGTGTGGTGTTATGTGAAAGAAAGCGTCTGGAGCTGGCCAACGGGCTTGATCAACGTTTTGCTCTTCATTGTTTTATTCTGGAACGCGAAACTCTACGCGGATACGGCGTTGCAGGTCATTTATGTTGTCCTGCAATGCTATGGCTGGTGGCAGTGGCTGCATGGGGGTGAAAATCGTACGACGTTGACGATCTCGCGAACAACGCGACGCATGTGGCTGATTCTGGCGGCACTCTTGGTTGTGGTTTTAATCCCGATGGGATTTGCGCTTGATCATTGGACCGACACCGACGTGCCCTGGTGGGATGCACTGCCGACCGTTACGAGCCTGATTGCCCAATGGCTACTGACGAAGAAAAAAATAGAAACCTGGGCGGTGTGGATTGTCACCGATTGCATCTACATCCCTCTCTACTGCTACAAGCAGCTTTACCTGACGGCAGGGTTGTACGCGGTTTTCCTTATCCTCTGCTGCATCGGATGGCGCGCATGGTTACGAACCCTTCGCAACGCCCGCGCTTAAAGCGGGGGATGATTCTCGGTAAGTTCTTACCGCCGACCCAAGGCCACCGCTACTTGGCAGGTTTCGGCATGCGCTGCTGTGAACGGCTGACAGTGTTGGTGTGCAGCAAGCTCGACGAGCCGATCCCTGGTCACTGCCGCTACGCCTGGATGCGTGATATGCTTCCCGGCTGTGACGTGGTGCATGTGCCAGATGAATTGCCAGCGGCTCCCGAAGACCATCCGCAATTTTGGGAGTTGTGGCTGCCGGTCATTGCACGTGCGGTTGGTGAGCCGATTGACGTCGTCTTTACCAGTGAGACCTACGGGGATGAATTAGCGCGTCGACTGGGTGCTCGTCACCTCAGCGCTGATCGACCTCGGCAGGGGGTTCCCGTTTCGGGTACCGCGGTGCGCGACAATCCGTTTGCGTATTGGCAACATATCCCAGAAGCCGTGCGGCCCTGGTTCGCGCGTCGGGTGGTGGTGTTCGGACCGGAAAGCACGGGTAAATCCATGCTGGCGCAGCGCCTTGCGGACCACTATCGCACCGTGTGGGTGCCAGAGTGGGCTCGCGAGCATTTAGAACCGCAGAGTGGACGTTGCGATCTGACCGATATTGACCTCATCGCGATTGGGCAAGCAGCGAGCGAAGACACCCTCGCTCGTCAGGCGAATCGTGTGCTGATTTGCGATACCGATACCCTGACTACCACGATCTGGAGTGACGTTTACTTCAATACAGTTGCACCGTGGATCGAGGAGCTTGCTCAACGTCGCGTGCATGATCTCTACCTCCTCTGCGACATTGATGTGCCGTGGGTGGATGATCAGCAGCGTGATATGCCGCATCGCCGACAAGAATTCATGACTCGCTGTCAAACAGCACTCGAAGCTTACGGGCGGCCGTATGTGGTGATCCGTGGCTATTGGGAAGAGCGTTTCGTCAGCGCAGTAGCGGCGATCGACGCACTCCTTGGCCCGCTCCTCGGAGCCTCGCCTATTGCTGCTCAACCCCGCATTCGTGATGAACTGCGTAACGGAGGACATCCATGACTATCGACCCATCAGCCATCGAACCCATTGCCACCGGAAAACACCTACGCCTCGTGCGTTCAGGTCGCTGGGAATTTGCGCAACGGGTCCAGGCGCACGCGATTGCGGTGATTGTCGCTATTACTAACGATGACCGATTAATTCTGGTGGAGCAAGATCGCATTCCGGTGGGCGCACGGGTGATCGAATTACCGGCGGGTCTTGTCGGTGACGAAGAGGCAGGCGAGCCAATTGTCGAAGCAGCGCGGCGTGAACTCATCGAAGAAACGGGTTACGACGCAGATCGCGTGACGGTGATTGGCCGTGGTCCGTCGTCGGCTGGTTTGACCGACGAGATGGTGACCATGGTGCGCGCGGAAGGTCTGCGTCGCGTCGCTGACGGCGGCGGTGTTGCCGGTGAAAATATTACCGTGCATGAAATCGCCCTTGCTGAACTGGATGCGTGGCTGCGCGCGCGCGAAGCGGAAGGCTGCTTGATTGACTGGAAAATCTGGGCTGGTTTGTGGCTGGTACGGAGCCGGTGATGCCTCCGAAGCAACGCATTTATGGTTTCCGCTGTTCGTGGAGTGACATGGCGGTTTTAGCGGCGTGCGTTCCCCTGACTTGGTGGGCGTGGCGATCCATCGGGGTTATGGCAGGCGTGATACCATTCGCGGTTGGGCACTTTTTTCTGTTCTGCAACGTCTTCCGTATTCATCGCAGGCGGGAATTCGTCTGGGCAGTACTGGCGGTGATGAATGTATCTGCGTGGACCTTGGCGGATGCATTGGATTGGCGTTGGGTGTTGGCGGTGCAGACGCCAATCACCATTGCGTGCGTCGGGTCGGAAATGCGCGGGAAACGATACCATGGGATATATGCACGTCGCGTCAATCCAAGTCTGGATCAATGGCTTTCAGGAGGTCAGCCATGAGTTCTACACCAGTACATGATCGTCTCATGGGGGGATTGGTTGGCTTGGTTGTTGGCGATGCATTGGGCGTTCCGGTAGAATTTTCCGGACGGGCAATGCGTGACCAGGATCCAGTGGTCGGCATGCGTGGATATGGTACTCACAATCAGCCGCCAGGAACCTGGAGTGATGATGGCGCGCTCGCCTTGGCTGCGGCGAATTGCCTTGCCGATAACGGCTGGGACCTCGATGCCATTAAACGCGGATTTCTTGCGTGGATTGATGACGCGTGGTGGACTTCAGGCGGCACGGTTTTTGACGTTGGTAATGCGACCCGATGGGCATTGGCTCGGGTACGGCGTGGCTTGCCGTGGCAAGAGTGCGGAGGTGACGAAGAAAATGATAATGGAAACGGGTCGCTTATGCGTCTGTTGCCAACCTCGGTGTGGTTGTTTGGTCGACCAAGCGAGGAATTGATTGCCTGTGCTGGCGATGCCGGGGCAATAACCCATGCCCATGTGCGGGCCCGGCTTTGTTGCTCGTATCATGCACTTGTCTGCGATGCGTTGCTCTCTGGGCGAAGCACGGAAGAAGCCGTTCGCCAGTCGTCAGACCGCTTGCGTCGTTATGTGCCGACTTCCGAACGGGAATGCTTTAATTCCTTGCTGACGGGTGTCTTCTTGCAACGCAAACGCTCTGAAGTTCGGAGCGACGGATATGTGGTATCCACCCTGGAGGCATCGCTGTGGTGCCTGCATAATCACCCGACCTTTACGGAAGCTGTTTTGGCGGCGGTCAATCTGGGTGGTGATACCGATACTACCGCTGCCGTGACCGGTGGCTTAGCGGGCTTGCGCTCCGGCATGGCTGGAATTCCTGCGGAATGGATTGCTGCGCTACCTAGATCGGCCGAGGTGTTGGCTTTGGCAGACCGGTTTGCCGAGGCCTGTGTGCGTTCCTGGTGAGTGTAATATTTTGTGTATAAGATTTTGTGGACAGGCACCACCTTTTCATAATTGAGTAATGACCAAAGCTTGGACATTGCTGGACAGGCATTGAATTGCAGGGTGGGTTCGCCAACAGATGCGCAGGTCATGTTTACGTTGGTGATCAACGTTGTGATCCTCGCTGTGAAGCGCCCGGCGCCTCTCCATCCGCGAGTGCGTCGGCGTCGGCGGCACCGACGTATCGGCTCGCCAACTGGCTGCTGGCCCGCGATCGGACAAACCGTTCCCGAGTGCGTGTACGTCGGTCTCCATCCGCTCGGCAGCACCACTATCGGTTTGGTGTATTGTGGAACCATCGAATTCGGATACGCCTAGTGAACCCATGGTCGACGAGCCCGATTTATTCTCCCAGCGCTTATTATCTGCATTTTTGCACTTGTCGGTGCAGCAACAGCAGGTGATTCATGCGCAAATGGCGGCCAAGGGTATCGTCGGGGGGATCAAAAAAGGTATCGCCAAGTTGGTTGGCATCCGTACCCCGAGCCTGCTTTCCGACATGCTCGCTGGGCGGGTCCGGGGTGAACGGTATCGACCGCAGCTGGCAGCCTTGCTCGGCGTTGCCGAGGCCTGGCTTGAGGGCGACGATACCGACCCGCCCGACTGGGCTCTACAACCGGGTGAGGCTTATCAGCGCCTGTGCCGCCGCTGGCGTCGCGCTTTTGAGCAAAAAGGACCGAAGCGTGGACATGCACCGATCACACCGGGTCCAACGTGTGAAGCGTGGACATGTACCGATCACACCGGGTCCAATATTGCATGAGCGCTGTCGATTTCGGGCCATATTGACACGATCCAATGAGTGCATGTCCACGGTTTCGTGTGTCCACGGTTTCGTGCACGGTTTCGTGTCACGATTTCCTGAGATACACGGTTCCTGTGTCCACGGTTCCTGTTGGCTTAGAGAGGAGGGTCTGCTACAGTAGTCCTACAGTTGGAAGTGCATGTCCACGATCGACTCCACGACCACCGAGTCCCATTTACGGGAACGAGCGACAACAGTTGCGAGAGTATGACCGTCGAACTCAGGTTTACGATCGTCAGAGTCGATATCAGGGCGGAGTGCAAGGACTAGATCAATGAGTACTATTTCCCTGATTGTCGCTGTAAATAAAGTCTGCGCTGGGCTTATAGCTAAAGGATTTCGAGTTACCAACCATAAGACAGCGGATGAGACAGGCGGCATGTATGAATCTGTCCGCTTGGATGGTACCAATGTCGCAATTCAATTCTCAATCGATTTCAGAGAAGGGGGATTAGACTGCGGAGTCGGTCGTATTATTGATCGTCGTTTGGTAATTGACCGCTCTCGGGGCGGGTACTGGCAATCTCTCTTTGGCTACTTGATGGAAAAGCAGGGTCTCCGTTCAACGTTGAATATCCGAGGTGTAAAGCCAGGTGATCAAGAATCCCTTGAGGTAGGATTAAGAGATTACCTTGAGGTGATTCACAATCGCTGTAAATCCTTGGAGGATGACAGTATCTTGGCGTTTAAATAGTGGCTTCAAACACTGGGGCAAAGCCATATGAGAGTAAGCGTTTAGATGCATAGTGGAAATTGCGGCGAGATTGCGCATTGCTGGCGCTTGCGCGGAATGAGCATGCGGTAGGCTGCGCTGTAAGCGGTTCACCGCGGTTGCTTGACAGCGTCTTCGGCTTCTTTTCGGGCCGCGTAGCGGGCGGGGGGTCAGTTCGCTGGGGGTGCGGCGCCGGACGTGCAACAGCGGTGCAACAGCGGACAGGCACTTTTTTGCCGGCCACTCAGCGGACAGGCACTTTCCCCTTATTCGTGCTACGTCCCCTCAGTTCCCTCCGCAAACGACACGTACAACAAGTAAATCAGGCATCCAAGCCAGCATTCCGCCCGGAAATACCAATAAT
>Ga0105049_10010807_pt1 | contig 10470 bp, 12 predicted proteins | sample MAT06_FD_78087 | JGI IMG/M metagenome (GOLD analysis project Ga0105049, IMG submission 78087) | Freshwater microbial communities from Lake Fryxell liftoff mats and glacier meltwater in Antarctica - MAT-06 | ecosystem: Environmental > Aquatic > Freshwater > Ice > Liftoff microbial mat | place... | reverse complement strand
GGGCGTCTTTGGCATGGGCTTTGAGGAAATTCTCCTCTTTGGCATCGCGCTGAACGTCACGGGGGGGATCGGCGCCTTTGCTGGCGGCTGGATCGAGGAGCGGCTGGGTGCGCGGAACACCGTGCTCTGTGCGCTGATCGCCCTGATGGTGCTGGGCGGCGGCATGTTGCTGGTGGAGAGCAAGGCCGCCTTCTGGGTGCTGGGCGTGATGCTCGGCCTGTTCTTTGGCCCCGCCCAGGCAGCCAGCCGCAGCCTGATGGCGCAGTTGGCTCCCCCGGCCGAGGTCGCCGCGTATTTTGGGCTTTTCGCCTTTTCCGGTCGCGCGACGGGATTTCTCGGCCCGGCGGCGCTGGCGCTCGTTACTGATGCGATGGATAGCCAACGCGCCGGCATGGCGGTTGTGCTGATGCTGCTGGGTGTGGGGGCCGCAATCCTGGTCAGCCTGCCGCGCCGGGTCGCGCCCCTCACAGTCCCTTAACGGGAGCCGATGAAGGATGGCGCCTGTCACCGGTCAGGACCGATACCTACGCCATGAAATCTCTCAAGATCACGCCTCTTCTGCTCGGCCTGCTGATGGTCGTTGGGCTGCTGAGTGTCGGCTCCACCATCTATGGTGCCATCTCTCTCAATCGATCCAGCGCTTCGCTCCAGGCATTGAAGCGCGAGACCATGACGACGCTCGTGCATCTGAAGGGCCTGTCGGACGCCTATGCCGTAAGCGTCGTGGACGCGTCCCACAAGGTCCGCAATGGCGGTTTCACCTGGGAAGAGGGCGGAGCGGCCCTGAATCAGGCTCAGCAATCCATCCGCACCGCCTGGACCGCACTTCAGACCCTGCGCCTTTCGGCCGAGGCGCTTCCCCTCATGGCTGACGCCCGGGAACGAATGCAGCCGGCCGATGCGCTGCTCCAGCAACTGATGCGTGCGATCAGCACACAGGACCGCGCGGCACTGGAGGGGCTCGTGACCGGGCGCCTCTACGCCATCATTGATCCGCTGACGGAAGCCATTGGCGCGATTCTGGATGCGCAGATCGCCGATGCGGAGCGCCTCGTCACGGACGCCGCCGGCAGTGCCGCCCTCGCTGCAGCCACGCAATTCGCCCTGGCTGCGCTGACCGTGCTGCTGCTGGCCGGCGCCGGGGCAGGCGTGTTGCTGCGCGTGAGCCGGCCGATTGCGCGGCTGACGCAAGCAACGCAGGCGCTCGCGCGCAACGATCTTGCCGTGACGATCCCCTATGGCGAAAGGGCGGACGAGGTGGGGGCGCTGTCGCGCGCCGTCATCACCTTCCAGCGGGAATTGCGCGGGGCTGAGGCGCAGCGCGGCGCGGCCGAGGCCACGCGCGCCGCGGCCGATGTCGAGCGCACTGCCGCGCTGTGCGCCATGGCCAGCCAGGTCGAGACCGAGGCGGGCCATGCCGTTCGTCTCGTCGAGACCCGGATGGAGCAGGTGACGGAGCAGGTGGCCGCCATGGCCGCTGGTGCCGAGGGCATCGCGGCCGAGAGCGCCTCCGTCGCGGAGGCGGCGCAGGTGGCCCAGCAAAACGTGCAGGCTGTTGCCGCCGCGACCGAGGAGTTGGGCGCCTCCATTCGCGAGATCACCCATCAGGTGACGGGCGCCAGCGCCTCCACCCGCCGCGCATCCGAAAAGGGCCGTCAGGGGAGCGAGCGAATCGGCACTCTGGCGCAGGAAGTGGACCGCATCGGCGGCGTAGCCCGGCTGATCGCCGGCATCGCGGCTCAGACCAACCTCCTCGCGCTTAACGCGACGATCGAGGCGGCGCGGGCTGGCGAAGCCGGCAAGGGCTTCGCGGTCGTCGCCGGCGAGGTGAAATCGCTCGCCGCGCAAACATCGAAGGCCACGGAAGAAATCGCGCGCCAGGTGCGTGAGATCGCCACGGCGACGGATGGCGCGGTCGAAATCGTGCGCGACATGGTGCACGCCGTAGCCGAGGTGGATGAGGCGGCCATCGCCATCGCCGCCGCCATGGAGCAGCAGGCGGCCGCAACGCTTGAGATTTCGCGCGCCGTATCGGAAACGGCGCGCGCTGCGGATTCGGTTTCGGACCGGATCGCGATCGTCTCCCGCGAGGCAGGAGCAGCCGGGTCGCGCGCCGAGGCGGCGCGCGACGGGACAGTGAAAGCGCGTGACGCGGTGGCGGGACTCCGCCAAGCGCTGGTGAAGGTGGTGCGCGCGGCGACGCCAGAGGTAGACCGCCGGGAGGAGCCGCGCTGGCCGGTTCAGATCGCCGCCTCGCTCGAGGGGGTGGGACTGGCCGCGCCGCGGCAGGTGATGGTGACGAATATCTCGGCCGGTGGCTGCGCCGTCTCGGGAGCGGGTGAGGCCAACGGCCAGGGCCGGCTTCGCCTGGATGCGCTGACGCCGGGGTTGGTGCTTGCGGTCGAGGTCCTGGTGGGTGGCGAACGGGGCCTTCTGCGCCTGCGTTTCCCGCATAAGGACAGCGGAGCGCGGGAGAGGTTGGCGCAGGCGTTGGCGCAGCGGCAGGGTAAGGCGGCTTAGGGTTGGCGGGTTAAAGCCATCCCTTCCGCTTGAAATACCAGATCGGTAGCACGCCTGTTGCCACCATCAGCCCCAGTGCCAGGGGGTAGCCGATGCTCCATGCCAGCTCCGGCATGTACTGGAAGTTCATGCCGTAGATGCTGGCGATCAGCGTGGGTGGCATCAGCGCCACGCTCACCACGGTGAAGGTCTTGATGATGTTCGTTTGCTCGATATTGATGATGCCCAGCACGGCATCCAGCAGGAAGGTCGCTTTGTTGTTCAGGAAATTCGCGTGCTCCACCAGGGACCGCACGTCGCGCACCAGGGTCTTAATGTAGCCCTGGTTTTCCTTCCGCACCATGGCCTTCTCGGCGCTGATGAAGGTGAAGATGCGGTTCAACCCCAGCAAGGTTTCCGAAGCGCGGGTGGTCACTTCCCCAACCTGGCCCAGCGTCAGCAGAACCTCCTTCAAATCCTGCTCGCGCAGCGTGACAGCACCTGGCTTGCCGCGCTTGAAGGCGCCCTGGCTTGCCCGGTCCATATCGGCGCCAATGCGCTCCAGAATATCAGCGAGGCGGTCCACAATCTGCTCGAACAGGTGCAACATGACCGCATCGCCGCTGCTCAACAGCGCGGGCGTCTTCTGGCAACGCGCGGCAAAGACCGGAAACGCCTTGGGTGTCGCATAGCGCACGGTGATCAGCGCCTCACCCACCAGCACGAAGGAAATCGCTGTGGAGCTGAACTCGCCCGTATCCACGCCGTAGAGGAAGTTGGCAGTGAGAACGAGCGTTTCCCCCTCCCGATACAGGCGCGAGGAGCTTTCGATCTCCTGCATTTCCTCGCGTGTGGGGATTTCGACGGCGAGCGCGTTCTGCACCGCGTGCTCCTCCTCCAGGGAGGGTTGCAGCAGGTCGATCCAAACGGCGGAGCGCAGCAATTCGGGGTCGCGCACGTGTTCGCGAACCGCGACATGGCCATTCTCGACGGTGTAGGTCGTCAGCATCGGGGACGCTCCGCGGGTCGGCTTGTTCTAGCCAGGGCAGGGCGGGCTGTCACCCGCCGAGAAGCGCCGTCACTGCGTTGAAATCGCTGGCCTCCTGATGGCGGCCGGAGGGCTTGGTTTCATCCTCCGCGCGGACCAGTTGGCAGGTTGCCAGCCCCGCCTCGCGCGCGGCGTCCAACTCCTCGGCCACGTCCGAGAGAAAAAGGATGTGGCCCGGTGCGGCACCCCAGGAATCGGCGATGCGCGTGTAGCTCGCGGCTTCGCGCTTGCCGCCCATGCGCGTGTCGAAAAAGCCTTCAAAAAGGGGCTCCAGATCGCCCGCCTCGGAGTGGCGGAACAGCAGCCGCTGCGCGCCCTCGCTGCCCGAGGAATAAATGGCGAGGTGCAGGCCGAGCGCGCGCCAGTCGCGCAAATTCGGCGCCACATCTGGCCAGAGATGGCCGCGCAGAATGCCCTGCGCATAACCCTGATCCCAGATCAGCCCTTGCAGCGCCTTGAGTGGCGTGACCTTCGCGTCACTCGCCATCCAGCCGCGCAAGGTGGCGAGCTTGTCTTCGCCCGGCACCTCACGAAGGATCTCGGCCACATCCGCATCGCCGCTGCGCTTGACGAGAAACTCGTCCAGCGCCGAGGCCGCATAGGGAAACAGAGCGCGATGCACGAAGGCGATGGCGGTGGTGGTACCTTCGATATCCGTGAGGACATGACTAACAGGCATCAGCCCACGACGACCGGAAATTTCTCCGACATGTCGGTTCCGGTGTAGTGTGGCGTCCAGCCGGTGGTGTCGGTGAAGACGCGCAGAACGGTGAAATCCGGGGCGTCGCCGCTGTCGAACCAGTGCTGGGTGTTGGCGGGCACGCTGATCAGGTCGCCCTGGGTGCAATGCGCGTCATAGACGCGGCCGTTCATATGCAGCACGAAATTGCCGGCACCCTCATGGAAGAAGCGAACCTCATCCTCGGTGTGGATGTGCTCCTTGAGGAATTTCTCCCGCAGCGCGGTCTTCATCGGGTGGTCGGGGGTGAGTTGGATGACGTCGGCCGTGCCTGCCGCGGTCTCAGCGAGGAAAGCGTCCAGGTGCGGCTTGTAGGCGGCCAGCACCGCATCGGCTGGCGAGCCCTTGGGCAGGGGGGCCACGGGCCAGCGCTCGAAGCGCACGCCCACTTCGGCGAGCGTGGCGGCGATGGTATCGGCATCCTCGGTGCGCAGTACTTCTTGCTTGGTGTCGGCGTCCCAGATGGTCAATCGGCTCATCGTGATCTCCTTGCTTCCAGCTCGCAGGCGAGCATGAACTCGAGGGCCTCCAGGCGCAGCAGCGCGCCCGGCATGTCATCAGCCCATACATAGACACCGTGCCCGCGGATCAAATAGCCCGGCGGAGCCGAGGGCATCGCATCCCAAATTTTTGTCACGCGCGCCTGAAGGCGTTCGATATCCTGGTCATTGTCGAGCACGGGCAGGCGAATGGCGGCATCATGCGTCGGTAGGCCGGGAAATGCCTTCAACAATTCATATCCGGCCAGCATGACGGCATCCCCCGCCTGGCGCGAGAGCACCGTGGCAGGCACGGAATGCCCGTGCAGCGCTGCGCCGGCGCTCGCGAAGCGGCGGTAAATGCCGCAATGCAGGCCGGTTTCGGCCGAGGGGCGCAGGTTGCTGTGCTCCGGGTGTCCGTCGAGGTCCACGGTCATCACCCCGTCTTCCGGAATGAAGCCCTTGTGGAAGCCTGAGCGGGTGATGGCGATGCGCCCATCGGCCAGCCGAAGCGAGATATTGCCCGCCGTGGCCGGCACCCAGCCGCGCGCGTCCATTCGCCGACCCGCGGTGCGGATCGCCTCGGTCGCTTCGGCGGGTATCACCGCGCTGCCTTGCCGAGCACGAGGCCCGGTACCGCCAATCAGGCTGCGGGGCGGCCGGCGGCCGGGGCGGCCGGTTGGGCCGTCGCTGCCGTGGCAGTAGCGGCCTGCGGGCCGGCGATCGTGCCAGCCGGCGGCGCGCTCTCGGCCGCCATGGAGGCGTCTGCCGGCTTTTCCTCTTCCTTGATGTTCGCCTTGAAGGACTTGATGCCCTTCGCAACGTCACCCATCAAGCCGCTGATCTTGCCGCTGCCGAACAGCAGCAGAACGACCAGCAGGACAACCACCCAATGCCAGATGCTGAATGAACCCATTGTCGCGCCTCGATCCCGTGGTGCTTAAGTGCAACCGGACCCTAGTGCGCCCACGCGGATCGCGCAAACACCAGACCGGCCTTGCCCCCTATGTGGGAGACGAATGGAGCCGACGCAATCCCAAGATTCATTCAGCTTTCATTCAGCGACATCTTGCGTGACCGTAAGAAATCCGCCATTTGGCGAATATCCGGGCCCCTCTGGCGCGGGCGAGGCCGATCTTGGCCCGCCCCGCGATGTCGGATGATTTACCAATTAGCGGGGCAAGACACAGCAGCCCCGCCCAGAGGAGTTTGAAAACATGGAATTCCTGACCGCAGAATTTGTCGGCAAACCGATCTGGATGTGGGTTGGCTTCCTGGCCATCGTCATGGCGCTCCTCGCCTTCGATCTCGGCGTCCTCCACAAGGAGGACAAGGAGATGGGCATTCCGGAAAGCCTTTGGCTGTCCGCCTTCTATATTGCCTTTGCCATGCTGTACGGCGCCGGAATCTGGTGGGCCTACGACAATGGGCACCTAGTGACGAGCGACGGCACCCATGCCGGCATCACCTTCTTTACTGGCTACTTTATCGAAAAAGCACTGTCGATTGACAATGTTTTCGTCATCAGCCTGATCTTTGGGTATTTCGCCATCCCGCGGAAATACCAGTATCGTGCGCTGGTCTGGGGCATTATTGCCGTCATCATTCTGCGCGGCATCATGATCGCGGTGGGTGCGGCACTGGTGCAGGAATATTCCTGGATCATGTTCATCTTTGCCGCCTTCCTCATTGGCACTGGCGTGAAGATGCTGGTCGTACCCGAGGGCGACACGGACATTTCCAAGAATCCAGTGGTGCGCTTCATGAGGAAGCACATGCGCGTCTCCGACACCCTGCACGACGAAAAATTCTTCGTGCGCGAGCCGGATCCCAAGACCGGCAAGCTGGCGCTGACCGCGACACCGCTGTTCCTCGCGCTGGTGGTCATCAACATCGCGGACCTGATCTTTGCGGTGGACAGCGTGCCCGCCATCTTCGCCATCACGACGGACACCTTCATCGTCTACACGGCGAACATCATGGCCATCCTGGGCCTGCGCGCGCTGTATTTCGCGCTGGCGGCGATGGTACACCGGTTCGAGTATCTGAAATACGCTCTCGCCATGGTGCTGGTCTTCATCGGCGTGAAGATCTTCTGGAACCAGATCTTCGGCAAGTTGGATCCGGCCTTCTCGCTGGGTGTGACAGTGGCGCTGATCGCGGGCGGCATCGTCTTTTCGCTCTACAAGACGCGAGAGCAGGACAAAGCCGCCAAGCACTGACCCATGCAAAGGCAACTTCCGGGCGGGGGCGGGGTTTCACCCAGACCCCGTCTTGAGGTTGCCCCCATGCCCCGCCTTGTTGCAATCGTTCTCCTGCTTCTCCTCGCTGCATGTGACATGGGCTACGGCCCCGATGACAGTTACGGTCCGAACGGCGGCTACCCGCCCCGCACCTCTTACGCACCCAACTTCCTGCAGGAGCAGCGCCAGGAGGCAGAACGCCAGGAAGAATGGCGTGAACGACGCTGGGAGCAGCAACAGCAACAGCAGCAGCAGGGATGGAGCAAATGATCACACGCCCGATGATTCTGCTGGCCTGCTTCGCCCTCGCCGCCTGTGATCCACCGCCACCCGCCGGCCCGGCCGAGCGCGCCGGGCGCAGCATGGACCGTGCGGTGGATAACCTGCGCGACGCTGTGGACCCGCCCTCCGGCCCCGCAGAACGCGCCGGTCGCGCGGTGGACCGCGCGACCCGCTGATCAGCTTTCGGGGCGAATATTCAGCCGCCGGATGATCGGCCCCCAATGCGCCAACTCGTCGCGGATCAGCGCGGCCAGAACGGCAGGCGGCGTGCCCAGCGGCTCAAAGCCGGCGGCTTCCAGCACCCGTCCCGTCTCGGGGTTGGATAAGGCGCGCCCCGCTTCTTGCGAGAGCCGCGCCACCCGCTCGGCTGGCATCCCCGGCGGGGCAAAAAGGCCGATCCAGGCGTAAATCCCAGCCCCTGGCTCGCCCGCCTCCGTCAACAGCGGCACATCGGGCAGCTGCGCCATGCGCGCATCGCCGGAGACCGCCAGCGCGCGCACCTGCCCCGCCCGCGCCTGGCCCAGCACGGCACCCGCGGCGGCGGCCATCAATTCGATGCGGCCGGCGACGATTTCCGTCACACTCTGCGGCACAGAGCGGAAGGGAATATGCGTCATCTCGAGCCCATGGCGCGCCACCATCTCGGCCACCAGCATGTGGCCCGTGCTGCCCGCACCCACCGAACCGTAGTTCAGCTTGCCCGGATTCGCCCGCGCATGGGCAATGAGTTCGGCCATGTTTCGTGCGGGAACGCCGGGGTTCACCGCCAGCACGAAGGGCATGCGCGCCAGCAACGAGACGGGCTGCAAATCCGTCACGGGATCATAGCCCAGCTGCGGGTTGAGGATTTTTGCGATGGAACCAGGCCCGCCGATGGTCACGCCCAGTGTGTGCCCATCCGTCGCGCGCGCTGTTGCCTCCGCGCCGATGGTGCCGCCACCGCCGGCGCGGTTGTCGATCACGACGGGCTGGCCCAGCACCTGCTGGAAATGTGCCGCTACAGCGCGCGCCGCGATATCGGGCGTGGAACCGCCAGGAAAGCTGACGATGACGCGTACGGGGCGGTCGGGCCAGGCGGGCTGTGCGGTGGCGGGCGCAGCCAGGACAGGCAGCGCCAAGACAGCGCGGCGGGTGGCGTTCATGGGCAATCCTCCGAGAGTTTCATGCACTTATAACGGCAATCACGCCGGGGGGAAGAATTCCGCGTTTACGCCGCCCCATGAGTTAGCATGGGCGGGCTTGTCCAGCAGACATTCTGCCTTCCGGATGTCTGCCCTGATTGGGGGAAAAAATCATCACACAGGTCGCTTGACGCGGGGCTGTGGTTTTCTCTTCACTGGCGCCCATGCGGGATCTTGCGGCTCTTCCCCCCCACCCCCCCCGGGGCGATGAGGATACATTATGGGCTGTGGTGGCCACGGTGGGGCGCGCCAATCGCGTGGCGGAAATCTTCCGCAGCCGCGCCGCCGCCCTTGAGGACCGCGCCTGGCGTGCCCAGCAGGTGCGCGCCTATGCGGATTTCCTGGAACGCTCCAAGCAGCCCCTGCCGCATTATTCGGTGGCACCGATCCGCCGCTCCGACCTGCCGCGCAAATGGACGCCTTTGCCAGCGCTGGGGTTCCTGCGCGGCGAGTTCATATGAGCGGCCGCGGTTTCGCGGCCGATTCGCGATCTGGGTGACGCCGGTTGAGCCGAAAGACTGTATTGTTTTGCTGCGCGCTGGCGCGGCTTTGGGCAGATGGGGGTGCGGTTGGGCGCATTCGACGATAATCCGCCTCGCCATGGCGGTCCGGGCCACGCTTCAGTAAAGTCCCCAAGCGGAGACCCTCTCATGCCCGCCACGCGCCGCACCCTGCTTTTGGCACCCCTCGCGACGCCCGCCTTCGCCCAAGGCACCTTCCCCGACCGGCCAATCCGCCTGGTCATCGGCTATCCGGCCGGTGGCGGCGTTGATGTGATCGGTCGGCCCATCATGCAGCGCTTGTCCGAGCGGCTGGGCCAGCCGGTGGTGGTGGAAAATCGCGGCGGCGCGAATGGCAATATCGCCATGGAATTCATGGCGCGCGTGGAGCCTGATGGCCACACGCTGTTCATGGGCGATGCCGGCAATCTGGGGATCACGCACGCGCTCTATCCAAACCTGCCCTTCGACACGCAGCGCGATTTCGTGGGTGTCGCGCAGCTCACGGCGGGGCCTTCGGTGCTGGTGGTCTCCGCCAGGGTGGCGGCGCAGACCATGCAGGAATTCGTGGCGCTGCTGAAGGCGCGGCCCGATGCGCTGAATTTCGGTTCGGCCGGCATCGGCTCGGGGCCACATCTTTTTTACGAATCCTGGCGGCGCGCGGCGGGGGTGAGCATGACGCATGTGCCCTATCGCGGTACGGGGCCTGCGTTGCAGGGGCTGCTGGCGGGCGATGTGCAGCTCATGGTGGGCAATTACGGCGTGTTCCGCGGCGCGCATGAGGGTGGGCTCGTGCGGGTGCTGGCCATCTCCTCTCCCGCGCGCCATCCCGCCCTGCCCGATGTGCCCACGGTGCGTCAGACCGGTACGGATTGGGCGCTGATGGGCTTCAACGGCATCATCGCGCCTGCGCGCATCCCGCCCGCGCGGCGGCAGGTCCTGGAGGATGGCTTCCGCGCCGTGATGGCCACACCCGAAATGGTGGCGCAGATGACCAGCATGGGCTCGGTTGCCGCCTTCACGCCGGGCGACATGCTCGACGCCCATATGCGCGAGCAGCGGGCCTTCTGGACGCGCCTCGTGCGTGAGGCCAACATCCAAGCCGAATAGAGGGGGCCAGGCCCATGCTGCTGATCCGCAATGCCACCATCGTCACCGGCGATGCCGCCGGCACCATCCATCACCAGGGTGCCATCGCAATCGAAGGCAACCGCATCGCCGCCCTCGGCCCCGATGCGGAAATCGCCGCGCGCTTCCCCGATGCCGAGGTCATTGGCGCCACCGGCCGCGCCATTTTCCCCGGCTTCGCGAATATCCACACGCATTTCGTGATGACCCTGGCACGCGGCGTCTTCGAGGATCTCTCCCCTCCGCATGAGCCGCCCTTCTGCGGCGGGCTCTCGCCCATCCCGCTGCCGTCGCTCTCGCCGCGCGAACAGGCGGTGATGTGCGAATTGGGTGCCCTGGAAGCGCTGCGCTCCGGCACCACGGCCGTGCTG
>Ga0105049_10010805_pt1 | contig 10471 bp, 13 predicted proteins | sample MAT06_FD_78087 | JGI IMG/M metagenome (GOLD analysis project Ga0105049, IMG submission 78087) | Freshwater microbial communities from Lake Fryxell liftoff mats and glacier meltwater in Antarctica - MAT-06 | ecosystem: Environmental > Aquatic > Freshwater > Ice > Liftoff microbial mat | place... | reverse complement strand
CTCTGCAGCGAGCTGTGTCAACGATGTTTCCATGAGGCGAAACCGGCCGCTGGCCAGTGAAAGCGTGGCGATGCCCAGCGCGCGGTCGTGAGTGAAGAGGGCGGCCACCAGTACGTCGCTGGCGTCGGGCAACAGCGCACTGTCCGTCAAGGTGCCGGGCGTCACGATGCGCGCTACCGCGCGCTCCACGGGGCCTTTGTTCGTGACTTCACCGATCTGTTCGCAAATCACCGCCGATTCGCCCACTTTCACCAGCTTGGCGAGATAGGGCTCAAGCGCATGGAAAGGTACGCCAGCCATCTTGATCGGCGTGCCAGCCGACTGGCCTCGCGTGGTGAGTGTTATGCCGAGGAGCTTCGACGCTTTGACGGCATCATCAAAAAACAACTCGTAGAAATCACCCATGCGGTAGAACAGCAGCATGTCGGGGTGTTCACGCTTGATGCGCAAATACTGCTGCATCATTGGTGTGTGATTGTCCAGGCCGTTTTGTGCGGGCGTATTGTCTTTGGCTTGCTTCAAGAAACCGCCTTTCGTACTTTGCGATGCGCGCAGGTTTTCAATGCAATTTAACGCGCGGTTCGGTTTGCCGCTTGATCATGCGCGCAAGCGTATCCAGCGCCATGCGCCAAAATCCATGCAGTGCCATCAGGTGCATTTTGTATAGCGAGATATAAAACAACTTCGCCAGCAGCCCTTCCACGCGCACGCTGCCTCTCGATACGAAGCCCATCAAGGTGCCGACCGAACTGTACTTGCCCAGTGATACCAATGAGCCGAAATCGCGGTAATGGAACTCGGGTAGTTTCGCACCGTTTCCGTTCAGACGAAGTTTGATTGTGCGCACCATATGGCTGGCTTGCTGGTGCGCGGATTGGGCGCGCGGCGGGACGTTGACGCCATCTTTCCAAGGGCAGGCCGCGCAATCGCCCAGGGCGAAAATATTTTCGTCGTTTGTGGTTTGCAAGGATGAGCGCACCACAAGTTGATTCAGGCGATTCGATTCGAGGCCGTCAAGATCGTGCAGCACCTCGGGTGCACGTACACCGGCTGCCCATACGACAAAGTCAGCCGGAATTGCTTTCCCTGAAGCGGTTGCCAGCGCATCGGCGGACACGGCCGTTACCTGTTCATTGCACATCACGTCGACCATGAGGCCCTTGAGAATATCTTGTGTTGCCTCGGCGAGATAATCCGGCAGACCGGCAAGGATGCGAGGGCCGGCCTCGACAATCGACAGGTGAATCTGTTTCTCGGGGTCGAAGTGGTCGAGTCCATAGGCGGCCAGCACGCGTGTCGTGTTGTGCAATTCCGCAGCCAGCTCTACACCGGTTGCGCCTGCGCCAACGATGACGATCCTGATGACACGGCCATCGTCAGCAAAATTGGCCTTGAAGCAGGCATTGACGAGCCGCCGGTGAAACAGATGCGCATCCCACGAGTTGTCGATGGTAAATGCGTGGTCAGCCACACCCGGCGTGCCGAAGTCGTTCGATTGCGAGCCAATCGCAATGACCAGCGTGTCATATTTGAATTGCCTTGTCGGGAGGACGACGTCGTCGTTGTCGTCGCGCACTTCGCTGACGCTAACCATGCGTTGTGATCGGTCCAGTCCGTCCAGCGCACCAAGCGTGAAGGTGAAGTGATGCCACCGTGCCTGCGCAAGATAGTCGAGCTGATGGGCATGAATATCCATGCTGCCCGCTGCGACTTCATGCAGCAGGGGTTTCCACAAATGCGTACGACTGCGGTCGATCAGCGTAATCTGCGCCGCTCCGCGTTTACCCAGCTGATCGCCAAGGCGTGTGGCGAGCTCAAGACCGCCAGCACCACCACCGACGATCAGGACCTTATGCATCTCTCGTGCAATGCCTTATTTGTGTGTCTGAACGATTTTCAGCAAAGCGGGAAACGCTTTTGGCGTCGCCGCGACGATGGTTCCGGACTTCAGATAGTCATCTTCCCCGCCGAAATCGGTCACCAGTCCGCCCGCTTCTTTGATCATCAGGGCGCCAGCTGCCATATCCCAGGGGCTCAGGCCCATTTCCCAAAAGCCGTCATAGCGCCCGGCAGCGACATATGCCAGATCAAGCGCTGCCGCGCCAGGACGGCGAATACCAGCACACTTGGGTGTCAGCTCCTTAAACATGGCCAGATAGCGATCAAAATTGTGCATTTCGCGCGAAGGAAATCCCGTGCCGATCAGGCAATCCTGTAATTGAATTCTTTTGGAGACGCGTATACGCCGATCATTCAGGAATGCGCCACCCCCTTTGGAAGCGGTGAATAACTCATTTCGTGTCGGATCGTAAATCACGCCGTGATTGATCACGCCTTTGACCGCGAGCGCAATCGAAACGCAATACTGCGGAAAGCCATGCAGAAAATTGGTGGTGCCATCGAGCGGATCGATGATCCACTGGTAATCCGAATCCATTTTGGACTCGCCGGACTCTTCGGCAAGAATGCTATGCTGGGGATAGGCTTGGCGGAGCACCTCGATGACGGCAGCTTCGGCCGCGCGGTCTACCTCTGAAACGAAGTCGTTGGGCGCTTTTAGCTCAACGGTGAGCTTGTCCAGATCGTTGGAAGCGCGGCTGATGACAGCGCCCGCACGGCGCGCCGCTTTGACGGCGATATTTAGCATCGGATGCATTTTGATTTTCAGTAAAGAGCAGACCTCTATTTTATATGAATGAACCTTTGCCGTCCCCGCCACTACCAACCCGAAGCCCGCTTTCACGCATCCGCGTGGTGATGGTCGAGACCTCACATCCGGGCAATATCGGCAGCGCTGCACGCGCGATGAAGACCATGGGGCTCACCAATCTGGTACTGGTTGCGCCGAAGTTGGCCGACGCCACAGCGCATCGCGACGCAATCGCGCTCGCCTCGGGTGCCACTGACGTTCTAGCCAACGCAAAAGTGTTCGCGACATTCGACGAAGCGATTGCCGATGTGCGCTTCGCAATTGCGTTTACCGCAAGAAAGCGCGAGCTCTCGCACCCATTCAAGCCGCTGCGCGAGGCGGCGCAGATGGCCGTGGCGGAAGCAGTGTCAGGGGACGTGGCGCTGGTATTCGGCAACGAGGCAATGTGTTTATCCAATGAGGAAGTGGATCGCTGCCAGTTGGTCTCGGCGATCCCGGCCAATGGCGAATACTCTTCGCTGAATGTCTCGCAAGCGGTGCAAGTGGCTGCATACGAAGTGATGATGACGGCAAACGCGTTTGGTGTGGCGGCAGACACCGTGCGCCCGCAGGCGAGTATCGGTGAGATTGAAGGATTCCTGAAACACTTCGAGGCAACGGCGATTGCGAACGGATTTCTCAATCCGGATGAGCCGAAACGTTTCATGACGCGGATGCGGCGTTTGTTCGTGCGCGCACGCATGGAGCCGGAGGAAGTGGCGATTCTGCGTGGGTGGCTTGCAGCGTTTGTGAAGCGGCAGTAGCTGTGAAGGTCGCAGGGCGGTTTTACCGAGGGAGCAAGTGACCGGCACATTACTTCAAACGCAAGGACTGGCGCGGTGTTTGGGGCATATTTGGCTGGGAATGCCCGTCGAATGGCGGTGTACGGTCAATGATGCCGACGACGGACAAATGACGAATCCGACTATGAAAGACCCCCGTGTGTTCATCGAGGTAAGTGGCCCGCCGCAGGCAGATGCCCTTGACCGAGGGGCATCACGCCGCTTGCAGCAGAAACTCAACCTTGACTGCCTCGTACGGGAACTCGACTTGGCCCGATTCCGTGCGATCCAAGACGCCTGCTGCCAGCAGCGCCGCCAGATCGCTGTGGACAGACTTGATGTCTCGGTTGACTCGGCGTGCCGCCTCTCGTACGGTGACAGGGCCTGCTCCACACATTGCCTTAAGTAGTTCCCACCGCTTGGCGGTTAGCACCTTCCACAACAGCTCTGGTGTTGGGAATGAGATGCGGGCATGCTTTTGGGCCTTGCCGGTCTTCCATGCGGTGACAAAGTCTTGCATTGCCTCCTCGGGAGGCCGGACATCAAGAATTACTGTCTTCACGATAAATCCTTCTTGCTTCACGAAGATAGTCTTGAATCAGCTTTTCGGGTGACTCGAAGACATAGGTGGATTCCTTGGAGCTTGTGTGCCTATAGTCGCCTTTACCTTCCTCGTTGCCGTAGCGAAGAACACACTCATCGCGAAGCACAAAGGCGAGACGATACTTGAACTGATGGGATGACCCAGGAACCGGACTTGAGAGCCTCCACAGAACAAGTTCAGCGAACGCACCTACTCCAAAGGGTATCCGCTCGCGTATCAACAAAGCAACTCTCATGTTGGCAATTATGCCAACAAGCGCGGACCGCGTCAGCGATGGATTGCGCGCGCCGCGTATCCGCTACAGCGAAATGTTAGGTTTCCTCAAGCAACTCGAAGAACTAATTTCTTGCCGCATGCCTTGACATAATTTCGCACTGTCGCAATTGATGGGGAGTGCTTTCCGGTTGCCAATGACCGCTCCAAGCGCGCCACTGCCGGTGCATGAGTTCCCATTCGTTCAGCGACCTGCGCTTGGGTAAGACCTGCTTCCTGGCGGGCTTTGAGCAGGGCATCGAGTAGCACACCCTCTTCGCGCTCAATCCGTTCAACTTCGGTCCGCACGCCGGGACGGCGCTGCAGCTTCTTTACCAATTGGTCATGTGTTTGCACGTTTAACCTCCTTCAATCGAGTCTCCGCAACCTCGCGTTCACGAATCGGCGTGCGTTCAGATTTCTTGATGAAACTGTGCAACATCACGATTCGCTTTCCAATGAGAGTGCAAAAGAAAACACGGGCAATGCCCTCGGCTCCCTTGAGTCGAAGTTCAAAGAGACCATCACCAAAAGCTGTCGTGTGAGGCTCACCGAGATTGGGACCAAGGGCAATCATCCTGCGGGTTAGCACGACATACCGTGCAGCTAAAGTATCCGGCATCTCAAGAATCTGCTCCTGTACGCTCTCGCTGTAATAGGCAATTGTGTAATCCACAAACGAATAGTAACAAATATGTTATGTATGGTCAATCGGTGCTTAAGAACAACAATGGTCGAACACCGGCTCTTGGAAACTTAACGAGGCCGTAGGAAAGCTCTCTTCATATGGCCATCCTGCCGTGAACCAATCCAAAGATCAAGACCGAGGAGCGAGACGGTATTGAGGAGCAAGTGATGGCCCGTTACAAACACATCGACACCAGCCCACAGCTTCTCGCCGTTGATCTTTCGAAGCAACAACTGTCCGGCAGTCGGCGGTAGCATAATCGACCACTACACATAATGGCCGACGGCAGCCATTCATCATTACGTCGATGAAATGCATTTGTAATATTTTCCTACCCTTTCGCCACACTACATTTCTTGTCAGACACCAGAAAAACTCGATCCGCCAGTGATGACCATTTAACCCAGATTGTCCATTAGGGCGCGGGATGATGGCGAGGGTATTTTCGAGGCAGTTGGCACGCTCGTGAGGAGTACATAGCACCGCTATGGAGGACGAAGGAGCGTGACAAATGTCCGAAAATGACCCGCCAGCACCCGCGCAGCAGAAAAGGTGCGCCTAATGGACAATCTGGGTTTAAGCCACCTTACTTGAAACGAGCCGCAAGCGCGCCCAAATGGCAGATGTCGCATTCGGATTGCACGAATGCGCGTTCCGGGCTACGCTCTTCTTTCATCCCTTTTGGCTCGACCCATGTTTTCCCGACTTCGCGAAGATATCCAAAGCGTCTATTCACGTGATCCCGCTGCCCGTAACTGGTGGGAGGTCGTTACTTGTTATCCCGGCATGCATGCCATTTGGTTGCATCGGTGGGTGTCGGGGCCGTTGTGGCGGGCTGGCCTCAAATGGTTCGGGCGCGTAGCCTCGCACGCGGGACGTTTTCTGACCGGTGTCGAAATCCACCCGGGGGCGACCATCGGCAGGCGTTTTTTTATCGATCACGGCATGGGCATTGTCATCGGCGAAACGGCGGAAATTGGCGATGATTGCACGCTCTATCACGGCGTGACGCTGGGAGGCGTCTCATGGGATAAAGGCAAACGCCACCCGACCTTGGGTGACGGCGTTACCGTCGGTGCTGGTGCCAAGATCCTTGGGCCATTTATCATTGGGGCAGGCGCGCGGGTAGGCTCCAATTCAGTAGTGGTGAAGGCTGTACCGCCAGGCGCAACCGTCGTTGGCATCCCGGCGCGGATTGTCGAGGGGGTGGCGCCCGGCGAGGCGGGCCACGCGTTTTCGGCATATGCCATCACCACCAATGACAATGATCCGTTGAACGCCATTCTGAAAACGCTGGCAGGGCGTTCGGATCAATCGGAAGCGCAAGTCGCAATATTGATTGAGCGGCTCGCGGAACTGGAAGCGCAGCTTGCACCGCATCGAAAATCAGGCAGCGGCTAGCAAATTCGGAAAAACGGCAAACCCCAGCGCTGATGCGGTCTTCCAAGCAAAAATAGCCGGGAAAGCGCATGGATGGTACATCTGCGCTTGTTGCCTCACAGCTTGAAGACAAGCACTTGATACCCCACTTATAGTTGACTAGATTACTGGGTCTTTCTATACTTGACTTGTTTACTCGGGCTTTATGAATTTTTGACACAAGAGCCCGTCACCAATCAGGATGCGCGTTATGAGACTTACCACCAAAGGCCGTTTCGCTGTTACTGCGATGCTAGACTTAGCCTTGCACGCGCAGGGTGGACCAGTAACGCTCTCGAACATCAGCGCCCGCCAGAAAATATCGCTCTCATACTTGGAGCAGTTGTTCGGCAAATTGCGCCGCAATAGTCTGGTGGAGAGCGTGCGCGGTCCGGGTGGCGGCTACAATCTTGGCCGCCCGCTCGATCAATTGACTGTGGCTGACATCATTGTTGCTGTCGAAGAACCAATTGATTCAAGGCAGTGCGAAGGCCGCGACAATTGTTTGGGCGACCGCCGCTGCATGACTCACGATCTGTGGGAAAGCCTCAACACCACCGTAGTCAACTATCTAGCCGGCGTTACGCTGGCAGAGCTTGTTCAAAAACAGCACAGCCAGCCGGTCTCCGGCCCTGCGAGTTTGCTCAAGATGCGGGTGGAAAAATCGTCGAAAAATCTTGCAAGGGCCGGGGTCTCGGCCACTATCAGCGAACAAACTTTTTAATCCAATTTACTTAACTACTGCCATGAAACGACCCATTTACCTCGATTACTCTTCGACTACACCGGTTGATCCGCGTGTTGCTGCGAAAATGATTCCGTTTTTGACCGAGAATTTCGGTAATCCCGCCTCGCGCAGTCACAGCTATGGCTGGACGTCGGAGGAAGCGGTGGAACATGCGCGCGACGAAGTCGCAAAGCTGGTCAATTGCGACGCCAAGGAAATTGTCTGGACATCGGGTGCCACCGAGTCGATCAATCTTGCATTGAAGGGAGCCGCCAATTTTTACCAGACCAAAGGTAAACACATCATTACGGTGAAAACCGAGCACAAGGCCACGCTGGACGCGGTTCGTGAACTCGAGCGCCAAGGGTTTGAAGCAACCTATCTTGATGTGAAGAGCGATGGCCTTATCGACATGGCCGTATTCAAGGCAGCCTTACGCGACGATACGATTCTGGTGTCAATCATGATGGTCAACAACGAAATTGGCGTGATTCAGCCGATCGCGGAGATCGGCGAAATTTGCCGGGAACGCGGTATCGTATTTCACGTCGATAGTGCGCAGGCAACCGGCAAAGTGCCAATCGATTTGCAATCGCTTAAAGTCGATTTAATGAGTTTTTCCGCGCACAAATCCTACGGCCCGAAAGGTATGGGCGCGTTGTTTGTACGAAGGAAGCCTCGCATCAGACTTGAGTCGCAGATGCACGGCGGCGGCCATGAGCGTGGCTTTCGTTCCGGTACGCTGGCCACTCACCAGATTGTCGGCATGGGTGAAGCATTTCGACTCGCGCGGCTGGAAATGGCGACCGAGAACGAACGCATTCGTATGCTGCGCGACAAATTGCTTGCCGGTGTCAATGGCATGGAAGAGGTTTACATCAACGGCGACATGGAACACCGCGTGCCGCACAACCTCAACGTGAGTTTCAATTTCGTTGAAGGCGAATCGCTCATCATGGGTATCAAGGAGTTGGCGGTTTCGTCAGGCTCTGCTTGCACCTCGGCGTCGCTTGAGCCGTCCTACGTGCTGCGCGCGCTGGGACGAAATGATGAACTTGCGCATAGCTCAATTCGTTTTACAATTGGCCGCTTTACGACCGAAGCCGACATCGACTTCGCGATCAAGCTGCTCAATGAACGTATCCAGAAGTTGCGCGATATGTCGCCACTTTGGGAAATGCACAAGGACGGCGTGGACATTAGCAAGGTGCAGTGGGCTGCGCACTGATTTTTTGAGCCCGCTTTCAAATTGGCGGGATCTGGTGAACGGTATGTTCCGATCACCGAAACTGGAGTAACGAACATGGCATATTCAGAAAAAGTTATTGATCACTACGAAAATCCCCGCAACGTGGGTTCCTTCGACAAGAACGAAGACGGCGTCGCCACCGGTATGGTCGGCGCCCCCGCATGCGGCGACGTGATGAAGCTGCAAATAAAAGTCGGACCAGACGGCATCATTCAGGACGCCAAATTCAAGACTTACGGCTGCGGATCGGCTATCGCATCCAGCTCGCTGGTGACCGAATGGGTCAAGGGCAAATCGATCGATGAGGCGGGCGAGATCAAGAACACGCAGATCGCCGAAGAGTTGGCGCTGCCGCCAGTAAAAATTCATTGCTCGATTCTTGCCGAAGACGCGATCAAGGCTGCCATCGCAGACTACCGGGCAAAGCACCCAGCCGCCGCTGTGGCTGTCGAACAAGCTGCATAAGGATTAGACAGCATGGCTATTACACTCACAGATCGCGCCGCAAACCATGTGCAAAATTACCTTGCCAAACGCGGTAAAGGCGTTGGCGTGCGCTTTGGTGTTCGCACCACGGGCTGTTCCGGCATGGCATACAAGCTTGAATTCGTTGACGCTGTGAATGGCGAAGACCAGGCCTTTGAGAGCCACGGGGTAAAGGTGTTTGTTGACCCGAAAAGCCTCGTGTACATCGATGGCACCGAGCTCGATTTCGTGCGCGAAGGTTTGAATGAGGGTTTCAAATTCAACAACCCGCAAGAGAAAGACAAGTGCGGGTGTGGTGAGTCGTTTAACGTTTGATTGACTCCCTCTCCTGCCAAAGAGAGGGCAGCAAAGACCAGGGGTTGCGCAATGCGCGCCCCTTTTTTACGCGATATGAACCCCGATTTCACCAAGAACCATTTCGATTTTTTTGGATTGCCGCTCAGCTACGCGCTTGACACGCAAGTGCTCGAACGCGCCTACCGCGAAGTCCAACGCGAAGTGCATCCGGATCGTTTTGTCACGGCAAGCGATGCCGAGAAGCGCATTGCTGCGCAATGGGCGACGCAGGCGAATGAGGCCTATCGCACACTAAAATCACCACTGAACCGTGGTCGATATTTTTTAAAGCTGAAAGGTATCGATACCGAAGAAGAGCGAAACACCGCAATGCCGATGGAGTTCTTGGTGCAGCAAATGGAGTGGCGCGAGGCGGTGGTGGCGGCTAAGGCTGTCAAAGATGAAGTGACACTTGATAAGTTGGCATCGCGTAAGCACGCAGAAGAAAAATCGCTGTTTTCCTTATTGAATACGCAACTCTCAGATGTTGATGAAATCCCCAATGCCAAAGACACCGTACGAAAACTTCGCTTCCTCGAGAAACTTGGTGAAGAAATTGACGATGCAGTCGCTGCTATTTAAAATTAACGGGGGACGATGAGTAATGGCGCTTTTACAAATCGCTGAACCTGGCGAATCCACCGCACCGCATCAGCACCGGCTCGCGGTAGGCATTGATCTGGGCACCACGAATTCGCTTATCGCCACGGTGAAAAGCGGATCCGCCGAAGTTTTGATCGGCCATGATGGCGACAAGCTGACGGCATCCGTGGTGCGTTACTTCGCTGACGGTCACTGCGAGGTTGGTGCCAAGCCGCGCGCGGAACAGGCCGATGACCCTGCCAACACGATTGTTTCGGTCAAGCGATTCATGGGGCGTGGATTGGCCGACGTCGCTAAATACGGCGCGCTGCCTTATCGCTTTGTCGACGCGCCCGGCATGGTCAAAATCGAAACCGTCGCGGGGATCAAATCGCCAGTAGACGTGTCGGCGGAAATCCTGAAGGTATTGCGCGTACAGGCGGAAGACTCGCTCGGCGGTGAGTTGGTCGGTGCGGTTATTGCCGTGCCCGCGTATTTTGACGACGCGCAACGGCAAGCGACCAAGGATGCCGCAAAACTCGCTGGCATTAACGTGCTCAGGCTACTCAACGAACCTACTGCAGCAGCGATTGCCTACGGACTCGACAATGCCAGCGAAGGCACGTTTGCCGTATTCGATCTGGGCGGCGGTACGTT
>Ga0105049_10010802_pt1 | contig 10473 bp, 10 predicted proteins | sample MAT06_FD_78087 | JGI IMG/M metagenome (GOLD analysis project Ga0105049, IMG submission 78087) | Freshwater microbial communities from Lake Fryxell liftoff mats and glacier meltwater in Antarctica - MAT-06 | ecosystem: Environmental > Aquatic > Freshwater > Ice > Liftoff microbial mat | place... | reverse complement strand
CAAGTGTTGCAAGAGCACGGGATTCAGCTGTATAAACTAAAAAAGTATTTAAACTATTCCATCGGTGTCCTTCAGTCAATGCAGCTCCAACTCCCTTTAATGTAGATTCTAAGTACTTTTCTCTCTCAACCCGAAATACTCTCATTACGCCAGGTTTCCATATTCAATTCTATTTAAGCAATTTTTTACTTCCTGTATTCCGGTTATAGAATCCAACAAACTCTCAGGAGAATTGCCTCCCAATGATATGTTTTGCTTTTTCATCCACCGTTGAAATTTTTCTTCTTCATTATTAAAAACTCCGATTCCAAAATCGAATAGTTCAGTTAGAAGCAACACTATTTCACTATCCCTGCCATTAAGCATTGATTTTTCTCTTCTTTTTTTATTGTAAGTTGTCTGAGGCAAACCGAAAATATGCAAAACCTCTTTTACCGGAACATTAATTCTCTTACTTATAACCTCAATTGAAGCATAAGGAACACCCGCTCTGATAATACCAACTCTTTCCAGTTTCGTCGCCCAGATGTATTCACGTCCTTCTGATTCTAATGTCCATTTGGCTGAATGTTTTCCAGCCGCTTTGGCTCGTTCAATACTTTCTTGTGGATCAAAGGCTCTTCGAACTTCAACTTCTTTCTTCATGATTACAGCATTTGTGCTGCAAATTTACAACACAAATGCTGCAAATTGAAATCGATGCCTAAATAAATTCTTGCTTGTAATCCGCAACCTGTCAATAATTTACTACTTCTATTCAGGTAATTATTTTGTTTGAATGCAATTCTTCATCTAAAGGAAATTCTGTTACTGACATTACTTTTTCAACTGAGTGTTCTATTCCTGGATATTCACCTACCCAAAATATGGAATTATCGGTAGTATACCAATCTAATTCCCCATGAGCATTTTTAACGTCTGACATGGTTGACTTGTTTAGGATTATTCCTCTTGTAGTGATTCCATCGAACGGATAAAAGAATTCAATACTAAAAATCTTTTGATTAGAATTCGAAGGGTCATAACAAAATGAAAGGCCGAATTTTTCGAAAATAATTTCAATATAAAGGTCTTTATGCCTGGTAATATTATAGTTTCTTCCAAGGTCTTTAATTACCTCTTTGATCGTTGTGGAGTCTATTCGATATTAATAAAGCCCTTTCCCTTCAATGATCGTAAACTCTTCTGATTTCACTTGATTTGATATTTTGTCAACCTTAGTGCAACTGTATAAACAAGCAATCAAGCAGAGGGTATTTACTAGAAATATCTTTTTCATTTTAAAGCGATTGTTGTTTCAAATTGGCTACAATTTTAAACATACGTTAATCTTTCTCCAGATTTGATACCTCCAAATTTTAGGTTTCCTGGTTCTCACCCATACGTGGGCAAGTCAAAACTTTTATTAAAGTTCTTTATTACTACCAGTAAAATTATTGTTTTCTGATTTGAAAGAACCAGAGTTAAAATCAGTCAACCGAAATTATCATTAAAACTTTGCAGCTTAAAAAAAAATTTATCCAAATTTTGCTGCAATTCTGTAGCTACAAAATAGATTGATTGAAAATGTGCTACTAGTTTGCAGCTTAAAATCAAATAATTTATAGAATTGCTACAACTATACTTATCCGTATAAAAACTACAGAAACCAGTCCTTCAACAAACCACAACAACACTGCTCTTACAGCAAATTCTTCCTCACCCAATTCCTTTCATCTTTAATTGGTTCTTCACAATCTGGAAGCTTTTATAAAGTGGATACACCCATGGAAAAGATCCTGAAAATTGATTCAAGAACCAATCCAGTGCAGAATCCTGCTGGTTTCGTTTGAGGATTTGATAAAATTCTCTTGCTTCTTCGGGCAATTGAAGTCCGAATCCCAGACGCAAATGGTATCGGGTAAATCCAGCCAAAATTTCAGGATTGCTTTTAAATTCCGGCCAATCGGAAATCCGGTTGAGAATCAGTGCTGTAGACTGCAATATTTTTCGGTTTCGTTTTAAAAGTAAGGAAGAGGACAACGATGCCGCATGCCGTCTATAGGTTATCACTGGCAAATTATGGTAGCAAACCGGATGCTTTTGCGCCAGTCTGAGCCAGGCATCCCAATCTTCATAGCTCAGAGATTCATCGTATCCACCCATTTCTTTCAAAACATCCGTTCTGAATAAAACTGCCGGAGAACAGATAAATGGCTGGTTCAATAATTCCGGTAGAATTTTCCCTTCCGGAAAAGTTGCTCTTCGGATGGTGTTGGAAAACAGGTTCTTTTTGCCCGATTCCTGTTGAAGGATAATTCCATCTGCATAACAAAAACCAATCCCTGAAACCGATTCGGCTTTTTCAATCCAGGCTTGCAGAGCATTCGGTTCGAACAAATCATCGGTTGCAAAATCAATCACCCATTTGCCTTTACATTTTGCAAGCAGATGGTTGAAAGTCTTACAATTTCCCTGGTTGTTTTCCTGAAGTACAAAGTTCCATTCCGGTTTCCTGGCCTTCCATTTCATCAGAATTTGCGGGGAAGAATCGGCACTGGAATCGTCTGCTATCCAGATTTCGAGATTCGGGTAAGTTAGATTTTCAATGGATTGCAGCGCTTCTTCCAGAAAGTTTTCATGGTTGAAACACAAGGCCAGAATGCTCACCAAAGAATACATTACAGGAAGATTTTTTTATACCTCCACACAATCACAAACCAATAGATGCTGTATCGTACCGCATGTGTGAGAAACATTCCTACAAATCCAAATTGTTCATAAAAAACATAAGTGAGCACCATCAGTAAAAAAACCGAACTGCTTTCGAGCCAGAAATAAAACCGGGTATGTCCGCTAGCCAGAATCAGTATTGAGATCACGTAGGTACTACTTTTGAAAAAATCACCGGTTACCTGCCAACTGATCCAACTGGTTTCTGCCACAAATTCCTTCGAAAACAGAATGGGAAGTAAGATCGGATATAGCCAGAAAAGCAGTCCCATTCCCAGAAATAAAACAACCAGACTTTGTTTAAAAATCGGACTCATTATTTTCCTTAATTCCGGGATGTTGCTTGCGTGGCCCGCCAGCATTGGAAGTAAAATACTGTTGGCAATCGCAAGAATGGGTGTATTAAATGCATCAGCAAAACGATTCATCGCCATCCACAAGCCGACTTTTTGCGCACCCATGGTTTCAAGAGCCCAATGCACCAGCCCGTAAATAACAATCTGGTTCACCAATCCGGTGGAAGCTACAGCAAACGTAAATACGAGCATCCGCCGGGCAAGTGGCTGATCCCAAATAAATCGGATGGATGTAAAAGGAATTTGTTTCCGGTTTTTAATAAAGATGGTGAGGCCTCCTGCGGTTTGTCCAATCAAAAATCCGAGCAGACAACCTTGTATTCCAAATCCCAGGAAATAAGAAATAACGATTCCCAGAAATCCTCCAACGGATATGAATGTTGCGGATAGTGCCTGATGCTGTGTCTTTTTCCAAACCAGGAAAATGCTTCCCGAAAAATAACTGGCAGAAAGCGTTCCAAACGCCAGCAACATCCAGAATAACAACCCGCCACTTTGAAAAGGTTCAAACCAATTGGTAAACAACCAAATCAGAAACGTAATGATCCATTGTGCGGCGAAGAAAAAGACCTGAAGAGTGAGGCCATTGTAAACCACCTGGGTTGCCTGTTCCTCGTTTCCAGCCTGATGCGCATGAGAACCTTCTTTAATCATCGCTCTTGCCAAACCATCGTTGGGTATATAAAAAGCGGTATACAGATTCATAAGCTGGCCAAAAAGGGCCGTTCCACTAGCACCAAAGCAAACTGCAATCCACTTTCCGACGGCCAGTGCTGAAAAAGCACGGAAGCCGACGGAGGCTAGAGATTCCCGTAGAAAGGGAAGATTTTTTGGTAGAGAAAAAAAACGTTTCAAGCCTGTCTGGCTATTTTGGCGCAAATTGGCCGAAAATTCCGGATTCGGATTGGAAACACAAAAGTTTACCGTTTCACACGCAGGAAAACAACATTCCTACCACCTGGCTTTTGCTCTCAAACAATTGGGCAAACTTGAGGGATTTTATACCAGTTCCTATGTTGAATCTGCTATTCTTCAGAAAATGATTGCTCAAAGCGGTAATCCGTTTTTTGCCAGAAGATATAAAGAAGGACTGGCTTCTCCTTATGTTCACAGCCATTGGAATTTTGAGTTCCGGGAAATGTGGATGAGAAAGCTACAGGGAAAATCTCTCGCTGTTCAAAACCAGGTTTACAAAAGGGATACCGATTTCGACCTGATGATTGCAGCTAAAATTCCGTCCATCGCAAGCTCCCATTTCTGGGGATTTCAAGGATCTTGTCATGCTTCGCTGAAAGCAGCAAAACAAGCTGATAAAATCGCCGTTTGCGAACTGGCAACTGCGCATGTGGTACAGGCGAAAAAGATTCTGGCTGAAGAAGCACGCTTGCAACCAGATTGGGCCGATAGCATTGACAATCTGTATTTTCCCCCGGAATATGAAAAAAGATTGGAAGAAGAACCCTTCCTGGCTGATCATGTGATTGCTGCTTCAAAATTCACCGAATGGACATTGAAGGAAACCGGAATTGATCCTGCTAAAATTTCGGTTCTTCCTTTGGGATTTGAAGCGGACAAAATTCCATTTCAACTTTCAGCAAACGGATTTTCAAAGCGACCTCTGCGATTGTTGTTTGCAGGTACGGTAACTCAAAGAAAAGGCATTTCTTATTTGCTGGATGCAATGGCAACCCTTCCCGGAAGTGCGAATGTAGAACTGCACATTATCGGGGGCATTCAAGGTTCCGGCAATGCCTTTTCAAAACGTAAACATTTGTATTGCCATTATCCTGCGGTTTCGCAACAGGAAATGTTTCAGAAATATCAAGAGTTTGATGCACTGATACTTCCTACAGTTTTTGAGGGTTTTGGATTGGTGATTGTGGAGGCACTTGCGGCTGGAATCCCAGTGATTACAACACCGCACAGTATGGGGCCGGATGTGATATCGGAAGGCAAGAATGGCTGGATTATTCCCATCCGTGATTCAGTGGCAATTGCGAATGCGATGGTTCAATTAAGAGATAAGTCCGATGATGAATTCGCTCAAATGAAATTATTTTCCCGTTCCTCAGCGTTGGAATTTACGTGGGAAAGGTATTCGCAAAATCTGGCGGAGGTTACGAAATCTCTGATTTGAGCTCCACTTCAAGTCCGATACGGATTCTTTCCAAAACAAACGCCCTGATTCTTCTTTGAATTTCCCTCTCGTTTTCAAAATAAAACGCCAGCTCCGTTATGGTCAGTAACCCAATAATGGAGCCTTCAATCTGTTTCTTGATTTCCAGATCTTTTGAAACCCAGGAAGAAAGTAATGTCAGTTTCTTTGAAGGTACAATCTGATTCCAATCCGGATATCGTACCAATAAAGTATGTTTTGCCAGCTGGATGAGGAAGTCGTTTTGCAGTTTAAGAATGGGCCGCAAAGCCGAATCCTGAAAATACTGGATGCTCGAAAGATCGGTACTTTCAACCTCTATCTTTAAGGAAGGCCTTATTTTTAAAAGCGTTTCATCTCTGTCAGAATTCTTTGGCATCGGGAAGTAAAATTCTCAAAATCGTTTTTGAATCTCTGCACAATATAGTACACACAGACGCTAATCCCAATTGATACGACATTTCTTTCATCGTAGTTCATTGATTGTCAGGCTGAATTTTTAAATTTAATCCAAACCATTTGAGCCATTTTCTAATTCCACCTAATTTATAGCAAGAACCAAATGATATCCGGATGAACTAAAAAACAACCTTTCCGTTCTCTTATTCGCCAGTCTTCCTTCAGAATTTTTCCTCTTTAAATTTTTACAAGGATTACTTTTGGACAAAAAAACCAGCGGTTTCAAGTGAATTGTAAAATATGTAAATCCCCAAGTGTTAAAGTTTTCGATGAAAAAGTACTGAACAAATACACGGTAGATTATTTTTTATGTACGGCTTGTGGATTTGTTCAAACAGAGGAACCCTATTGGATACCTGAAGCCTATGGAAGTGCGATTGCCGATATGGATACAGGGCTTCTGGAGCGAAATCAAAAAATAGCATTTGTATTGCCCACCATTATTAAATCCTATTTTGACAAGAATGCTCAATTTCTTGATTTTGGTGCGGGCTACGGAGTTCTGGTCCGGTTGATGAGAGACAAAAATTTCAATTTTTACTGGCAGGATTTTTATTGTGAAAATATATTTTCGAAAGGCTTCGGCATAGAAAGTTTGCCTGAGAAAAGCAGGAAATTTGAACTGATAACTGCTTTTGAAGTGTTTGAACACATGGTGAACCCTGTGGAAGAATTGGAAAAAATCATACAATATGGCGATTCAATACTGTTCTCCACCAATTTATTACCCTCAAAAATCAACCTGCAATCCGAACCGGAAAAGCTTAAAAAGTGGTGGTATCTCAGCCAGGAAACAGGCCAACATACTTCTTTATATACAAAAAAGTCGTTGGAAGCATTGGGTAAACAATTCAATTTTCATTTCTATTCGAATGGTTATAACCTTCATTTATTCTCTAAAAAGGAAATCAATCCATATATTTTTAGAATTCTCAGTTTCTTAAAAATTGTGAAGGATTTAGTCTCCAAATCAGCAGATAAGGATGGCACCCGAATAGATAGGGAGAAGTACAAAGATTTAAAAGTAGTTGTCTGAATTTTCTTGAAGAATAGTGGTTAAAAATATAGGTGTCAAACAGTTTAAAACCATCAGACACCTATATCAGACGAGTGAAAACCGAGGCCATTCTTCAGCTTGTAAGTTTATGGAAAATGTCTCTTCTTGCGCTCCTCACTGAATTATTTCTATGGATCAAAGTTCTTTTTATCCGGACTATAAAAACCAAACCGCCGTTTCAAAAAATGCAGCACCCTTCCTGGTGTTCTTTATTGGTATTTTATGTTTCGACCTTTTTCAGATTTTATATCTGCCTTATATAAACCTCCTTGAAGGATTGGGCTATGATGGTATGTGGTACATGGAACCATCCAAAGTCCTTTTTCCAAAGGATGTGGATCACTATCATTTATTCCGGATACTGCCTTCTACTTTGGTTTATTTCCTGAAGAAATTCTTTGGTTTTGAAAATACCAATCCTGCATCGGTGGTCATGTTTCAGTACCTAAATCTCACTGTCATTCTTGGATCATTGTTTTTTGCAGAAGCCATTTCCCGCTTTTATTCCTTTGGATTAAGGCAAAAGTGGTTTTTCTATTTGCTTACCTACCTCAATTTTTTTGTCTGGAAAGAATCTATTTTCAATCCGGTGATGACAGATTCCGTTGCTCTGTTTGTGGCCATTGGTTTATTTTATTTTACGATTACAAACCGGACTGTCTGGTTTTCCCTTTTCTGTCTGATCACCTGGTTTGTTTTGCCCATTTTATCGCTGGTTTTTATTGGAGAACGAATTCTGAGGCGATTGGATTTCAGCGATATCCAATATAAACCTCCCTTTAACATTTCGAAATGGTTGGCAATCGGCGTGATCACAGGATTTATATCTCTGTTATGCCTGGTCGTTCTTTATCTGGGACACCGGTCTGTTTTTGTATTGCCAGATCGCTTGAACATGTGGCTGTTCCCCATTTCGGCGATACTTTTGAGCATAACCTTTTATTATGTTTTCACCCTGTTTTCTGATTTGTTCAACCGTTCTCTTCTGGCATTCAAGCAACTAACAAAACTGCTTTGCTGGGAAATGCTATTGCTGGTCTCATTATTTACGATCCAATTTATTCTGGTCTCAAACATTGGTCATCCTCCGACCTCCTTTGCCGGCCATTTTATATTTGGGGTGCCGATCAGTGTAACACTTAAGCCCATGATCGGTCTTTTTGAGAATGTGGCCAATTGCGGATTGGTTGTTTTATTTTTTGTTATCATACTTCCTCCGCTAATCCAAGCAAAGCGAATCAGTTATCAGCTGCTGTTCATCACGTTTGTTACGGCATTCTTTCTTTTGAAACCAGAGTCGAGACATACCCATATTTTTATGTCTGCAATGGGCTTAATCGTAGTAGCTAATTTCCCGGCGGAAAAACTGACATCTTCTTTTTTATTGTCGGTTTTCGGTTTCAATTTTCTTTTCTCCAAAATATGGTATCCCGTCCACCTGGCCTGGTTTGCACCGGGCTATGTTTTATTTTCAAAAGGAGCTGACGAGTCGGTTTTTCAGGAGTTTCCTGCCCAGCATTATTTTATGTTTCAGGGATTAATGATTTCGCACACCATGTATTTTCTCTGGCTTATTCCTATTGCAGGGGCCTTTTGGTTTGTGTGGAAATCAGTTCGAACAAGCACAAACTAATTTGAAAATTAAATTCGAAATGTAATTTTCTATGATTACGACGATAGGCGCCCCAATGCATTGCCTGGTCATTTCCGGTGCCTTCTGAGAAAAGAAAATAGAATGAGAACCTATTGCTCCGTTATCTCACGAATGAGCACTGCAAATTCTTCTTTCCACTTTTGATAAAACTCCCCGGTCGCTGGCCCTGAAAACCCGGAATGGATCTTTGCAATTGAACCATCTTTCCGTACAAAAATAGTGGTCGGAAATGAGGTAATGACCGGATTCATGGAAAATACATTGGATGCCGAATCCTTGTTTGCGATTCCTGCCCAATAAATCGGATAGGTTGCATTTAGTTTGTTTTTAACCACATCAATTCTCGAAAAAGCATATTCAAGTTCTTTTTTTCGCTCAAAAGCCAGACCAATGAATTCTAGTCCTGGTGGTCTGTTGGGATATTGTTCCACCAGAAACCGGGTTTCATCCAGGCAATTGGGGCACCAGGTACCTAAAACCTGAACAACTAAAGCCCTGTTTTTCAATGAAGGATCCGATTCGGTAATCACTTCATTCTTTGCATTCCGTGCCTTGAATTGAAATTTGCGGTTTGGTCCCGAACCTTGCTTAAAACCATCCGAAAGAAAGTTCTTTTCCGATTTACTTCCCCGAATACGCTGACGTGTCGTTTTATTAAAGATAAATGTTCCGGTGAATCCATTTTTGGAATCATTAAAATTCAGTTCAACAAAGTAGGTATGTGCGCCATCAAAGGTTTGAAGAAAAGCCGTTCCCCCCAGGTCTTGTCCATTTAAATACCTGTAATCTCCGGTTTCAGTTAAGATGGTTCCAAGGAGTTTACCATTCATATTGGTCATTATAAGAAATCCCGAATCTGAAACCATTTCATTCTCAAGAAACTCAATCTTCCATCGAGAAAGGATTGGAGTAAATGCAGGTTTTTTATTATTCTGATGCGTTTTTTGTTGTTGCTCACCTCTGAAAGGCAATCGATAACCTGCAACTTTTGCATCCTTCCGAATATAAAATCCGCTGAATCGGTTTGGGGTAGGGAATGGAATTTTTAAGGAGGCATCAAAAACTGAAAGGGTGAACTCGGCAGAGTCCTTTTCAATTTTCATTGCATCAAGTTGAATTCGTTCGTTTCCATTGATCAAAAACAAATTCGTACTCTCAGACTCTCTTTCAATCTGGAAATAGATTTCTTTATCCTGAATAGTCAAATAACAATCCCATGTAAACAACTGAGCATTGGCATGAAGACAGAATCCTGAAAAAAACAGGAAAATCCAAATCCTCATTTACCGTTGTACTTCCCGTTTAGTCCTTCCAGAACAGCACCTGTGATATCAAGACTATCTGCTGCATATAAAATACCACCTCCTCGGGTATACCCTAAAACATACTTCAGACCATGGACTGGTGCATATTCCTGCATATAATCGAATATCTGATCGTTTAATTTCTTAGTCAGATTCTTCTCTTCTTCCATCAGTTGCCCGGTTTTCTGTTCTCTGATTGCAGCAAGTTCCTGTTGTTTTCGCATAAGCGTTTGTTCTGCATCTTTAATCAAAGTCTCGGTCATAGTACCTGCCTGAACCTTTTTCTGCACTTCCATATATTCCATTTCCAGGGCACGGATTCTTCCACCCAATTCATTTTCAGCCTGGCTGCTTCTCTTTTCAAATCCCGCTCTCATTTTCTTGAAACTTTCAAACTTTTCGAGCAGGGTATCTGTGTTTACAAAAGCTACAGCCCCGAAAGAATTTGTAGAATCCGGAATGAGGCTAATTTTTTGTTGCTTTGTTGCCTTGTCTCCAGAAACCATTTCACTTTGTATCGAACTGGTAAACAACTGCTTATACAGCAAAAATAAAACTGCAATACTTATTATGGCAAGTACAATGTTTTGTATGTTTTTCATTTTTCAAAATTATCCCCAAATATAGGGGCCCAATTCTCAAACACTCCATTTTCCCGATCTACATTTGTTGCGGAATTTGGAATTAAGTTGTTTATGAGGAAAAGAGCAAAATCAGTATGGGACTTTATTTCAGAAGTATTTGATGCCTGGAACGATGACAATTGTTTCCGGCTT
>Ga0105049_10010800_pt1 | contig 10475 bp, 3 predicted proteins | sample MAT06_FD_78087 | JGI IMG/M metagenome (GOLD analysis project Ga0105049, IMG submission 78087) | Freshwater microbial communities from Lake Fryxell liftoff mats and glacier meltwater in Antarctica - MAT-06 | ecosystem: Environmental > Aquatic > Freshwater > Ice > Liftoff microbial mat | place... | reverse complement strand
TGCCGCACCAGGAAGTGATCCGCCGCCCGGTTGTAACCCGCCCACCTGGCATCGATCGGGATCCATTCGTCGAGCCAGTAGCGGAAGAAATAGGTGTCGTCGCGTCCGTCCACCGCCAGCTCCACCATCTTGAAGACTTTATTCGGCGAGGGAAAAAAGCCCGCCTTGAGCGACTTGCCACCCCCCGGCGCCGGTTCCTCACCCACCCGGATGTACCCGTAGAGATTGCCGCGTTTGGTGCCGGGATCGATCGTCCACTTATCCGGGAGCCGGAGGTTGTTGTTCCAAATGCCGACGCCTTTCAGCTCGATCGGGGTGCCGAATTTCGGCTCGGTGGCCGTGCCTTTGTTGAGCGCGAGGGCGATGCGGCCCGTGGCTTTGCCGATGAGTAAGTCGAAGAGCCCGTCCCCATCGTAGTCGGCGGCGTGCGGGGCGACGGCGGTGTTGAAGGTCTTGAGGTCGCCAAAGCTGATCAGGGTCGTGAGCGGCAGTTCCATGCCGGGCTTCCAGTTCCCCGGGTTGAGATGCACGCCGATCACGCCCTTGCGATCGCCGACGATGACGTCGAGATCCCCATCCCCGTTCCAATCGGCCACGGTCGGGGTGAGTTGCTCGCGCCCGTCGCCGTAGCAGAGATAGTAGCGCTGCTCCTCGGTAAATTTCGGCTCGGAGCCGCTCGATTGGTTGAGCAGCACATAGACGGCATTGGCTGAGTAAGAACCCTCGCCGATGAGCAGGTCGGGTTTGCCATCCTTGTTCCAGTCCACCGGGCACGGCGCAAAGAGGTTGCCCCACGGGCGCTTCACGCTGATCGGCACCCGCACCTTGGCATAGTTCGCCGGCTGCGCGTAAGCCGGTGCGGTCGGCGAGCCGGTGTTCGGGATCATCACGATGTCCCCGGTGTAGTTCCCAAAGATCAGGTCGGGCAGACCGCGTTTCTGCCAGTCAAAGAGGGCCAGCTTCGGGAAGCCATAGCGCCAGCTCAAGATGCTGCGATCCCGATCCCACTTTACGTCCTTGGCCACCATCGGTGGGAAGATGGGCACGATCTCCGAGTGGGTCCACTTGGGTTCGTTGCGCGTGCCGCCATTGATGTACGCGCGGACGACGCCGTCGGGATCGGCGGTCACGAGATCGGGCAGGCGGTCGCCGCTGATGTCGAGGTAGTTCACCGAGACCGGCATCGGCAGGGCGCCGAGCTTGCCGCTCTCGGTGACGGCGTAGGCGCCCTCCGGTTCGCCGGCGAGAAAGCCCTGGCCATCGACGCCGTCCCAGAAGTTCTCCCCGGCCTTGAACTGCGCAAAGTCGCCATTGACCACGGCATTCTGCGCCGCGGCACCGGGCAGGAGTCGCAGGGTGCAGGCGAGGAACAGGAGGGTCGCGGAGCGGAGCGACCGTGGAGGGAAGGTGGCCCGTGCGCCGGACGCGGGCGGAGCCTGGAGGCTGGGGGTGGGATGGGTTTTCACAGACTTACATCCGCGGCACGCTGCGGATCTTTTCCTCCCAACGGGTCAACAGGTGGACGATGATGTTGGTGCCAAACTTATAGGTGTCGAAGAGGGCCTTTTCCTCGATGTTGCGGAAGTAAAGCTCGCGCCGGTACCACATGGATTCATTCACGGCCACCATGCGATGTTTCTCGTCGCGGCTGAGGTCGAGCTTGCCTTTCTCATCGACGCCAAACTGCCACATGTCGCCGTAGTCGTTCGCCGTGTAGAGCACCGCGATTTCGCCGCCGTAGCCATTGAGGGCATAGATCGGCTCGTCGTAGTAGTTGATGCCCGGGGGCACTTTGTTGATCTCGGGATAGTAGGACTTGGTGAAGATGGCGTGATTGGCCGGCAGTTCATACCAGGTGGGATTCAGCTCCTGGAGCACGCGGATCATTTCCCGGCGGAAGGCGATGTCGAAGCGGGAGCGCTGCCCGGGCAGCGAACTGTCGCCCCAGACGCAGCCTCCGCTGCGCAGATACTCCGCAAGATTCACCAGCTCGTCATTGGTGAGCACAAAGTCCCGATGGCCGGTGAACCAGATGAAGGGCGGCTTGTGGATGAAGATCTCGTCGCTGGAAAGGTCGAGCGGGAGGGCCTGGGGGTAAGCCTTGATCTTGTCTTTCGAGAGCTTGCTGATGACGAAGAGCAGATTGGGCAGGCTGCCCGCCCAGATCTTGCCGTCTTCGATCCGCACCGTGGCATCCCAGTCGCCGCCCTTGTACTTGGCGAGGTAGGCGACGAATTCAAACTCCCGGGACTTGAGCGGCTTGCCGATGCTGCCACGGCCGCCCTTGGCCCAACCCCCGGTAAAGCCCGCGATTTTGCCCGCGATCTCTTTGGTCAGCGTCGTGCCCACCTTGGGGGCGGGCGGCGCGCTCGTCTTGCTCATCGCGTCGGCCTTCACCTGCATCTGCGGCGTCGGCAGGGCGTTCATGGTGAAGCTGTTGGCCGCGGGATTATTCGTCGCGATGGCCACGAGCGACGGGGCCGAGGCCGGGGAGGCGGCGCTGGGCGCGCTCGGGGTGAAGGAGGAGGGCTGGACCTGGGGCGTCTGCTCCGGGGCCCGCACCGCTTCATCCGCGCTAAAGAGGCTGCCCGGCTCGGCCATGAAGTCCGGCGGTTCGACCATGTTTTTGATCAGCACCGCGCTGCCGCAGAGGATCACGATCACGAGATGCGCGAGCGCGGAAAAGGTGAAGTAGCGCGCCCGGCCAAGCCACAGAAAGACTCGCGAGAGCAGCGGCGACGGCTCGGCGGGGTGTGGGGAGAAAGAATCAGCGCTCATGGTGGTAGAGGACGCGGGAAAACGCTGGCATCATCGCCCAAACGCCCTCGTTGGCGAGTGAATACCACGACAGTGAATACCGCGGACTGGCGATTGGTCGTTGGGGGCTTCTTTGGTCCTTGGTCCTTGGACATTCCCCCGCCGCCTCCGGTCTTGCTGTCGCGAGGGGCCGGCGTAGCCTCTGAATTTCCATGAATCCCCGACCGGCCATCCTGCTCCTGCTCACCCTCGCGATCTCCGCGCCCGGGCAGCAGCCGACCTCGGAAAAGGCCCTCGAGCGCTACCGCCAGATGCTGGAGAAAACGCCCGCCGAGGGCACCGCGCTCGACCGTCTCTGGCAGAGCAGCCTGGACGCGGGCCGGACCACCGAGCTGATCGAGCGCTACCGCGCGGCGGGCACTTTTTCCTCCGAGATGGTGCTCGGCCTTCTCCTGCGGAAAAGCGCCGATCTCGAAGGCTCGGCGGCCGCCTTCGGACGGGCCGCGGCGCTCGAGCCCACCAATGCCCTCCCGCTTTTCGCCCTGGCCCGCACCCACACCGCGGCGAATCACCACCCGGAGGCGGCCGCCGTGCTCCAGCAGGTGCTCACGCTCCTCCCGGCGGAGGATCCGCGGCGCGTCGAGCCGCTGCTCCAGCTTGGTTCCGCCTGGCTCGCCGCGGGCGACCTCACCCAGGCCTCCGAAGCGTGGGAAAGCGCCGTGACCCTGAATCCCGCCGACCTCGATCTGCGCCGGCGCCTGGCGGAGAATTACGCCCGCAACTCGCTCCCCGCGCGGGCCATCCCGCACCTCGAACACCTCGCCGCCCAGGCCCCGCCGGCAGAACGCGCGCTCGCCTGGCAGCAGCTCGCCCGGGCCCACCAGGCCGCCGGCCATCAGGACGACGCGATCCGCGCGCTCGACGCCGCGCTCGCGCTCACCGCGCCGGATAACTGGTTGCGCGCCGAACTCCAGTCGCAGCTCATCCGCCTGCACCAGCGCTACCACCGGGTGGATGAACTCGAGGCCCGCTGGAAGAAGCTCGCGACCGACGATCCCCGCGACCTCGGGGCGCATCTCCAGCTCGTGGATCTCTACGAACGCCTCGGCCAGCATGAGGACGAGCGTCAGTGGCTGGAAAAGCTCGTCGCCCTGCTCCCGCGCACGCTGCCCCCGCGCCACAAGCTCGCCCGGCTCGCGGTCCAGATGGATCGCCTCGACGAAGCCGCCGCGCTCTACGACCAGCTCCTCGCCGCGCAGCCGGCGAATGCCGATTACGTCTTCGAACGCGCCGCCCTCGACGTGCAGCGCGAGGCCACCGAAGCCGCCCGGACCCGGATCGCGGCGCTCCTCGTGGCGACGAAAAACGACGAGACCCAGCGCGCCCGCGCGCTGGAGTTTTACGAGCACCACCACCTGCTCGACCTCGTGGAACGGCACCTCACCGAAGACGCTGCGAGCGGATCGCCCGAGGCCCTGACCCCGCTCGCCCGCTTCTACTTTGCCCAGCGCCGCGACGCCGACGCGCTCGCTGCCCTCGCCCGGCTCGTCCCGGCCAGCGGGTCCAGCCCGGACCAGGCCGCGGCCCACCTCCAGATCGCCCGCCTGCTGCGCTCCGAGCACCAGATGCCCGCCGCGCTCGCCGCCGCCCAGCGCGCCGTCGCGCTCACGCCGGAGGCCCGGGAAGCGCAGCTCCAGCTCGGCGAGCTCCTCGTCGCCAGCGGCGAACGGCCCGCCGCCCAGGCCGCGCTGGAAAAGGCCGTCGCCCTGAGCACCACGCCGGAGGAGTCGCTCGAGGCCGAGCAGCAGCTCTTTGACACGCTGCGCCAGCAAGCCCTCCTCCCCACCCCCGGCAGCCCGCCCGCTGGCCGCGCCGCCGAGTCCGACCAGAGCCCAAATCTGGCCCTGCAAAAATATCTCGCCACGCTCCAGGGCCGCGCCACCACCGCGGCCAGCGAGGAGGACTGGCTGCGCCTCGCCCGCTGGCAGGGCTGGGCCGGCGACAGCAAGCCCGCCCTGGCCTCCGCCCAAAAGGCCCTCGCAGTGGCTCCCACTTCGATCGCCGTGCACGAGTTTCTCATCCGCCAGCAGATCGCCGATGGCACGCTCCCGGAGGCCGTGACCAGCCTCACGCGCCTCGCGGAGATCGATCCCGCACATCGCGCCGACTACCAGCGCCGGGCCGGCCAGCTCGAGCTGCAGGCCGGTCGCGTCGCCGAGGCCCTGGTCATCTTCCAGGAGCTCACCACCGCGCGCCCGAGCGACATCGACGCGCTCACCGATCTCGCCCTCGCCCTGCAGCGCGGCGATCGCTGGGCCGAGGCGCGCGACCTCTGGCGCCGCATCTACGCGCTCAGCCCCATCGCCCGGAAAAAGGAAGCCCTCGGCCGGCTGCTCCGCACCCTGGAGCGGCTCGACGAACGCGGCCAGGCCGTGGACCTCATGTTCACCGCCATCGAGACCGAGCCCGACGAACGCGAGCAGTTTGCCCAGTTTGCCGACCTCCTCGCCTTTTGCACCAAGCACGACCTGCTCGACGTGCTGCACACGAAATTCGAGCGCCGCCGGGCCACGCGGGCCGACGATTACTTCACCGAGATGGCGCTCGGCCGCATCCTCAAGGCATCGGGCAACAAGGCCGCCGCCTTTGAGGTCCTCTCCGACGCCAGCTACGCCGCGCCCGACCAGGCCGAGTCCCTGCCCGAGCTCATCCGCGAAGCCGAGGAACTGCGCAAACTCGACGACGCCGTGCAGCTCCAGGCGCAGTTTGTCCGCATCGCCCGGCCGCCCCAGCCCGAGCATCTGGAAAAGCTCGCCCGGCTCCAGGAGCGCGCCTTTGACCTCGACGACGCCGCCCGCACCTGGGACCAGCTCGTGAGCAAATATCCCCGCGACGCCGGCGTCCTCCAGCGGGCCGTCGAGTTTCAGACCAAATGGGGCAACCCCACCCGCGCGCTCGAGCTGCTCCGCCGGCTGCACGCGCTCGAACCGGCGAATCTCCAGGCCCTCTCCACCCTCGCCGAACTCGCCGTCGCCAACGGCGGCTCGGACGAAGCCGTGCGCCTCCTCGAAGACCTCATCCGCCTCACCCCGCCGGAGAGCGCGAACGATCCGCTCCGCGTCCCCGATCTCAAGACCGAGGACGCCGCCCAGCTCCAGCTCGGCTTCCGCGCCGTGCTCCGCCAGCGCGGCGCGCGACCGGAGCTGCCCCTGGCCCCCGTCGCCGCCGGCTGGACTGGCGATTCCGGGCCGACCCCGGGCGACCGCGAACTGCGGCTCGACGCCCTCCGCCGCTACGGCCAGCTCCTCCAGGCCCGCGGCGACCGGGCCGCGCTCGAGGCCTGGATCGCCCGCTGGCGCGACCGCCCGGGTGGACCCAATGAAACCCTCTGGGCGCTCTACTTTGCCGGCGCGGGCCCGGCCACGCTCGACCACCTCGAGCGCCTCAGCGCCGCCGATCCGGCGGATTCGGCCCTGAAAAACGCCTTCACCTGGCTCGGCCTCCAGACCGGGCAATTTGCCCGGCTCGGCACCTGGATGAATGCGCGCGAACGCAGTGCCGCGGAGCGCGATTTCCTGCTCGTGGCCCTCGACCGCTACCTCCAGACGCATGGCCGCAAGCTCGATTCCGCCCTCGTCCCCGGACTCTTTGCCCAAGCCTCCCAAAACCGCCTCTGGGACGCCGCCAAAGTCTTTGAAAAACGCGCCCGCCTGCGCGAAGCCGCCGCCCTCGGGCAGCGCGTCTTCGATGCCGTCTCCACCCAGCGCGCCCCTTATGGCGCCGACCTCGCCCGGTGGTACCTGCGCCTCGGCGACACCGCGCGCGCCCGCCGCATCCTCGAGCAATCCGCCCAGACCACCGCCGATTCCTTTGACGCGCCCGTCTATGCCGCCCTGCGCGCCACCTGGCTGCTCCTCGCGCCGGCGGATCGCCCCGCCTTCACCGAGAGCTACCTGCGCGGGCTCGATGCCACCACCCACCCGCTCCACCGGGCCATCGCCGGGGTGCTGCTCCACGGGCTGGCCGGCACGGAGGCCGCGGCGCGGGCCGATCTCGAGCGCCTCGCCAGCCTCGGCGCCATGGCCAATGTCAACTCCGACGACAGCGTCACCTCCGGCGCGCGGCGCTGGGCCTTCCTGCTCAGCGCCGGGCTGCGGCTCAGCAAGTGGAAGCTCGAACCGCTCGCCGCCACGCTCTGGGAGCGCGCCCTCGCCGACGATGCCCTCATCGCGCTCGAAGGCGAGCCGGCCCTGGAGATCGCGCGCGAAGTGCGCCGGCGCCTGCAGGCCCTCCGCATCATGGCCACGAATTCCCCGGAGGCCGCCCGCGAGAGCATCGAGGCCTTTGCCCGCGTCTCCTCCCGGGACAGCCTCGTGCTCCTCGGCGAGACGCTCGACCAGGCCGGGGACGACGCCCACGCCGTGCTCGTCTATCGCCAGCTCTGGGAGGAAGACCCCGGCAACGCCCAGCTCCTCCGCGCGCTCCTCGCCGCCTGCCGCGCGGCCCGGGACATCGACACCGCCGAGCTGGCCTTCACCCGCCTCGTCGAAGGCGGCCTGCTCCGCGGCAACGAAGTCGCCCAGCAGGAAAACCTCCTCCAACTGGCCGACTTCCTCGACTCCGAAGAACGCGGCGAGCGCGCCCGCGTCCTGCTCACCAGCGCCGCCGCGCAATCCCCGCGCGACTCCCGCCTCGCCCTCCGCCTCGCCCAGCTCTGCGAGCGCCACGGCCATCCCGCCGAAGCCATCGCCACCTACCGGCGCGTGCTCCTCGCCGAGCCGCGCAACTTTGCCGCGCAGCTCGCCCTCGCCGCCACCCTCGAGCAGCAGGGCGACCTCGCCGGCGCCCTCCAGATCCTGCAAAAAAGCACCTCCAGCGAAGGCGAAGCGCGCCTCGCCCAGCTCCGCGCCCGCCGCGGCGAGACCGACGAAGCCCTCGCCTCGCTCGATCGCCTCCCGGCCCCGCAAAACGTCTGGCCCTCGATCCATGTCGCCCAGGCCATCGCCGCCGGCGGCCAGCCCAAGCTCGCCCGCACCGTGCTCCAGACCGCGCTCGACCGGAACGCCGACCCGCGCATGCGTTTCCCGCTCCAGTCGAAAGTGGTGGAAATGCTCACCCCCGACTCCGGCGAAGCCACCATCCTGCGCGAACTGCGGCGGCTCCGCCAACTCTCCGGCGAGCAGCCGGAGCTGCTCAGCAGCTACTTCGAGTTTGCGAAAGAGCAGAGCGCCCGGCTCGGCGTGACCAAGCCCTTTCAGGAGGAGCTGCGCGCCGGTTGGGAAGATGGCGCCGGCCCCGCCGCGGCCGGGCTCACCCTGCTCGCCGCGCAACTCGAGGCCCGCGATCCCGCCGTGCCTGCCACCCTCGCGCGACTGCTCGCCCGCGACGACCTCGGCGAGACCTGGCTCGGGCGCATCGCCGAAGCCGTGCGCACCGCCCAGCGCCCGGAGCTCGCCGCCCCCGTCTATGCCGAACTCGCGGCCCTCAATCCCGCCAACCAGGAACACGTCATCGACGGCGCCCGCGCCCTGTACCAGGCCGGCCGCCTGCCCGAAGCGCACGCCCTGCTCGGCCGTCTCGAAGCCCTCGCGGTGCTCGACGACGAACTCGCCGGCCGGCTGGCCACCGCCTACGCCGCCTGCGGCGCGCCCGACCGCGCACGCCTCTTTTTCCAGCAGGCCATGCGCGCCGACCCACTCGCCCGCCAACCCGGCACCTACCTCGCCTGCGCCCGCATCCAGAGCGCCGCCGGCGAGCACGACGCTGCCCGCCGGACCTTGCGCGTGGCCTTTGCCAATCCCGCCACCTCGGACTTCGACGCCATCCTCGACTGGCTCGCCGCCGCCGGGCGCACCGCGGAGTTTTCCACCGAGCTGAAAGACTTTGGCCTCACCCCGGTGCGCCTCATCCGCACCACCCGCGCCCTGCTCGAGCGCTCCCTGAAAGCCGGCGATTTCGCTCTCCTCGCCGCGGTGCTCGACTTCCGGCCCGAAGTACTCGAGCCCGGCACCGCTGCACGCCTGCGCACCGCGGCTGAGACCGCACGCAGCTTTGCCCCGCTGACCGCCGCCCTGGAGAAAATCCTCCTCCTGCCCACCGCGCCCGACGATCTCCCCGGCGAACTCGCCCTGCTCTACGCCGCCTGGGCCGAAGCGGAACTCGACGCCGCCAATCTTGCCCCCGCCCTCGCCCACCTCCAGCGCGGCCACGCCATCCAGCCCGGCCACTTCAAAGTCGCCTTCCGCCTCGCCACCATCCTCGCCGAACGCAGCGATCGGGCCGGCGCCATCGCCACCCTCGATGCCTTCCTCGCGGCCTCGCAAGACCCCACCGACACCGCCCGCGCCCGCACCTTCCTCACCCAGCTCAAAAGCGGCACCCGGCCGTGAGGGGCCCGTCGCGTCCGGCAGCCCAGGACCGATGTCCAATGTTCAAGGACCAATCAAGGCCCACGGAAGCATAGCGCTCGGCAATGAATTCGCAGCCGATGGAAGTGGGGTGGTGACTTGGACCTTCCTTGGACATTGGCCCTTGGTCCTTGGTCATTCGCCATCCGTCCCCCTCCTTTACTCCCCCGCCCGCCCATGGGACTCTCCCGCCGTGCGCCCCCTCCTCCCACTCGCCCTCCTCGCGCTGGCCTGCGCTGGCTGCTCCAGCCCGGAGAAAAAAGCTGCGCGGCAGGCCAGGCAGGAGCAGATCGTCAATACCCGCGCGATCGAGGAGCGCCGCTTGCGCGCGGTGGACGGGCGCGAGATCGCCTCGCCGCGCGCCGCGGAAATCTTCGTCGCCGATCCGCAAAAGACCTTTGATCCACAGCGCACCCCGGGCTTCGGCTCCCGCGGCTTCAACTCCAAGGGCTCGCGGGTCAAAGAGTTTCAATTTGCCCAACGGACCCAGACCGGCGCTTTCCGAACCCGCGATTTCCCCGGTTCCCGCACCGCCTCCATGAGCGCCAAGGGCTACGCCACCATGCCCGCCCGCACCCAGAGCTACGGCGGTCCCAAGGCCAGCCAGGCTTACGACACCAAAGCCGCGCCCACCCGCACCGCCCGCGAAGCCGACCGCACCATGGCCACGCGCGAACTGCCCGGCAGCCAGCGTGCGTATCTCGGTCCCGAGGCGGGAAAGATGAAGACCGCGCTCGACCCCAACGCCACCCCAAAGGTGAGCAACGACCTCCGCGAGTTGAAGACGATCGAAGACATCCGCACCCTGCTGAACAAAAACGAGTAGCGCCGCGCCGGGCGCGCGGAGACCAGGATCGGGTTGGCAAAAGGCAACCCACGGGTGTTGCTCCCACCCGAAGACGGCTACCGTAAAAAGGCCGAAGATCCCCGCCCGCTCCTCTTCCCCTCCCTCCCACTCATGAAACCCCACTCCATCACTCGCAAGATCGCCGACACCGCCCTCGGTGCCGCCGTCGGAGCCCTCATCGGCGGGCCCGTCGGCGCCGTCGCCGGCGGCCTCGCCGGCAGCCACGCCGCGACCCATCCGTCGCCATCAGGAGACGCCTCCCGCACGCCCGCCGCCGCCGCCACCACCGGCGATCCTCTCCCCCGTGCCGCCCTCCGGCGCATCCTCGTGCCCGTGGATTTTTCGCCGGGTTCCCGACGGTCCCTGCGATTTGCCTGTGAGTGGGCGACGCGCTTCGGCGCCGAGCTCTGCCTGCTCCACGTCATCGAGCCCATGCCCCAGATCGTCGGTTTTGGCGCCGAAGC
>Ga0105049_10010795_pt1 | contig 10476 bp, 10 predicted proteins | sample MAT06_FD_78087 | JGI IMG/M metagenome (GOLD analysis project Ga0105049, IMG submission 78087) | Freshwater microbial communities from Lake Fryxell liftoff mats and glacier meltwater in Antarctica - MAT-06 | ecosystem: Environmental > Aquatic > Freshwater > Ice > Liftoff microbial mat | place... | reverse complement strand
GCCAGTGCCATAACGCTCGTAGGTGTCGGCGTGGCGCTGCAGCCAGGGCACGACGAGGCGACCGACGCGCGCGTAGAGACGGCCGACGCGGTCGGGGGTGTGGCCGGTCGGTAGGCGACGTCGTCGTGGGCTGTGACATCGCTTCCCGATAGCAGGGCCGCGGTGCTGTGGCTAGAGCGCCCGAGGCCCGCAGCCTGGAGTGCGAGCCCCCACCGATGAAGATGCCACCCATCGCCCGACTCGGCCTCGCGGAGGCCCGCCGCTGGCTGCTGCAGCGCGTCGCGCCGGAAAGCTCGCTTGGACGCACGCTGCTCGCGACGACCCGGAATTCCGTGCTGGCGTGGCGGCTGGCAGCGGCCGATCGGGCGGCCACGTCGATCCCGTTCGACGACATCCATGACCGCGAGCAATGGCGTACACTGCTTGCCGCCCATCGCTGTCCCGGCGCTCGTCGGGCCAAGCCAGCGAAGTGGATCTGTCCGACAGTCCCGAGCGGCAGCTCGTCGAGATAGCGATGCGCATCGAAGCTGTGGTTCTGCGCCTTGACGAAGACATTGTTGACGTCGAGTAGGAGCCCGCAGCCGGCTCGTTTCACGAGCGCCGCGAGGAACTCCCACTCGGTCATCGTCGAGTGGGCGAAGGCGACATCGCTCGAGACGTTCTCGATCAGGATGCGCCGGCCGAGACGCTCCTGCAGGCGCTCGATGCGACGTGGGACGTGCCACGTGCGCGAGCGCGTCGTCGGCATACGGCATGGGCCAGAAGTCATGGGCCGAGTGCCCGCCGAAGCTCGACCAGCAGAGGTGATCGGAGATCCAGGCCGGCTCGATATCGCGAGCGAGCGACGCAAGCGTATCCAGATAGGACTCGTCGAGGGAATCGACGGAGCCGATCGACAGCGATACCCCATGGAGCACGATCGGGTAGCGCTCCCGAACTCCCCCGCAGCACGCGCCGGGGGTTACCGCCAGGCCGCATGAAGTTCTCGGAGATCACCTCGAGCCAGTCGATGCGCGGGTGCTCGGCGAGAACCTCGGCGTAGTGTGAGGTAGTGTGAGGTCCCAAGGCCGATGCCGTGACCGAGATAGGGAAAGTCGCTCACGCTGCTCCTCGCGGCGCATGGACGTCATGGCGCCGCACCGAGGTCGTCGCCAGCACAGCGCATCTTTCGACAAAGCCGCTACCGTCTTCGCAGACCCGCTTGCGGTCTATCTCTACGATGGTTCGGAAACTCGTCGAATGGTTGCCATTGGGACGTCCTTGCGTGAGCGCATCCTCTACTTCGTTCACGTCGAGAGAGGTCCGCGGGACCGGATTATTAGCGCACGCCCAACTAGTCGTGCTGAGCGCCAGGTCTATGAAAGCGGAGGTGCACCATGAGTCAGGCCGCACGACGGAGTCTTGAGTCTGAAGCCGAGCCGGTACGAGTCCTTGGCAGAGGCCTTCGGGCTCAGAAACGCACCCATCTTACCCTCAGAACGGTTCGCGATGCTGTCGGCAAGACCCAGATGGAAGTGGCGCAGGAGTCGAAGATCAATCAGGCCGACATCTCGCGCCTCGAGGGACGAGCGGATCTGGATGAGTGTCAGGTCGCAACGCTGCACCGCTATGTCGAGGCGCGAGGTTCGAATTCGCCTTTTCGTCAGGGAATTGTGCGACCCCAGCCGCCGCTCGGGACGATCGAGAATATCCGCGGTCTCTCGCGGGCAACACCTCGAACTCAGCGGCGTCAGCGGTCGAGACAAATGAGACGAGCGCGGCCATGGAGCCGAGCGAAATCCCGAACCGAGGCGTCCGGCAAGATCACTACCCAGACAATTTCTGTTACGCTTGGGCCGCGCTTCGCTGCCCAGACAATTCTTGTGACGCCTGGGCCACGCTTCGCTGCCCAGACAATTCTTGTGACGCCTGGGCCACGCTTCGCTGCCCAGACAATTCTTGTGACGCCTGGGCCACGCTTCGCTGCCCAGACAATTCCTCTCTGCACCACGGAACTCATTCTATGCGATTCATCACGACTCTCTTCCTGTTCGGCGTGACCCTCTTCACGGCGTGTGACGACGGCGGTGACAGCGGCTTGGCCGACGGTCCGGGGGCCTATAAGGCCGACTACCGTACCTCCAGTGCCTTCTTCACCCAGATGGCCGGCCGGGTTCTCGGCAATAGCCCACACGGAACGAGCCAGATCTGGTACTCGTCCAACATCAAGAGCCTCGTCGCTAACACGAGTTTCGACGTGCCGGTCGGTACGACCGCCATCAAGGAGTTCGACATGGATGACGACGGCAACCTCGACGGGCTGGCGGTCATGTTCAAGAAGGACGCTGGCTTCGACCCGACCCATGGCGACTGGCACTACGAGATGCGCGGCACCAGCGGTGACCTCATGCCGGATCCTGCGCCGGGGGCCATCCCGATGTGCGTCGGTTGTCACACCGCGTCCGCGGGCACCGACTATCTCGCGGGCACCGAGCTTCGCTGACGCAACCCTGGTTGCGCGCGTTGACACGCAGGAGGCACTCCAGTGGGTGACGAATTGTTCGATGCGATCGTGATCGGCGCCGGCAACGCCGGACTCGCTGCGGCCGGTGTCCTTCGGGGCGCCGGGCGCACGGTCCTCGTCATCGAGGCGCGCGAGCTCGGAGGGACCTGCCCGCTCCGCGGCTGCGTGCCCAAAAAGGTGCTGGTCGCGGCAGCCGAGGCGCTCGATACCATCGCTCGCGCCGCCGAGCTCGGGATCAGAGTCGACGGCGTGCACGCGGACTGGTCGCGGGTGATCGACCGCCAGACGGCGATCATCGCGGGCACGTCTGAGGCGATCGAGGGCGATCTCGTGCGGCGCGGCGTCACGCTCGTTCGCGGCGCGGCGCGCTTCATCGGACCCGATCGCGTCGCCGTCGCTGATCGGGTCGCGTCCGCGGGGCGTGTGCTGATTGCCACAGGTTCGCGCCCGCGGCCCCTGACGCTTCCAGGCGGCGACCTGGTCACGATGAGCGACGCGCTGCTGACGCTGCGTGCGCCGCCTCGCTCGCTGGTGTTCATCGGGGCGGGCGTCATCGCGTTCGAGCTCGGGCATGTCTTCGCGCGCCTCGGGACCCGGGTGACGATGCTCGAGGTGGCGCCGCGACCTCTTGGCATGATCGACCAGGATGCGGTGGCCGAGCTCGTGCGGGCGAGTGCCGAGATCGGCATCACCCTGCATACCGGGGTGACGCTCGAGTGCATCGTCCGGACCGACGAAGGTCTACGCGTCGACTATGGCGTCGATGGTACCCGGCAGAGTGTCATCGCCGAGCGGGTCGGACACGGGGCCGGCCGCGTGGCCGATCTCGACGGGCTGGATCTGGCGGCCGGCGAGGTGAGGGTCGAGCGTGGCGCGGTCGTCATCGGCTCCGCATCCGGCGCCGGCGCGAGCCCATTCCAGAGCGTCTCGAATGCACGCGTCTTCGTCGCGGGCGACGCGCTCGCGGGCACGCCGCAGCTGTCGCCGGTCGCGACCTACGAGGGGCGGCTGGTCGCGCGCGCGATGCTGGGCGAGGAGGTGAACGCCGACTACACGGCCCTACCGAGCTGTGTCTTCAGCGTGCCTACCCTCGCCAGCGTCGGCCTCAGCGAGGCCGCGGCCAAGGCGCGGGGCATGGCGCCCGAGGTCAAGCTCAACGATATGACGAGCTGGCGCTCGGGCCGGACTTACGCGGAGCGGCACGCCTGGGCCAAGGTGCTGGTGCTCGATGACAGGATTATCGGCGCACATCTTGTCGGACACGGCGCCGCCGAGACGATCCATCCGCTCGCGCTCGCGATGAAGCACGGTATCCGCGCTTCCGAGCTCAAGGACTTCGTCTGGGCCTACCCGTCGTTCAGCTCGGACCTAAAGTACCTCCTCTGAACAGCGCCGCGGCGTGTGCGGAAGTCAACACCACGAAGAGAGGAGAACGCCGATGGCGCAAGCATCATGGCGAGGCAAAGTGATCGCGGAGAGTGACACCTTCGAACTCGTCGAAGGCAACGTCTACTTCCCACCAGCGAGCGTGCTCCAGGAGTTCGTGCGGCCAAGTTTGACGAAGAGCGGCTGCCCGTGGAAGGGCACGGCGAGCTACTACGACGTCGTCGTCGACGGGCAGGTGCTCACCGATGGTGCGTGGTATTACCCGGACCCGAAGGCCGCCGCCGCGAACATCGCCGGCCACGTCGCGTTCTGGCGAGGCGTCGAGGTCAAACGCTGAGCGAGGGTCGATGATGTCGCAATCGAAGCGGACCGATCCGGTCACGGTCGCGGTGTTTGCGCGGGTGCCCGAGCCGGGCAAGGTCAAGACGCGCCTCGCTGCGAGCGTAGGGGCCGACGCTGCGGCGAGCCTGGCGGCGGCGTTCCTGCGCGACACATGGTCTGCTCTCACCGCCATCGACTGGGTGCGCCCGGTGGTCGCGACGACGGGTCCGCTCGGGCTCGACTTTCACGAAGTCGCTGTCTGGAGCCAGGGCACGGGCGATCTCGGGAGTCGCATCGAGCGGGTCCTGCAACGCGCGCTCGATACGTCGCCGTGCGCGTTTGCTATCGGCGCCGACACGCCGGGGCTACCGACACGGCTCCTCGAGCAGGCCCGCGCGGCCCTCGCGTCCGCCGACGCCGTGCTGGGTCCGTGCGACGACGGTGGGTTCTATCTCATAGGAGTACGAGGTTGCCCGACGGGGCTCCTGGCCGATCTCCCGTGGAGCCAGCCGGACACCTTCGCTCGGGTGCGAGAGCGGCTCCAGCAACGAGGCCTCGTGGTCGCAGTGATCGAGCATTGGTTCGACGTGGACCGTGGCCCGGATCTCACTCGGCTCGAACGACTCATCGCGGATGGCGTCGTCATCGCGCCAGCGACGGCGCGTGCGCTCGCTGCCTGCGGTCGCCCGGTAGCGCCGGCGGCCCGCATCTCGGTCGTCATCCCCACCTTGAACGAGGGCGCGCGCATCGCGAGGCGGCTCACCGAGCTCGGGGCGATGACCGATCTACACGAGGTCATCGTCGTCGATGGCGGCAGCAGCGACCGCACTGTGGCAATCGCCCGTGACTTCGCCGGTGCCCGTGTGATCGAGGGTCCACGTGGTCGCGCCAAACAGATGAACCAGGGCGCCAAGGCCGCGACCGGTGACGTCCTCCTCTTCCTGCATGCCGACGTGTCGCTGCCCGCCGACGCGACACGTTGGGTCGCCGAGGCATTGCGGGACAAGAGCGTTGTGGCCGGTGCATTTCGCACCCACACCATCGCGGACGCGAAAGCGGGCTGGAGCGCGTCGCTGTTGCGTCTCGCCGATCTTCGCTCGCGCTACTCATCTCTCCCCTACGGAGACCAGGCGCTGTTCGTGCGGGCGCCATCATTCAGAGCGGTCGGCGGATTTCCGGCGATAGCACTGATGGAGGATTTGGCGCTCAGCCGGCGGCTTCGAGAGCTGGGCAGAATCCGCACAGTGGCTGCCTCGGTGCGGGTCTCGGGCAGGCGTTTTATGGCCCGCCCCATCTACTACACGCTGCTGGTCAATGTTATGCCATTGCTGTTTCGCCTCGGGGTTCCGCCGGCTACACTCGCGAGTTGGTATGGAGATCCACGCTGATGAACACTCGCCTCATTGAACGCTTCGTCGCCGCGCGCGCGCGCACCGAGACCCTCGCCGCGCCGCTGTCGGACGAGGATCAAATACTCCAATCGATGCCTGATTGCAGCCCGACGAAGTGGCATCGGGCACACACGACGTGGTTCTTCGAGGCCTTCGTGCTTGGCTCTCTTGGTGACACGCCCGACGCGGCTCGTGCCCTTCTCTGGAATTCCTACTACGAGGCGGTGGGGCCGCGCATCCCACGCAACCGCCGCGGCATGATGTCGCGCCCGACGGCGGCCGAGGTCGGCACCTATCGACGCGAGATTGACGCGCGTCTGGTCGAGCGCCTCCTTGCGCTCCGTACCGACGATTTGGCCCTGAGCCGGATTGGGCCATTGGTCGAGCTGGGCATCGCCCACGAGGAGCAACATCAAGAGCTGCTCCTGACCGACATCTTGAACGCGTTCTCGATGCATCCGTTCGCGCCTTCGTGCTACCCGGAATCCGCGAGGGAACGCGATTCGGGGAGCTCGGGGGGCCCTGCGCATCGGCCGCGATCCTCGGCGACGGACTACGTCGCGTTCGAGGGCGGGCTCGTTTGGATCGGTGCGGAGGCGGGCTCCGCTCAGTTCAGCTTCGACAATGAAGGTCCCCGACATCGCGTGTGGCTCGATCCCTTCGAGCTCGCGACGCGACTCGTGACCATCGGAGACGTCAAGGCCTTCATCGCGGAGGGGGGCTATCGGACCGCCTCCTTGTGGCTCTCGGCCGGCTGGGACTTCGTGCGCGCCGAGGGTATCGAAGCGCCGCTTTATGCCTCTTTCGAAGATGGCGAGTACCGCACCTTCGGGCTTCACGGAAAGCGCACGCCGAGCGACGGCGAGCCAGTATCGCACATCAGCCTTTACGAGGCGGACGCGATCGCACGCTTCCTCGGGGCGCGCCTGCCGAGCGAAGCCGAGTGGGAGCACGCCGTCGCCGCGCAGGACTGTACCGGGGGCCTTCGCAAGGATGGCGAAGCCTGGACTGAGGGCCCTATGCTCGACGTCGGCGAGCATGGCGTGGCCTCGCCGCTCCATCCGCAAGAGCGCCTTGCGGCCGCGCCAGACGGGCTCCTCCCGCTGCACGGCAACGTCTGGCAATGGACGCGCTCGACCTATGCGCCGTACCCGGGCTATGCGCCCGCCGGGGGAGCGGTCGGCGAGTACAATGGCAAGTTCATGGTGAACCAGAACGTGCTTCGCGGGGGCTCGTGCCTGACGCCACGCGGGCACTTGCGGCCGACCTATCGCAACTTCTGGGCGCCGCAGACCCGCTTTCAGATGTCCGGGCTGCGGCTTGCACGTGATGGAGAGAAACGATGAGAGAAACGATGAGAGAAATGATGAGAGAAGAAACCTCGACTGACAACACCTCTGCGCTGACCGGCGTGGCGGCCACGCGCGATGCTGTTCTGAAGGGGCTTCGGGCGGAGCCCAAGTCGCTTCCGTTCTGGTTGCTCTACGATGCCGCGGGCTCGGCGCTGTACGAGCGCATCATGCGCTTACCCGAGTATTATCCCACGCGCACCGAGCGACACCTCTTCGAGCGGCACGCGACCGAGATCCTCGCGGCAGCCCTTGCCGGGGGCGCGGGGCCGGTGACGGTCATCGAGCTCGGTGCCGGCAACGCGGAGAAGACGGTCGTGCTGCTCGCCCCGCTCCAAACACTCGCACCCGGCAGTCGCTATGTGCCGGTGGACGTCAGCCCCACGGCGCTCGCGGTCGCCGTTGGGAACATGCACCGAGCGCTGCCAGATCTCGCCGTGACCCCACTGGTCGCGACCAACGACGACGTACTCGTGATGCCCGCGGCGACGGGCGAGCGACGGGTCGTGCTGTTCATCGGGAGCTCGATAGGCAACCTCGACGACAGCCAGGCTGTGGCGCTGCTCGGCGCGATCCGAGGCGCGATCGGCCCTGCTGGCGCGCTCGTTCTCGGCACCGACCTCCTCAAGAGCCCGAGCTTGCTGGTGCCAGCGTACGACGACGCGGAAGGGGTGACCGCGGCGTTCAACCTCAACCTGCTCGCGCGCATCAATCGCGAGCTCGGAGCGGACTTCGACCTCACGCGCTTCCGACATGTCGCGCTCTGGAACGGTGCGCGAGCGCGCATGGAACTCTATCTCGAGAGCACCTGCGAACAGCGCGTCTATGTGCGCGCGCTCGAGAGGGAATTCATGTTTCGTGCCGGCGAGCGCATCCATACAGAGTCGAGCACCAAGTACGATATTGCGCATATCGATCGGCTGCTCGGAGCGGCTGGGTTGCTGCGGCAGACCACCGTTCAAGACGAGCTCGGTTGGTTCGGGGTGCACGTCGTCCGTCTGCGGACCAACGAATGAGCTTGCCGGTGTAACGCAGCCGAGCCTCGCTAGACGGCTTCTTTGAGTCGACCCCGTGGAGCAAACGATGCCCGCCCTGTTCAGTCATCCTTTCCCAGCGGCTCCCGCCGACCCCGAGCGCGCGGCCATTTACCTGTATGTCGCCGCCGCGCGCACCCGCGGTCGTCCCTTCCATGAGGTGTGCACCGGTGGGCCGGCATCGTCGGGGAGGTGCGGCTGATGTCCGGGCTCAGCCAGAGTCGCATCGGCGCCCTGCTCGCCGAACCTCCCCGCTCGGTGCCGACCGCCGATTTCTACATGACCCTCGTCAGCCATGGCCTTGGCGCGTTGCGGCGCGATCGCGTGACGACGCTACAGGTCAACGTCGGCAAGCTCTGCAACATGGCCTGTCATCACTGTCACGTGGAGGCGGGTCCGCTGCGGACCGAGATCATGACCGCGGAGGTGGCTGCGCGGGTCCTCGAGTTGGTGGCTGACCACCCGGGCATCGCGCTCGTCGACTTCACGGGGGGCGCACCCGAGCTCAATCCGAGCTTCCGCTGGCTTGTGACCGAGGTGCGCCGGCTGGGGCGACGCGTCATCGATCGCTGCAACCTCACCGTGCTCGACGAGCCCGGCCAGGAGGACACCGCCCGATTCCTCGCCGAAAGCGGCGTCGAGATCGTCGCGAGTCTGCCGTGTTACACGGCCGACAATGTGACGCGACAACGCGGCAAGGGCGCCTTCGACAAGAGCATCGAGGCGCTCACGCAACTGAACGAGCTCGGCTACGGCCGTCCGGGAAGCGGCCTCCTGCTCGATCTCGTCTACAACCCGGTGGGCGCCTCGCTGCCACCCGCGCAAGCGGGCCTCGAGCGGCGCTATCGCGAAGAGCTCCTGACTCACTTCGGGCTCGTCTTCACGCGCCTCCTCACGATCACCAATCTGCCCATCGCGCGCTTCGCCCACATGCTCGCGCGCACCGGTCAGGAGGCGGCCTACATGAGCCTGCTCGTAAACCACTTCAACCCCGCCACGGTCGACGGGCTCATGTGTCGTTCGCTCGTGAGCGTGGGCTGGGACGGCCGTCTCTACGACTGCGACTTCAATCAGATGCTGGAGATCCCGCTGGGCCACATCGATCCTCTCGAGGACCCCGCGCTCGCCGGCGATTCCCCCGCGGTCCCGCACCCCACCGTATGGAACGTCGGCGGGCTCGCCGCCCTGACCGGTCGCCGCATCGCCACCGCGCCTCACTGCTTTGGCTGCACTGCCGGCGCGGGCTCGAGCTGCGGTGGTGCTATCGCTGGCACACCGTGAACGCCATCGCTCTCGTTGCGCTCAGCGCCGTGGCCACGCTCGCCTTCATCAATGTCGCCAACCCGTGGCCTCGTTGCTCGCGCCAGCGTTCTATGCCGTCATCCCTGTAGCGTCCCGATGAGGTCCTGATGCATGCCAAGCTGTTTGCCCTGGTTACTGCTCTCGCACCGCTGCCGTCCGGCTGTTCCCGAACAGAGCCCGTCTCCGAAGCGAAAACAGCGCAAGCGCAGATCTCTCCGATTAAATCGACGCCGCGCACGATGCCGCTGACGGCGCCGCCCGACGACAAGCTCGGCACCCGGGGCGGCGACTTCGGCCTGGCGATCGGTGCGCCGGCGCCCGACGCACGCGTGTTCGAAGCTGACGGCAAGGAGGTCTCGCTCGCGGCGCTCTATGCCCGCGGCCCGACGCTCATCGTCTTCTACCGGGGCGGCTGGTGTCCCTTCTGCAATACGCAGCTCCATGCGCTCGCCGAAGCCAACGGCGACTTCACGGGCCGCGGTGTCAGCCTCGTGGCCATCAGCGTCGACAAGGCCGACGAGGCCAGCAAGACGCGCGCGAGCTGGACCATCCCGTTCGCCGTGCTCGCCGATCCGCTGCTCGCCGCGCACGACGCCTTTCGCGTGACGCGCATCGTCGATGCGTCCGAGCTCGAGAAGTTGCGCGGCTTCGGCATCGACCTCGAGCAGGCGTCGGGACAAACGCACCACAAGATCGCGGTGCCATCGATCTTCCTCGTCGCGCTCGCCGATGGCCAGCCAGTCGTGCGTTGGGCTCACGTCGATCCCGAATACAAGGTCCGCCCTTCGGTGGCGCAGCTCCTTCAGATGATCGACCGGGTGCTCGTCCGTTAGACCGAAGCCCGGGGGCCCCCGACCGAGGTTCAGCGACCGATCGCGCGCGTGCCGGCAGGGGGCTCTGGTCTTGGCTGGGCCGGCGCTACCAGCAGCCCGAGGCCGGCGCGTCAGACCGCCAACGGCGCTGAACCGACGAGCGGGGCTGCACTGGGCTGATCGCCGAGTGCCGACCAGGTAGGACTGAACACGCCCGACAACGTTCTGCGGCTGTGCGGCGCGGCCGACCGGGCACGGCGAAACGTGACCCATCAGCGACCGCCGGAAGACGACCACCGCGGCGCGTGACAGCCTCGACCGCGAGGAGGTCACTATGGCTGGACGTAGAATTCGGGACGGCGCGGACGCCCGCGCTTG
>Ga0105049_10010793_pt1 | contig 10477 bp, 8 predicted proteins | sample MAT06_FD_78087 | JGI IMG/M metagenome (GOLD analysis project Ga0105049, IMG submission 78087) | Freshwater microbial communities from Lake Fryxell liftoff mats and glacier meltwater in Antarctica - MAT-06 | ecosystem: Environmental > Aquatic > Freshwater > Ice > Liftoff microbial mat | place... | reverse complement strand
TACCCTCCCCTTCGTCACGTCCGGATAAACCCCGACGAAACCCTTCGCCCCCCACTTTCCCACTCACTTTCCCCCCACGGCCCTCCCCATGAGCCAGATGTCCACCCCGCTCGAAACCACCCACGGCTATTCGCCGCCCTCCGTCACCCAGTTCAGCGTCTTCCTCACCAACAAAGTCGGCAAACTCTTTGACCTCGTCGAGTCCTTCGATGGGTCACCCACCCACATCTGCGCACTCTCCGTGCACGAAGCCAGCGACCACGCCGTCGTTCGCATCATCACCACGTCCGCGGCAGAGGCACGCAGCATCCTCCGCACCCAAGGCCTCCCCTTCAGCGAGCGCGACGTCCTCGTGGTCGAACTCTCAGAGAAAAAGACGCTGAGCCACATGTGCCTGTGTCTGCTGAGCGCTGAACTCTCCATCCACTTCGCCTACCCCCTGATGATGCCCGCCGGAAGTTCCTCAACCATCGCCCTCGCGGTCGACGATCTCACGCTCGGCGGCCAGATCCTCCGTCGCAAAGAGTTCCGGCTCTTGGGCGAGGCCGACCTGCAACGCCACGACTGACCGTCAGCACAAGGCGAAGGCCCGCAAAGACGAACCTCCACGCGCCGCCGTCCGGCCGCCGGGCTGCTTCTCGCTGGTTCGCGCTGCGGCCACACGGATCAGCGGCCGCGGCACCATCATCCAAGGGCCCACGCGACTCTTCAACCCCGCGCCGCCCTCATGCCGATAATCAATTCCGTATGCCCGAAACGCGAAACAAACGCCCCCTTAACGCACGTCCCGCCACCCTTGCCCGTCAGGCGGGCCTTTTGGTCGCGCTCGCGGGTTGGGCCTTCGTCATCGCGAGCATGATCGGGTTCGACCGCGCCGATCCGCCCTCGCACATCGTCTCTCCCGCCAACGACCCTGTCCAAAACTGGTGCGGGCCCATCGGTGCCGCCGTCGCCTACACCCTTTTCGTCAACCTTGGGTTCGGTGCATGGGTTATCACCATCCTCTCCGGCCTCGGCATCCTCTCCGCGGCGGCCGGCCAGGTCGTTCGGCACGCGCTCCTCCGCATCATCGGCCTTGTGATGCTCGCCGCGGCGTTCAGCGGCATCCAGCACCTCGTTTTGCCCGGCACGGGCGTCTTCCCAGAACTCTCCGGTGGCCACGTCGGCAACGTCATCGTGGGCGAACTCTCTACCCGCATCGGGCCCTTCGGAACGGGCATCGCCCTCACCGTCATGGGCTTCATCGGAATGATCGTTGCCATGGACGAATGGCTCGCCTGGGCCCTGTCCTGGACGTGGTCTTGGACCCGTTCCATCGGAATCCCCGCGGCTAAGGTCGTCACCGTGGCCGCCGGGGGCGTCGTCCTCACCGCAGGCGAAGCCGCCGCCCGCGTCGCCACCAAGACCGGAACGGGCCTCTTCGCCCGACTTCCCGGCTTTTTCGCCCGGTTGGGTTCGCTCGCCTCCGGGTCCAGCCGCAAAGCCCGCCTGAACGACGTCGATGACGATCAACCCACCAAAGTCCCCGCATCCGTGAAGCGGAACCGATTGGGCGAACGGATCGACGCCAAAACAGCCGCCGCGGCCCTCGCCATCGCCGATCCCGACCTCGAACACACCGGCCCCGATGCGGCTGACGACGAGCCGTTGGCCCCCGCCGGCAAGGCCCCCGCCCACAAGGCGGTTGTGGTCGATGAAGATGAAGACGCCGAGTTGACCGCCGAGGAAGATGCCGACGAAGTTTTGGTCGCCAAGGCCGCGACCACCACTCGCAAACCCGGCAAAGCCGCCGCCCCGGCCCCTGACGATTCCGATGATGAAGGCGACGACCTGCCGGGCGCACCGCAGGTGTTCGATTCCGAAGCCCTGAAGGCCAAGATCGCCAAACTGCCAATCGTGTTCGGTCAGTCCAACAAGCAGGTGGCGACGGTGGAGAGCCTTCGCGACCTCCAAGTGATCGACGAAGGCGAATCGTACCGGTTCCCCGGGCTCGATCTCCTCGAAAACCCCGAAGAAAACTTCAATCTCACGCTCGAGAGTTACGTCCGCGAGCAGGCCACAGCGCTCGAATCCGGCCTCAAGCAGTACGGGATCGCCGGTGAAGTCGTCGGGATCGAATCCGGCCCTGTCATCACGCTCTACGACATCCGTCTAGCGCCCGGCACCAAGGTCGCCGCCGTCTCGGCCATCGCCAGCGACCTCGCGCGGGCCCTCAAGGCCGTCAATATCCGCATCGTGGCAAACCAGGCGGGGCGCGACACCATCGGCATCGAAGTTCCCAACGCCCAGAAGGAAAAAGTCCGGCTCAAGGAGTTGATGGGCAAGAACGAGCAGTTCAGCGGCATGAAACTGCCCATGTTCATGGGCAAAGACGCCTCGGGCGAACCCCTCATCGAAGATCTCGCCAAAATGCCCCACATGCTCATCGCCGGCACCACCGGCTCGGGCAAGAGCGTGTGCATGAACACCATCATCATGGGCTTCCTCTACACCAAAAAGCCCAGCGAACTCAAGATGGTCCTCGTCGATCCCAAAATGGTCGAGATGTCCCAGTTCAAGGACATCCCCCACCTCATGTGCCCCGTCGTGACCGAGATGAACAAAGCCGCGGCCATCCTCGAATGGGCCTGCACCAAAATGGACGAGCGGTACGAACTCTTGGCCGAGGCCGGCTGCCGCGACATCGCGAGTTACAACGAACTTCCGTGGGACGAACTCAAGGAACGCCTCAACGCCAAGACCCCCGAGGAAGAATCGCGGATCCCGCGCAAACTGCCCTACATGGTCTTCATCATCGATGAACTCGCCGACCTCATGATGACCGCCAAGGACGTTGAAGGACACATCATCCGCATCGCCCAGAAGGCCCGCGCCGTCGGCATGCACCTCATTTTGGCTACTCAGCGCCCGCAGGCCAACGTCGTCACCGGCCTCATCAAGAGCAACATGCCCTGCCGCGTGGCCTTCCGCGTGTCGAGCGGCATGGACAGCCGCATCGTGCTCGACGGCAAGGGAGCCGAACTCCTGCTGGGCCACGGCGACATGCTCTTCCTCAACCCCCGCACCAACAAACTCAGCCGCTCGCAGGGCACGCTGGTTGACGACCGCGAGATCCGCCGCGTCGTCAAGTTCATGAAGGAGATCGCCGCACCGTCCTTCGAACGCTCACTCATCCAATTGGGCACCAAGGCCGGCGAGGGCACCGACGCCGACCGCATCCTGCAGAGCCAGAACAACTCCTCCGCAAGCCTCAAAGCCGCCCAGGAAGACCCGATGTTCACCCGGGCCGTCGAGATCGTTCTGGAGACTAAGCGCGGCAGCGTTTCCCTCCTCCAGCGCCGCCTCGCCATCGGCTACACCCGTTCAAGTCGCCTGATCGACCTCATGGGCATCTCCGGCATCATCTCCGACCACAAGGGCAGCGTCGCCCGCGACGTCCTCATCACCCCCGAAGAATGGGAGATGATGAAGATACTCGCGGCGGAAGAAGCCAAGGCCAAGGGCCTCACCTTCCCCACGATGGATGCCACCGACGCTCCGGCTGGCTCGCTGGCGGGCACCCCCGCCGGCGAACTGTTCGACGAACCGGTCCGCACCGTCAACTCCCCCGAGCCCGCCCCCTTCGATGCGGATGGTGAGGATGATCGCTAGAAGGCGGTGACAGCCAGGTGGTACGCGAAAAGTGAACTCACCTTGCCGCCGATAGGGTGCGTGCGGCCTTCTGAAACCATCCGGGGGCCAGCGTCCGCCAGCCGGCGACGACCCATTTTTTGGGGTAACTGACAACAGGGTGTCAGTCTGGCCCGCCAGACCGAGGCAAACGAGATTTTTCGGCTTCCAACCGTTGCGGTTGTCGGTTATGCTCCCCCCGTTGTCGGTCCCAATCCCCGTTTCATCCAAACCGAAGGAGCCCCCGCCTCATGCCGAACTTCAACCGCGTCTTCCTGATGGGCAACCTCACCCGAGACGTCGAACTCCGGGCCATCCAAGGCGGCCAAAACGTCGCCAAGATCGGCCTGGCCATCAACCGCACTTGGATGAGCCAGGACAACGAAAAGCGTGAGGAAGTCACCTTCGTCGACTGCGAAGCGTGGGGCAAGACCGCCGAAATCCTCCACAAATACCTCGCCAAGGGCAGGCCCGTCTTCATCGAGGGCCGTCTCAAACTGGACTCTTGGGAAGACAAAGAAGGCAAGAAGCAGTCGAAACTGAAGGTCGTCGTCGAGGGCTTCCAGTTTGTCGACAGCAAGCCCGGCGCCGGTGGCTCGGGCGGCGGTGAGGGGAACTACTCCAGCGAATCTAACGTTGGCTCGGGGTCCGGTGGCGGTGGCGGCACCGGTGGCGGTGGCGGTAGTGGTTCCGATGGCGGTGGCGGTGGCGGAGGCAACCCCCGAACCTTCGGAAGCCGTCCTTCGGCACCCAGCCGCCCATCGTCCGCCGCCGAAGACATCCCGGCCGACGACATCCCGTTCTAAAGTCACCGTGAGCCGGTGCTCGATTCATACCGGGAGCAGTTTCTATGGAATATTCGAACGCAACCGAGTCTGACCCCGCTCGCCGTCCGTGCGTCTGCCGAGGAAGTTCCGCGGGCCTGATTTTTCTTGGAACGGTGTTGGCCGTCACATGGCTCATCGATCGCGTGTATCCCGCGCCGAACTACGTGCCTTTCGGCGAAACCATTTGGATGGTCGATAGCGCCTCGGGGGACTTGGTTCGGCGGGACATCATGTTGGACGGCAAGTTGCAGGTCTACAGCAAGGGCCCGCCCCGGCGGGATCACTCGGACTGACTCCCCGAGCGCCAGAGCCTGCCTAACATTCGCCCCCATGCTGGGGCATAGGGCAACGCCATTGTCGGCCTGTCCGTGCTCCTAACTCTTTATCCGCCAAGCGGATAGAAAGGACAGCACGATGGCTAAAACCGTCAAACTGCTCCTCGTTGAAAACGTCGACTCCCTCGGCATCGTCGGAGACGTAGTAAGCGTCCGCAGCGGCTTTGCCCGCAACTACCTCTTGCCGCGGTCCTTGGCCACCACCCCCAGCGACGAACTCGTCAAGCATCTCTCCGCCAAGCGGGCCGACGCTCAGAAACTTGTCGCCGCGGAACGCAAGACGCGCGAAGAGGTGACCACCAAGCTCAAGGGTGTCGAACTCACCCTCGTGCGTTCGGTCAATGACCAAGGCATCCTCTACGGCGCGATCACGCAGCAAGACATCGCGACCGCCCTCAAAGAGCAGGGCCACGCCATCAAGCCCCGCGAGATCCGCATCGCCCAGACGATCAAGCGCATCGATTCGTTCGATGTCCACGTCAAACTCGACACCGACCTCGACGCCACCATCCGCGTCCACGTCAAGCCTGACCGTGAACTCGAGGCCAACCGCAAGGACGAGCCCGAGAAAGAGGGCGGCGGCGGTCGTAAGCGCGAAGAGCGTCAGGACCCCAAGGACCGTTGGGAAGAGAAGCAGACAGCACGCCGCAACGCCCTCGACGCCGCCATCGCCATGGCCCTCACCGACAAGCCCAAGGGCTTCGGCGGTGGTGAATCCAAGTCCGCGGACGCGGGGTCCAAAGACGGAGCCAAGTCCAAGGGCGACAAGAAGGCTGAAAAGGCCGAACGGGCCGAGAAGGCCGACAAGAAGCCCGCCAAAAAGAAGAAGGACTGATCCTTCCACCCTCTGAAGTTTTAAAACAATAAAACCCGGCCGCTCTCGGCCGGGTTTTTTCATTTCGCGGGTCCGCTCACTCTTTCAAAGCATGTGCGTACGCCGTCAACGCACGAACCGAGCACGAGCCCTTCTTTAGTTCTGGGTCCGATCCAGCACCACCGGCGGATCGAACCTCACGATGCTGGTGTTGCCAAGCGAGAACCGTTCGACCGTCACGCCCAAACTCACACGGAAGATGAACGTGAGTTTCTGATCGGTGCGGCTGCGGGTGAGCGAAATACCGTCCTGACTCGCCATTTGGCTGAGCGAGCGGATCGGTTCACCGGGGGTGTATCGAACCACCTTCTTGGACTGGTCTTCGTAGATGTAGCCCACCGGCTCGTACAACTGCCCACCCGTGTCGCGGAGCAGCGGCGGATGTATCTTGTCGACACTCGCGGCGGACTGACCAACCAAACTGAACTTCTGGCCGAGTGTCACATCGATCTGCACGATCACCGTGTCCGAGGTCGTCAGCAGTTTCTCGATCTTCAGCGACTTCTCGAAACTCCCCGCCTTGTAATCGGGCGCGAAGGTCGCCGTGCCGTTCAAGATCGTGTTCTTGTCGTCGATCTCCAGACCGCCGTGCGTGCCCTTCTGGATGATCCACGGAAGGCGATTGCTGAAGCGAACACCCTCAATTTGCGGCGTAGCCCCCGGCTGCAATGCCTGCCCGTTGCCCGCGGTGGCTTCCTTGGAAGTATCAAGCGGCTCTTCGGCACCGGAAGCCGCGGCTGTCGCACCGCTCGAACCCGTCGACCCGTCCGCCGGGCCGGCCACACCCTGCGGCTTGATGAGGGCACCGGTCTTGATGGCCGTATCACGCTCGGAGGCCGTCCCGAATTCGCGCCAGGGCTTCGCGGTCTTGGGGTCCGACACGATGTGACGCACGTTCTTCACATACAGCGAAAGCGGCTCATAGCCGGGAGGAACCACAAACTCGAACGCGAAAGTGGCCTCGGACGCTCCGCCGGGCGACGCCAGATAGATGTCATTGCCGTCGAACCGGAACCGCGCCATCTGCGGGCTGGTGCTGTCGGCCTGGCACGTCGCCGCGACTGGGTACAGAGTGAGGAAATCGTCGGCCTCATCCACCGCTAAGCCGTTCATCACCACCAGCCGGATCTGCGAAGCGCCCACAACTTTCTTGCCCTCGCCCTTCTCGTTGGCGCCCGCGTTGAACTTGACAACGTACCCCTCGATGTACGAGCCCGCTGGCGGGTTCTCCTTGTCGGCATCGGTGTACCTCTGCGGAACCTTCATCCACGCATCGTTCAGCAACGACCCGGTAGGCAGATTCTTGTCCTTGCCCACGGTGAACCGGGCCGTGACTTCAAAGTCCTTGGGCTTCACCGTCGTGCGGGCCTTCCCATCACCAAAGTTCATGCGGAGCGAGGTCCCGACCTCGTCCAGGTTCGGATACTCAGACTCCAACGATGTGTCCGTGCGGAACGTCGCCGCGGAGAGTTTTCCGTAAAACTTCGTGACCACCCGATCGACGGGAACGAGCAACCCGCCGGAACGGATGATGCTGCCGTTCGAAGAATACGACAGGGCCCGATGCCCCATGAGTTCCGTATCGAGCCGCAACATCCCGACCGAGATGACCGTGATGCCCGCGACGATGACACCCGCCACCAGGCCGCAGAAACCGCCACCGATGTAATCGGCGAGTTTGGGCACCGCGAGGTTGTAGCGGATGGCCTTGTCACAGATCAAACGAAGCACGACCAACGCCACCACGAACGGCAACGCCAAGCCCATGCACCACGCGATCGCCTCGAGGAAAGAACTCTTGCTCAGCATCCCGTAGGCCATGGGCTCCCACATCGCAAACGCGACACCGCCCGCCAGCACCACACAGATCATGTGGAGAAATGCCGAGAAAAAGCCGCGTGTCATCCAGATGTAGGTTGTCAGAAGGACAATCGCGATCGAGAGCAGAGAAAGGCCCATATGGGAAGACTCCGATTGGGGGGCACCTTGCGGAAGGGGCGAAGGATGTTTCTGCGGAGCGAACGGGCCAAAGGTGCCCTCTAGGTAACGTTACCGGCGAAACCCTCCAAGGGTTCAGGATTCGTCAGGGTTTCGCGGCGGCCGGGGCAGGGGCCGGTTTGGCCGCAGCAGGAGCGGCCGGGGCAGCCTCAGCCGTGATCCGGGTGACCTCTTCAACACTGGTGACCCCGTCGAGGGCCTTCTTGATGGCGGCCTGCTGGATCGTCGGTTGGCCGCGCTTGCGGAGTTCGGTACGAAGGGTGTTGATATCGCCGGAACTGATCGCGGCGAGATCCGCGGGCTGGAAGGCGAACACTTCAAAGACGCCCTCCTGACCGCTGTAGCCGACGCCGGCGCACAACGGGCAGACCTCGGGCTTGTTCTTGATGAGAACCTGGCCGCCCTTCTTGTACAACTGCTTCACCTTGTCGGCGGGCAACCCGAGTTTCTTGAGCATGTCGGGCGAAGGCTGATAAGGAGCACGACAATTCGTGCACAACTTCCGCACCAATCGCTGGGAGACCACGCCCTTCAGGTTTTTCACGGCGACGTCGTTCTCCCCGACCGCCTTCAGCCACATGGCAAGAGCCTTCATGGCGCTTTCGGCCGGGAGTGAGACATACACCCGCATCCGTCCATAGTCGGCCTTGGCCACTTCTTTCGCGGTGTTGGAGTCGGGGAGTTCGGCGAGCGCCACAACGTCGGGGTCGCGCCGGAGGATCGACCGAACAAGCGTGGAGAACTCGGGCCCGTCCGACTGCGGATCGAACTTGTTCTGCCGCACACCCTCCATCGAGTCCTGGATATCGAGTTCTACCGTCTGCACGTTCTTGGTGTAGGCATCGTGCATCTTGGTGATAGCGTACATCGTGGTGGTGCGACCGGCGTCAAGGGGTGCCGAGAGAAGCACGATGCCCGTGCCATCGGCCACCAAGGCCTTGATCTCCGCCATCTGCGGCTCCAGAAGGCCCAGGTCGGCCTGCTTCCGCCGGACCTGTCCCTCCGGATCGATCAGCAGCGTCATGCGGAGCCCGGTCTGGGCCCCACTCGTCGTGACACGAACCTTCTTCCGCGACTCGCCACGCTCGATCGTGAGCGCAGACTCCAACTTTTTGCGACGCTCCTGCAGGTCGAGTTTCGCTGCTGTCTTCCAGATGTCAATCACCTTGAGCGCATCAGGACCCGCGAGCGTGTCGCCCGCTTGGCGAACACCATCGACGAGGTACGAAACCTGATAGGTGTTGTCCTTGCCCGTTGGAACGATGTCGATCTGCCCGGCCCGGGCCTCGACGCCCTTCAAATAAACAGTCTCGGCGGCCACCCGCGTCAGGAACTCGGGTTGATCCGTGTTGGGCGGCGCGAGCACGCTCTTGTCGGCCGCTCGCATCACGAGTTCGACCTTGCCCTGCTTCTTGTCGGCCGCACGCTTGGCCTTTGCATCCGAGAAACTCGAGAAGTCCAACTTGAGGTGGAAATTCTCGGGCACCCGCTCGTCCTTGTTGACGATGTGCATAAACACGAAGATGTCGGTCAACAGAAGGACGATCACCGCCAGAAAACCCATCCAGAACGCCAGTTCCGTCCGCATCGGCATCAGCACGGCCACAAAGAACGCCACGATGCCCACCGCCAGGTGGATGACGTTCCAGTTTTCTCGCGGCAGAAAGAACCGCGCTGAGTGCTTGTCGAACACCTTTGAGATGAGGATCGCCCAAGGCACGAACGGGATGAGAAGCAGCACGGGCTTCCACCACGACATGAGCATCAGCCCCGCGCCGAGCATGAGACCGCTTCCAGTGAAAGACGAATCGGATGAAATCGGCATCGTTTCTGGCATCATTGGCACCGGCACGAACCCTCCCGTGGTACGCGGGGTCGGCCCGAAGGCCGATTCGACGATCGGACGAACGAAACAACCACCCGGCTGATCCCGGGCACGAAGGGTCCCAAGGATATCACATTTTCAGGGAGGACGGTTGCTCAAAAGATCGATCCGAAAGGATTTCTTCGCGATACGCCGCGAGCGGGCTCGACTCAAACTCAACCGTCGGGGCCAGACCCCACAGATTCTAAACGCAAAAGCCAGCGTCCGAGCCACGGACATTCTCGCCGCAGCAGGGAAATCTCAACGCCTGCAAGAGCGGGGATACTCCACGCCACTTTGTCGTACCCCGGCATGATTCCGATCAGCCGCTTCGAGGGGGCGGTGTCGGGCGAATCATCGATATGTTCGACGGTGGGGCCGCAGGCAGCCCGGATTCCCTCCATTTTGGCCGTGAGACCCGGGGCCGCGCCGTCATCTGCGGAAGAGATTTGTGCCGCGGTCACACGCGGGCTGACGAAAAGAAGGCTCTCGAACTCGTGGACCTGCACGCACGGGTGGAATCGATCCCCAAGATCATCTCGAAGATCAGCGGCAAGAGCGGCTTCGATGCGGGGGCCTCGCTGCTCAACCGGCGCGGCAGGGGCGGCCCGACCGGGCCAAGAATCGGGCATGGCGTAGTAATCGACGAGAACCGCGACATGCCGATCTCTACGTTCCTTTGCCAATCGTACCAGTTCGCTTCGATAGGCTGGCCAAGGACGGATACCGCCGCGCTTTCTGCCCGGCTTGCCCACGAGCGTGCCCACGAGAGCGATGCCGGAATTGGCGATTACGGGAGCGATGATGGCGCGGCAGAACTCCCGCTCGGTGTGGCCCTCACAAAGAACGAGGATCTCATGCACCGTTCACCCCGCCACGGATGTTGCCTTTGAGCCAGAGTTCGCCGAGG
>Ga0105049_10010792_pt1 | contig 10477 bp, 10 predicted proteins | sample MAT06_FD_78087 | JGI IMG/M metagenome (GOLD analysis project Ga0105049, IMG submission 78087) | Freshwater microbial communities from Lake Fryxell liftoff mats and glacier meltwater in Antarctica - MAT-06 | ecosystem: Environmental > Aquatic > Freshwater > Ice > Liftoff microbial mat | place... | reverse complement strand
CAATACGTCCATTGACGATAGCACCCGTACCGACACCGGTGCTTATTGTGACATATAGGACGAATCGTGGAAGGATCTTGAGGTTGCGGGCTTCAGCCAGGCCTGCTAGGTTTGCATCGTTCTCGACAAGTACCGGCGCATCACCCAGGACGCCTTTGAAGGCTTTAGCAACGTCAAAATTAGTCCAGCCCAAGTTATTACACCACACGGCAACACCGTCCTTAATGATGCCCGGAATTGCTATAACCAGCGCATCGACTGACTTGTCTCCGTACTGCTCCAGAAGTGTTTCAGTCAGTGCTTTGACATATTCTCTCGTCGTCGGTGGTGTAGGAAATTTAACCATCAGACCAGGCTCTCCGTCTTCGGAAAAGCTGGCAACCAGCGTTTTTGTCCCACCCGTGTCGACCGTCACTAACATGAATCTAGTGTACCATAATGAGGAGCATTGCATTTTTATGAAAATAACAGTATAATAAATTTATTAGAGAGGTATAGTTATGTCATTGAACAAGAGCAATCAGGCCGGTTCGGCTACCACATTCGTTATTATCGGCATAATTTTGCTTGTATTGTTGCTAAGCAGTATTTATTTCGTTGTACAGCGCGGCGAACAAGTCCGTAAAGATGCGGCCGCAACTAAAATCGCACGCGACCAAGAGGCTACTCAAAAGGCAAAAGACGCTGAAACAGTTGCAAAGAATGCCGCCACAAATACGCCTACAACAAATCCATCGCCAACAACGACTGCTACAAATCCTCCGACAACACACACGCCTTTGCCAACAACTGGGAGTGAAACTGACATTGTTCGTATCATCGCCGTCGGACTGCTTGCAGGTACTGCAGCGTCATTCATTATGTCGCAGCGTGGCCTCAAACGCCCCCTCTAGACTTCTGTTTGTATCTGAGGTACAATAGTATCAATCTAGGAGTTTGCTTGTCTTATCATGCGCTCCGAGAATATTAATTAAGGAAGGAGTCTACTTAGACTTATGGCAACAAAAGCCACAATAACAATGGATGATTTGCTCGCTCTCGCAGACGATAGCGTCAAGCAATTAACACAAGGTGAAATAATCGTTGGCGCGATTATATCAATTCGCAAACACGAGGTCTTGGTTGACCTGGGTCCCCAAGGAATTGGACTTGTCCCACGACGTGAGGTCGGCTATTCACAAACGCTTAACATCGGTGATGAAGTAACAGCGAGCATTGTCGATCCAGAACTCGACAACGGCTACGCATTATTGTCACTTCGTAAAGCTGCTAAAGATCGTGGATGGGATGAAGTTGCTGCAAAAATGGAAAGTGCTGAGATTATCGAAGTATCACCATATGACGCAAACCGCGGCGGACTATTGGTTGAGTACGATGGTGTTCGTGGCTTCTTGCCGGTATCTCAACTGTCAGCCGAGCACTACCCACGTGTAGGCTCAAGCGACAAGGACGAAATCTTGCAACGACTAAACGTACTTATTGGCAAAAAACTAAAAGTCCGTATTTTAGATTGTGATCGCAAAGCAAACAAATTGATATTTAGTGAGAAAGAAGCAATCAAGGATGGGCTTTCGGCACGATTTGAAAAACTTGCTGTTGGCGATACCGTACAAGGTGTAGTCACTGGTGTTGTTGATTACGGAGTATTTGTAAACGTTGAAGGAATTGAAGGCTTGGTGCACATTAGCGAAATCAGCTGGGAGCGTGTAAATAATCCGGGTGACTATGTAAAAGTTGGTCAGAATATCGATGCCAAGATTATTGCTATCGACAAAGACCGCTTGAGTCTCAGTATTAAACAACTTTCAGAAGATCCTTGGATGAGCGAAGTTGATCAGTTCAAACCAGGCGACAAGGTTGAAGGCACAGTTACTCGGATCACTCCATTCGGCGCATTCGTTCAGATTAGTCCAGCTGTTGAAGCCTTGATGCACGTCAGTGAGCTTGGCGGCGGTGACGATACTGATCCTGAAAAAGTGTTTACATTGAATGAACGTAAAGAATTTACGGTGCTTGAAATTGAAAAGGAAAGTCGAAAGATTTCACTAAGTCTGAACACAAAAGCTAAAAAATAAAGTTAAAGGAGCCCATAGTATGGCAGAGAAAATCGTTGTCGTTGCCGAATCAATTACTGTGGGTGAACTAGCCGAGACCCTTAACTTACCTGTCACAACACTGATCGGGGAACTATTCAAGAACGGTATTGTATCAACAATCAACCAACGTATTGACTTTGAAACGGCGACTATTATTGTCGAAGAACTAGGTCTTGATGTAGAGCTTGAAAAGAAAGCTGCTGCAACAATGAGCGAGCGTAAAGTTCACACACTATCTGATAAAGCCGTTGCACGGCCACCAATAGTAGCTGTCATGGGGCATGTAGATCACGGCAAAACTAGCCTATTGGATGCAATTTTGAAACAAAAGGTCGCCGCAGGCGAAGCGGGCGGTATTACTCAGCATATTAGTGCCTATCAAACCGTTCGTAATGGGCGCTCAATCACGTTACTCGATACACCTGGTCACGAAGCATTTGCAGCACTTCGCCAGCATGGTGCGACGCTAACAGACGTTGTTGTTATTGTTGTGGCGGCAGATGACGGCGTGAAACCACAAACGATTGAAGCAATTCGTTTTGCAAAAACAGCCAACGCTAAAATAGTTGTTGCTATAAATAAAATGGACAAAGAAGCAGCAAATGCGCAACTTGTAAAAACACAACTTGCAACTGAACACGGCTTGAATCCAGAAGAATGGGGCGGTGACACAGTTATGGTTGAGGTCAGTGCTAAAACTGGGGCTGGGATCGAAACCCTATTAGATATGGTGTTATTGGTGGCTGATCTGGAAGAGCTGAAAGCTGATATTGATACGCCACCTGAAGGCCTGGTGATTGAATCGCACACGGAAGTTGGACGCGGGTCGGTTGTAGGACTTCTTGTTGAACAAGGAATGCTTCGTCCAGGGCACTTTTTGGTTGCTGGAACTGCATACGGCAAGGTACGAACACTATTAGACTTTAATGGCAAGACACTCAAAGAGGCGGGTCCTTCGAGCCCAGTAACTATTACGGGATTCAAAGAATTGCCACAGTTTGGTGATACATTTTTGACATACAAAAATGAAAAGGACGCACGAAATGCTGCAGTAGTTGCACGAATCGAAAACGAGAAAAATGCGGCTAGTACTAACGTGACTGGTGCTGATTTATTGAAAAAAATGAACCAACAACATGAATCACAAGACCTGAATGTGATTGTTAAAGCTGACGTACAGGGATCACTTACTTCAGTTGTTGACAGTCTTCGACTGATTGATACTGACGGCGAGATTGCACTGCGTATTATTGGCAGTGGAGTCGGTAGTATATCAGAAAATGATGTTCGCTTGGCAGCTGACTCCTCAACTATTATTTATGGATTCAACGTTGCGCTGCCACCTGCAGTCAAGCAACTTGCAGCTCGTGATAAAGTACAAATTCGTTTATATAAAGTAATTTATGAACTGCTTGATGATGCACGACTGTCAATGGAAGCGATGCTGGTACCCGAAGTTATTGAAACTGAGATTGGAAAATTGACTATCAAAGGAATTTTTCGGACGCTCAAAGATACTGTCATCGCAGGAGGCGAAGTAACAAGTGGTAAGTTGATGAAAGGTTTGCTGGCACGTGTACAACGTAGTGGTGAGCCCATTGCAGAAGTTGAAGTTACCAGCGTACAACGTCAGCAAATTGAAGTAAAAGAAGTATTTGAAGGTGACATGTGTGGGTTGAGCCTCAAAACAGACCATAAACTTCTACTTGAAGAAGGTGATACGCTTGAATTCTTCACTCGTGCACTTGTAAAGCGCACACTTAAATAAATCTAGTCCCGTAATCATCCAGATGGTACAATAAAATCATACACGACAGATAATTAATATCAAGGAGTACGCAATGTTTCAACTAGACGATACATTTTTAGAAGAAGTTGGCCTTTCTGCCATGCCGAAAGAACAAAAAAAGGCATTTTTGCAGCACATATATGATGAGCTTGAACTTCGCGTCGGTACACGGTTATCAGACGGTATGAGTGATGCACAGCTGGAGGAATTTGAAGCAATCATTGACCGTAAAGACGATATTATTAGTGCGTGGCTGGCTAAACATGTGCCTGATTATCATAACGACCAAGCATTTGGTCGGATCCAACAAGCAACAGGCCTTGATATAAACGATTTAGGACTAAAAGCAGAGTATACAGCAACAAAATGGCTTGAGGTGAATCGTCCAGATTATCGCGATGTTGTTGCGTCAGTACTAGGCGAACTAAAAAAAGAAGTTACAAGTAATAAAGACACCATCTTAGGTAGTCAGGCCGCTGCGTAGCCGTTGAGAAACGCACTGTTACTTATTGTTTTGCCACTTGGTGCAATCAGTTCGTCGATAGACAAGAACTTGCCGTCTCCACATTGGATATCCAGTACTGTACGTGCTTCGGTCGATACGTGTGCCTTGGTAATCGTAATTTCATAACCCAAGATAATTGATTTAGTTTTAGGAAAACCCAAGTGTGCGCGTACTGTGCGTTCACAGGTTGTTGCCGGCAAACGAATGTCGAGCTTACTATCGGCTTTAGTTAAAAGTTTTGTATATGTAGCTTTAGCCTCATCCTGCGGGACTGGACGCAATGATCCATCCAGAATCGCCGGCAGAGTATCAAGTAACAACTGAGCACTCTTAGTTACGATGATGTTATACAAATCAAACTTCGTTTCTGTAGCAGCGATAGGTATGGATAGCTGCGCAAATACAGGTCCTTCGTCCATGCCTGAACTGAGGCGCATGATCGAAATACCCGTTTCTAAATCACCTTGATAGATACTGGATTCAATCGGTGTCGAACCACGATTGAGGGGGAGCAGTGAAGGATGAACATTGATAATACCACAAGGAAAAATATCCAGTAGATCCTGAGGTATAAGCTGTCCGTATGCGACTAATATTGCTGCATCAGCATGTAGGTTTTTCAATTGTTCAATAATTTCGAGGGGGTTATTAGGGAGAAATAGCGGTATGTTGTTCAGCTTGGCGACCTGAGCGACCTCCAATGATCGGTTACTGCGTGATTTTCCGTCGGTATGATGAGCAACAATAGCGGCAATTTTGTAGCCAGCGCTTATTAAAGCAGTCAGTATTGGCGTATCGTTAGTCTTTAGACCACTAACGAGTCGTTCATTACCAAAGAATATCAGAGTTTCTAATGTGTTTTTCATAATCAAGAGGTTGTAGCTCGCCTTTCTCGTCGAGAGTATAGAATGCATCTTTTTGGTCCTGGATATGATCAATAAAAACGATACCATTTGTGTGATCAACTTCATGTTGAATAACTCGCGCCAAAAAGCCTTCGGCTTTGAATCGGACTTCGTTACCTGATGCATCGAGGGCTTTTACCCGAATTTTGGTATGTCGAGGCACTTTACCATATACCTCACTGACACTGAGGCAGCCTTCGTAGTCGGCTTCAATTACGCCTTCGTATTTTACTATTTCAGGATTTACCAGAGCAGTAAACTCACGTGTTTGTTTGTCATCAAAATCGGTTCTTACAATCACTACACGATGTGGTCGATTGATCTGGATGGCAGCAAGTGCAGCACTGATTTCGTGCGGACGGCTATCTTCCCAGTCAAGTGCTGCCGATACCATATCATCAATAAGCGATGTCGTCTCATCTGTGACAACATGTACTTTCGATGATGTATGCCGCAGTTGTGATTGTGGCAATGTGATGATATCTTCTTTTTTCACTGACCGTATTATACCAGGGGTCGCTATAGTAGGCTAGTGGGGTCGAGTTCTGTTTGCCAGTGTGTCGCGGGTACATACGCAAGGATATGTATAAGATGTTCGCGTTTTGGGCTTTTGACAACAAGCTGCCAACGATATGTATCGTGTTGACGTTCATAAAACGCAGGTGTTGGTCCTAGGATTGTAACGTCTTGATTGGCTTTTTGACGAAGTTCAACGGCAAGCAGTTTTGCTGCTCGAATACTTGCATTTTCTGATTTGTATACACATGTCAGCTTTAGCATATGCGTAAATGGAGGGAAGTTGGATTTTTTACGGTTTGATAGCGCTGCATGATAGAACGAGTCATAATTTTGGGCCAACCCATAGGTCACGCTTGGATGCGTTGGCTGGTAGCTTTGGACAATCACGCGAGTTGCATGTTCGTTACGTCCAACGCGGCCGATGACCTGAGCAAGAAGTTGGAACGTCCGCTCTGGGGCACTGAAGTCGGGCAAGGCCAGGCCGCTGTCTGCTTGAATGACACCAACTGTCCGAAGGTGAGGTAAATCAAGGCCCTTGGCAACCACTTGTGTCCCGATTGCGATATCAATAGCACCTGAGTATAGTTCATTGTAGCGAGCATTGACTGTCTGTTTGGTTTCATTATCGGCATCGAAACGAGCTATGTTGGCCTTGGGGAATAACTTACATAGTTGGGACTCAACTAACTTTGTACCGATGCCTTTGTGAATGATATCAACATGCGCACATACCGGGCACATAGTCGGTACTTTTTTTTGATGATTACAAATATGACAACGAAGCAAGTGTTGATCACTATGAAGCGTTAACGGCACAAAGCAGCGAGGACACTCGGCGGTCCAGCCGCAACTTTCGCATAGCGTAGTCGACGCGCTGCCGCGTCTGTTATGAAATATGAGTGTCTGTTTACCACTTAGTAACGTCTCCTCGATAGCTGTAATAAGTTGTGTTGAAAGAAACCGTTGACCGGTAAAGTTAGTTTTTTTAGTCATATCAACCAATGTGATTGTGGGTGCAATACGTTCTTTACGTGCTGACTCTGTAAGTTTTAGGATAGGACGCCCTGATTGTTCGGCAAGATAACGATCGCTGACAGTGGGTGTCGCACTTCCGAATATCACTCGAGCGCTATGAAATCGACCAAGCATTGTTGCAGCGCGAAGTGCGGAATATCGCGGAGCTTGTTCTTGTTTGTAACTTGGTTCGTGTGCTTCGTCGACAACAATGAGGCCAACGTGGGGAAGTGGTGTAAAAATCGCTGAACGAGCTCCGATAACAACACGCGGCTCTGCAGAGGTCAGCGCTTCCTGCCAAGTAATATGACGCTCAGCTTCGCTCATCGTTGAGTGAACGACTAAGATATCTTTGAAATGATGCGAGAATTCTGCGACAATCTGGGATGTCAATGCAATTTCTGGCACCAGTACGATGACTGATGCACCATCATGGAGCGTTCGTTTTGCGGCTTCAATGTATACCGCTGTTTTACCTGACCCCGTAATACCTTGGAGAAGTAAGGTTCCTGGGGGAGATTCAGCAATTGACTTTAGGACACCCAACTGACCTTTATTGAACACAATAGTTGTTCGATCTCGAACAGAGTGATGGATTAACTGTGTTCTTGGACGACGTGTTACCTGTAGACCGCGGGGTAACACCGTTTGTAACACGAGTGCAAGGGGAGTGACATAATAGTCCGACATCCAACGCGCGAGCTCAATAATTTGGGTCGGTAGTGGTGTTACTTCGACACAATTAGTAATTGGTTTTGTGATATATGACGGTTTACTAACGGATCTGATAATTACACCTAACATCTGTTTTTTACCTACTTCTATAGAGACAATCTGGCCTGTCGTATATTCATCATTTGAACTATACGTAAAGACGTCGTTTCCAGGTCGAACAATCTGGTTTGGGGCAACCTCATAGTAGTGCATATCTTCTATTATACTGCTAATATAAGCGTATGTATTTTGAAAATAGGATGGAGGCCGGCCAAAAGCTTGCGATTGAGTTATTGGAAAAGTACCGCTATGAAAACTGTGCCGTTGTTGCGCTCAGTGATGGGGCGGTCCTTGTTGGTGAGCAAATTGCCACAAGTCTACACTCAGTTTTGATGATGTTACTGACTGAAGACATTGCAATACCGGGCGAAAATATGAGTTTTGGTGCAGTTTCACAAGAGGGAAGCTTCACATACAATGGTATGTTCTCAACTGGTGAAATTGAAGAGTATGCGAGTGAATTCCATGGGTACCTGGACGAACAAAAGCGCGAGGCGTTCCAAAGAATTAATAGACTACTGGGTGACGGTGGGATAATGAACAACGAGCTATTACGTGACCATGTAGTGATACTAGTGTCTGACGGTATTGATAACGGGGCTGCAATTGATGTTGCAATAAACTTTATGAAGCCAATCCAAGTAAAGAAATTGATAGTTGCGACACCAACAGCAAGTGTTCAAGCCGTGGATCGATTGCATATCCTGGCTGACGAACTGCATATTTTGGACGTAAAAGAGAATTTCATGGGTATAGATCATTATTACAATACAAACAATATTCCTTCCCACGAAGAGACAATTGCAAAAATAAATCAAATTGTATTGAATTGGCGTTGACCCGCTGCCTATAAAAAGTGTAGAATAAAAAGCAACGATAAGGTCAGAGGTTTAAACAAGGGAATTCATGTTAGACGTTTTTATTACATCTCGGGTGCGACGCAAAATTGTAGTGGTATATGCAAAATACCCTGATTTTCGTACTCATGTCCGTGGTCTTGCAAAACTGATCAAAGAAGACCCAGGAAATATTCAGCGTGAATTAAAACGTCTTGAAAAGGTAGGCTTCCTCACGAGTGAAAAGCAAGCTAACACCAAAATATACGCAACAAATAAACAGTTCCCGATATTTAAAGAACTTCAAAGCATTGTAATAAAATCACAACAGCAAGCTGGACGTCCAAAGCGTTCAACGTCAGATATTTAACATGTCGTTGTTTGATAAGATTTTGGCCGCTCGCGGTTTGACTGATGTATCGGCAGATTTTCTATTACCGAATTACGATATCAAGCATGATCCGTATCTTCTTCCAGATATGAAAAAAGCTGTTAAAAGGCTTGTGCAGGCGCGAAAGAACCAAGACCATATTACGATTTATGGCGACTATGATATTGATGGACTAACTGCTACAGCACTTTTGATCGACGCATTTGGGTCGTTCGGATTTGAACATGTTGAAGCATTCATACCTAATCGATTTATTGAAGGGTATGGGCTCACCATTGATGCAATCGAACAGATACAACAATCAGGTACGCACCTGATTGTGACTGTGGACTGTGGGAGCGTGAGCTACAAAGAAGTTGAACATGCACACGCACTTGGAATCGATGTTATTGTGACAGATCATCATACGATGGGTGACGTGTTGCCGCCTGCTGTTGCGGTTGTAAACCCCAAACGTTCTGACCACTCATACCCTTTTATTGATCTTGCAGGTGTGGGCGTCGCATTTAAATTAGTAGAGGCGCTTCAAACAGAACTTCAGGGACTCCCAGCAGGGGCTGAAAAATGGCTATTAGACTTAGTTGCCCTGGGGACAGTATGCGACGTTGTCGCGCTATTAGGCGAGAATCGAACAAACGTGTACTGGGGTTTACAGGTACTGAAAAGAACTCGTCGACCAGGCCTACGTGCATTAATGGCAGTGGCAAAAGTGGATGCCAGCACACTGAATAGTCGTTCGCTCGGATTTGCGCTTGGTCCACGGATGAACGCGTCTGGGCGGCTTGAAACGGCACGTCACAGCCTAGATATGTTACTTTCAGCCGATCAAGAGATTGCAATGGAAAAAGCAGAGCAACTTGATGCACTGAATATCACTAGACGGACAGATCAAGCAAAAATTTTCAAAGAGGCAATTATCCAAGCAGACACCTATATCGATGATCCTGTATTAGTTGTGAGTGGTGTCGACTGGAACCATGGCATTGTCGGCATTGTGGCTGCAAAACTACTAGAAAAGTATCAAAAACCAACTTATGTACTGCAAGAAATGGGCGATACCACTAAAGGATCAGCACGCAGTTACGGTGGTTTTAGCGCGGTTGCAGCGATACGGGCAGCCGGAGATATTATCACAAAAGGCGGGGGACATACATTGGCTGCAGGGATAACACTCCCAACGCAAAATATCAAAGCCTTGCGTCGTCATATGAATAGTTTCTACGCATCTTTACAGTTAACCAACCAGGCCGCCTTACTTTTACCGAAAGCCGATGTCGTTATTAGCGATTTATCTGATGTGGACGAAGAGCTTATTAGGCAATTAGAAAAACTTGAACCCTTTGGGAGTGGTAATCCAGAGCCAATTTTAAAGATACATAACGTTGTTGTAACAGATCAACGTCGAATGGGTACAGACAATCAACACGTAAAACTTGAGATACAAGACATGACGGGTAGGCGTATGCAAGTCGTTGCGTTTAGTGCGCCTGACTATTTTTTCGCTGAACCAGGTGAACAGATAACTATGTTATTTCAGCCAACTCTAAACGAATGGAAAGGTCGACGTAGTGTCGAAGGGAAGTTGCTACATGTCGAACGTGATTAGTGTTGCGTCTCTGACCTTTCTCTGTTAGAATGACGTATATAT
>Ga0105049_10010787_pt1 | contig 10480 bp, 8 predicted proteins | sample MAT06_FD_78087 | JGI IMG/M metagenome (GOLD analysis project Ga0105049, IMG submission 78087) | Freshwater microbial communities from Lake Fryxell liftoff mats and glacier meltwater in Antarctica - MAT-06 | ecosystem: Environmental > Aquatic > Freshwater > Ice > Liftoff microbial mat | place... | reverse complement strand
CGAGAAGCAACTCAACTGACTAACGAGAAGCAACTCAACTGACTAACGAGAAGCAACTCAGCTGTAAGTGTGAATCACTTTAGTACGGGTAGCTGGGCGGAAATCGTTGGTCGGTTCGCAATCGAGCTTGCCAGGGAACGCACTAAACCCCGACAGATGTTTTCAAAGGGTTTGGCAATCGTCGGGTCGAGCAAGACCTCGGCCAATCGTCCTTCATCCGATTCACTGCGAAGGGCTATTTGGATGGGAACCTCGCCGAGGAACGGAACACCTAACTCCTCCGCTTTGTTGCGGGCGCCTCCTTTCCCGAAGATATCGAAAGTTTTACCCGATTCTGGGTCGGTAAAGCCGCTCATGTTCTCGACCACCCCGAGCACCGGAACTTTGGTCTTATCAAACATGGCAATGGCTTTGCCGGCATCGAGCAAGGCAACTTCTTGCGGGGTGCAAACAATCACTACGCCAGAAAGCGGCAGCAGTTGCGACAGAGTCAGCGCTACGTCACCGGTGCCCGGCGGCATGTCGATAATGAGATAGTCGAGTTCACCCCAAGCCGTGTCTCGTAGGAATTGGGTGATCGAGCCATGCAACATGGGACCACGCCAGACCACCGCTTGGTCTTTTCCCACGAGGAAACCCATTGACATGACAGGCATGTCGCCGGACTTGATCGGTTGGATTTTGCCATCTACGATTTCAGGACGACCGTCGAGCCCCAGCAAATGCGGAATGCTCGGACCATACACATCCGCGTCCATCAATCCAACCTTGGCCCCCATTCGCCCTAGCACGATGGCAATCGAAGCGGCCAACGTGCTTTTCCCGACCCCTCCTTTGCCAGCGGCCACTGCGATCACGCTCTTGGACTTGAGGCCAATTTGGCCGATCGTCGGAGCGGGACGGTAGGTTATATCCAAACTTACATTCACTTGCTTCACGTCTGACACGTGTGTCAGAATATGATCGCGAAGCCTGTCTGCCGTTTCTTGCGCAATGGGCTGCATCATCGACGTCAAACTCAGTTTGCAGCCAACCACCCCATCGGTCACAGTCCAGTCGCCGACTTGGCCCGTCTTGGCAATCGAACGTCCACTTTCCGGTTCTTTGAAGGACTCGAGGGCGATCTGAAGTTGTTGATGGATAGCTGCGTCGGACATTGGAAAACAGTACGTTTGGCGGAAAAAAGGAAATGTGCGTGAACCGCATAAGTCTATCCGAGGACGACGGATTCGCATATGTTCAGGATTAGGTTCAGCGAAAAAGTCCTCGAACTGAACCGTCGAATGGACCGTCCCATCAACTCTTCTCGCAACGAACTACCGCGAAATCGCCCTCCAACATAATGCAAACTGGATTTCAACTCGGGTACGGGACCGTACTTCGCTTTCTCGGTGCAGACCGCTGCCGCGTTTTCAACAATCTATGCACGCAGGATTTGCGAAAACTGACGTCCGGCCAAGCGATGGAGACGTTCATCACCGACGTGAAGGGGCGAACGTTCGGACATGGTATTGCTTTTGCGCTGGATGACGAGGCGTTCTTCCTTTCGGTTCCCGACCAGGCCGCCAAGCTCGTTCCTCACTTCGATCGCTACATCATTCGAGAGGATGCCCAGGTTATCGACGCCAGCAATGAGTATCAGTTTTGGCTCTTCGAAAATCGCAGAGTATGCGCTCTAGGCCTTGCAATAGATATCGCGAGCGTACCCGAAGCGGGCAGGGCGAGCCGAGTAGAGATGAACGGCGCGCCTCTGATGCTCGTTCACGCACCATGGATCGGTTCTGAGTCGCTCGTGTGTCTAGCCAGTCCGGCTAGCGAACCAAATGCCATCGCCTCACGACTGGGGGATTTGTGGATTGGGAGCGATATGAAGTTTCGAACCGAATGGGAGCTGGCTCGTATCAACGCGTTTTGGCCTTGGTACGGAGTCGATATGGACGATCGACACTTGCCGCAGGAATTAAATCGAGACAGTTCGGCTATTTCGTTCACGAAGGGTTGCTATCTAGGGCAGGAAACCATCGCACGCTTGGATATGCTCGGAAAAGTCCAAAAAAAACTGGTTTCGATGGAGATTTTTTCCACCGAAAGCCCTAGCCTTCCTGCGCCCGTTTTGGACGATGGGAAGGAAGTTGGGAGTCTGTGTTCGGTAGCCGCGAATCCGAGTCAACCATCCTTTCGCGGATTGGCTTTCGTCAAAAGAACCCATTTCGTTCCAGGTCAGAAACTGACCATTGCGGATTCGGCCGCGATTGTGTTAGGTGGTCCTAAAGCCTGACAAAGTCTCTTGATACAGACTTTGAATGGACTAGATTGGGTAGTCGCCTCTCGCTTCGAAACCCATAATAAACTGTTTGTGGCATGAACCCCTTTGATATCGTTAGCCTTGTTGCAGCCGTAGTGGCCATCATCGTAGGCGCCATCGTGTTTCTCGTGCTCTTTTTTCGATGCATGTCTTGGATCGATGTTTGGATGCGAGGGCAGAACCAGACCGCATCGCAGTCCAAGTCAGCTCGACGGCGGAGAAAAGCCGGCCGGCCAGCAGTCAAGCCTACTCCACTACTGGCAGAACGAGCGCGTCTGACGGACCCTCAAAAAACTGTGAAAACCATCCGGCCGAACTTGGTTTCTCAGAATGGCCGGGCTGGTTCGTTCGAGGAAGAGCAACCAGTGGTTAGATCGGCAAGAGCTTTTTTGACTGAGCGCCGGGCCTCGCTGGATAGGCTGGGTGCAAACATGGACACACCGCACAATGGTATTCCGCGTTCCGTGAATGTAGCCGATGAATTGGCGGAAGAGTGTGGAGACACAGTGGCAACCAATGCGAACAGCGGCAGAACCGTATCCATTCACTTGCTTACCGGAGAGATTTTTTCGCCTGCGATTTTGCATTCTCAGCAGGATACCGAACGGATGCAGCTTGAAAGCGGAATGGATGACGCAATCGTCTTCGAAGTCGAGGGCCAGCAATGGGTTGCGGTTCACCCAAACAATATCAAAATGGTGACTTGGCATTCAAATTGTGCTAAAAAAACATGAGATCGTTATGAAATCGTTTTGGTGAATCGCGACCGGTAGACAGGTAGACCATTCCGTCGGGTCCTGCGTTCGAAGTGTGTTAGATAATCCATATCGTGTTCCGCCGGCGGCTCGCTGACAAAAAATGGCCCCTTGAGCGATGTCACTTGGTCGATCAACTCTAATGTCCCCTCGTAGTAGTCGAGAACATCAGTCCAGAAGTGTAAATTGGCTGCTGGTTTGAGGATTCGCTGGATGTTTTGGAGAGATTGTTCGTTCAGCACACGTCTTTTTTTGTGCCGCGATTTCCACCATGGGTCCGGGAAATAGACATGGACCGCATCCATGGAGTTATCAGCGACATCGAGATCGATGACCGCGACGGCATCGCAGGCAAAGAAGTGAGCGTTCTCGATCTTGGTGTTTTCGACGCGTCGCTGGCACTCCAGGGCATACTTGGCCGCCAGCTCCAAGCCGACGAATCGATGCTTGGGGTTCTTTTTTGCGGCGTTGGTCAAGAAAAGTCCTTTGCCCGACCCAATCTCCAGTTCGATGGGCAAATCCGATTGGATCCAGTTTGCAAAAACAGCTTGATCGTCAGGCCGAAAATAGCGGCCTCGCATCTCATGCTCAGGCAAATCCGGCTCCGAATCATGTAGAATAGAGGAGTGATTTTGCTGCGGAGTGGATTCTGGATCGTGTTGCATAACGAGTTTGTTGGGTTATAACCAATTGGGTCGCGTGTTTTTCGATCTCCCAGGATACGTAAATTTCAGGCGACCGATAGGACCATTTCCCACCCACCCATCCCACCTTAACTTTCCGCTATGCGCGGCCGAACTCAGGACGTATGCCAGACACGAATCTCTCCACAACCAAGGTCTCTCATCCCAACCCAGCGGCCGATCGACGCTCCTTTCTAAGAACTTCGGCAGCGACCACGGCAGCGACCATGGCGGTCGCCAGTACCTCTAGCTTGCTGATGCGGTCTGTTCATGCGGCTGGTAGCGACATAATCAAAGTGGGTTTGGTGGGCTGTGGTGGCCGCGGCATGGGTGCTGCAAAGGATGCGATGAACGCCGACGCGGGCTGCCGATTGACGGCGTTGGCCGAAGTCTTTTACGACCGTATGGAGTCGGGCAAAGAACAACTAAAAAAGTCGCTCGGCACTCAGTACGAGGTATCGGATGACAAGTGTTTCTCCGGCTGGGAAGCGCTCGATCAAATTTTGCAGACGGATATTGACGTCGTTCTCCTCGCAACTCCACCTGGATTCCGGCCCGCTCAAATGGAAGCTGCCATCAACGCGGGAAAGCATGTCTTTTGCGAAAAACCCGTGGCTACCGACCCAGTCGGTGTGCGTCGCGTTCTGGCTGCCTCCGCGTTGGCAGCATCCAAAGGACTATGCGTTGTCTCAGGGCTTTGCTGGCGATATGACTTGGGTGTCAAAGCAACTATCGAACAAATCCAATCGGGAGCAATCGGCGAAATTGTTTCGATCCAGGAAAACTATCTCACCGGCACACTTTGGATTCGAACTCCACAGCCCGATTGGACACCCATGCACAACCAAGTACTCAATTGGTTGTACTACCGTTGGCTAAGTGGTGATCATTACGTAGAACAGTTTATCCACTCGCTCGACAAAGCCCTGTGGCTTCACAACGATGTCCCACCCGTCCGTTGCTACGGAACCGGTGGTCGCCAAGTCCGAACGCAACCTGAATACGGCGATATCTACGATCATTTTTCTGTCGTCTACGAATGGGCCGATGGAACGCGATGCCACGCAACCACGCGACAAATGGCGGGTTGCTTCAACGAGACTGAGGACTTTGTGTTTGGCACCAAAGGGACTGCTCGCGTGCTAGCAAACGAGATCAAGGGAGAAACGAACTGGAAATTTGAAGGAAAGAAACCGAGCATGTATCTGCTCGAACATGTAGCCCTGATGAAAGCCATTCGAGACGGCAAGCCAATCAACAATGGTGAGTACATGTGCAAAAGCACACTCATGGCTATCATGGGCCGGGAAGCTGCCTATTCGGGCCAAGTCATCAAGTGGGAAGATGCATTGTCCAGCGAACTAAAGCTTGGACCAGACAGACCCAATTGGGGGCCAGCTCCCGAAGTGGAGGTTCCCATGCCGGGACAGTACAAATTCATTGATTCATGAACTTTGATACCGAATCCACCATCTGTGCTGTAGCAACAGGCGCCGAGGGGGCTTTACGAGGAGCGATTCGAATCACTGGCCCGAACACGCTGGCCGTTGTTTCCAATGCAATCAACGACTCCGCCGATTGGAAGATCAAGCGCGCCACTCGGCTTGAACGCCGCGTTGTGATAGATCCGTTGGGGGCCATCGACCTCGATGTCTTTCTATGGCCCGATGGCCGAAGCTACACCGGCCAGCCCTCGGCAGAATTGCATTGTTTGGGCAACGTTATCATCCTGCAAGCGATTCAGGAACGACTGCTTGCACACGGTGCTATTCTCGCACAACCAGGCGAGTTTACCCTGCGGGCGTTTCTGGCCGGTCGATTGGATCTGACTCAATGCGAAGCGGTCCTCGGGGTGATTCATGCGGCCAACGAGCGATCGCTCAACGTTGCTCTATCCCAATTGGCCGGCGGCCTATCGGAACCTTTGCAAGCATTGAAGACCACTCTCGTCCATTTGCTTGCCGACATCGAAGCCGGTTTGGACTTTGTCGAAGAAGATATCTCGTTCGTTAGTAAGGAACAAATCCTCCATCGCCTAACAGACGGCATGCTGACCATTGACGAACTACTTGACCAAATGGAATCGCGAGCTGGACAGACAACCCATTTGCAGGTGGCGGTTGTTGGTCCACCCAACGCAGGCAAAAGCTCGCTCATCAACGCGATGGCGAAAAAATCCGTTTCCATCGTTAGTCCAGAACCCGGTACCACACGGGACTACGTGCGTCTCCGTCTAGATCTCGATGGAACAGCTATCGATATTCTCGACACAGCGGGCCTCGAGGATTTTCAAGGAGAAAGCCCCCGAGCGATCGCACAAGCGTTCACGCGGCAGCAAGTGATTGACGCCGATCTGATCCTATACTGCTTGGCCCCGTCCGATCTCGATTCCAGCGATTGGGAAGCCATGCAAACGAGTGCGCCGGTCTGGTTGATTCGCACCAAAAGTGATCTAGAGCAGGAGGATAGCGGTCTTTCGAGTTCCTACGAGCGATGCTTTTCCGTCAGCGTTAGCGATACGGTCAGCTTGGACGAGCTTGTTCGGTCTTTGCGGATTTGGGCGGCAGACAAAATGGAACGGACCCATCACGTAGTACCGGTCACTGCTGCCCGCTGCCGAGCGTCCCTAACCAGCGCTCTGGAAGCTCTCTCGCATGCGAAGGAGGCTGCGACACTAGATCGTGGCGATGAAGTTACCGCGAGTGAGATTCGATTGTCTCTCGAGGAAATTGGTTTGGTTGCCGGTACCGTCTACACAGACGACATTCTCGACGCTTTATTCAGCCGATTTTGCATCGGGAAGTAAAAGACTCTATCCTCGCAGCGGATAGCAACTGTGGCTTCGCGGAACGGAACGAACTAAGGCGCTGGATCGCTCGGCTTGACCGAAAAGCGGAAGATCGTGTTGGATTCCCAAGGCTTATCCGGACGCATGACCGTGGTCGGAAACTCAGGCCGATTGGGTGAGTCTGGATAGTGTTGTGTTTCCAAACAGAAAGCTCCATGTTTCGGAAACGGATTGTTGTTGAACCCGTTCGAGCTATACAGCTGCAATCCTGGTTCCGTGGTCAAGCATTCGAGGATACGGCCTGATTTTGGATCATAGACACGGGCCGCCAATCGCAATGAACCATGATCTCCGCGAAGAACATAGTTGTGATCGTAGCCATTGGCAGCCTCATAGAGCTCAGAGATGCGTTCTCCGATGAGTCGGGGAGTTCGGAAATCGAGAGGAGTTCCATCGACCGCCGCCAATTCTCCACTTGGTATAAGCGACTTGTCGACCAGCGTGAATTGGTCCGCCTCGATCTGCAAAACGTGGTCGAGAACGTTGGAAAGCGTGCCGGACAAGTTGAAATAGGCGTGGTTCGTCAAGTTAACGATAGTTGGCTTGTCGACCGTAGCTCGGTATTGGATACCCAATTCGCCTGCGTCATTGAGCGAATACGTGACCGATACATTCAAAGTTCCCGGGAAGCCCTCTTCACCATCTTCGCTCGTGTATTTTAACTCTACCGAGGGGTCCTTGGATTGGACATTGGTTGCACCTTTCCAAAGACGTTTTCCAAAATGCTTATGGCCGCCGTGGATATGATTCTGGCCAGCGTTTTTGGAGAGCTGAATGGTTTGCCCATCCAAAACGAAACTTGCCCCTCGAATGCGGTTGGCATACCGTCCGATGACAGAAGCGGCAGGGAAACCTTTGGTCAATGCCTCGAGCGACGGCGGCGATAGAATCATATTAGCCAACACACCATGTTGATCCGGGGCCGTAAGTTCAACCAACGTCGCACCGTACTCAACTACTTTGGCCTCCATTCCTTTGCGGTTGCGAAGAGTGAATTGCTGTACCGATTCGCCGTTGTCGGGCATTACTCCATAGCGAGATGACTCGACGCTGGGCTCGGTCGCTCGGGAATGACTCCCGCTCGCCCAGTAGCAAACACAGGCAAGAAAGGAAACAATTGCGGTTTTTACCCAGTCTCCTCGGTGAATGCCATCACTCGAAAGAGTCGCTATGTTTTGCAATCCTTGTGTTTCGGACTCGTTCTCAGCCATAGGTGGTACCAAGAAACTAAGATGGTGTGCGGAATGAGCAAGTTGTAGTGACACTACCGTATCGTAGTCCAACTCTCCGAACAAAGGGGACGGAAAGATTGGGCCGCGATGTGCAGAAAGTCTATCAATAGCCGCTGTCAGCCTAGCGACCGACGAAACAGCGTCACTACTAGCAAGATGGACTGTTTGCGGAATCGTGGGCTGTCCCGTAGACATACGTTGTGTTTGTACAAATTTCTTCAGAAGTGATTTCCCTTGAGTCACCCGCATTGTCCCCACCAATAGCTTGACAAAGAAACGCATTTTCGGGAAACCGTCCATGGGGAAAGTCATCCAATCGGCAAGATGATTCGTGATCTGAGACAGATCCCATGCCCCTTTCGGTGCGTATGGGCGAACCAGCAACGATGCCAAGTCGGCCTTAACTTCCTCTAGATTTCCAAATCGAATCTCGCGTCTTTGCGTCATTGTTTTTTCCAACCTATTCCAACCTAGAGGAAAACAGGCAGGCCAGTTGCCTAAAATTGCGGATTCCCGGGGCAAGATTATCGAGCCGCGACCAAAACCCTATTTTGCAACAACCTTCCCAACCAGAACAGGCCCCAAATTGCTGTTAACGTACGATTCGAGTACACTTCCTGTCCGTTAATCCATTACCGATTTCCACCTTGTCGAGTCATGCATGGGCCAATTGCGATTTCGAGTTCCGAATGCCCAAGGCTATGACGCGCAAATCTGGGGAACGGCTTTCGTTTCTGGCATCGAGGGTATTCCGTGGGCCAGCAAGAACCGCATCGAAGACGATTGCCTGATCATAGATCGAGCGGTAAACGAGTCCGGCAAACTTTCCATTGTGTGGCCGACCGAAGAGTATGGTCCGATTATGTTGTCGACCGCATCGCTGCGTTGCGACGAGACTCCGTATTGGCTCCATTTGGAACTAGCCAGAGGCACGATCCATCGCATTCGAGGACGCGCCATAGATTGGCAACGGCTAGGCCTCAAATTGCCAGAGTCGTTTTCCTCGTCCATGGATCGAGCTGTCTCTTCCTTCGTTCAAGCACTTTTGACGACAAACGAACCGGAACGCAGCGTCGTGTTCGCGCAGACAGCAATCGATTTGTCCGTAGCCGCCTCGAAACCTCTATCGCGAGCTTTCATCTCGCAATCCTTGCAGGCTCGGCATCAGTCTGAAAAGCAGCTTAGCACCCTTCTCGGGATCAAACTGACGCCATCGCAAAACTGGCAACAAGACGCAGATGCAATTGTGCCAGCCATCAATACGATCAACATTTCCATGGAAATGGGACAGCTCCAATCGGAATCCAAGAGTACTGCCTTGGCCCTGATCGACTCACAACTCCAATGGGCTCGGCAAAACTCGCTCCGAATTTTTGGAGGCCCCCTCGTGAACTTGCAGCCACATGCGGTTCCCAAATGGCTTTATTTATTGAGCGACTTCCAATCCCTGTACGATGCCGCATGCGCACATGCGACGCAAATGGTAGAACGCTATCGAGGCCAAGTCCATCTGTGGTCGGCCGCTGCCGGCTTGAACGCTCCCAATACCTTGGGAATCACCGATGAGCAGGTACTCCATCTGGCGGTTGGGGTTATCCAAGCAGTTCGGCGGGCTGATCCGAAAACACCCGTTGTACTTACCGTCGATGCACCGTGGGCCGAGTATCTCGGACAGAAAGCAGACGGCATCAGTCCTCTCCATTTCGCCGATGCCCTGATACGAGCCGATCTAGGACTGTCGGGCTTAGGATTGGAACTAAATCTCAATTATTGGCCTGGAGGCTCAATGCCTCGCGACTTGGTGGATATCTCTGACTTGATCGATCATTGGAGCATCCTGGGGCTACCTCTACTGGCACAAGTCTCCGAGCCCTGTCACCTCCATCCAGACTTAGGTACCTCCTCCAAAGCCAGCATCGTCTCCGCTTGGCAATACCGTCCGTGCCCCTGGTGGGATCAATCCCAAATGTCCGATAGCGGCTCGATCGATATTGCAAATACGGGTGCGACCCTTGCCACGTCGTCTCAAGAGAATGCGAGTCCATCTTCCCGCGAGCGAATGCCAGTCAATGGCTTGGAAGTGATCCAAATGCTTTTGGCCAAGAACAATGTCCATGGCATTATTTGGAACCAATATTCGGATCGCGACGAACATGTTTTTCCCAACGCCGGTTTGATCGCGGCCAACGGCAAACGCCGATCGCTGCTGGACGGGTTGATGAGACTAAGACAGTTGCATATCCATTGATAAAAGTGGGGTTAAACCCACAAAGGGAAGGTGCATGGTCATGTGGGAGTGGCGGGACGATTGTTCAAACCATGGACGGCGGCAAGACATGGCAACCTCATTCCATCACCGAACTGGCCGCGACCGATCCCACCACGCTTGAGTTTCGATCCATTCACGCATGGGATGCCGAGCGGGCGTGACGCTTCTTCAGGGATTTTCTCAGTTGCGTTCAAAGATCCGCAAACCGGGATCGCTGTCGGTTGCGATCGCAGCGTGGATGGCGAGGAGTGGCATTCTTTTTCAGAAATCGGGTTTCATGCAAGCCATGTGGCCCCCGATGGGTCCGTTTGGGCCTGCGGATCGACAGGCAGAACGGCTAGACTCGTTGCAGAATGAGGATCGTATCGACCGCTTCCGCATTCAGCTT
>Ga0105049_10010786_pt1 | contig 10480 bp, 8 predicted proteins | sample MAT06_FD_78087 | JGI IMG/M metagenome (GOLD analysis project Ga0105049, IMG submission 78087) | Freshwater microbial communities from Lake Fryxell liftoff mats and glacier meltwater in Antarctica - MAT-06 | ecosystem: Environmental > Aquatic > Freshwater > Ice > Liftoff microbial mat | place... | reverse complement strand
ATTTGGACCGAAAAAGAGGTCCCCGGCTCGTGCCGGGGACCTAGGATTGCAACCTGCCTGATTGACCGGGCGTTACAGGTGCCGATCCAGCATCTGGGCCATGTGTTCCTTGGGGATCGCGCCCGCGACGGATTCGACGGGCTTGCCGCCCTTGAAGACCATGAGCGTGGGGAGGCTGGTGATGCCGAACCGCGAGGCGACGTCCACGGATTCGTCCACGTCCACCTTCACCACCACGGCGCGGCCGTCGTAATCGTTGGCCAGCTCCTCCACGAAGGGGGCGATGCGGCGGCAGGGGGGGCACCAAGTGGCCCAGAAATCGACGAAAACCGGCTTGTCGGACTTGAGCACGGTGGCGTCGAAGTCGGAGTCTGATACTTTGACGAGTTTGCCTGCCATGGAGCTTCTCCTAAGAAGTTGTCGTGTGGATCGGACGGTGACATTGGCTCGATACGAGCGGATTCAATGCATCGGTTGTGCCAACTTTGGCGGGGCGCGCCGGGGGGACAAGGCTCATTCGGCCCCGGCGACGCCCATGATCGACTGTCCGGCATCGACGAAAAGGATCTGGCCGGTGATGCCGCTGGAGAGCGGGCTGAGCAGGAAGGCGGCGGTGTTGCCGACTTCCTCGGTGGAGACGTTACGGCCAAGGGGGCTCTTTCGCTCGCCCTCCTCCAGCATCTTGCTGAATCCCGAAATGCCGCGCGCGGCCAGGGTCTTGATGGGGCCGGCGCTGATGCCGTTGACGCGGACGTTCTTCCGACCGCCGTCCCACGCGGCATAGCGAATCGTGGCCTCCAGCGCCGTCTTGGCGATGCCCATCAGGTTGTAGTTGGGATAGACCTTGGTGGTGTCGTAGGTGAGCGAGATCACCGAGCCGCCACCGCTCTTCTCGAACAGCGGCATGGCGCCGCGCATGAGTTCGATGAGCGTGTAGGCGCTGACGTGGAGTGCCGTGTTCCAGCCATCCAGGGCGGTCTTCACGATGCCGGGGGTGAGGTCGTCCTTCTTGGCGAAGGCGATGCAGTGGACGAGGCCATCGAGGCCGCCCCACTCGGCGTCGAGCATGGAGAAGACGCTGGCGACGGTTTCGGGCATCGTGGCGTCGAGGTGATAGCACGGGAGCTTGGGATCGACGGATTCGGCGAGGGCGCGGACGCGGCTCTCGATGCGCTCGCCCTGAAAGGTGAGGGCGATGGTGGCCCCCTCATTCAGCAGCGACTTTGTGATTCCCCACGCGATCGAGGCTTCGTTGGCGACGCCGACGACGAGGATCTTCTTGCCTGTAAGCTGCATTGGAAGCGGGCCTCCGTGATATTTGATGCTAAGTGAACATAGACGGGCGCGGCGGCGTCCGCAAGTCGAGACGACCTGCTCAGCCCGCGGGAGCCTTGATTCGCCCCAGCGCGCCCGACCGGATATCCGCCATGATCCCGTGGTGATCCGTATAGACACGGTGGGCTTCGGGGGCCAATTCCTCCGCGGGATGGCTCCCCGCCATGCCGAGCGCCATCGACCCTGCGGCGCGGGCGGCACGAAGGCCGTGGACGGAGTCCTCGATCACGATGCACTCGGCGGGCGGAATGCCGATGCGCCGCGCGGCCTCGATGAAGATGTCCGGCGCGGGCTTTCCGCGCGGGACGTCCTGGCCGCTGACGATGACGGGGAATCGGTCGGCGAAGGCCGCGCCCTGCTGGGCAATGTTGAAGCCGATCTTGTGGTGGGAACCGCCCGAGGCGATGGCGAAGGGGATGCCCTCCGCGCGAAGCCAGTCGGTGAACTCCACAAGCCCCGGAAGAGAGTGCGGCCCGCCGGTTTCGTGGCAGACTTCCTTGTATATCTCGTCGCGCAGCACGAGGTAGCTGGGACCGTCGATCTGGAAGCCGGTCAACTCCCGGACGCGATCCACGAGTTCGATGGTGCCGAGGCCGATGTAGGGCGCGCAGTCGGCGCGTGTGAGCACGTGGCCATTGTCGCGCATGAAGCGGATGAAGCCCTCGACGGTGGGCTCCTCGCTGTCGAAGATCACGCCGTCGCTATCGAAGAGCAGGCCGGAGATGATCACCCGCGGACCTGTCCCTCGCCGAAGACGATCCACTTGGCGGTGGTCAGCTCGCGCAGTCCCATGGGGCCGCGGGCGTGCAGCTTGTTGGTTGAGATGCCGATCTCCGCGCCAAGGCCGTACTCTCCCCCGTCGCTGAATCGCGTGGAGGCGTTGATGTGGACGCACGCGCTGTCCACCGCGCGCAGGAACGTCATCGCGGCGTTGTGGTTCTGCGTGACGATGGTATCGGTGTGGTGGCTGCCGTAGTGATTGATGAACTCAACGGCGTCGTCGAAGGAATCGACGACCTTCACCGCCAGGACCAGGTCGAGGTATTCCGCGTACCAGTCCTCCTCGGTGGCCTCGATGGCGGAGGGGATGAAGAGGCGCGTGCGCTCGCAGCCGCGGATTTCCACCTTCTTGTCGAGGAGCGCGCGGCCCGCGCGGGCCAGGAAATCGTCGGCGATGGAGGCGTGAACCAGCAGCGTTTCCGCCGCGTTGCAGACGCCGGTGCGCTGGGTCTTGGAATTCACGATGATCTCGACGCCCATCTGGATGTCGGCGGTCTCGTCGATATACACGGTGCAGTTACCGTCGAGGTGCTTGATGACGGGAATCTCCGACTCCTTCGTGACGCGCTCGATCAGCGACTTTCCGCCGCGCGGAATGATGACGTCGATGTACTCGCTCATCTTGAGCATCTCGCCCACGGCGGCGCGGTCGATGGTGGGGATCACCTGAATCGCGCCCTCGGGTAGTCCCGCCTTGACGCCGGCCTCGCCGATGAGCTTTGCGAGGATCATGTTGGAGTGAAAGGCCTCGCTGCCGCCGCGCAGGATCGCCGCGTTGCCGCTCTTGAGGCACAGCGCCGCCGCGTCGGCCGTCACGTTGGGGCGCGATTCATAGATGATGCCGACGACGCCGATGGGCGAACGCATCTGGCCGATGCGCAGACCGTTGGGGCGGTTGCGGACGTTCTCGATTTCTCCAACGGGATCGGGGAGCGCGGCCACCTCGCGGAGCGCCTTGGCCATGGCGGCGATGCGCGGCTCCGTCAGGCGAAGCCGGTCGATCATCGCCGGGCTCAGGCCATTCTCGGCGGCCTTGGCAAGGTCCTTCGCGTTCTCCCGCTCGATCACGGGCGACTCGGCGATGAAGGCATCGGCGATGGCCTCCAGCGCCGCGTTCTTCACTGCGGGCGACAGCAACGGCAGCCGACGACTCGCCGCGCGGGCGCGCCGCCCGATCTCCAGCATTTGATCCTTCATGGTGTCTTCCGCCACGATGCTCATCGAAAGGCCTCCAGCAGGGTGCTGCGAACTACCTTGCAAGAGTGTGGCCCGTTGCGGGGGGATGCGGCAAGAGCGAAAGGGGGAACGGCGGGAACAGCGAAAAAGGGGGGAACGACGGAAAGAGCGGGGGGTCCGACCCATGCTCCCGCCGTTCCCGCCTTTTCCGTCAATTCCCCGCCAGCGCCTGCTTCGGCGCCGTCGTGGTCCGGGAGCGGTTGCGGTCGAGGAATCCCATGTCGCGCCAGGGGAGGTAGCGGAACACGGCCTTGCCGCGCATGTGGCTGAGGGGGACGTGGCCCCAGTAGCGTCCGTCGGAGGAGGAAGCCGCGTTGTCGCCGACCATCAGGACGCCGTCCTCGGGAATGGGAATGACGTCGGGTTGGTCGGTGGAATCGGGGTAGGCGCGGCCCTGGTACTGGGTGATGCGGGGAAAGTGGATGATGTGGCCCATGGAGTTGTCGGCGATGGGCTCACCGTTGATGAGGACCTGTTGCGGGTTGAGATGCACTTCGACGCCGGCAAAACGCTCGGAGTAGCGGCGTGGGTCTCCGGGCAGATAGCGCGCGCTGCCGGGGGGGAGAATCGTGGCGACCTCGCCGGGGAGGGCGACGACGCGCTTGATATACACGGGCTTGTCGATCTCCCACGGGGCGCCGCCGGCGCCGGGGCGATAGGGAACCTTGAACACGGCGATATCGCCCCGCGTGGGCGTGGCGAACCAGTAGGCGAACTTATTCACGACGATCATGTCCTGCTGGCGTTTGGTCGTGCGGGCAAGGTCGCGGACGATCTCCGGCGCGACGCCGTAGAGGAACAGCAGGTCGCGATAGGTGCCGTCCTTGTTCATGAGGAAGATCTGGAGCTGGTCCTGCCGTCCGCGCCCGGGATTGGCCGACGTATAGATGACATCCTTGATTCCGTCTCCGTCGTAGTCGCTGGAGACCACTTCGCCCGCCGCGTCGCCGATCAGGGTGGGCGTCATGGAGCCGGTGGGGATCATGAACAGCTCGAAGACATAGCTGCGGATGAACATCGCCAGAACGTAGGCGAAGACGAGCGCATCCACATAGCCGCGGATCTTCTGGAGGATGTTGAGCTGCGGTTCCTGGGGCGTGGTGGCGCGCTTCTTTGCCTCAAGCCGTTCCCGCGTGGACTTGGCGCCCTTGTCGGTCATTGCGTCCGGGGTGGTGCTCAAGGGCGCGTGTCTCTTTCCGGGGGCGGGGGTGACGACGGCGGCGGCGCCCATGCCTATGGGACGCCGCCGCCCCGCCAGAAGGTTAGCCCGGGGCCCTGCGGGTCAAGCCGGTTGGGCCCAGCGGACGAGTCCCAGCTCCTGGGGATGGAAGAGCTTGGGGTCGTTGGGGATCACGCGGACTGTGAATCCGTGCTCGCCGGATTCGCCCATGGAAAGGGCGCCCTTGTACACATGGACCTCCTGGCCATCGACCTTTTCCTTGCCGGTCAGCTCCATCGGGAAGCGGGCCACGGCGGGAAGGGCGCCGTTGGTGTTCTTGAGTTCCTGCGCATAGATCTCCACGATCACGTCGCTCGGCTTGAGCGAGCCCAGATAGACTTGGGCGCGGACGTCGATGGCCTGCTTGACGGGGGCGCTGTACATCTCGGACCCCATCGCGACATCGGAGGCGATCTCCGCGGAGACGCGAATCTGGCTCCACCCGCGGACGAGCTCGGCCTTGCGCTTGGCGTAGGTGCGTGCCTCGGCGTACTGCTTGGCGGCCAGCTCCGTATAGCGGCGGGAACCGGTGACGTAGTACTTCTCCGTGTACTCGGTCACCATTCGGTCGGTGTTGAACATCGGGGCGATGACCATCATCGCCTGGCGGACTCGCTCGAGCCAGCCGTGGGGAATGCCGCGCTCGTCGCGGTCGTAGTACAGGGGGACGATTTCCTTCTCGAGCGTGCGGTACAGGTGCTCGGCGTCCTCCGCGTCCTGCTGAGCGAGGTCGTCGTATTCCTTGGCGTGGCCGATGGCCCAGCCGACCATCGGGTTGAGTCGATATGCCTCGGGCCACCAACCGTCGAGGATGGAGAAGTTCAGGCCGCCGTTGAGGGGAACCTTCATGCCGGAGGTGCCAGATGCCTCCAGCGGGCGACGCGGGTTGTTGAGCCACACGTCAACGCCGCTGGTCAGGCGGCGACCGATGTTCATGTCATAGTTCTCCAGGAACACGAGGCGGTTCTGGAACGCGGGATTCTTGGAGTACTCGATGATCTGGCGGATGAACTCCTGCCCGGGGCCGTCGGCAGGGTGGGCCTTGCCGGCGAAGACGAACTGCACGGGGCGCTCGGGATTGCCGACGATTCGCGCCAGGCGATCGGGATCGCGGAACAGCAGCGTGGCGCGCTTGTAAGTGGCGAAGCGCCGCGCGAATCCGATCGTCAGCGCGTCGCTGGTGAACACCTCGTTGAGCTTTTCCAACTGGTCGGGCATGTCGCCAAAGCGGCGATGCTGGAGCTGGAGCCGGTCGTGGATGAAGCGCACCAGATCGCTCTTGAGCTTGCCGATGGTTTGCCAGAACTCGTCGTCGGGAATGCCGGAGACGCCTTCCTGCCACATGTCGGCGTGCATGATGCGGTCCCGCCAGTTGGGCCCGATGTGCTTGTCGAGCAGGTTCTGCATGTCGAAGCTCATCCACGTGCGCGTGTGGACGCCATTGGTGATGGAGCCGATGGGCGTCTCGGACGCGGGAACGTCGCGCCAGAAGGGCGCCATCATTCGGCGAGAGACATCGCCGTGGAGCTGGGACACGCCGTTGGCCATCGCGGAGAAATGGAGCGCAAGGATCGTCATGGAGAAGAGCTGCTGGCCATCGGGCATCGGCTCGACGCCGAGCTCCAGAAACTCCGGCCGCGAAATCTGCAGCGACTCGTAGTACGTGCGGAAGTACTTGTCCACCAGGCCGATGGGAAAACGGTCGTGGCCGGCGGGAACAGGCGTGTGGGTGGTGAAGATGGAGGAGGCGCGGATGACCTCGCGGGCCTCGGGGATAGAGAGGCCGTCCTCCTGGATATAGTTGCGCAGGCGCTCCAGCCCCTGGAAGGCGGCGTGGCCCTCGTTCAGGTGATAGATCGTGGGCTCCTGGGCGATGATGCCGTGCTTGCGCAGCAGGCGCAGCGCCTTCACGCCGCCCATGCCGAGGAGGATCTCCTGCTGGATGCGCGTCTCGCCATCCCCGCCGTACAGGCGCGACGTGAGCGCGCGGTCGGCGTCGAGGTTCTCCGTCAGGTCGGTGTCGAGCGTATAGATCGGCACGCGCCCGACGTGGATCACCCAGATATTCGCGGCGACGACGCGGCCGGGGAGTTCGATCTCGATGCGAAGCTGCCTGCCGTCCTTGTCGCGAACTTCGTACACGGGAAGGTCCACCCAGTTCTGGCGCATATACCGCGCGATCTGGTGCCCGTTCTGGTCGATGTCCTGCTGGAAGTAGCCATCGTGGTAGAGCAGGCCGATGGCGACCATCGGGATACCGAGGTCGGAGGTGGACTTCATGTGGTCGCCACTGAGGACGCCGAGGCCGCCGGAGTAGATCTGGAGGATTTCGTGCAGGCCGTACTCGGCGGAGAAGTAGGCGATCAGGGTGTTCTCGTTGTCGCCGCCGTGGTGGCGGCGCCACCAGCTATTCTCCGCGTGCATGTAGTCGGCGAAGGACTTCATCACCTCGTCGTACTTGCGCAGCAGGTCCTTGTTGGCGGCGGCGGCGTCGAGCTGGGCCTGGCTGACGTTGCGCAGGAACCGGACGGCGTTGCCGCGCGTGCTGATCCACGTCTCCAAGTCGATCATGCGGAAGACTTCCCGGGCGCGCGGGTTCCACGTCCACCACAGGTTGCGGGACAACTCCATCAGGCCCTCGATGGCCTTGGGGATGGTGGGGACAAAGTGGACTTTGCCGAGGAACTTTCCTGGGACGGATTCGCTCATGTGAAATCAGGGGCCTTTCTGGTCTTGTGAGGCGCATCGGAACCGCGGGGGCACAGGCGGTGCCGCAAGGGATGGGGAGAGTGGAGCGGGCGGGAGCACGTGCTCAATCGTTTTCGCAGTCGCCGCGAAGGAGGCGGCCCATCAAACAACCCGCCGCCGATAAAGCCCTCTCATAGGCGGGCGCATTTTTTTGAAGTCCATAGCCGAGGCAAACGGTAGAATGGGCATCCTGTCCATGCCCCGCCAGCCTGCAACTTGGCAAGAGGCTTCCGGGTACGCCGGCATGGGCGAGACTCACCCTGCTCCTGTGCAAAAATGAAAAACCGCCGTGCACTGGCTTGAACCGATGCACGGCGGGGTTGATCTCAAAGCGTCCATTAAGCCGGGAGCAGCGCCGCCACGGGCTCCAGCCCGCGCGTGGCTTCCTCCGCCGCAACCCAGCCCTTGGCGGGATCGTAGGCGCGAAGCACCTCCATCGCCGCCGCGAGGCCCTTGCCCATCTCGAACTTGTGGCCACACGCCGCCAGAGCCATCTCGATGGCGCCCACGATCGTCACCACGTCGAACACGTTGTAGTAGCCCAGCGTGCCGAAGCGGAAGATCTTGCCCTGCATGTGATCCTGGCCGCCCGCGATCGTGATGCCGCGCGTCTTGAGCTGTTTGTTGAATTTGCTCCACTCCACGCCCGCGGGAAGGTTGGCCGCGGTCACAACGACCGAGGGGCGCTCGCTGTAGAGCTCGACGCCCAGCGCCACCATCGCGGCGCGCGACGCGCGGGAAAGCACCGTGTGGCGCGCCCAGTTGTTCTCCATGCCCTCCTCCAGCAGCATGTCGCACGCCTTCTCCAGCGAATAGAACAGGTTCACCGCCGGGGTGAACGGCGTGTCGTCGCCACTGGTGATGGCCTTCAGGTAGCGGCGCAGATCGAGGTAGAAGCAGGGCGAGCCCTTGGCCTTCATGACTTCCTGAGCCTTGGCGCTGACCGACGCGAAGCCAAGCCCCGGGGGCAGCATCATCGCCTTCTGGGAGCCGGTGCAGACCAAGTCGATCTTCCAGTCGTCCTGGGGAAGCTCCTCGGCGGCGAACGCGGATACGGCATCGACGATGGAGAGCGCCTTGGTCTTGCTGACCACTTCGCCCACGCGGCGGATGTCCGACACCGTTCCGGTGGAGGTCTCCGTCTGGGTGATGACGACGCTCTTCGTATCGGGGTTCTTGGCGAGGGTCTCCTCGAGCAGCGCGATGTCCAGCGCCTTGCCCCAGTCGGACTTCAGCTCGATCACGTTCATGCCATAGGCCTGGCCGACCTTGACCCAGCGCTCGCCGAACTTGCCGCCGTTGAAGACGATGGTCTTCTCGCCCGGGGCCGTCGTGGAAATCATGGCGGCCTCAACGGCGCCGGTGCCGGAGCTTGCAAGGATGGCGATGGGAGACTGAGTGCGGAAGATTTTCTGCAGCTTCTCCTGGCAACGCTTGAAGATCGGGGGGAAATCGGCGCTGCGGTGGTGAACCGTCGGGCGGGCGCCCGCCAGGAGCACCTCCGCGGGAACCTCTGTGGGGCCAGGCGAAAAGATGTAGCTCTTCTTCATGGAGTTTGACGCATACCTTGGGGAATCTGGCCCTGCACGGGCGAAAAACAGCCCCACGGCAGGGAGCGGGAAGGAACCACCGGCGGGCAGGGTGTGCAAGGGGATTGGGCTGGGAAGGCCGATCTCCCGATCGGCCGCGGGGGGATGCGCCATCGGTATTGCCAGCACGCCACGGGGGCCGCCGCCATTCGGGAGAATGGCGTTCCCATGACTGCCCATTGACCGCGTGCCTCCCCGTATCCCCTGACTTATTCACTCCACCGCGGCCCACCTTGGCCGCGGGGAATTATTGGGGCTTTGGCGCGCGATGCTTGTTGCACAGGCACATTCCTTTGCCCAGCAGGCACGCCTCGCGATCACGCTGGCGTGGATCGCCGGGTACACCAACATCGTGACGATTCTGGCGTGTGGGACGGTCACGTCGCATGTGTCGGGGACGACCTCCAACCTGGGGCGGGACATCGCAGAAGGGGCGTGGGGGCTGGCGGGGTTTGCCGCGTTGCTGCTGGCGGCGTTCTACGTGGGGGCGGCGATCGCGGGAACCACGACCGAGGTCGGCCGCCGCCGCGCGTGGGAATCGATTTACGTGCTGCCGATCGCGATCGAGGCGTTCCTTCTGCTGATGTTTGCCATCGGGCTGGAGATGAACACCCGCAAGGCGGGTGGCTGGGCGACGGATATTCAATTCCTGGCGGGACTGGCCTCGATGGCGATGGGGCTACAGAACGCAACGATCACGAGCATCAGCAACGGAGTCATCCGCACGACCCACGTGACAGGAGTCCTCACCGATCTTGGGCTGGAGAGCGCGCAGTTTACCTTCTGGGCGTGGGATCGCCGCTCGGGGACGGGGCCGCGATCCAAGCGGTCGATCATCCGCAGCGTGACGCACCATCCAACCTCTCGCCGGTTGGCGCTGCTGCTCGCCATCGTCGGTTCGTTTGCGCTGGGGGCGGGCCTGGGGACGCTTATCCAGCAGCACTTTCCCCACTGGTCGATGATTCCCCCGGTGCTCTTTCTCGGGTGGATCATCGCGATGGATATCCTGCGTCCGATTGCGGAAATCGAAGCGTCGGACCTGATGGCGGCGGGCGACGATTTCGAGCTGCCGGCCAACCTTGCCATCTATCACGTCCACAAGGACCGCCGCCGCCGCGGCAAGTTCCACCAGATGCCCAACCTGATCGCCTGGGCCGGGCGCCTGCCCCGCGACGTGCGCGTGGTGATCCTCGACCTCGGCCACGAGGCCCGGCTCGACCGCAACGCGGCGATGGACCTCCGCGCGGTGCTCGCGCTCATGAGGTCCCAGGGCCGTCGCCTGATTCTCGCCGGGCTGGACGAGGCCGAATTCGCCCAGCTCCGCGACGCCGCCGATGGCGCCTTGGAGGCCAGCGACGTCTGCCCCGACATGGACATGGCTTTTCTCCATGCGATGACGATTGCAACGGCGCCGGTGAAGCACGCGGCAAGGGGCGGTTGAACGATTCGAGCAATTCGTTCCCATTTGACCGAGGCGCGCGAATCCCCGACCCTGAACTTGAGGTGACCGCGTCATGACAATTCGGGCAATCTACGAAAATGGAGTGTTCCGCCCCACGGAACCCGTGGTGCT
>Ga0105049_10010781_pt1 | contig 10482 bp, 11 predicted proteins | sample MAT06_FD_78087 | JGI IMG/M metagenome (GOLD analysis project Ga0105049, IMG submission 78087) | Freshwater microbial communities from Lake Fryxell liftoff mats and glacier meltwater in Antarctica - MAT-06 | ecosystem: Environmental > Aquatic > Freshwater > Ice > Liftoff microbial mat | place... | reverse complement strand
GAAGATTCCATCGGTTCAAAGGTTCCGGTAGTCACCACATCTACTTGGGAGGCGATCGCTTCACAGCCCAACTCCCCTACCCGAGCCTTCACCTCTGCCACTGTCCACACTACCGCCTTTCCTTGGCTGATTTTCTCGTTAATTTCCTCGATCGTCCGCAACCCTGACACCATATTTTCTTCCTACCTAAGCAAACTATTGGCAAACTAACTGGAGTAGGACAAGGCCCTAAAGGATAAACTATACTATTTTTAGTAATCAGTTAAAATTACCTAAGTTAATCTAAAACAGCCATTGTTTCTAGAAGTTAGCGAATAAAAACTTGGACTAATCAGTTTCATAAATTTATCTGGAGGTTATAAATAACGGCTAATATTAAAACTCGTGGTAAAAACTTGGAGATATTCTGCCCTTGAAATGCTCTCCTCTAGAGATAGAACTCTATCAAGATCAAAATATGACCTACCCATAGACTATATAAGTAGAGTCGGTATTGCCCACCTTATACCACCCATAGTAGATAAGACCTTATTTTGCGTAAGCCCTATAAAAAAAGTCTAGGGTTAGTTAAACCTTCTTATCGCATAACTAGAGTCTCGTTAGTATCTACCCCTTTCGATTCAGGATTATTGCATCTTTCAGAGCATTTTTACGTTCTCATAATATTTTTTCTCGAATATTCTTTGTCTACTTGCTATGCAAATTGCTATTCAAAACAATTTCTCCTGAATTAACTCTGAGCAGAGGAAATCATCAATATCATCCTTGAATATTTTCTGAATAGTTGAGTTGATTATTCCCGAATTATCCCCAAGGCTCTTGGGTTTGAGGGCATTAATTTGAGGATGTCAATTTGCAGATTTTAGTTTGTAGATGTTAATTTAAGAGCATTAATTACCGAGGTACTCTCAACCTAATTTAGAATAGCGATAGTCAAGCAAAATAATGATCAGGAGAGATTGGATTTAAGTGGAGTTTCGTGATCTACCCAACTCAATTAGTGAGGTTTAATTTCTATGGGAGAACTTAGCCTGCGTATCCACATAGAAGGATTTGCAGAGAAAATTATCAAAGTAGATAAAAATCCTTGTATGATTGGGCGATTACCTGAGTGTGATCTGCCCCTGATCTACATTGAGGTATCCCGCTACCATGCGAGGTTGAGTGGCTCCCATTCTGGAACTTGGATTATTGAAGACTTGGGTAGCACCAATGGGACAAAGCTGAATGACACGATTATTTCTGCACCCCAGAAGATCCGGGATGGGGATTTTTTGCAGATTGGCAATGTGGGGATGTACGTGATGCTAGCGAAGCCGCCCCGGGATGTGGCTCGTGATATGTCTACGGAGGGTTTGACGATTATCCGAGATGTAAAGTATTTGCAGGAGCAGTGGTTGCAGGCGGAGGATCCTGATGATCAGTCGGCAACTCCTGAACGGGCGATCGATCGCCTCAAGGAACTGGTAAATATTGCCAAAGCCCTTAACTCTGCGGAATCTATTGAAGCAATTTTTTCTCAGGTTAAGGAAGTGGTGTTTCGAGAACTCAAGGATATCGATCGATTGGCTCTGCTAGTAGATGTGACCGCTACCGGGAAGCTCGAACTCCTAAATGCGGCAGGGCGAGATACCAGTGATGAAGTCAATATGATTGCTGACGACCAGTGGATTAGCCATACCATCTGTCAGGCGGCTTTTAGTGACCAAATTGCCATCAAGACTGCCAATGCCCAGGTGGACGATCGCTTCCAAGGAGAAAATAGCATTCTCGCCAAGGGGATTTGTAGTGCCTTAGCTGTGCCTCTCTGGGATGAAAATAAAATTTTTGGGGTTCTCTACGCCGATGCACCTTCAGCAATCCATGACTGGCATCAAGGTGGCGAGGAAGACCTGAGCTTTTTTTCTACCCTCGCTAATCTAGTCGCCTCGGCAGTACAACGCTGGCTCCTGACCCGGCAACTCCGTCAAGAAGAAACCATCCGTCGTAGTCTAGAGCGCTACCATTCTCCCTCCGTGGTGCAGCAGATGATGAAAACCTCTGGCTTGGTTGATAGCCGTATTGTTCCTGCTGAATTTGATATTAGTATCCTCTTTGCGGATATTGTCGGTTTTACTGCCCTATCTGAACGCCTCAGCCCTAAAGAAATTTCCTCTCTACTCAATGCCTTTTTTGAAGAAATGCTCCAAGAAGTATTTATGGTAGGGGGAACCCTCGATAAATTTATTGGGGATTGTATTATGGCTTTTTTTGGCGCACCAGAACCCCAAGTAGACCATGCGCTCCGGGCGACCCAAGCTGCCCAAGGAATGCTCCGCCGCCTCGCCAAACTTAATGCCCACCATGTTCTTTCTGAACCCCTAGAACTCCGCATTGCTGTGAATAGTGGGAAAGCGGTGGTGGGGGATTTGGGCAGTTCCCAACGGGTAGACTACACGGCTCTGGGGGGAACCATTAACCTGGCCTCCCGCATGGAAGCTATCTGCCCCCAAGGAAAGTGCATTGTTAGTGAAGCTACCTATAACCAGTTAGATAGCTCCAAAGAAAATTTTCAACTTTTTGGGGAGCATCGATTTAAGGGGATCGATCGACCGATTTTAATCTATGAAAGTATGATTACTTCTGCGATCTCCGTAGGCAAACCCCAAAGCCAACAACAAAGCCAACAACAAAGCCAACGCAAGCCCCCACCACCGCCACCGCCCCAAAATATCACCCCTAAGAGAAGTAATTTGGCTTAATAATTTAGTAGTCAAATCAGCAAGATAAAAACCTTAAAGTTTAAGCCCTATCTACAAAACCAAACTAGGCGATCGCTGAAAATGGGTTTTCCTCTCCTTAAACTCCCTCAACAGACTTCCTAATCAATCCCTTCAAAAGCAAGACTAGCAAAGGTTTATTTATAAGTTTAATCAGTACCACAGTATATCTACTAGAATATTTGTTCATTTTGAGCAGTTTATTCTGTATCACTTAGTTACAAATAGTCCAAGATGACACAAAACCAATTTTTACAAAAAACAGTGGTCACTCTGTCAAATATTTGTTACACTCTGTAATAGAAGGTAGGAAAATTGTTTACATTTTGTTTGCATTTTGTTTGCATTTTGTACACGCCCTCTTCCCAAAGAGAGTATCTAACCCTAGTTTCGTTCTTTTTTAAACAAGGAGCTACCTATGTCTCAATCTTCTGAACTGTCCTTGGAGCAAAAATTTAGCCTGCGCTCTTTTGAAAGCCAAGTACAACACATGAGCCGCGATCAAGCCCAAGAGTTTTTAGTAAAGCTGTACGAACAGATGCTAGTCAGAGAAACTATGTACCGGGAATTTCTGAAGCATGAATGGGGCATCGCTCCCCAAGGCAGCCTGTAGAAACCTTCCATAACTAGAGGTAGAAGCGACCTCCTTCTCTTGCATTCCTGCCATAGACGGCAGCAAAGCTGGGGATTCGGGGCGAAACTACTCTGGTAATCATCAAGCTACCGCCAAATTATCAAAGGATTATCAAGGAATTACTTCTCTAGAGTATTACCAAGATATCCTAAAATATTCATGACTTACGCAAAACAAGCTGACCTCCGCTATTAGTAGGGGTAAGGCGGGCATTGCCCACCCTACTTATCGAGTCTGCGCGTAAGTCCTAATATTAAAAGAAATGCCCCTAATCACTCTAATTTAGATGACCTTGGGCATTTTTTTGTATCATAAGAAAAACTAGAGATTATTGCCTCTGCATATATCATCTCTTAGACATCTTCTTAGTAGATTTAGCTGGTGGCAGGTTGATATGAAAACATCAGAACTTTATGAAACTGATTTCCATGCTTGGACGATCGAACAGGCTCATCTATTGGCGGAAGGCAAACTACAGGAGCTTGATATTGTTAACTTGGTGGAGGAAATAGTTTCTTTGGGCAAGCAACAACGTCAAGAGTTGAGAAATAGATTAGGGATTTTAATCGGTCATCTCCTCAAGTGGCAATATCAAGAGCATCGGCGTAGTAATAGCTGGAAAGCAACCCTGCGAGAACAGCGCCGCCGGATCCAAAGACACCTAAAGGAAAATCCTAGCCTGAAGCCTTATTTACCAGAAGCGGTGACGGAAGCCTACGAAGACGGAACTTATCTAGCGATGCAGGAAACTTACTTGCCAGAAACTACTTTCCCATCAGAAAATCCCTACTCGATCGACCAAATCCTCGACCCTAACTTTTTCCCTGAATCTGCTCCTTAATTATCTAACTTAGAGGTTGAATTCCTGCTAGATCAAGGATTTGAGGAATTAAATCTTCCCTGCGTACCGCCATCATGTGGACTCCTTGACACAGTTCTTTGGCTAATTTTACCTGCTCTGCGGCGATCGCAATCCCCTCTTCCAAGGGATCCTGCGCTTGGGCAAGGCGATCGATAATCTCTGGAGGAATTTGGACTCCCGGCACATTGCGATTAATAAACTCGGCATTTTTAGCAGACTTCAAGAGGAAAATTCCCGCTAACACTGGCTTATGACAGCCTACCGCAATCTGATCCATGAACTTGGCAAGGCGATCGAAGTCGGTAATTAACTGACTCTGGAAAAATTGCGCCCCCGCAGCGAGTTTGCGATCGAACCTTCTTTGTAAACCAGACCAACTGCCCGACTGGGGATCCACCGCCGCTCCCGCAAATAGATTTAACTTCCCATCGGTTAAAGACTTTTCATGAGTATCAACTCCCCGATTCAGCTTTTCAATTAACTGCAATAACCGGACTGATTCCAGATCAAACACAGGTTTGGCCTCTGGATGATCTCCAGCTTTCACCGGATCCCCAGTGATTGCCAAAATATTATGAATCCCCAAGGCATGGGCGCCCATCAAGTCTGCTTGAATGCCAATGCTATTGCGATCGCGACACGCCACCTGACAGATCGGCTCTACCCCTTCCCGGAGCAACAACACCGAAGCCGCCAGAGGATTCATCCGTAACACCGCCCGACTCCCATCGGTTATATTCACCCCATGCACTCGTCCCTTAAGTAACCTTGCCATCTCTAGCATATGATGCGGATCCCCACCCTTGGGAGGAGCAACTTCGGCGGTGACAATAAATTCTTGATTGTGAATTGCAGTTTGAAAAATACTCATTTATCTCCTCGAAAACCCCAAAGCCTGCTTCACACTCCCTAGCGTTTCCCCAGCGATCGCCTCTGCCTTTTCTCTACCCTGTTTGAGGACAGATTCCAGATAACCTTGTTCCGCCATGATTTCTTGGTACTTGGTTTGGATGGGTTGGAGGTGGGCGATCGTCGCCTCGGTGAGCAAGGGCTTAAATTGTCCCCAGCCTAAATCCTGACATTCTACCGCCACTTCTGCCTTGGACTTCCCTGCTAATAAACCATAGAGACTCAAAAGATTATGACATTCGGGGCGCTCTGGATCGTCAAACGTCATGCCCCGCACCGCATCGGTTTTACAACGCTTAATTTTATTCTTAATGGCTTCGGGAGTATCCAAGAGGCTAATCCGGCTAAGTTCCGAGGGGTCAGATTTAGACATTTTCTTGGTGCCATCGGTCAGACTCATCACCCTTGCCCCTTCCTTGCGAATCATGGGATCTGGCAGCTTGAGGATAGTTTTCCCCTTACCAAATTGGTGATTAAACCTGACAGCAATATCACGGGTAAGCTCTAGGTGTTGCTTTTGATCTTCCCCCACAGGAACCTTATCAGCTTGGTACAAAAGAATATCCGCCGCCATCAGCACGGGATAATCTAGCAAACCTGTATTTACATTCTGTCCCTGTTTAATGGCTTTTTCCTTGAACTGGATCATATCCTCTAGCCAATTGATAGGCGTGATGCAGTTTAGTAACCAGGCTAATTCACTATGGGCAGACACATGGGATTGGATAAAAATGGTGCAATGTTCAAGGTCAAGCCCACTGGCAAGGTAGAGGGCAGCGATCGTGTAGCTATCTGCCGCTAGGGTTTCCGGGTTGTGGGGAGCGGTAATGGCGTGTAAATCTACTACACAAAAATAATTCTCAAACTGATCTTGCGTTTCTACCCAGTTGCGAAGCGCCCCTAGATAATTCCCCAAGTGCAAATTCCCCGTGGGCTGAATCCCCGAAAATACCCGTTGCTTGACCATAACTAGAAATTTAAGTTGGAAGATTGAATTTTAAGATTTAGCAATATTTTTTAATCTTTTTCTTAGTTTGCCACAAATTGCCCTAGGGATTACTTGTAGTGACATTAAATTTAGTAGCATTGGAATATCAATACTTTCGTTTTCAACTTTACTCCCCTTACAAGAAAAGCTATGCCAGAAGAATTGTTAGCCCTATCCTCAGAACTTGAAGACGACTTACAGCAGGATATTAATATTGAAACAGAAGAAGATGACCCAATTGAGTTTAAATATTCCATGAGTTGGTATGGGGCTGACTATACCGTAGATGGTCTCGTCAAAAGAATTAGGCAAGGAGATATATATATTCCTAAGTTTCAACGTAGCTATGTATGGGATATCAAACAAGCCTCTCTTTTCATTGAATCTTTACTATTAGGTTTACCAGTTCCCGGAATATTTCTAACTAAGGAAGATGATACCAAAAAGCTTATAGTTATAGATGGTAATCAGAGACTCAAGACTTTAGAGTATTTTTATAATGGAGTTTTTGAGCCGACAGGAAAGCCTTTTCAACTTGTTGATGTTCGGGAAGAATTTATAAAAGCGACCTACAATTCTTTATCTTCAGAAAATAGAAGAGAGCTAGATGACTCAATTTTACACGCAACGATAGTTAAGCAAGATGAGCCTAGTGATGATAATAGTAGTATTTATCTGATTTTTGAACGACTAAATACTAGTGGCAAAGTGCTTGCGCCCCAAGAAGTACGATCGTGTGTTTATCATGGTGATTTTAAAGAAACCCTTGCAAAATTAAATCAACATCAAAACTGGCGAGCTATTTATAATAATTCTGATGATGCTGACAAACGGCTTAGAGATGAAGAATTAATCCTTAGATTTATCGCTCTATTTAATATTCACCAAGAATATAGAAAGCCAATGCGAGGTTTTCTGAATAACTATATGGAAGATAATAAGAACAAAAGTAGTAAGGTAAGTAATACAAAAGAATTATTTATTAAAGTTATAGACTTAATTCATGAAGCTATTGGCAATAAAGCATTTAGAATTAGGCGAGGTTTGAATGCAGCAGTGTTTGATGCAGTAATGGTTGGGTTAGCAACTAGAATCTCAAATGGTCACTCTATTCAAAAGGATGCCTTGAAACAAGCCTATAATGATCTTCTTAAAGATGAAGAATTTCTCAAGTTTGTAGATACAGCTAGAACCACTGAAAATAACGCAGTACAGGGTAGGATTAATCTAGCAATTAAGGCGTTTGCAGAAATTTAATGAGAAGTTCAAAAATTATTGAAGAACAACAACGCCTTGATAGTTTGTTTAAAAAGATTAATGAAATCCAAAAAATATCTCCAGATAGTGAGTTACAGGCACACTGGGCTAGATATCTTTGTATCTTGGTTTCTGGCTTTCTAGAAAACTCTATTAGCACAATTTATATTGAATATGCTAAGAAAAAAGCTACTCCTCAAATTGTTAATTTTGTGGTGACAAAGCTTGAGAAATTTCAAAATCCTAGAATGGAAAAAGTCTTTCAATTGATGGATTCATTTGATAAAAAATGGGGTGATCAACTGAGAATTATGACAGAGGGAGAAATTAAAGATGCAGTAAATGGTATTGTTGATTCGAGAAACAGTATTGCTCATGGAAAGTCTGTTGGTATAAGCTATGTTACTATCAGAAATTCTTATGAAAGTTCAAAAAAGCTCTTAGATATACTTGAAAATATTCTTAATTCTAATAAATAGTCTAGACAGTATTATAAAATAACTTATTTTTTCAGCTATCTTTTTTATATCAAAATGAGTAAAAAGTTGCGGGCGGTTTTGTGTGGGTACTATGGGAAGGGAAATGGCGGTGATGAGGCGTTGTTGGCGACTTTGTTGCAAATGCTGCCCGACCATGTGGAACCAGTGGTGCTGACGGCTACCCCTAGGAAAACTAGCCAAAGGTATGGGGTGCAAGTCTGCGATCGCAACTCAGCCCTGAGAATTTATCAAACCTTCCAAAAATCCCACGCTTTTATCTGGGGAGGCGGCAGCCTAATTCAAGATGTCACCAGTGCGGCTAGTCCTCTCTATTACGCTGGACTCATGGGTTTAGCTCAGGGTATGGGCTTAAAAACTATTGCTTGGGCGCAGGGCATTGGGCCCCTCCAGAGAAAAACCACTAACTGGGTAGCGCAGAGATGCTTTACTCGCTGTGACGGGGTTAGTGTCCGGGATGAAAAATCCGCAGCTATTCTCAAGGATTGGGGGATAACTGGGGTAGTCGCTCCGGATCCTGTTTGGGCGTTGGCTGGTCAAGCAGTGGCAGAATTAGTCAAGATTCCTACTCCCCGGATTGCCGTGACTCTGCGATCGCACCCCCGCCTCACTGCCCAACGGCTACAAGTTTTAACCCAAGGTTTAATCAATCTCCAGCAAGCTACCGGAGCAACAATCCTGCTGATTCCCTTCCAAGCCAGCCAAGATTTACCCATTTCCCAAGCTATTCATGAGCAATTACCCCAAAGCCAGATCCTCACCCTAGAAGACCCACGAGCCTTAAAAGGAGTATTCCAAGGTGTAGATTTGGCGATCGGGATGCGTCTCCATAGCCTGATCATGGCTGCTGCCGAGAATTGTCGATGTTTTGCCCTCAGTTATGATCCCAAAATTAATCAACTCATAGCGCAACTAGATATCCCCGGTTGGGATTTGGAGCAGATTCCTGAAAATGCCGAAGAGGTTTCTCAAGCATGGCTAGATACCTATCACCACGGAAAATCTTTAAACGGCGATCAAGTTTTTGCCCTGAGCGATCGAGCCACCCTCCACCAAGAGTTGCTCACAACAATTTTAAGTTAATCCTCTAAGAAATCTATTAGCTCTTGAGCTTTAACAGCAGCAGCCCCGCACTTTAACCGTTCTGGGTAAGTGTCAGGAAGAATGGGTGCGAGTTTGCGTTCCTTACCCTAACCTACAGATTATCGATCGACTGAAGAAAGAAGTACGATCGCTCTATTTAGGATATTTTCTGGGGGGCGATTCTCTTTCAGAGACACTTCGTGAACGCTCTTCTTTAGGGGGTAGGGATGCGATCGCTCTATTTAGGATATTTTCTGGTAGTAGATTCTCTTGCAGAAATACTTCGTGAACGCTTTTATTAGGGTAGGGGGTTCGATCGTATTTCCTAGGGTTTTGCTAGAATTTAAACACTTACAAAATGAATTTTAGAGATGAATTTATTACAAAGGTAAAAATAATGCGTAAACAGATTATTGAATACACCTCACCTTTAGATGCCTTAATTGCCGTTGCCAAACGCCTTAGTTTGCATGAAAACCAGCAAAAAATCGACTCAGAAGAGTTTTTTAAACAATATAATCAGGGACTACTATCAGACGAAGCCCGGTTTATAGAATGGGCAAATGATTATAGACATTATCTAGCCTTGCACCAAGAAATAGTCCAAAAATTAAACTATGCTGCCTGATGTTTTAACAAATTATCTCGATCGAATTGAGCAAGCAATTCAACAATACAGTAATGCTTATGCTGAATATTATGAAGAAGAAATCTTAAACCCGCAACGCACTAATCTCAGAATTAGACTACGTTTTAATCAAGTCTATCTCTTAGAAATCAATGAAGCAATCATAATTACAGATAATCAATTAGAATTTCTTGATTATCGTTACCACTTTCAGGATGAGAAAAATTACCTAATCTTCCGCTATGACAGCACCCCTCATTTTCCCAATCTAGCCAACTTCCCCCATCACAAACACTTACCAAATAATGTCATCTCTTCCAAGAAACCGGAAATTATTCAAGTCCTACAAGAAGTAGCTGAAATATTGAAGTAAATTTTTGGTCGCTCTACTGGGATATTTTCTGGGGGGCGATTCTCTTTCAGAGACACTTCGTGAACGCTCTTCTTTAGGGGGTAGGGATGCGATCGCTCTCTTTGAAGGAGATATAGGAGCTATTTTAGTTATAATCTATATTAAAGTCAGTTAATTCAAATAAGATATCTAAAATTATGGTGACATTAGAAGAAGCTATTTTAACAGTTAATCAACTTCCTCTCGAACAAAGAGAAATGCTCTTAGAAATTGTTAAAAATCAAATGATTGAGACTCGTCGAGAAGAAATAGCTCAAGATGCAAAAGAAGCGATCGCCGCTTTCCATCGTGGAGAACTAAAACCTCAACCTATAGAAAATATCATTTCTGAATTACGGGCAACCTTAACCGAAAATTAATGAGGGAATTAGTTTTAACACCAAAATTCAAACGAGCATTCCGGAAGTTTGTCAGGCGTAATCCTCAGTTAGAAGCAAAAATCATACAAACATT
>Ga0105049_10010775_pt1 | contig 10484 bp, 6 predicted proteins | sample MAT06_FD_78087 | JGI IMG/M metagenome (GOLD analysis project Ga0105049, IMG submission 78087) | Freshwater microbial communities from Lake Fryxell liftoff mats and glacier meltwater in Antarctica - MAT-06 | ecosystem: Environmental > Aquatic > Freshwater > Ice > Liftoff microbial mat | place... | reverse complement strand
GGCTGATGCCAAAGCCGGAGACGAGCATTATCCCCTCCGCAGTGAGAAAGAGATTCGAGGGCGCGAGATCGCGGTGGGTGAGGTTCACCTTGTGGGCGTCGTCGAGGGTCTGGCAGAGCGATCCGAGCCAGGGCTGAATGGCGTCCGGCGTGAGGGTGCGCTGCTGCTTCAGGCGAGCCGCGAGGGATTCGCCCGTGAAGGAATCCATCGAGATGGCGACAAATTCCGGTTCCTCCACCAAATCATGCACCCGAAGGATATGCGGGTGGATGAGCTGGCGGTTTTTTTTGACCTCTTTGCGAATCTCCTCCATCGCCCGTTCATCGTTGCGCACCGGAGGCGGCAAAAAATGCAGGGAGACATCGCGACCCAGCACCTCATCGTGGGCCAGCCAGACGACCGCGGCGCCCGCCGTCTCGATCTTTTTCTGGAGCACATAGCAGCCCGCAAGTTTCAGCCCTTCTGCGAGTAAGGGCTCGGACGAGGTCGGGGAGTTGGCGGCGACGGATTCGGGAGAGTTCACAGAGATGTAGGAATATAGGGTTGAATTCGGTCGGACGGTGTGGCCGCTGCGGAAACAATCAACAACCTTAGCAAGGCATAGACCATTGCGGAGTGCGATACCGGTTTGCGGGAAGCTTGCCAACGTAAAATCTGGACGGTGGAGGGAAGGAAGGAAACGGTGAGGAAAAGGTGGAACAAAGTGCTTGCCATTCGGATTTGAAAAGCAATACTCAGCCTAATTTCCATAACTAATCCGGCTCGTTGGAGCCTGAAAAATTGGATTCACAAGCGCTCCGCAATTCCGTAATGAAACCATCTATGAAGTCTATCTCCCTGGTGTCCGCCGCCTCCATCCTCTGCACGAGCATCGCCTTTGCGGCTGACGCCGGGCGCGCGGCGAGCCAACTTGAAATCTATCCCAAAAACATCGCCCGCCAGCATGTGGGGTCGAACCTTTTCATCTTCAACTCCACGAGCCAGACCTTCATCCCGACAGAAGCCGCGGCGGCCTGGCTGGATGACGATGTCACCACGGGCTGGCCGATCATGGCTGGCACGCAGTTCTACCTCCTCGCCCTCAGCGAGCCCGAGATGGTGACCAATCTCAGCATCTCTACGCGGCCCGTACCGGGCAAAGTCACGGTCTATGTCGGAGACGAACCGGCCCCACCGTCGGCGAAGTCCTGGACGGTGGTGGCGCGCGACCTTCCGATCGAAGCGATCAACGAAAAGAAAGTCGCCCGCCCCTTCAACAAGCTCGCGAAGTACGTGCTCATCGAGACGGACATCGCCGATCCGGGTCCGATGTACAGCCTCTACGTGTATGGCTCGAAGCCGGCGATCAGCTACGATCTGCGGCAGCGGGTCGAGACCATCGACACGGCGGCGATCTTCGGCCAGCACGTCAATAACCAGACGACCTTCAATCTCGGGGGGCTCTACGCCAAGGGTCGCGTGGACTACGCCAATTCCCCCGACGGCTTCACCGCCTGGCAGCGGGCGATCGACGACAATCCGGATTCCGCGCTGAAGGTGCTGCCCTCGACGAACGAAGCCGGGGCCGTCTTCCGGCTCGACGGCAGTCAGACGCTCAGCCGCATCTCGCTGCTCGCGAATCAGAATGCCAAGGGCAAGCTCGATATCTACGCGCTGCCTGAGGTCTCCGCAGCCGCCTCCGGCAAGACGGTGGAGGTGAGTGGTCTGACGCCCACGATCAGCATGATCTTCGACGGTACGAGCGCCCGCTCAAACATGGACTTCCCGGCGGTGAGCGCCGCGGCGGTCGCGCTGCGGTGGACGCCGGTGAGCCCGAGCGACACCCTCGCGCTGCGCGAGTTTTCCTCCTTCAGCGGCGTCACCCTCGCAAACTACGAAGTGAGCCTCAATCCCGCGGCGGTGGCGGCTTACGACGCGGCGCCGGAAGGCGCTTACGGCACGCAAGGCTCGGGCAAAGATGTGCTCGGCCCGGATGGCAAGGATGCGAAGGACGTCGCGCTCGCGCCGCCCTCGCCGTATCTGCCGGGCTCTTTGGGGTTCCCGCCGAATCTCGATCGCCGCCGCATCCCGCCGCTCAGCGAATAGATTGCTCTCCAGGTTGGTTTCAAAAGGCGCGAGGAGGTTTCTCCTCGCGCCTTTTGTTTTTGCGAGGCGCGGACGACCGGCGGCGGTCAGGTCATGAGGCCATCCACCACTTTGCCGGCGATGCCGGTGAGTCGGACGTCGAGGCCCTGGAACTTCGTGTTCAGGCGGTGATGATCGATGCCGAGCAGGGCGAGTATCGTGGCGTGGAGATCGTGGACGTGGACGACGTTTTCGACCGCGCGATAGCCGAGTTCATCGGTCGCGCCGTAGGTGATGCCGGGCTTCACGCCGCCGCCAGCGAGGAAGACATTGAAGCCGAGGATGTGGTGGTCGCGGCCGGTGCCCTGGCCCATCGGCGTCCGGCCAAACTCCCCGCCCCACAGCACCAGGGTGTCCTCCAGCATGCCGCGCTGCTTGAGGTCCGCGATGAGCGCCGCGCTCGCCTGGTCCACGTCTTCGGCGCCCCACTTCATGCCTTCGACGAGCTGGCTGTGATGATCCCAGGCGCGGTGGTAGAGCTGGATCATGCGGACGCCGCGCTCGGCGAGGCGCCGGGCGAGCAGGCAGTTTGAGGCAAAGGTGCCGTCGCCGGGTTGCTTCACGCCGTAGGTGTCGAGGACGTGCTGCGGTTCGCTCGTGAAGTCGAGGAGTTCGGGCACGCTGGTCTGCATTTTGAAGGCCATCTCGTACTGGGCGATGCGGGTGGCGATCTCGGGGTCGTTTTGCTCCTCGGCGAGGAAGCCATTGAGCCGCTGGGCCTCCGCCACCACCTGGCGCTGGGTGCTCTGGCAGACGCCGTCCGGATTTCCGATGTAATGCACGGCGTCGCCCCGCGACTGAAACTGAATGCCCTGAAAGCGGCTCGGGAGCACGCCGCTCGACCACTGGCGCGCGGAGATCGGCTGCAGCCCGGTGCGCCCGCGCGAAGTGAGCACGATGAAGCCGGGCAGATCCTCGCACTCCGAACCCAGCCCGTAGAGCAGCCACGAGCCCATGCTCGGCCGCCCTTTGATGATGGAGCCGGTGTTCATGAAGGCGTGCGCGGTGTCGTGGTTGATCTGCTCGGTCTGCATCGAGCGGATCACGCAGAGGTCGTCCGCGATCCCGGCGAGGTGCGGAAAGAGGTCGCTGATCTCGGTGCCCGACTTGCCATGCTTGGAAAACGCGGCGATCGGCCCGCGGGCCTTGAGCACGGCATTCTGCAACTGCGCGAGTTGCTGGCCCTTGGTGAAGGATTCCGGGAAGGGCTGGCCGTCGAGCTTCTTCAGCTCGGGCTTCCAATCGAAGGTCTCGAGATGCGACGGGCCGCCGGCCATGCAGAGGTAGATGACGCGCTTGGCCTTCACCGGGAAGTCCGGCGCGGACAGGACGCCGGACCAGTGCCCCGGCTTCGGGATCGCCGGCGTAGCCGCACCGCGGAGCCCGTCGGAGAGCATGGCCAGGGCGATGCCACCGAGGCCGTAGGTGCTCTGGGTGAGAAACGTGCGCCGGTTGACGCTGAGCGCGTGGGCGATCGGGTCGAAGGTCTTCATGGATCAGTAGCGGGTGATGACTTCCTGGGCATTGAGCACGGCGCGGCAAAGGCTCGTCCAGGCGGCGTGTTCCGCAGCGTCGCCCGCCGCCCGTGGAGCGGTGCCGACGCGGAGCAGCTTCTCGGCGTCGTCCGGCGTCGCCTGGTAGTGGTCGCGCTGGGTGGCGAGAAAGGCGAGCAGCGAGGCGCGCTCCTTTTCGCGCGGAGCACGGGCGACGGCGAGCTGGAAGGCCTGGTCGATTCGCGCCGCATCGTCGGCGCCTGGGGTGGCGAGGAGGCGGGCGGCAAGGAGGCGCGCGGCTTCGACGAAGGTCGGATCGTTGAGCAGGGTGAGCGCCTGCTGGGGCGTGTTGCTCATGGTGCGGAGCGCCGTGCATTCGTCGCGGGCGGGTGCGTCGAAATTCGCCAGCGCCGGGTGCAGGAAGGCGCGCTGCCAGTGCATGTACACGCCGCGCCGCCACTGCTCCGGACCCGCGCTCGCCACATAGTCGCGATCGGGAAACTGCAACGCGTCGTAGTAGCCGGCCGGCTGATACGGCAGCACGCTCGGCCCGCCGATGTCGCGCAGGTTGAGCTGGCCGGCGATGAAGAGCGCATTGTCGCGGATGAATTCGGCGTCGAGCCGTCGCGGATTCTGGGAGGCGAGCAGGCGGTTGGCGGGATCGATCTCTTTCAGCTCGGGCCGCAGGCTGCTGCTCTGGCGATAGGTGCTGCTCGTGACCATGAGCGTGATCATGTGTTTCACGTCCCAGCCGCGGCCGCGGAATTCACTGGCCAGCCAGTCGAGCAGCTCCGGGTGCGAGGGCAGCTCGCCTTGTGAGCCGAGATCGTCGAGCGGCGCGCTCAGGCCGGTGCCGAAAAATTGCTGCCAGAGCCGGTTCATTACCGCCCGGGCGGTGATCGGATTGGCCTCCGAGACGAGCCAGTGCGCGAGATCGAGCCGCGTGAGCCGCTTCTCCGGTGTGCTCTGGATGCGGCCTGGGAGGAAAGAAGGCGTGGCCGGCGGTGTCACGGGGCCGCTCGTATCCTGCCAGTTGCCGCGCGGGAGCACGCGCACGGTGAGCGGTTCCATCGCTTCGGTGACGAGGCTCCAGGCCTTGCCGCCGCGGGCCTCGCGCACTTTCGCCGCGAGCGCTTTCGTTTTTTCCTGGAGCCCGGGCTGCGGCGGGGCGCTGAGCAGGTAGGTGTCGGCCACGAGGCGCGCCTGCTCCGGGGTGCGTTGACCGGCGTCGGCGAGGATCGCGTCGCGCACGGTCGGATCGGCGGCCTGCAGCGGATCGAGGGCGCCGAGGGGCGACACCGAGACGCGCAGCGGCGCGGCAGTCTCGCCCGCGAGCGTCACCACCAGGCTATCGTCCGCGGCGAGGGCCACGGGCGGATCGAGCAACCAGACCCCCGTGGGCGTGGCCTCGCCGCGCCCGGCCGGCAGCTTCCAGGCGGCGGCGATCCCGAGGAGGGCCGCGCCATTCTGGTAGCGCGGCGTCTGCGCGCTGGCTTCGGCGTGGGCCACGGCCAGCTTGCGCTCCGCGCCCTTGGCCGGGCGGAGCGTCGCGGAAAGACGGAGCGTGCCCGGCGTGCCCTGGGGGAAGCCATGGGGCTGCCGGTCGGGATCGAGTTCGACGCGGAGCGCCGCCACGCGACCGGCACCGGGCTTCAAGGTCACGCGATACTCTTCATTCTTCGCGGGCGCTTTGGTGAGCTGCAGCACCAGACCTTCGGCGATCGTGAGGTCGGCCTCGGGCTTCGGTTTGCCGCCCTGGTAGAGCTGCACGTTCACCGGCGGATTCATCCAGCCGCCCGGGTGCTTCGCGAGGAAGGTGCGCGCTTCCGTCTGCCACTTTTCAAACGCCACACCGGCCGGAGTCTCCGGGAGGAGCGCCCGGCGGCCCGTCGCGAGATGGGCGTCCAGGGCAGCCTGCGCGCGCTTTTCCTGCGCCTGCAGATACGGGCTCTCGACTTCGATCTCGGGCGGAAAGGGGTGATCGTTGCTCCAGCCTGCGAGTTCGGCACTCTGCGCGGAGGAGTAGTAGGCATAGACGCCCCACTGCTTCACGTCGGCAAAGAAGGCCTGGAGCGCGTAGAAGTCCGCGGTCTTGATCGGATCGAACTTATGATCGTGGCACTCCGCGCAGCCAAAGGTGCTGCCAAACCACGCGGCGGCGACGGCGCGCACGCGTTCCGCCCCATACTTCGCGAGATACTCGGCCGGCTGCGCGCCGCCTTCGCGGGTCATCATGTTCAGGCGATTGTACCCCGTGGCCACGCGCTGCTCCGGCGTGGGATTTGGGAGCAGATCGCCGGCGAGTTGTTCCACCGTGAATTGATCGAACGGCAGGTTGCGGTTGAACGCGCCGATCACGTAGTCGCGATAGGGAAAGATGCGCTGATTCTGGTCGCCGTGGAAGCCGACGGTGTCGGCGAAGCGCGCGATATCGAGCCACCAGACGGCCATGCGCTCGCCAAAGTGCGGCGAGGCGAGCAGCCGCGCGACCTGCTTTTCGTAGGCATCGAACGCCGGGTCTTTTTCAAATGCCACGACTTCCGCGGGCGTCGGCGGCAACCCCAAGAGATCGAGGGAGAGACGGCGCAGGAGCCTGGCCCGCGGCGCCTCGGCGGAAGGCGCGATCTTTTTCTCCGCCAGCCGGGTCTGGATAAAGGCATCGACCGCGTTGCGCCCGGGCGCCGTGAGCGGCGGCACCCCGGGTCGGACGAGCGGGGTGTAGGCCCAGTGGCTCTCGTACTTTGCGCCCTCGGCGACCCAGCGTTTGAAAATCTGCTTTTGCGCCGCGGTGAGGGCCTTGTGCGCCTTGGTCGGCGGCATCAGTTCGTCGCGGTCGGTGGAAAAGACGCGCTTGATGATTTCGCTCTCCTCGGGTTTGCCCGGGACGATCGGGATCAGGCCGCTCTCCGCGGGCTTGAGCGCTTCTTCGCGCAAGTCGAGCCGCAGCCCGGCTTCGCGCGTCTTGGCGTCGAAGCCGTGACAGTGAAAGCAGGTGTCCGACATGATCGGGCGGAGGTCGCGATTGAAGCGCACTTCATCGGCCCGGCTCGCGATCGCCGGGAAGAGCGAGACCAGCAGGGCGGGGAGGCGGAGACGGGAGGCAAGCGAGGAGACCATGCGGACGGATGTTTCGGATACGAAGACCCGCCGAGGTTATCGGCTTTAGCAAAACATCGCAAACCGAGTGCGGCGCGGGGTTTGACGCGCCCGGGGAGGCCCGGTCTATAGTCCGCGACGCATGCAGACCGAAGTCCGCGAACGCATCTACCGATACCTGGCCGACAAAGGTCTGCGCAAAACCGCGCCCCGGGACGCCATCATCGAGGCCGCCTTTAGCACCACGGAGCACTACACCGCCGAGGAGCTGCTGAATATGGCGCGCCGGATCGAGCCCTCGGTCTCGCGCGCCACCGTCTATCGCACGCTCCCGCTGCTCGTGGAATGCGGCGTCCTGAAGGAGATGGACTTCGGCAAGGACTACAAATTTTACGACCCAAACTACATCGAGCACCCGCACCACATGCACCTCATCTGCGAGGACTGTAGTAAGATCGTGGAGTTTGAAGATCAGCACATCGAGCTGCTCGAAGATTGCCTCACGAAGCGGCTCGGGTTTTCGCCCACGTCGAAATTTGTCCGCATCACCGCGACCTGCGATCAGCTCAAGGCGATGGGCATCTGCGAAAACAAAAAAAGCTGAGGCGCCGTCCGCCTCACGGGGCGGAGACGAGGGCTGCGCCGGCTTGCTGATTCCACCCGAGCACCGGCACGAGCACCCGCCGGGCGCCGTCGTGCTCGACGGCCAGCGCTGCGGCGACGATCTGCATCAGCGCGCCCGCGCCGAGGGATTCGCCGAGGGTGAGCTTCGGGGCGAGCGTGCGGGCGCCAGGGGCGATGCCCGCCAGCGCCGTGGCCTCCGCGGCGTCCACAAAGGTGCCATTGCGACCGGAGATCACCGTGTCGCAGGCCGGGCCGGCGGCGGTGAGTGTGCGGAGGACGTGCGCGAGGACGGACGGTGCTTCGCGGCGACCGAAGAAAGGTGCGCCCTCGTGCGTCGCGAGCCGGGCGCGGCCGCGGTCGCGGCTCAGCACCACGGCGGCGGCGCCTTCGGCGAGCAGCGCGCCTCGCGTGGGGTCCGCGGGCGCCGCGGCGAGCCGCCACGCGCGGTAGGCAGCGCAGAGGATCCAGTCGAGCTCCTCGCAGCCGACGACCACGCAGTGGTCCACGTGGCCGAGCGCGAGGAGTTGCTCCGCCATCTTCAGCGCCGCGAGCCCTACCGTGGCATCGCCCACCAGCGTGTAGCACGGGCCGTCGAGGCCGAGCTGCGCGGCGAGATGGCTTGCCGGGGCATTGTGGACGGTCTCGGGAAAGAGCAGCGGGCTCGCGGTATTCGCGCCCTGCTGCACGATCTGCTCGTAGAAGCGCCGCGTGTAGATCACCCCGCCGTCGCCGATCGCAAAGACCAGCGCGGTGCGGGCGGCAAAGCCCGGCGTGAGCTCGAAGCCCGCGTGCGCGATCGCCGCGAGCCCGGCCGCGACGGCAAAGTAGCTGATCGCACTCGAGCGCCGCAGCCGCGGATTGCGCCCGAGCGCTTCGACCGACTGCATCGGCACCGGCAGATGGAGCAGCGCGGGGCTCCCTTCCGGGCCGGGCAGCAGCCGGGCCGCGGCTGGTTCTCCGGCCCGCACCCGCGTCCACACCGCTTCGAGGCTCGTGCCCTGCGGCGTCACCCAGGCGTAGCCGGCGAGACCCACCGGTGGGGTCACCTCCACGGTGCGGAGGGGCTGAGGGCGCGGCTCCCATCGCGGTGCGACGAGCAGCGGCGGGCTCTCGGCCAGGATTGCGGATGGGACATCCGCACCCCGCTCGATCACGAGGCTCGCATTCGTGCCGCCGAAGCCAAAGGAGTTTGAGACGATGCAGTGCAGCGCGGCGGGACGCGCTTCATTCGCGACGATGTTCAGCGCCCACGCGGGATCGGCCTCGGTGTAGTGGATGTTCGGGGGGAGAAAATCTTCGCGCAGGGCGAGGATGGAAAAGACCGCTTCGATCGCCCCGGCCGCGCCGAGCGAGTGGCCCATCATCGACTTCGTGGAACTCACCGGCACGCGGTCGCCGAAGAGCTGCGCGATCGCCGCGCCTTCGGTGGCGTCGTTGAAGGTCGTCGCCGTGCCGTGCGCATTGATGTAATCGACCTCGCCCGCCCGCCGCCCGGCATCGGCCAGCGCGCGCTCCATGGCGAGTCGGGGTCCGATGCCGCTCGGGTGCGGTTGGGTGAGGTGATGGTTATCCGTCGAGATGCCGTAGCCGGTGATCTCCGCGAGGATCGTCGCCCCGCGCTCCCGGGCGGACTCCAGCTCCTCCAGCGCGAACAGTGCCGCGCCTTCGCCGAGCACCAGGCCGGTGCGATTTCTGTCGAAAGGCCGGATCTTCTCCGGGGTCGCCGCCTGGAGCGAATCGAACCCCACATAGACCAGCTCGGAAAGCGCATCGTAGCCGCCGCAGAGCACCCGCTCGTAGAGCCCTGCGCGCACGAGCTGAAAGGCGTGCCCCACGGCATTCGAGCCGGAGGCGCAGGCATTTGCGATGATCTGCGCCGGGCAGCGCCAGCCACAGGCCTCCTGCGCGTCATGCACTGCCTTGTGTGGCAGGTAATTTGCCAGCCAGCGCGCCCGCTCCCGGGTGGGCGCCCGCGCGAGGAGTTGGCGATGAAACTTTTCGCCGTAGCTCATCCCGCCGCTGGTCGTGCCGATCACCGCATACTGCGGCGCAAAGGCGCGATCTCCCGCCTGCAACTCCAGCGCCGCCGCGATCATCATCCGACTCGCCGGATGCAGGCGCTCCGCCTCCTCCCCGCGGCCCGCGGCCTGCGGCCCCATTCGCACCTGCCCGGCGGTCGTGCAGCGCGTCTTGCGCACGTCGAAGGTTTCGACGGGGGTGATGCAATCCCGGCCCGCCTTCAGCCCGGCGCTGGTTTCCGCCAGGCCCCGCCCGAGCGGACTGATCACGCCCATCGCCGTCACCGCGACGCGGCGGGCAGGACGGGCGAGCGGATCAGGCATGAGCGGAGTTTTCTTCCACGAGCGGCGTCCCATCCGCAACCGGCAATTCTGTTTGTTGCCCGCCGGCCTTCCTCGTAAGCACTCGCCGATGAAAGACCTCTCCCACTGCGAACCGCCAGAGCGCCGCCAGAAAGTGCGCGCGCGCTTCCTGTGGTTTCTCGCCGGAGCGTCGGTGAACTACCTGCTCATCGCGACCCCCTTCAAGTGGCTGAAGGCCCACACCGACTTTCCGATCTGGGGCATCGCCGCGTGCAGCATCGGGGTGAGCACGACGTTCTTTTTCGGCTGGAATTACTTCATCAATTTCCGCACCGACGCGCGCAAGCGGGACGCCTTTCCGCGGTACCTCACCGCGGTCGTCTGCATGTGGGCGCTCTCTTCCGCGACGCTCACCCTGCTCAAGCATGTCAATGCGCAGATGGCCTTCAGCATCGGCCACATCCCGCTCGATCTCGACATCGTGGCGACGCAGTTCTTCCTGAGTGGGCTGAAGTTTTTCCTCTATCACCAGTGGGTCTTCCCGCTGCCCAAGGAGTAGGGGCGCCCTCGCCCCAATAGAGCGAGTCGGGGCGGGCGCGCTCTACTCCCTGCGCCGCTCCACTTCCACCCACGCGTAATACTCCGGCACCCCACCGCCGGCATCGACGACTCCGGAGCGGATCAGCACGTTGCTCTCCGGCCAGTGGACCTGGAGGTCGCCGCGGGTGATCGGCGCGAGGAAGACGTGGCCGTCCAGCGAGCCGATCTCGTTGTGCAGGCGGATGGGGTCGCCATTCACGAGATGCTGCGCGGCGGCGTCTTCGGC
>Ga0105049_10010772_pt1 | contig 10484 bp, 9 predicted proteins | sample MAT06_FD_78087 | JGI IMG/M metagenome (GOLD analysis project Ga0105049, IMG submission 78087) | Freshwater microbial communities from Lake Fryxell liftoff mats and glacier meltwater in Antarctica - MAT-06 | ecosystem: Environmental > Aquatic > Freshwater > Ice > Liftoff microbial mat | place... | reverse complement strand
GGATGCTTAGCGGAGGTGTTTGATCGGGGTCGATATCCGGCGCGGCAGTTGATAGCCGAATTCGGTAGGCCGTTCCGGTTGGTAGTGATCCGGGAAGTTCTACGGTCAGCAGCCCTCCCAAACCGATTGTCAGCAGCAGAGGGGCGGCAAAACTCCCACCTGCGTCTGAGAGTTCGGCCCGCACCGACACGGTACTGAGGTTGCCTCCACCCGTCAGGGTATAGGGAATCAACAGCGATTGCCCTGAACAGTAACTGAGGCTGTTTAGTTGCTCCACCCGAATCCGGGCCTGGCTGTTGGCAGGTTCAACACGGATACCAAAATCCTGCACGGCACCCTGAACCGGCACAAAACAGGCCGTTGGCGCTGTTTCGCCATCGCACACCACCACCCGCATCCGCAGGGTTTGCCCAGTGGGTGCATTGGCCGGTATGGTTACGGTTCCGGTTTCGTCGCCAATCTGGGTGCTGAGTGCCCGCTCGGTGGCTTCATCAAACGAGCCATCATTATTCCAGTCTACATAAACCCGGCGATAAAGATTGTTAAAGGGGGCATCAATAGTGATTGTGTACGACTGCCCGGCCCGTAAAGTAGCCTGTTGATTACAGCTCATATCCTGATAAAGGAGCGGCTGGAAGCCATAAAAATTTGTTTGGCTATCCATAGTCCCGATTCTTACCCTCGCAATTCCTTCCACCTGATAGTTTGTTACCGTACTTGAAAGGGCTGAGGTGGGCTGGCAGGCCACTGGAACGAGAGCCTCAGCCGTTGTCGGCGGAAAAGCGTAGGGCGAATTAACAAACCGGTTCAGGCTACCCGCCAGATAACCCCGCATCCGGGCGATTTGGCCGGGGGTAAAAATATACTTGCTACAGCCATAACTCATAATGTTTCGCCCAATCCGGCCAAAAGCCCGGCCACTACAACTGTTGATGGTAGCCTCCGACTCCGTTGTGCAGACCAGCAGCGGCCGATCTTTCAGGTGCGGGTCTGTATCGGCCACTTCATCGCCCTGCGTGAAGGGGTTAGCATTCGGTGGGCAGTTAACATTGTCATCGCCACCCTGGAAAGTATGATGCAGAAACAGCACGTGGCCCATTTCGTGCGCCATCAGGTCATTATAGGGGCCACTGGAACTTATATAGGGCGCACTGGTTGTAATCTCCCCGCCAAATCCAGCCCAGCCCCCGGCCCCCGTTACCCGCCAGAAAACCCGCACGATAACGGCCTATTGCGCCATCTCATTGAGCGCAGGTCCAGCCAGATTACGTAGTTTCTGCTGAATGTCGATATCCTTATAATCAACCCCCGCTACCTGATAGCCCGGTACGGAGCGGCCATCGATCCGTACCACCCCATTGAGGGGCAGACAGTCAGGGCCACGACGGGCCATCACAAACTGAATGCGGCTATCAGTGCCACCATCAGCATACAACGACGAACTGGCCGCGAACTCGCGATTCATAAGTTCCACCTGCGCCTGCAAAGCCGATTCGGCAATATTACTGCCCGTGCCGGTTGGTTCACCGAGGTGATACACCACAAATAAAACCGGAATCGTTAGCAGGGCATCGTTGGCCGCTTTGTCGATCGTTTGAATGGCTCTCGCATTTAGCACAAACTGACGATACATCGAATCCGTTACCATCCGTTGCCGGGTGTAGTCATCGGTGCCGCAGTCAGTAAAGGACTGCGAGAAAACAGACTGGGCTACCAGCCAAAAAAGCAAGGTGCAAGTGTAACCCGACCAGGGACTTATTAGACGTAGTGAGGACATTGTGCCAGAATAGTTTATGGTTAATGAAAGACCGGAGGCAATAATTTCAAAGGTATCCAACAACGGATACCTTTGAAATTTACTTTATTATTCGGTGATTTACACAAGCCACCAGTACAATACCCAACGGCTCAACTATCGAAAACCGCCTTTCGGTTGTACCTTCGCGTCTCTGACAAAACCCTCTAAACCGATTTATATGCAACAGAAAATCCGGCGTGAAGACGCCCTCGACTACCATTCCAAGGGTCGCCCAGGGAAACTAGAAGTCATCCCTTCAAAAGAATATAGCACACAGCGTGACCTGTCACTGGCCTACTCGCCGGGTGTGGCCGAACCCTGTTTAGCCATTGCCGAAAATATCGAAGACGTTTATAAATACACCGGCAAAGGCAACCTCGTGGCCGTTATTTCCAACGGAACCGCCGTTTTGGGTCTCGGCGACATTGGCCCCGAAGCCGGTAAACCCGTGATGGAAGGCAAAGGATTGTTATTCAAAATCTACGCCGATATCGACGTATTCGACATTGAACTGAATACGAAAGACGTCGACGAATTTGTGCGTACCGTGAAGATTCTGGAGCCGACCTTCGGCGGGGTGAACCTCGAAGATATAAAGGCCCCGGAATGTTTCGAGATCGAGGAGCGTCTCAAAAAAGAGATGAATATCCCGATCATGCACGACGATCAGCACGGAACGGCTATCATTTCGGGCGCGGCTTTGTTAAACGCGCTGGAACTGGTCGGGAAAAAGATCGACGAGGTAAGAATCGTGGTGAATGGTGCAGGGGCATCGGCCATTTCGTGTTCCAAACTCTACATTGCCCTCGGAGCCAACGTCAAGAATATCGTGATGTGCGACTCCAAAGGTCCCATCCGTTCTGACCGCACCGATTTGGACGAACGCAAGGGCATTTTTGCGACAGACCGCGATGTGCATTCGCTGGAAGAAGCCTTTGTGGATGCCGACGTGTTCATCGGACTCTCAAAGGGCAACGTCGTGAGTCAGGCGATGGTGCAGAGCATGGCCAACGACCCGATTGTGTTTGCGATGGCCAACCCCACCCCCGAAATCAGCTACGAGGAAGCAATGGCGGCTCGGCCCGATCTGATTATGGCAACGGGTCGTTCCGATTACCCCAATCAGGTGAACAACGTGTTGGGTTTCCCCTATATTTTCCGGGGTGCGCTTGATGTTCGGGCTACGGAAATCAACGAACCTATGAAACTGGCGGCTACCTTGGCCCTGGCAGAGCTCGCCAAAAAGCCCGTTCCTGATCTGGTAAACCTGGCTTATAGTACTGACAACCTGATGTTTGGGCGTACTTACATTATTCCTAAACCTGTTGATCCACGCTTGCTGGTAACGGTGGCACCAGCCGTCGCGCGGGCTGCCATGGAATCGGGCGTGGCCAAATACCCGATCACCGACTGGGAAGCCTACGAGGGTCAATTGGCCCGGCGATTGGGACAGGACAACCGGATTTCAAGGGTAATTCTGAACAAGGCTAAGTCGGCCCCAAAACGAGTTGTTTTTGCCGATGCCGAAAACCTGAAAGTGTTGAAAGCGGCTCAACAGGTGCTGGACGAAGGCATTGCGCACCCCATTTTATTGGGTGAAACGGCTATGATCCGGAAGATGATCGAGCAGTATAACATCGACCTCGGCGACACCCCGATTATTGACCCCCGCGCCCCGGAGCAGGAAGCCATGATTGGGCAGTTTGCAGATATGTACTTCCAAAAACGGCAACGGAAAGGGGTGACTATCCGCGAAGCCCGCCGACTTATGTATTACCGGAATTATTTTGGTGCCATGATGGTGGAAACCGGCGCAGCCGACGCGCTTATTTCGGGCCTGACACGCAACTACCCCGACACGATTCGGCCTGCCCTCCAGGTAATTGGCCGCGACAAAGGTGTGAAAAAGGTGGCCGGTATGTACATTCTGCTCACCAAACGCGGGCCGCTATTTTTCTCCGACACCACCGTGAATTTCAACCCCACCGCCGAGGAGATTGTGGAAATCACCGAACTGACCGCCAAAGCCGTGGAGCAGTTCAACATTAAGCCCCGCATTGCGCTTGTCACCTACTCCAACTTTGGCAGTGCCAAAGGCGACGATGCCGAGAAAATGAACAAGGCCGTGGAAATGTTGCATCAGCGCAACCCCGACATGGTGGTGGACGGCGAAATTCAGGCTCACTTAGCGTTCAATACCGACTTGCTCAAGCAAAATCACCCCTTCAGCAAACTCATCGACGAAGGAGCCAACACCCTGATTTTTCCGAACTTATCGGCCTCAAACATTGCCTATAACCTGATGTCTGAAGTAGGCGGAGCGGACGCGATTGGCCCCATTCTGTTGGGCCTTCGTAAGCCGGTACACGTGTTGCAGCTCGGCTCGTCGGAACGCGAAATCGTGAACATGGTGGCCATCGCGGTGGTGGAAGCACAAGGAAAATGAGAATCTTAACCGGTATCCAGTCCAGCGGTCGTCCGCATTTGGGCAACATTCTGGGGGCTATCGCTCCCGCCATCAAGCTATCGCAGGAAGCAGGTAATGAGTCGTTTCTGTTCATTGCCGACCTGCATTCGCTCACCACGCTGCGGGATGGCGAGTCGCGCCGGGAGTTCGTTCGGGCCATTGCCGCTACGTGGCTGGCTTTTGGCTACGACACCACCCAAAACACGATCTGGCGGCAATCGCGGGTGTCCGAACATGCGGAGTTGGCGTGGTATCTGAACTGCTTCACGCCCATGCCAATGCTTGAGAACGCCACGTCGTATAAAGACAAGGTGGAAAAGTTGGGCAGTTCGGCGGTAAGCGCGGGGCTGTTTACATATCCGATTTTGCAGGCGGCTGATATTTTGCTGTACGATGCGGATTTAGTACCGGTGGGTAAGGATCAGCGGCAACACATCGAGATGACCCGCGATATTGCATCGTCGGTGAATCATCAGTACAATTCGGAGGTGTTCGTGTTGCCCAAACCCCGCATCGACGAGCGAATCATGACGATTCCAGGCATCGACGGGGCCAAAATGAGCAAGTCCTACGGCAACTACATCGACATTTTCCAGCCCGCCAACGAGTTGTACAAAGTCATCAAGAAAATCAAATCGGACTCGACCCCGCTTGAAGAACCCAAAAACCCCGATACCGACATCACGTTCCAGCTCTACAGCCTGATTGCCTCCGACGAGCAAACCGCCGACATGCGCCAACGCTACGACACGGGCGGCTACGGATACGGCCACGCCAAAAAGGAATTGTATGAACTAATCCTGATGAACTACGCCACCGAGCGCGAGCGGTTCGACTTTTACATGACCCATAACGACGAGTTGGAGAAGGTGCTTCGTGAAGGTGAAGAGAAGGCCCGCTCCGTGGCCCGCCAAACCATCGAACGGGTCAGGACGGTAATGGGATTTAATTGAGGTTGTTCAACAGTTGTTGCTGATCCAGTCCAGAAAATACTCCTTTGTTTTGCCCATTGTCGTCAGGTTAGTGGCAATGTGCGCGAAGGGAATTTCTTTCTCCGCCCCCCTGAATATGATCGACTGAATACAACCGGGACATCGCCACTTGTCGTGTGATGTCCCGTGTTTCGACTTAAACAGGCAACCGTGTGCCTTCAGAAACTTAAGCCAACACCGAATGTCTATTGGTCTGAAATTTCCCATTTAGAAACTGACTACCTGTTCCTGAATAGGGGTGTTCTGAGGTAGGTCAAAATTTCGGAGAACCCCGTCTTTATCAACATAAGCAGAGTTACTGAAATGCTTGGAATCACTGTCGGTAGCCGTCCATCCTAATCGGCTAAGATGCTCATAAGCAGTGATTGGGGGCAAATCAACGAGATTTTCGCAGAAGTCGTCCAATACAATATCCGTTAACATAGCCTTTGCTTCCTCTGCATCGTTGCCATAGGCCGAAAGGTTCAGACCGGGCAAATAAATTACGGTGTACCCATGATCGGCAAACATGAACCCGGCAACGGAGAAATGTACTTGCCTGTGGTCAAAATCAATTTCGAGCGAATCAGCCCGAATGGGTTCGGATGGAGGTGAGATGGTTAATTGGTGCGCCATTGAGTGCAGCTTTTTACAAAGAACGTAAATCTTGCGTAAATTGACCCTAAAACCATCTCTATCATGGTTAGTGCAACGCTCAGTCTGGCTCAACAAATCGCAGATCGGCTCCAAACCGAAGAAATCGTCCTGATTCCCGCCACTCTCGATGAATTTTGGGAGGTGGTCGAGGAGTTTGGTGAGGAGCCTGATTTCGACCTTGAATACATTAATGGAAACATTAAAGCCCAGGATGGCGTGGCAATAGACAATCACGAGGTGATGGTAACAAATGTGGGTCGCATTTTAGGAATGGCCTTCTACAACGTACCTAACCTCCGGGTTATGGGCAGTAACAAAACCATTTATATTACTGCCTGCGAAACAGCCGTTAAGCCTGATTTAGTTGTGATGGGGGAACCAAGTCAGTTTTTTCGCCGAAAAGGACAGGAACCCGGCACCACAAATCCGTATATGGTTGTCGAGATTTTCTCAGACTCCACCCAAAAAGATGACCGGGGCGAGAAACTTCGTTGCTACAAACTGCTGGAATCCATTCAGCACATTATCTATATCGACCAATTTAAGCCTTACGTCTCTGTTTATACCAAAAACGGCGATGTGCATCACTGGTACGAAGTTGATTATTATTCCTTGGATGAAACCGTAAAAATCGGCGATTTTGACCTCTCGATGGGAGATATTTATCACAAAGTTGATTTCTGAAATAGCAAACTATGGCCTACGGCGATTTCACGCTTGAGTTGATCGAGGAAAACTTTGGGATTAAAAACCGGGTTGGTCAGCTTTTTCCATCCGTGCAACCCGTCGCGCCCAGCGAATGGCTGCGGACTACACTTGCCCAAAATAGTGGACTTCGATTGTCAAGTGAAAAGGCGAAATCAGAAGCCATCGTGTTTCCGATTCTGATGGAACTTCGGCAGCGAAACGATCACTTTCTGACGATCTACTCCGGTGACAATCTGAGTGTTGCCCCCGAAAAAGGCTTAAATGGCGAGTGTGATTTCATTTTAGCCAAAGACGTTCAAAGTTTTGGCATCAATTACCCGATCATTCAGATTGTTGAAGCCAAACGGGGCGAAATTCAATTAGGCGTTGCCCAATGTGCTGCCCAGTTAATTGGGGCGCGGCTCTTCAACCAAAAACGCAATGTCGAACTACCAGTTGTCTATGGGTGTGTGACTAATGGCAACGAGTGGCTGTTTCTGAAACTGGCTGATGAACTGACCATCGACCCCAAACTTTACTTTTTAGAACGCCCTGATGAGGTGTTGGGTGTCTTCCAGCAAATTATCGACCTCTACAAGTTGATTTTGACTTAATGCCACGCTTCCCGCAAAAATCGAAGCCAGTTCCCATACATAACCCCTTCACTATCAGCCATTGAGTAGCCGCGTTTGGCCAGCAGATCAGGCAACTTGGCGAGGTCGGCAATGGTGTTTAGGTCGGCGGGGGATTGCTCCAGGCCATAGGTTCCGTCGAGGTCGGAGCCGATGGCGATGTGGTTGGTATTCCCTGCAATCTGGCAAATGTGGTCATAATGATCCACGATAGTTTCGAGTATCACGCCGAAATCAGCCGGGTTACTTTTGCGTTGGGTCAGGCCGGGTTTCATCATCCACGCATCAAAACAGCCCCCAATCACAGCCCCCCGTTCAATGAGTCGGCGAATTTGGTCGTCGGTGAGTTGGCGTTGATGCGGCACCAATGCCCGGCAGTTATGATGACTTGCCCATACGGGACCTTTGAACAGATTGAGCGCCTGATCGAACCCTTCGTCGGTGAGGTGGGTCACGTCTAAGATCATGTTCAGCGCGTCCATTTCGCGCACCAAATCCTGTCCAATAGCCGTCAGCGGGCCGCTCATTCCGGTGCCGGGCGCATACCGACCGGCGCCATAATGGGCGGGGCCAACTGCCCGAAGACCATAGGCGTAGGCACGTTCCAGATACGAGAGTTTCACCAGCGAGTCGGCCCCTTCGAGACTCAGGATATAGCCAACGGGTTTCTGCTCGTTCGGTATGGAGTCATCCATCCACAAGGCGATGTGCTTTTCAAGCCCGGCCCGGTCACGAATCTGGCGCATTTGGGCAAACCCCGCCGAATCGTCGTCTTCCATCGTTTCGTACCACGTCCGTTGGGCCTGCGTCATGGCCCATGCCTGTTGAGGTGAGTTCCAGCCGAGACCCGGCAACGAATTGTCCGTTTCATTATAACGGGCAATCTGCGTAGCCACCACCAACCCGATACCACCTTTGCGAAGTTCGGGCAGCGACACTACACCACGGCCCCGGTCGATCTTATCGGTCATGCCCTGTTCCCACTCTCGAATCTTATTTACAGACCAGCGGTAGTCGCGGTTGTACTCAATCGCATTGAGCGAAATATCTAAGTGTGCGTCGATAGTAAACATTGATACGATAATTAATGACCTCTTGCTGTCACGGCCCATTCCCCCATCACTTGTCGGTTTTCTACTACATGGACAGCGTCATAGAGGTTAACCGTTGGGCAAATGTGGATCGGAATGCCGTACCACACATCGCCGGGTTGATGGTCGCGGGCATTCGGAATTTGTACCACCAAATGCTCCTCACTTTGGCCGATAGGCGTAGCATCGGGGTGATCGGGAAAAACAACGCGGGGAAACGGGTTCTCGGCGGCTACCGACTTATGGCCCAGATCAATACAAAGTGTTTGGTCGTCGATGATGGAGATAACGCGGGTCAGTAAAACAGCCGCCACCTCATACGGCAGATCAGGCACAATTTTGCCGTAACCTGCATCCCAAAACACGAATGTGCCGGGGCTAAGTTGCGTCACCGAAGGTGGCCCGGTAGCGTCGGTGCGCCGGGCGTGAGCTGGGAAACTCGGTGTGCCACCCACCACAATCGGCAGTGTAAGTCCGTGCTGTTGCTGAATCGCCTGCTGAACGCCCGTTGCCAAGGCAAATGATTCGTCGGCGCGTTGGCAGCGGAGAGCAAAGTCGGTGTCGCGGATGTGGCCGTCGTAGGCGTGTAAACCCGCCAGATTCATACCGGGCAATTGCGTAATAAATGTAGCTAAATCAGTAGCATTATCCGGCGAAATCCCAGTGCGCCCCATGCCCACGTTCAGGTCAATCCAAACATCAATCGGTTGGGGGGCATTGGCAAAAACCGCCGACAGGTTTGTGACTCCGGCTTCTGAATCAGCCAGACAACCGAACCGCGTGGCCGGAAACTCTTCGGTTAGTTGCCGGAGACCCGTTGCTTTTGGCCCTACCACCGGGTAGGCCAGCAATACATCGGCGGCACCGGCTTTGGCCAGCATCCGGGCTTCTTTGAGCGTGGCGCATTTGAATTGCGTGATGCCTTCGGCCAGCAGCATATCCGTCACGGCCCGCATTTTGTGGGTTTTCACATGCGGGCGCAACCGCTGCACCGACGAGGCAATCCGCACGGTTTCCCGAATATTATGCTTGACCAGTTCAGGGCTAACCAGCAGGGCGGGCGAGTCGACTGTGTCAGGATTTGTAAGGTGATACCAGGCCATATGGGTGTCAGGGAAGTTTGGCAACAACGTCAATTTCGATTTTAATTCCCCGGTTCAGCACCGACTGCACCGTTGTTCGGGCGGGTTTAATACCGGGGAAATAACTGGCATAAATGGCGTTATAGGCCGCAAAATCGGTAATATCGGCCAAATGCACGGTTGTTTTCACCACATCATCGAAGGTGCAACCGGCCGCGTCCAGAACCCGCCCGATGTTGTGCATCACCTGCCGGGTTTCATCCTCGATTGTCCCCAACAGGAACACGCCTTTGGCTACGTCGGACGGGGTTTGACCAGCCATGTAGAGCCAGCCATCGCAAATTACACCGGGCGTATAGGCCCCGGTCGAAAAGCCATCTTTGGCATCGGGGTGGTAAACGGCTATTTTGTTGGCCATACAAATTGGAGGTTTTAATAGATCAATACGTGGCTCTCCCTCCGCTGAGGTCGTAGCAGAAGCCGGTGGTGAAACTGTTTTCGGACGAAACAATAAAGGCGACTGTGTTGGCGACTTCGTCCAGCGTACCGCACCGGTGCATCGGAATTCGGTCGGTCATGTACGTCACCTGAGCTTCGGGGAGGGCTTCCACTAAAGGGGTCATAATCACGGCGGGGGCGAGTGCATTAACGGTAATACCCGTGTTTGCATACTCTTTTCCTTGCGCTTTGGCCATGCCGATCACAGCGGCTTTGGAGGCCGAATAACCCAACATGCCGGGGTTTCCTTCCTTGCCCGCAATGCTGGCAATGTGCAGAATTCGACCGTAGTTTTGTTGGAGCATGGTGGGCAATACGGCGCGGGTAGTATGAAGTGCTCCCCAAAAGTTGACCTCGAACACCTGCCGGACATTGTCAAGCGGCATCAGGTGTGTGGGGGTTTGGGTCAGGCCCGTAATCCCCGCCGAATTCACCAGCACATCGACCCGCCCAAACTGAGCCACCACCCTCGCAATGACCGCGTCAACAGCCTGACAATCCGTCAAATCGACGGGATAGGCATAACCACCAAGTTCGGCGGCAATGGGCGTAAGGGCCTCGGCATTCATGTCGAGCAGGGCAACGGTGGCCCCGTCGCGAG
>Ga0105049_10010770_pt1 | contig 10485 bp, 7 predicted proteins | sample MAT06_FD_78087 | JGI IMG/M metagenome (GOLD analysis project Ga0105049, IMG submission 78087) | Freshwater microbial communities from Lake Fryxell liftoff mats and glacier meltwater in Antarctica - MAT-06 | ecosystem: Environmental > Aquatic > Freshwater > Ice > Liftoff microbial mat | place... | reverse complement strand
TGAGCAGATTCGACGATTTTCATACCTGCGGCCTCCTTGCCTTTGTGAATCGGTTACTTGAACACCCGAATCGTGGCAGGTAGGCCGCTTTTCGTTTATGCCGATTACATAACACACCAAAAGAGAACCGGCGGAACGCCGGTTACACCATCACGAAGGCCGTATTGTTCATGAAAGCCAGTGCGATCTCAGCAGGACTTTCGGCAATGTTGCCTCGTAACGCAACGTGTAGATGATCGGGCATCCAGGCGCGGGCCGCCAGTAAATAATGGTGCTTTGCGGCTGTCGCAACGATAGCTCGATCCCGTTTGGCGAAATCGGCTTCGTGGCGAAATCGAGCACGATCAGCAACCACCAGCACCAGGTGGAGGTTGTACCAATAGCGTCCGCTGTTCGATTCTCTCGGTTGATCCAGTGAGATGCTTTCATCGATGAAGGTGAAGCGTTTGAGCATCGCTGCAAATCGAGGATCGACGAATTGCTCTCGATCGACCTGCTGCGCAATATAGCGTTCAACCTCTGACGTGTGATTTTCTCCCACCGCACGGAAGGCGACTTTGCGACTGAATTTCACTGGAGTTCCAGCCAGCCGCAGTGCGTGTTGCAGACGACCTTTGACTCGAGCGACGAAATAAGTCGGTGCACCCGTTGGAATCGTCGAAAATGCAAGCTGAATCTCATCTGCACTCCACTGCGTCGAGATGCGTTTCCGGCTGTCCGCGTGCCATGCGTTATCGACTTCCTGGAAAAACGCTTCATCAGGTTGTGGCGGAAATAACGTTCCCGCTGTCGGCCATCCTGTCCAGGTGTAGCGAAGATGAAACGCTGGCCGTATATCTTGGTGAGTGTAGAGTGGGGTTGGCATCGGTTAGAAACTTGCCTTCCGGTTGGGCAAGCCAACCGGGGAGGTGATGTTTGGGGGCGATGACGCTAATTTCAAAACGTTGGCTCCTGCTGCGCGAGCCAGCAGGGGGCCTTTGGATGGACTTGAATGATAGAACAACCGAAAGCTGCAAGTTCTCACCGCTGTTGTTGTGAGAGCTCTGCAAGTTGATGTACAATCAGACGCAGGTTGCGGAAACCTTTCGTCTTTCGAGGATTGGAGTTGTCCATGTTGCCAAATGCAGCGGTCGCGCGGACCTTCGCGGACCATCTTGTTTTACTGGGTGGAATTCCCGCTGATCGCGTTCATGCCGATCCTCCGCCAGGTTCGGCTACCATCAATGATTGGATTGCTGCGATCGATCACGGTGATGTGTGTGAATTGGTAGACGGAACTTTAGTGGATCGACCGATGGGCTTTTATGAATCTTTGTTGGCAAGTTGTCTTATCGCTCACCTGTATGCAGCCTCTGACAACGGTCGGCTGGGAGTGACCAGTGGCGAACAGGGCTTTATCCGGCTTGGAGAATCTCAGGTTCGCGCCCCCGACGTCGCGTTCTTTCTGCGAGCGAATTTACCTGAAGGCCGATTGCCTTCCGAGCGAGTGCCTGCGATCTGTCCCGACATTGCAGTGGAAATCCTGAGTTCGTCAAACACCATGGCGGAAATGGCTCAAAAACGCAAAGAGTATTTTCAGGGCGGCTGTCGACTGGTCTGGATGGTCGATCCAGGCGCCCGCAATGTCGCCGTCTACCGTTCACCGCTTCAGGTGGAAATCATCGGTTGGGATTCTTATCTTGTGGGAGGCGATATTCTACCCGAATTCAGAATGCTCGTATCAAAATTGTTCAATGAGGTTGATGGGCAATGACGCTTATCCGAGACCCCGGAGTCAGGGGGCGAAGGATCGCTGCTGAACAACACCCTGATCATGTGGGGCAATAAACCTGGCCAGGGCAACTCACACACGCTCGACAATGTTCCCTTCGTGTCAGCAGATTCTGCCTGTTCCGGGAATGAAAGTGCATTCCCGCCGTAGTACAATGATTTTCCTGAAATCCCGGACAATCGTGGGATTCCGGGCGAATTATGTCCCTCTAATGGTAGGTAGCATTGCCAATCAAAACCGATTCAAAACTATTTGGTTTTTCGGCGGAATTGGTATGATCCCCAATAACAGCCCATGATCGTTGTTGACGTGGCGGACTTTTTCTCCTGCCGAGTTTGCTCTTGTGGGAGAACTGGTGTTGCGCCAATGATCCTGCCGGACAAATTCGCAGGCTGTTTGGCCATCTTTGTGGCATAGCGCACACACCACTTGTAGCGGTTTCTATATTCAGAAGGCGTCTTTATGAAATTCAGTTCATCTGGGACTAATAGTCGCACCTCGCGAAAAATCCGCCGAAAAAATGTGTCAACGCGGACGGAGGCATGCGAACTGAGATCTTTGCTGAGTGCATCGGTGATCAGTGTGGGTGCCGTCGATAGCGTGGACTTGCCCATGGATGGAGGTGAAGATGCCTCCGCGAAAGTCGATGCGACTGAAGTGGGCTCGCTGCCGGAAGCTCCGATCGACCCTGATTTTTCGGAGACTCAACCGGGAGATCCTGGCTGTGATGACCTGACTTTCTATGGCGAAGTCACGGAGGGCGAGAAACTTCTGGTCGATGATGAAGTCGGTTTTGAAGACGTTCCAACAGAAGATTGGGATCCGTCGTGGGCATATCGCTCATTTGTCACGGTAGCTGGCGAAGAAGCAGATGGCTCGGTCGAACTGGTCGATGACGCTGACGTATCACCAAATATTTATTTCAGCCTGAACCCTGACGATGCGGTTATTGAAGGCGAAGTTTTATCGGGCGATGAATCAGCAGACAGTGAGAAAGCCGCTATTGATGAGAGTGTCATTTTCGAAGATATGCCCCCGATCGAAGGCTGGGATCCTTCATGGCTGTACCGTACTTTTGGGTCTGTCGCAGGTGACGGCTCTGAAGAGATCATCGTTGACCAGGGCACCGGTTGGGAAGATGGTTTGGGTTTCGGATTCGCGCCGGATGGTTTTGTCCCAGGTGATCTGACACCGATCGATCTGGACGGTGATGGAGTTCCAGACGACTTTGTGATGTATGCATTCGATCCGCTGCCATTGGAAGACGGTTCGGGCGAGCCGGTGGATGTCATCTATTTCGGAGGTCTAAACCTCGAACCGGTTGACGGCGAAGTTGCTGTTGAAGTTGATAAACCTGCTTCCGATCCGAACGACGAAATAGATTACACGTTTGACCCACTGTCATTCGACGATGCTGCAGGCGAGCCGGTCGATGTTGTGGACGACGTCGAGCTGGTGCCAATCCGAACTTTGGAATCATCCGATTATGATCCGACCGTAATTTTCTATAGTGCTGCTGGCGGCGTCGAATTGCAGCGGACCAACGACTACGGCAGTGTCCAGGAGGAAACTGCCACTGCATTAATAGTCGCCATCCCTGTCAGGCCGTCCGCATCGACTTCCCTGTTCAATGCTGACAATGGTCGTTCGGCAGTGGAGATCCCTTTTGGTGTTCAATCAACTTCAGCCTTGGCCAGCAATTCAAGTCCGACAAAACGCAATGCCACGCAGCGACGATCATCAACTCAGGTCACGGCAACAAGGCAGTCTTCTGAGTCCGAAGGTCTGAACAACCTGACGCCACTACTTGGCGGCGAAGCGTCACCAGGTGACAATGACTCACGTGAAAATGCTGTCGGCCCGCAGGACGTCGAATCTGGATCGGTCGAGGAAACGGTCAGCGACAGTGGCAATGCACCTTCCCTTGCTTCCGGTTTCGCAGCGAACCAGAACTTTCCGGCTCGCAACGCTCGGAAAGCGATGATTGACAGGGTCATGGCCCAGTATGCGGAAAACAGCTTCAACAGCTGAGTTTCCGGTCGAATTGATGGAAGGAACGTCCGGCGGTTTGAGTCTGAAGTAAGACACAAATCGCACGGACGTTTTTCTTTTTGTCGAACAGTTGCAATTCACCTCCGTACACCGCTACTCTGAGCGTAGCCGGGCTCGATCGATCGACCTTCCTTCCTCAAGTTGAAACCACACGCGGTCAGCAATGAAACATTTAGCTGTAGTCGAAGTCGCGAGACTTCGGGCTGAATGAACGGGCGACGTCCGAATTCTTACGAATTCGGTTACGCCTCTTTCTACCCATGTGCGGCATACATCACGCTTCTTCTCGTGCTGCCATGGACTGGACCTAACCGTTCGGCGTCAACGGCTGATGTTTCCCTCCCCCCGAGCTGCCTCATTCCCCCCAACCGGAGCGTTCATGAAGTCGCTGATTTCCTTGCTGTTTGCATCGTCGTTTCTATTGGCCTTGAGCAGCGGCTTGCAGGCGCAGGACGCCGGCGATTCTGACTTTGCCCCGCTTCAGGCGCAGTATGAGAAATCGCAGGCGGCGGTCTTGCAGAAGTATTGCCTCAAATGCCATTCAGCTTCCGAAAAGCAGGGTGAACTGGACCTGGAGCAGTTTCATTCGGTCGCCGACATGCGTGGCAACGTGGTGCCGTGGCAGCGCGTCGTCGAAATGATTGATGATGGCGAAATGCCGCCGAAGGATGCAGAGTCTCAGCCCACGAAAACTGAACTCACAGCCCTGCGCAATTGGGCCCGAAGTGTGCTCGATGCTGACGCGAAAGCCAACGCAGGCGATCCGGGTCCGGTGGTCCTGCGGCGGCTGAACAACGCGGAATTCACGTACACGATCCAGGATCTCACCGATGTTCCGCTGGAACCTGCTCACGAGTTTCCGGTTGACAGCGCGGCGGGGGAAGGATTTACCAACGTCGGCAATGCACTTGTCATGTCGCCGGCGCTGGTGCAGAAATATCTGGATGCGGGCAAAGACATCGCGAGCCATGCGATGCTGCTGCCGCACGGGATTGAGTTTTCGCCGAAAACGACTTCCCGAGACTGGACGAATCAGCGGCTCGACGAAATCCGACAGTTCTACGCGCGTTACTCTGACAGCGGAGGCGCAACGGCCGTCAATCTGCAGGGGATCCAGTTTGAAACCAATGGCGGCGGACGACTGCCGCTGGAACTGTATCTGCGAACGACTTTGATCGAACGCGATGCACTGCGTGCCGGTTCAAAGACCATTGCTGAAGCTGCGCGCGAACATGGTCTCAATGAAAAATATCTGACCACGCTGTGGAAGGCATTGAACGACACGCAGCCGTCGCTTGTGCTGGACATGGTCCGGGCACAGTGGCGCGACGCGAAACCGGACGACGTACCGGCTCTGATTGCCGCGATTGTGCAATGGCAGCAGACTTTGTGGCGGTTCACCACCATAGGGCATATCGGCAAACGTGATGGTCCGAAGGCGTGGCAGGTTCCCGTCCAGCCGCTGGCCGCGCGACAGGAAATCCGCATCAGGATGCCTGCGCCGCAGGATGGGAAAAACATTACGCTGTATCTGGCGACCTCCGATGCGTCTGATGGAAATGAACATGACTTTGCGGTCTGGGAGAATCCTCGCTTCGTCGCGGCAGGTCAGCCCGATCTTCAGCTGCGAGATGTCCGCCACGCCGTAGCAACGTTGTCCGCTCATCGCGAACAGGTGCTGCACAGTGCGGCAGCGTGTCTGAATGCAGCCGCGGAAGCAGGCGCTTCGGCAGATACAGCGACGATTGATGAACTTGCGGCGAAGTACAACATCGAGCGAACCGTCCTGGCGGCCTGGTTTGCATACCTTGGGATCGGTGCCGGAGAAGCAAAGATCGATTCGTACATCACGCAGAAGATGGAACGAACGGAAAACAACGACTTCGTCAAAGGTTGGGTCGGTCCGGATGCACTGAGCGTCATCGCAAATTCATCCGACGATCTTGTACGAGTTCCCGGTGATATTCAACCGCACAGTGTGGGTGTTCATCCCACGCCGAAACTGCGCGTGGTTGTCGGCTGGCGAAGTCCGATCACGGGTGCGGTCAACGTGACGGGGCGAGTTCAGCGGGCTCACATTGGCTGCGGTAATGGTGTTACCTGGCTGGTGGAACTTCGTCGCGGGAGTACTCGTCAACGACTTGCGGCCGGCACGGCAGCCGGGGCGGAAGAACATAAGTTCGGTCCGTTTGAGAATCTTGTTGTGCAGCCCGGTGATTTGCTGTCGCTGATCGTCGGGCCGCGTGATGGAGAACACTCGTGTGACATGACGGCGATTGATTTCTCCGTGACTTGTGATAAGCCAATCTCAAGTGAGGCAGGACAGGTTGCCAAGCCCGTCCAGAAAACAGAAACAGAAAATCAAGAAGCAGGCAAACAAGACGATAAGGTCGGGACGGACTTGGAAGTCCATCCTACGGAATCGCGACGGGAATGGGACTTAGCCAAAGATATCTCGCCTGATATCCTTGCCGGCAACCCGCACTCGGATCGACACGGCCACACCGATGTCTGGCATTTTTACAGTGAACCGGATGCTGGCGGTGGTGCGGATTCAATTGTTCCTGCCGGTTCGCTGATCGCTCAATGGCAGGTCGCGCCGGATGCGGAATCTAAAAAACAGCTGGCTGAGAAACTTCAGGCTTTGTTGACAAATGGTATCGGCGACATTGCCGCCGACGCGCCGGACACCGTCCTGCATCGCCAATTGACATCGCTTAACGGGCCGCTGTTTGCTGTCGTGCGCAAGGAACTGCTGTCGCAGAAAACGGAAACAGCGGATGGATCCGGAACACGATACGGTCTGGATCCGGCCATGTTCGGCAAACATCCGAATGGTGCGTCAATCGATGTTGCAAACCTGTGTGTGCAGGCACCGTCTGTGCTCGAAGTCAGCGTCCCCGCCGACTTTGTTGAAGGCTGCGAATTCGTGGCCATGGGTTCCCTTGATGCAACAACGGGTGCTGAAGGAACTGTCCAGTTGCAGGTCCTGACCGCGAAGCCCGAGAAACTGTCCGGCCTCGCTGCGAGTGCCACAAGCGCCAGTGGCGGCAAATCCACGTGGTCCGACGGGGACAAACCTGTCAACTATGACACACCGATCCTTGTCGCCGACAACAGTGCGGCCCGCGCCCGATTGCTGGCTCATTTCGGTGACTTCCGCGATCTGTTTCCCGCGGCGTTGTGTTACACAAAAATTGTTCCGGTCGATGAAGTTGTCACGCTGACATTGTATTATCGCGAAGACGACCATTTGCAGCGGCTGATGCTGAACGACGCAGAAACAGCAGAACTCAATCGACTCTGGGAGGACATGCACTTTGTCAGTCAGTCTCCGCTGGCACTTGTGGATGCTTACGATCAGCTCTGGCAGTTTGCCACTCAGGACGCCGACCCCAGCGCTTTCACGCCCATGCACGAGGGCATCCTCCAGCGTGCGGATGAGTTCCGGAAACTGCTGAAGGATACGGAGCCCATGCACGTGCAGGCCGTGCTCGATTTTGCGAACCGAGCCTGGCGTCGCCCGATATCGGATTCCGACCGCGAACAACTGACGCAGCTGTATCATAAGCTGCGCGAGCAGGAACTTTCGCACGACGCTGCGATTCGTATGTTGCTGGCCCGTGTTTTCGTGACGTCGGCGTTTCTTTACCGCGGTGAACACGCTCAGCCCGGAACGGCGGCCACTCCGGTCAGTGACTTTGAACTGGCGAATCGTTTGAGCTATTTTCTGTGGTCGTCATTGCCGGATCAGGAATTGCAGGACGTCGCCGCCGCAGGAACATTACACCAGCCCGAGGTTCTGCGAGCGCAGACACTGCGGATGATGGCAGACCCGAAAACTCGTCGGTTGGCGATTGAATTCGGATGTCAATGGCTTCACATTCGTGACTTTGATCAGTTGGATGAAAAGAGTGAACAGCACTATCCTGAGTTCAAAAACCTGCGCGGTGCGATGTACGAAGAGGCCATTCGGTTTTTCGAAGACATGTTCCGCAATGACGGCTCGGTACTGGATCTGCTCGATGCGGATCACACGTTCGTAAACGCTCAGCTGGCTCAGTTCTACGGGATTGTCGGTCTGGAAGGCGACGGCTGGCAGCGCGTCAACGGCACCAAAGGCGTGTCTCGAGGCGGCATTTTGACGATGGCCGCGACGCTCTCGAAGCAATCAGGAGCGTCTCGTACCAGTCCCATTCTGCGCGGCAACTGGGTGTCCGAATTTCTGCTTGGAGAAAAGCTGCCACGGCCTCCCAAGGGCGTGCCAGTGCTTCCTGAAGTCGCGCCGGCCGATCTCACGGAACGCCAGCTCACCGAACTTCACAGCAGTGATCCAGCATGCGTGAAGTGTCATCAGCGGATCGACATCTACGGATACTCCCTGGAGAAGTTCGACACGATTGGTCGTCTCCGTGCTGAAGACACGTTTGGCCACGAAATTGACGCCAACGCTGTCCTGCCCGATGGCACAGCGATTAACGGTGTCGATGGCCTCCGCAACTATCTGCTCAATACTCGCCGGGACTCCTTCCTCCGGACTTTTTGTCGGCGGCTGCTCGGCTATGCTCTGGGCCGGTCAATTCAACTTTCCGACGAGCCACTGATTGAAGACATGATGAGCCAGCTCAAGGCCCACGACTATCGTTTCTCAGTCGCTCTGGAGACCATCACGCTCAGTCCCCAATTCCGCATGATCCGCGGCACCGACGCCGCACGCACAACGGCGGCGACGGAACAATGAAAGTTTGGCAACGAGCTGGATAGTGCAACAGCGGCGGTTATTCAGCGACTGGACCGATTTGGAATTCGCTGCTTCTGGGAAGTTGTTCGACCATGCGATACACTGAAGGCATTACTCGAATCAACGAGCCAGTATCGGGAGTTTGTGAAACTCAATGGACAAACGCGACCTCAGCGAACGCGACATCTGCACCAGGCTCATCACACCGGCGATTTTGAAGGCGGGATGGAAGCAGGAGCAATTTCGTGAAGAGGTCAAACTGACACCGGGGCGAGTCGTTGTCCGGGGGAAAGTGGCCCAGCGAGTTAAAGACCCGGAAGCCCAGGGCGGACCAAAGCGGTCAGATTACGTTTTGTATGCCAAGCCCAATGCTCTGGTTAGTCTGAAATTGAGCCAACGTAGGCTCGACCAAAGAACCGAAGCGACGCAGCTCCGGCATTGCATCCACAATGACAGCAAATTCGTTTCGCCGAACCAGATCACAATCACTTGACGGCGGCGGGCTGCCTGGCCATCCTCCACTCCCCTGCAAGAGAACTGCACCTTTCCCCCCGGCGCTATTATGTCGTCTCGGATTCCTGAACTGCGACTTGCGGAACCAGGCCAAACATGAGATTTAACGAAGACTCCCGCGTCAAGATTCCTGCAATCCTGCATTTGGCGAGGTTGGGGTACACGTACCTGTCGCTGAAAAACCTCGACTGGCACGAATCCAGCAATATCGTTCCCACCATATTCAAAAGCAGTGTCGCCGCGATCAATCCAGGTGCGACACCGCAGGAAATCGAAAACGCCCTCACGCAGACCAACATCACCCTCGCCATCGAGGTCGGGAACGTCCTCCGCTTCCATGCTGATTACTTCAAGCCGGAAATGAAAAACCGGCCAAAAAGCGGGGCGTTCATCAACAAATGAATCTCGACGAAGGTGTCGAGCGCATCGCTGAGTCCGTAAACAACCAAGTTCCTCGCAGTTAAATTTGAAACATCTCCACCGTGAACAAACAGCAACTCGCCGCCAAAATCTGGGAATCAGCCAACCAGATGCGCTCCAAAATCGAGGCCAATGAATACAAGGACTACATCCTTGGCTTCATCTTTTACAAATACCTCTCCGACAAATTGGTTGGATTCGCAAAAAGCCAGGACTTCAGCGCCGAAGATTTACACGCCCTTTCGGAAGACGATCTCGAGACCGTTGACCACATTAAAAGCAACATCGGCTACTTCATCGCCTACCAGCACCTGTTTTCGACATGGATCGAGCACAAGGGCGACTTCGATGTCTCGCATGTGCGCGATGCCCTGTCCGCCTTCAGCCGACTCATTCACCCGAACCAGAAGCGCCTCTTCGAGGGCATTTTCAAGACCCTGGAAACTGGCCTGAGCAAACTCGGCGACACCGCCGCCCGACAGACCAAGGCCTCAGCGAGTTGATTCAGCTCATCAAGGACATCCCCATGGATGGCCGCCAGGGCTATGATGTGCTCGGCTTCATCTACGAGTATCTCATCGGCATGTTCGCCGCGAATGCGGGGAAAAAGGCGGGCGAGTTCTACACCCCGCACGAGGTTTCCGTGCTCATGTCCGAGATCGTCGCCCATCATTTGAAGGACAAGGAAACGATCCAGATCTACGACTCCACCAGCGGCCCCGCCTCGCTCCTACTGAATATCGGTCAGTCCATCGCCAAGCACATGGCCGACAAGGACAACATCAAATACTTCGCCCAGGAGCTGAAGGAAAACACATACAACCTCACCCGCATGAACCTCGTCATGCGCGGCATCCTCCCCACCAACATCGTCACCCGCAATGCCGACACCCTGGAGGACGATTGGCCCTTTTTCGACGATCAAGACCCCGTTAATACGTACAACCCGCTCTATCTCGACGCCGTCGTCTCGAATCCTCCCTACTCG
>Ga0105049_10010768_pt1 | contig 10486 bp, 5 predicted proteins | sample MAT06_FD_78087 | JGI IMG/M metagenome (GOLD analysis project Ga0105049, IMG submission 78087) | Freshwater microbial communities from Lake Fryxell liftoff mats and glacier meltwater in Antarctica - MAT-06 | ecosystem: Environmental > Aquatic > Freshwater > Ice > Liftoff microbial mat | place... | reverse complement strand
GATTTTTCAAATGCGTTTAAATATCAAAATCTATTGTTAGCAATAAAAGACACCATTTATAACATCAATACAGATAAGAAGCTAGGTACATTACAATTTACTTTTGATATAGAAAAAAAGGAATCTAAAATTAACCTTCTTACAAAAGATAAAGAAATTCAAGAACAAGAATTAACACGACAAAAAATTGTTAGAAATAGTTTTATTGGCGGTTTTACAATTGTGCTCTTGTTTGCAGGTGTATTTTTTAAACAACGCAACAGAATTGGTAAAGAGAAAAAAAGAAGTGATGAGTTATTGTTGAATATTCTTCCGGAAGAAGTAGCTGAGGAATTGAAAGAAAAAGGCGAAGCGGAAGCCAAATTAATCAATGAAGTATCTGTTTTATTTACTGATTTTAAAGGCTTTACTGCGATGTCAGAAAAGCTGAGTCCTAAAGAGTTGGTAAGAGATATACATGAATGCTTTTCTGCATTTGATAGAATAATGGAGAAGTATGGTATTGAAAAAATAAAGACCATTGGTGATGCGTACATGGCTGCCGGCGGACTTCCTGTCCCTAATGCTACGCATGCTCTAGATATTGTGAACGCCGCTTTTGAAATAAGACAATTTATAGAGGATGGTAAAGCAAGAAAAATTGAAGCAGGATTACCCTTTTTTGAAATTAGAATTGGTATTCATACGGGACCTGTTGTTGCTGGTATTGTAGGTATAAAGAAATTTGCTTACGACATTTGGGGCGACACGGTGAATACAGCCTCTAGAATGGAATCTTCTGGTGCACCAGGAAAGGTAAACATCAGCAGCACTACTTACGAATTGATAAAAGATAAATTCAATTGCCAACACCGCGGAAAAGTTTCGGCAAAAGGTAAAGGTGAAATAGATATGTATTTTGTAGAGAAACTTGACTATTAAGTTTCTCTACATCAATACATACAACCAAATAACCAAAGTGGAATTTTATTTCCTGTACCGTATTCTATGTTATCTGAAACGATAAATGAATTTTTTACACCTTTAATTTGTTGGTCGTTTTTAGAAATACCTCCAATTTCAAAAGTGTATTTCTTATTCACTAAAAAGTCTCCTTTGGAGGTATAATCTACTTTATTTTTATACCCTATTTGATTTAAAAAAAAGGTCTCTCTCATACTTCCAATATTGGCGTTTCTGCCAGCGTAGGCTTGCATTAAATTAGTGTTTTCTAAGTAGATTTTATCGGGTTTTTGCAATCTACTAATGCCATCTGCATCTTTAAAAAGATTGATGGTAATGCCCGCTTCTTCTAAAAAATATAGGTAAGTAACAAAGGTGCTTCGGTTTACTCCAATACGCTCGCTCAGTTTAGTAATATTAGGAATAAAGGGCACTGAACTTGAAATAATTTGAAGCAACTGTTTAATCTTAGTGACATAAGAAACTTCCACTTTTCTAAGTAGCGGCAGTTCTATTTCTAAAATCATGTTTACTATTTCTTCAATTCTAGAATGGTAAAGCGCTTCTATTTCTGTAAAAAAGGGATAGTAACCTGCTCGCAAGTAAACATCGAAATATTGCAAAGGCCTCAGTTGAGAGTTGATTTCTCGCGCTATTTCTAAATGGTTTTTGATGATTTGCTCCAGTGAATAAACACCAATACTTACGCCTGCTTTAATTGCTAAAAATTCTCTGTAAGACAATCCTTGCATGGTGTAAACTATTGCTCTTCTACTTAAATCTGCTCTCGCATTTAAAATTTCTAATAAAGATGAACCCGTGAAAACAATCTTAAGTTGGGAATAATCGTCATAAATATTTTTGATTTCTTGCGACCAATTAGGGTATTTGTGCACTTCATCTAGGAAAAGATACTCACCTCCCCTTTTTACAAATTGGTCTGCAAGGTCTACTAGTTTATTTTCGCTGAACCAAATATTATCTAAACTCACGTACAGGACTTTCTCATTTAAGGGAAGGTTCTTTTTGATGTGTTGTAGTAAGAGAGTTGTTTTACCTACTCCTCTAGAACCTTTGATACCGATTAAGCGCGCTTCCCAATGAATATCATCCATTAAACTGCGGGTAAATATTAGAGAAGTATTCTCCATTTTACGAAGAAAGCGCTCATGTAACGTTTCCATATTCTTATATTGCTTATTAAACATTACAAATATACATATTATTGATATGTATAACTATCATTTATGTAATTTTTTGATATATACACCTAACAAAATATATTGTAAATTGCTATGTATAGATATCAATTTATAAATATGAAGGTGTAAAAATGAGTTATAACAAGAGATACAGCGTTGTAAAAAAATTAAATAATGAGAGATTGCTTCTCAAAATAAGTTGATTTTTAAGGGAGAAAAGAAGCCGTTTAACAAAATACTTAGTTCAAATAGCTTTCTAATTCAGACTTCCATTTGTGAAAACCCTCACTGATGTTTGAATAATCATGGACAATGCGCCTGAATGGCTCCCCAACGGAGCTGATATAAGCTGTTTTACCTTGTACTTTAACAAGTTGAATGATTTCTTCAATCTTTTGGAGGGTGAGTTTCAATACTTGAGTATTTTTTTCGACAGGCCAATGCCAAGTAGCTTCAGCAGTATCTAATGTTTCCCAAATGATATGGTAATTTTTCTCTCCCTCTAATAAGAAAATAAAAGAGAAAGGTTTTAGAACAAAGCGCAGCTTCAAAATATGGTGTGCTTGATGGGAGCTTAAATACCTAAGATTGTTGTAATGCTTTGTGTCTGTGACCTTCAAAATATCATTCATAAGGGCTGAATCGTCTTCAAAAAATGCGTTAAAACCGAGTTTATCGAGCCCCAAACGATCAAAAAATTCATCTGAAGTAAAAAGATGCTTATCTATATCAATAGCAACTTTCTTTCGAATGCTGCTATTGACCAACTCAAAACGAACACTTTCAATTAACTCTGCATTAATTTTCTCAATTTCCTTGGAGTGTGCTTCTATCCACTGAATCTCTCCCTTTTTCAAACTCAACCTTACATGTATAGTGGCAGTTTTAATATTTAATGCCTTACCGAAATAATTTTTTACTGCATCGAATTCGGCGCGAACATCTGAGTTTACAATTCTAATTTCTTGAACTTGCTGCAAGGGCTTTAATTTGTGAAGCAACTTAACGCAGCCAAAAGAAAAAAATAATGATTTGAAAGGGACAGTAAACGTTTGTTCGTGAACCACAACGCTGGTATCTATAGAATTTTCATCTTCAATTGTTTGTTCTGTAGATTTTTCGTTGTAGATGGGTAATTCTTCCTTGAAGGTAAAACGTGATTCAATTGAACTTTTCCGAACTTGATTTTCTGCAGCTCCTTTCAATTGCCACATAACATGAGCAGTGTCTAAACTGCGCACTTTTAAAAAAGATATTGTTTCTAAAATAGCAGAATACAACAGTTGCGCTTCGCTAAAAGGTGTGTGCTGCGTGCGGTATTCTAAAATTTCTACAAAAATCTCTTTAGAAATTTCATCAAAATTTTTCACTTTTACCCACCAAGAAGCTGGCTTAGTAAATGATTTATCGCTCAGCAATTGCGCAACATTGCCCAAACTAATGTGCTTTGTTCTGCAGATATATACTTTAGATCCAACAAAATTTATAGCTAAATATTCAGGTAACATCGTAAAAGGTAAAACCAAGCAATATTAATTGAAAAACGCGAGTATAAAAAGTGAGTAAAATGTGCACTTTAATTACCAAAGTCAGCGCTAGTGGGCGAGACAAGTAGCTCCCAACGCTGAAAACAAGTTCAACTTATAAAATACAGTTGATTTGCGTTGGGACTACAGGTGAGCACACGACCCAAATTTTGAAAAGAAGGCCAGTTTTATACACGTTAATTCTTCACAAAAATTTGGGTAGCGCCCAAAACACAATGCTCAATGTGGACTTGCATTTCAATTTTACTATTTTTGCCAAAAATCAAATGTCATGCGTTTTAAAACCATCGCTTTAGTCTGCCTTATTGGCTTTGCTCCTGCCTTATTGGGCCAAAAGAAAACAGATAAGAAAACTACGGAGCCCGAAAAATGGGACATTAATACTCCGCCGGGAATAAGCAAAGAAGTGAGTTTTGAACTAAGCGAAGGCACTTGGATGAATTTGGATGTGAGTCCTGATGGGAAAACTATTGTTTTTGATTTGTTGGGTGATATTTATACAATGCCAGTATCAGGTGGTGCTGCAACCTGCATTAGAAGCGGATATGCTTACGAGGTGCAACCAAGATTTAGTCCTGATGGAAAATGGATTTCGTTTACGAGTGATGCTGATGGAGCGGATAATATTTGGATGATGCAAACAGATGGAGCCAATGCCAAGCAGATAACAAAAGAAGACTTTAGGTTGCTGAACAATGCCGTTTGGACGCCAGATGGACAATACATAATTGCGCGTAAACACTTCACTAACACACGTTCTGCAGGTGCTGGCGAACTTTGGATGTACCATACCAACGGCGGAACAGGCATGCAGTTGACCAAACGGAAAAACGACCAGCAAGATTTGGGTGAACCTGTTGTTAGCGCGGATGGAAAATACTTATACTACAGCGAAGATGTATATCCTGGTGGATATTTTCAGTACAACAAAGACCCTAACAGCCAGATTTATGTGATTAAAAGATTGAATATAGAAAAGGGCGAAAATGAAACTGTAGTTCAAGGACCAGGCGGTGCGGTAAGACCTGTTTTGGCACACGACGGAAAAACACTTGCTTATGTGAGAAGAGTGCGGGAAAAAACAGTATTGTATTTGCGAAACTTAGAAACAGGTATTGAAAGACCTATTTATACTGAGTTGAGTAAAGACCAACAAGAGGCTTGGGCGCTTTTTGGTTCTTATGCCAACTACAATTTTACACCCGATGATAATGGAATAATAATTTGGGCAAAAGGTAAAATTAGGAAGATTGACACTCAGTCGGGAACGATGACCGAAATACCTTTTCTGGCAACTTCTAAACATAAAATTAGCGCCGCATTGCATGTTCAGCAAGTGGCTGCTCCGGATAGTTTTACGAGTCGCGCAATAAGGCATGCAATAACGAGTGCTGATGGTAAACTGCTTGTTTTTAACGCCATTGGTTATTTGTGGAAAAAGGATTTACCGAATGGAAAGCCGGTACGCATTACAAATGGAAGTGATTTTGAGTTTGAGCCAAGTTTCTCTGCAGACGGGAAAAATATAGTGTATGTGACTTGGAATGATATAAATAAAGGACAAATCATTCAATTAAATTTGAGTAACAATTTTAGTAAAGTACTGTCGGGCAAAATGGCTGGAATATTCAGGTCTCCTAAGTTATCACCAGATGGAAATTTGTTGGTCTATCAAAAAGAAGAGGGAAATGATCATCAAGGATTTACGTATTGCAACAATCCTGGAATTTATGTTTTAAATACTGCAACAGGAGAGAGCAAATTGATTTCGAAAGAAGGTGACCATGCGTATTTTTCTGCAGATGGAAAAAGGATTTTTTATTCTAAAGGAGGAGAGATTTTTGGAGAACTTGAAAAAGCATTTAAAAGTTGTGACTTAACGGGAAACGAAGTAAGAACGCATTACACTTCAAAATACGCCACACAGTATAGTTTGAGTCCAGATAATAAATGGCTGACATTCTCGGAACTTTTTAAGGTATATGTTACTCCATTTGTGCAAACAGGAATGTCCCTAGATTTAAATAATACCTCAACAGCTTATCCTGTAAAACAAGTTGCACAAGACGCCGGAATTAGCTTGCATTGGAGCAATAATGAAACAATGCATTGGACAACGGGAGAAGAATATTTTAGCATATCGCTTAAAGAATGCTTCCCTTTTTTAGCGGGTGCTGCAAAAGAACCCAAAGAGCCATTGAGTTCAGGTGTTAAAATTGGCTTGCAAGTAGCACACGATAAATCTAAGGGATTAAAGGCTTTTGTGAATGCTAGTATCATCACAATGAATGGCGAAGAAGTAATTGAAAAAGGAAGCATTATAGTGCGAAATAATAGAATAGAGCAAATAGGTAAAAGCGAAAGTGTTGCTATTCCTGCAGATGCAGAAGTGATAGATTGTAATGGAAAAACAATTATGCCAGGTTTGGTAGATGTACATGCGCATTTGGGTACGTTTAGGTTGGGCTTGAGTCCGCAGCAACAATGGCAGTACTTTACCAATCTTGCTTTTGGAGTAACAACCACTCATGATCCATCCTCGAATAGTGAAATGGTTTTTTCGCAAAGTGAAATGGTAAAAGCAGGAACAATGGTTGGTCCAAGAATATTTTCAACAGGAGTTATATTATACGGTGCTGACGGAGATTTTAGAGCAACGATAAACAAACCTGAAGATGCCATGAGTGCACTGCGCAGGACAAAGGCTTGGGGAGCTTTTAGTGTAAAAAGTTACAATCAGCCCCGCAGAAATCAACGTCAAATGGTAATTGACGCAGCGCGAAAGTTAAACATGAAAGTTGTACCAGAAGGAGGCTCACATTTCCTACACAATATGACCATGATTTTAGATGGACATACTGGCATAGAACACAACATACCAGTAAGTGAAATTTATGATGATGTGGTGAAGTTGTGGAGTAATTCTAATACCGGTTATACACCTACGCTAATCGTTAGTTATGGTGCTGTAAATGGTGAATATTATTGGTATCAAAAAGAGAATGTTTGGGAAAATGAGCGTTTAATGAATTTTACTCCAAGAGCACTTATTGATTCACGTTCGCGCCACAGGACTATGATACCAGAAGGAGAATATTTAAATGGGCATATTCAGATAGCAAAATCATGTAAAAAGTTAGCTGACGCTGGAGTAAGAGTAAATTTAGGTGCGCATGGACAAATACAAGGTTTAGGTGCGCATTGGGAATTAAAAATGTTGGCAAGTGGTGGAATGACAAACATGCAAGCAATAAAATGTGCTACAGTAAATGGAGCTTATTATATTGGAATGGAAAAAGAAATTGGTAGTTTAGAAAAAGGAAAATTGGCAGATTTTATTGTATTGGATAAAAGCCCGTTGGAGGACTTAAATAACATAGCAACTATAAAGTATACCGTTGCTAATGGTAGAATCTATGATGCTCTGACAATGAATGAATTCGGGAAAAATGCTAAAAAGAGGATACCTTTTTACTTTGAGCAAGAATTTGGGAATAATGATTTTAAGTGGCACGAAGAAACACAAGGCTTTCATGGAAAAAATTGTGGCTGCAGAAAATAAATTATCTATAGTTTTTTAGTTGCAATGGCAATCATATTTGCTCAACGTGTCTAAAATAAGAGAGAACAGGGTAACCTATTTTTAATTTGTGGCTTGTAAGAAATACACTAAACCAGGTCATTATTTTAATAAATACCTAGTTATCAGTTATTTATACTTTTATTTTATTAACAATCTATGGTTCATAGCTTTATAGTAGCTACCTGATTAACAGTGCCTTCCAAAAAATATATTTGTTTCAATGAATAGGTTGTTTGGATTACTTAGTTGTACGATTGCACTGTTTCTATTGCCGATGACAATAGAATTGCTAAACGATGCAATTGGAATTCCAGGCGAAACAGGAGCTGCTTCGGGTGCATGGATATTTTTTGTGTTACTATTTTTGGTTACCATTTCAGCAGGATGGCTGGGAATTAAGGTAATAAGAAAAGCGCAAAACCAGCACACAAGCATGTATCGCAGCAATTGGTAGTTACTGCTTCAATAGCTTCTGTTTCGTCTGATTTCCTTTTGAATCTTGTAGGGAAATGAAGTACATTCCTGATGGTAAAAATACTGTGTTAATTGTTCCAGAATCCTCAATTTCTCCTGTAAATACTACTTTTCCTAATTGGTCTGATAAAGAAAAAATAATCACTCCACTACCTTTTAACTTTAGTTCATTGGTAAATGGATTAGGATAAAGTTCTATCAGCTTATTGCTTGATACATCGGTAGCAATTGAAACTGTTTGTTGAAATTCATAAAATGTGACCGTATTTGTGCCTGCATTAGGTGAAACTAGTGTATCTGTTGCTAAGTTATAATAGATGTCTGCAGGCTGCGTAAGTCCAGTAACAACAGTTGTAGGAGCTGCGGCAAAATCTGCATTAAAACGAACAATGCCATTAGCACCCCAAGAAGACACGTAATAATATTGAACACCATCATAAGCAATTCCATCGCAATTACTAAGAGATGTGGTGGCAAGAACACTAATTGTTGAATCAATTAACGAAACAGCATTTATGGAAGCATTATTCCCCCAATTAACAAATACCAAACGATTTCCAATTTCATCAAATAAAATCCCATTGGGACTTTTGGTTAATCCTGTTACCATAATATTAAATGTTCCGGCAGCAGGGTTAATTCTATAAATCTTTTTAGCACTGAAATCAGTTGCAAATAAGTTGCCTTGATTGTCATGCGTAATTCCATTTAAAAAAGTAGCACCCGTGTTGATGTTGCAAACTAATGTAGTGTCAAACAAATTATAACCTTTAATAAATCCACCACAACATGCATAAATTACTGAATCAACCACTTCAATTCCATAAGGATTGGGACTAATTCCAGATTTAAAAATTCCTAAAGTTCCATTAGAAGTGCGACTCAAAATTCTTCCGTTTCCAGAATTTGAAATCAGGTATTGTCCACGAATGGCATCATAATCAACGCTTTCTGGCCCGTTATAAGATTGGGCGTTTAATAAGCTTGTAGCAAGAAGAAGTAAAAAGGTAATGGTTGATTTCATGAAAGAAGTAAAATAGTAGTAAAAAAGTATGCAACATACAGTAAAAATGCAAAAGCAAAAAACTTAACTCCGAGAAGGGAAACAAAATTAAGGAATTCGAACACCGATAATCAAGATATCGTCCACTTGACCGATTCCTGATTTCCAATTTTCAAGAAAATGCTTTAAGTACTTTTTTTGTTCAACCATACTTTTAGGTTGGATTTCGATAAGAATTTCTTTAAATTTTTTGGTGGTAATTTTTTTCTCTAATTCACCTCCAAAAGTATCGGCATATCCATCGGTAAAAATGTAAAAGCAATCTCCAGAATTTAATTGAATGAATTGACTTTTGAAAATTTGTCCATTTTCTGTAACACCTCCTATTGCCTTTTTTGTGCCCTTGTATTCTTCTATTTCTTGCATTCCATTTCTGATTATTAAAAGTGGTCTGTTGGCTCCAGCAAATGTTAGCAAACCATTTACTCTATTTAAGCTGCAAAGTGCAATGTCCATTCCATCTTTGGTAGATTCAAAGCTTTCTGACTGACGCAATGATTTTTTAATACCCTTATTTACATGTCTTAGAATTTCCGAAGTATCTGAGGTTTGAGTGACTGCGGCATTCAATTTTTCGAGCGCTATCATACTCATCATTGCACCTGGAACGCCATGACCTGTGCAGTCTGCTGCCGCTATAAAAATAAAATTTTCATTCTTGTGAAAAAAGTAAAAATCGCCACTTACAATATCTTTGGGATTATATATAATAAAGCACTCTTTAAGCGCTTCATAAATATCTTCTCTTCTTGGTAATTTGGCTTGTTGAATTCTTCTTGCATAATTTATACTGTCAATAATATCCTTATTTTTCTCTTCAATTATTAAGATTGTTCTTTCTATCTCCTCTTTTTGGATGTTAATGATAATTAATTCAGAAGCCCTTTTGTCTTTCTCTTTTTTTTGGTACGCCAATTCTTCATCTGCAACCAACAATTCGTCCGCACGTTTTTCTTTTTCTACTTGCTCAAATTCTAGCTCCACGTTTGCAATAGCTAATTCGGCAGCGCGTTTTTCTTTCTCATTATTTTGAAAAGCCAGTTCTTTATTGGCAATGATTAATTCAGCGGCTCTATTTTCTTTTTCAATATTTTGATACGCCAATTCCTCGTCTGCAACCAACAATTCGGCCGCACGTTTTTCTTTTTCTACTTGCTCAAATTCTAGCTCCACGTTTGCAATAGCTAATTCGGCAGCGCGTTTTTCTTTCTCATTATTTTGAAAAGCGAGTTCTTTATTGGCAATGAATAATTCAGCGGCTCTATTTTCTTTTTCAATATTTTCATACGCCAATTCTTCATCTGCGACTAACAATTCGGCTGCACGTTTTTCTTTTTCTTGGCTTTGAAAAGCGAGTTCTTTATTGGCAATGATTAATTCGGCGGCTCTATTTCCTTTTTCAATATTTTGATATGCCAATTCTTCATCTGCGACCTGCAATTCAGCCGCACGCTTTTCTTTTTCTTCTTGCTCAAATTCTAATTCCACATTTGCAATGGCTAATTCTGCAGCTCGTTTTTCTTTCTCATTATTTTGATACAGCAATTCTTCATTTGCAACGACTAATTCTGCAGCGCGTTTTTCTTTTTCATTATTTTGATACAGCAATTCTTCATTTGCAACGACTAATTCAGCAGCACGTTTTTCCTTTTCATTATTTTGATACAGCAATTCT
>Ga0105049_10010767_pt1 | contig 10487 bp, 9 predicted proteins | sample MAT06_FD_78087 | JGI IMG/M metagenome (GOLD analysis project Ga0105049, IMG submission 78087) | Freshwater microbial communities from Lake Fryxell liftoff mats and glacier meltwater in Antarctica - MAT-06 | ecosystem: Environmental > Aquatic > Freshwater > Ice > Liftoff microbial mat | place... | reverse complement strand
TGAAGCGCATTGTCTGATCGAATGGCGCAAAGTTAATCCATCACGAGATTGTTTTGCAAGTTTTACGCCTTATATCCCCATTGTTAAAACAAGGGGCTTTACGGCGCTTTTCCGGTAAGACCACTCCCTGCACGCTTCAGCGCTTAATGAATTGGGGCTTAACCCAATGTGTATAATCCAGCGGGTCGCCCCTACATCAACATGATGAGAAATCGAGAAATCAGGTGTTGTGCATGACCACAATATTTGAGGTTCACACTCATCATCGGGCCTCATCTTAATCGTTAAATTGTCTCAATATTGAGATACGACACAATTGGCCCTGTCCGCCCCTTTCCCTGGCCCCCTGCTTTGTGGTTCAATAAGAGCCTTATGATATGTCTCAATACCAGGACACAGTTGGATGAAATATCTTGCCCTGCTGCGCCGCAATGCGTCTTTTTCACGCTTGTGGATGGCACAAGCGATTAGCTTTATCGGCGATTGGTTTAACTACATTGCAGCGGCGGCCCTCATCACCCGTTATGCAGGAGCCTCCGGGATTGCCATCAGTGCCCTGATTCTCGCCCGATTCCTGCCGCCGCTGCTGGCCGCGCCCGTTGCCGGGGTGCTGGTGGATCGCATGAATCGTCATCGCCTGATGATCCTCAGCGATGTGCTGCGAGCCCTGACAGTGATCTGCTTCTTCCTCGTCAATGAGAGCAATTGGTCATGGCTGCCCTATCTGCTGATTGTGGTGCAGTCCTTCTGGGGCGCGGTCTTTGAACCGGCTCGTTCCGCCTTCATGCCCAGCGTTGTCTCAGCCGATGACCTTGTGACGGCGAACCTGCTGAGCAGTGTGACATGGTCAGTCATGCTGTCTGTCGGTGCGATCCTGGGGGGGCTTGTTGCTGGCGCATTTGGTACCAATGTCGCATTCGTAGTCGATTCGCTGTCCTTCCTCTTGTCGGCAGGCTTGATTCTCTCGATCCGCCCCCTCTATCCGGTGGTCGATGACAATCTCCCTGAAAAAGAGAAAAATAAATCTGAGGGCAGCTTCTGGGAGGGGATTCAGTATATCCGCGCTCATCCGGCCACTGCTGCGACGATGCTAATCAAGTTGGGCGGCAATGTCGGGAGCTTTGATGCGATCCTGGTGCTCTTTGCCACCACTGTATTTGTGGTGGGTGAGAATGGCACAACATCAGTGGGCTTGCTGTATGCGGCGTTTGGCCTGGGGGCCGTCGTTGGGCCGCTTGTGATTGACCGATTCAATGACCAGAGTGTGCGGAAAATGCGCCGCCTGATCTCGGTTGGCTATGCGCTGATTGCGCTGGGATGGTTCTTATTCGGGATCGCCCCCATTCTTGAACTTGCATGGGTGGCTGTATTGATTAAAGCGATGGGTAGCTCCGTCTATTGGACGTACAGCTCGGTAATTTTGCAAAAGACGGTTGAGGATCGCTTTTTGGGGCGTATCTTTGCTTTCGATCAGGCAGGATTTCAATTGGCAACCGTCATCAGCACCATTATTACGGGCGCTCTCGCCGAACAGGCAGGGCCTGATTTGCTGCGCTCAGTTGTTATTGGCACAGCGATTTTGAGCCTTATCCCCTGCATCCTCTGGACACTGTCTCTGCCCTGGATCGAAAAACATGCCAAACGCGAAAGGGCGGCGATGCTTGTTCAGCCATGATTCTTATGAGAGCGCTTTTGGTGTAACTTATCATATATGCCAGAAACGGTACGACTTTCATAAGGTTTCTCTCTTTTCTCTTACATCTAAGCATGTTATTCTCGCTTTCTATGGATTTGTGTCTTCTCAGCAAAAGAGTCTACTCTCTCCTAAAAAGCACATCACACCTTCTAACACACATCATCTGAGGAATTTTTGTGGGTGACATACTCAAATCAATAGTCCTGGGCATCCTAGAAGGGATCACAGAATTTCTACCTATTTCCTCAACGGGACATCTTATTATTGGGGTGCGGGTGTTAGATTTTCCCCTTGAGTTACGAGGCACGTTTGAGATTTTTATTCAGATTGGAGCCCTGTTCGCAATCCTCATCTATTATGCCCGCGATCTATTTCAACAAGCACACACAATCCACAAAGATGAGAGTGTGCAAAGATGGTGGCTGGCCATTGTCGTGGCTGCGATTCCGGCTTTGGCGCTGGGCTACCTGCTCTCAGACACGATTGAAGCTTTTTTTCATCCCTCAGTCGTTGCCGTGTCAATGATCGTGGGCGGTGTGATCATGTATATTGCTGAGGTGTATCAAGAACGTCAGGCGACGACTTTGGCGACCACTCTGGCAACTGTCCCGCCAACATCCACGACGACAACAGCGGCTGTGCCCCGTTCAAATGATGAGATCAGTATTTCGCAGGCCCTGGTTATTGGGCTGTTTCAGGTGTTGGCGCTTATCCCTGGTATGTCACGTTCAGCGATGTCGATTATTGGTGGCATGTTTGCTGGCCTGTCGCGGCCTGTTGCGACTCGTTTTTCGTTCTATCTGGCGATTCCTGTCCTGGGCAGTGCAACAATTTATTCTCTGCTCAAAAACCTCTCATCAATCAATAGTACAAATCTGTTGCTTCTGGTGATTGGCGCAGTGGTCTCAGGGGTTGTCGCCTGGGGCGTGATCGCCTGGTTGCTGCGTTATGTGGCACGCCACAATTTTGTGCCCTTTGCGATCTATCGTATTGTTGTTGGCATTATCATCCTTCTTCTGTTAGGTACCATGCCTGGACTGAATTAAGAGATTTATCGGGAGACCCATGAGCAGAATTCTCGTTATTGATGATACAGCCGAGATTCGAAGTGATATCGGGTTCCTCCTCATGTCAGAAGGCTATGAGGTCCTTGAAGCCGATTCAGGACGAAGAGGCATTGAGCTTGCCCAAACCTGGGCCCCGGATGTCATTGTCTGTGACATCAACATGCCACAGATGGATGGGTATGCCGTCCTTGAACAGATTCGCAATCTGGCGGTGACACGGATTACGCCGTTTATTTTCCTAACCGCGCGCAGTGAACGCATTGATATACGGACGGCGATGGATGCCGGGGCAGATGATTTCATCACCAAACCGTTTCAGCCCCCTGAACTTCTCACCTGTGTACGGACACAAATTAACAAAACCGACATGCGCATCAAGGCGACAGAGTCGCGCCTGCGTGAACTGAGCGAGAATATCACAACCGCTGTGCCTCATGAACTTCGCACGCCTTTGAATACCGTGTCCGGCTATGCGAATATGCTGATGAGTCAGGCGCATGAGATTGATGCCGATCAGGTGGTGGAGTGGGCACAGTACATCAAAGAGGCAGGTGAACGGCTCTATCAACTGGTCGAACATCAAATTTTATATGTTCGTCTGCAAGTATCGGCGCACACAGCTGAAAAGCGTGCGGAATATGCTGAGTCGCACCTCAAAGATGTGAATGATCTGGTGGAAATGATCGCGACACAGATCGGAGATAAATCGGGGCGAATAAGTGATCTCCAGTTCGATCTAGAGCCTGCCCCGGCGGTTGCCCTGACCTACCCCGATCTGATCAAAATATTGATCGAAATTCTAGACAATGCCTTCAAATTCGCGCCCGTCAATCATCCGATTTATGTTACAGGGCGCACCAGACCTGACTCCTACACGATTTCCATCAAGGATCAGGGACGCGGCATGACCGCCGAGCAAATTAGCCGCATCGGGCCGTATATGCAATTTGATCGCGCGATTTATCAGCAGCCCGGTCTGGGCCTGGGGCTGGCTATCGTGCAGGAGTATATTGAGTTATACGGGGGTCGTCTTGAGATCATCAGCACGCATGGAGAAGGAACACAGGTCTGTCTTCATCTAAGATGCGTGTGAGCATTTTTGCGCCTACAGGCTATTCAGTCTATAATCTCTCCAGGACAATAATCACCCATCGGGCGGTGCACAGCCCGGAGGAACTCTATGACTCAGCGACGCTCCCCCTGGCTGTTGGCTGCCACCTGTGTGTTAATGGCTGTGGCGGCAGCGGGCTGTTACCAAACCAACGGCGATAACGCACAAACCACACAAGTGTCAGCATTTATTCCAAGCGACACACCGCTTCCTCCAACAGACACTCCATTTCCAACGGCGACAGATGAGCCTGTAGTTGTTGCACAGGTCAGTACCTCGACCCCAACAGCAACCTCGGAGGCTGTCGATCAACCTGTCTCAGATGTTGGTGGGCAGTCTGTGGCACAAGTCGAAGGTGATGGTGTTCAGGATGAATTCATTCTCACAGCCACACAGTATGTTCTGGAAATTACGCAAACAGCCGCTTTCTCAGAGACGCAAACAGCTATCTTCCTGGGCATCGGTGCAACCGCGACACCCATTCCGTTCTTTAGCCCAACCCCGGAGATTCCGTTGTTTATCACCACAGCTACCCCAGGCTTCGTACAGCCTGTGAATCCGGGTGGCACATGCGTCCACGAGGTGAGAGCCGGTGAAAATCTCTTCCGTCTCTCGATGACCTATGGCGTCTCTGTGGCTGATATGGCCAGTGCCAGCGGCATCACCAATCCGCAGCTCATTCTGGTTGGGCAGAGAATCAACATTCCTGGCTGCGGCACAACAGGCGTGTTCCCACCGGCCACCTCACAGCCGACGCAGGCTTTTGATACGTCAGCCCAGACAGGCACAGGTGGTTCAACGCTTGGGCAGACCGTGCAAATCCAGACCGCCGATGGCCAGATTGTACAGGGCCAGCTTCTGAACGGCGGTCAGGGCGGCGGAACAACCTTTACAGGCACAACCCATACTGTTCAGCAGTACGAAACGCTCTTCCAGATTTCACAACAATATGGCGTATCGGTAAACAGCATTGCAGCGTCCAATGGGATCACCAATATCAATATGATCATCATGGGCGATACCCTGAACATCCCCGCGCAGTAAGCGGTACATCACGATCAATTGACACAGAGAGGCATGAATTTCATGCCTCTCTGTCTTTATGCCAAAGGATAGCCCCTCAGCCTATGAAAGAAACCATCCTCAGCAGTGAGTCTGTCTTTGAAGGCCACCTGCTCAAGATTTATGTCAACATGGTACAGCTGCCTGATGGTCGCCCTGCACGCCGCGAAGTCATCCGTCATCAGGGGGCAGTCGCGGTAGTGCCCTTCGATGCTGAGGACAATGTGCTGCTTGTGCGGCAGTATCGCGCGGGGATTGATCGTGACATTATTGAGATTCCGGCGGGTCTGCTCGAAGCGGGAGAAGATCCATCGGCCTGCGCCGAGCGTGAACTGCGTGAGGAAACAGGGTATCGCCCTAAAACACTGGAATCCCTGGGGGGTTATTACGTCGCGCCCGGCTACACCAATGAATACATCCATCTGTATCTGGCGCATGATCTTGAGCCTGCCCCCCTGGCGCAGGACTCGGAAGAATTCCTCGAATTGATTCGCCTGCCGTTTGCTGACGCCCTGGCGATGGTTGAGAGCGGCGAGATTAGCGATAGCAAGACCATCATCGCGCTGCTCAAGGTGGCTCGAGCGCGTGATCGATAGGAATCGCATAATCGTGGCTTTGTGATACCTCTTGCCGCGTGTTCAGATTGTAATGCCTCGTTTTGTCCCTACAAATCAATAGTCAGGACGTGTTATAATGCGCGTTCGCTTGTCCGAGAATAGAAACCAGAGATCGAGACGTCCGTTTTCGCGCGTCTTTTTGGGAAAGGCACACCAATGAATTCCGAACAACTCATGGCGACTTTTGCGATGGAAACTCGCGGTCTCCCGCTGATTGAAGTCGGTGATACCGTGAAGGTTCACGCACTCATCGTCGAAGGCGACAAGGAACGCGTCCAGGTGTTCCAGGGCGTCGTGATCCGCGCCCGTAAGGGTGGCAATGATGCCAACTTCACCGTGCGCCGCGTGGCGTCACATGGTATTGGCGTCGAGCGTACCTTCTTGCTGCTGAGCCCTCGTATTGAAAAGGTCGAGATTTTGCGTCACGCCAAAGTGCGTCGTGCGCAGCTGTATTATCTGCGTACCGCCAAAGGCAAAGCTGCTCGTCTCAAGGAACGCCGCGTCAATAAATAGGCTGGTGAACATATGAATATCCCCCTGATCGGTATTACGGCTTATCCTTATGTCATGCCCGGTCACGGCTGGGACTATGATATTTGCTATCGGGGCAATGTCCGCGCGGTTGAACGCGCCGGGGGATTGCCCATTTTGATTCCAGCAGCACTCGATCCAAAGACTCTCCGCGCCCTCTTTGATCGTGTCGATGGCATTTTGCTCCCCGGCGGCGGGGATGTGAATCCTGAACGCTATGATGAGGCTCCCCATCCTGCCATTGGGGGTGTCAACGATATTCGTGACAGAGCTGAAACCCTGTTTACGCAGTGGTCGATTGAGGACAACCGCCCGATTCTGGGCATTTGTCGCGGCATGCAGATTATGAATGTCGCTCTTGGCGGCTCATTGGTGCAGGATATTCCCTCCGAGATCACCACGACGCTGAGGCATGATGTCGTCGATGGCGAACCTCGCAGCTTGATCCTGCATGAAATCGCCATCAATGAGGATACGCGTCTCGCTCACATTCTCGGCACACCGTTGATTCAGGTGAACAGTTTGCATCATCAAGCCGTTGAAAATCCATCGCCTTTGGTGCGCATTATCGCCAAAGCGCCCGATGGCATTCCCGAAGCAATGGAAGTCCCCAACCACCCCTTTGCGATGGCTGTACAGTGGCATCCTGAAGATATGCTGGACAGCGGTGATGGACGCATGCAGCGCCTGTTCGACGCCTTTGTGCAGGCTGTGCGCGAGAGCATGGCCGCCCACGCCTAACTGCATTTTGTAGGGGACATCAATAGAAAAGGGCGCAGTATGCTGCGCCCTTTTTCATTTCTATAGGATAAGGTGTGTCTATGTGTGAGATAACGCGGCGTCTATGACCCAACCTGACGCATACGCGGCGCTGTCGCGGGTTCGTTTCCGGAGGCCATCTCTGATGCACTCGGCACAACCATGCGCCGTGAGTCGCCCGTATCGAACGGCAGCACACGCCGTGAACCTGCGGGCGGATTGACCGGAATACGAATAAAGAAGGTTGAGCCAGGGAACTCCTTCATATCATGGCCGGGGCTTTCGACCCACACACTGCCCCCATGCCCGGTGATAATCCCACGCGCAATCGTCAGGCCCAGACCCGGCCCCGCCCCCATGAATTTGTACATGCCTGTCGAATGCAAGGAGGGGTCATAACCGCGATAGAATTTCTGGAAGATCAGCTCATGATCTTTGGTCGCAACTCCGACCCCGGTATCCTTAATCATAATCAACACATGATCTGATTCGTTGACAGAGCGTGCGGGTTCGTGCCTGGGCGTTATGTCAATACGTCCCCCATCTGGCGTGTATTTCACAGAGTTGACGAGGATATTGCGAAAAGCCTGCACGAGCCGCTGCATATCACCATGAATCGCGGGCAAGCCTTCAAAGCTGCCGCGCTCAACCGTGATTCTGCGTTGGTCGGCGGCTTCTTTCATCGGCTCAAACGCCATACGGATGATTGACTCCACCGACGTATGTACAAAGCGCAGATCGAGCGCATTCACATCGATCTGGCTCACATCGAGCATATTGGAAATGAGTTCTTCCATGCGCTCGGTTGATTTACGCAGATTGGTGACAAACTGCGTCGTCTGGCCGGGCTTAAGCAGATTCTGCTCGTTCATGCTGTCGATGATGTCGGTATAGCCGCGAATCTGGGCCAGCGGCGTGCGCAGCTCATGGCTGGCAATCGTGATGAAATCCGTCTTGATCGAGTCAAGTTTTTCCAGCTCGGTCTTGGCCGATTCAAGCCGCTTGTTGAGCGCACGCATGGTGTTGTTCAAATGCTGGAGATCGTCAATCAAGCGAGCGCTGCGCAGGGCTGTGCCGACCTGCTGTGCAATGACCATGAGCATTTCCATGTCTTCGCGCGAGTACGGTGTATCGTTGAGCTTGGGGCCGCACGCCAGCAGGCCAATGAGCGCATTTTCCGCCACAATAGGAATGTAGGCATGCATGTTAAGCCGCAGCAAGAAGGCCAGTTCATCGGGCACAACTCTGCGATACGGGTCGCCATATTGGACATCAAACTGTGTCAGCGGGACTTTTTTAATTGCCAGTGTTTGAAAGATCGGGCTTTTCTTGCCGACATAGCCTGTCGTGGTGGGTTTGCCGGGCGAACTGCCCTGTTCCATCACCACCAACTCGACTGACTCCGGCACGCGGAAGGTGTTGTTGACCAGGATCAAGGCCGAGCGATGCACACGCATGACCCGATTCAAGGTGTCAGTCGTCACATTGACAACTTCTTCCAGGTTTGAGGCACGGGCAACATTCTGGCTGTATTCGGCGGTTGCCGCAGCGAGATTGGGCCGTGACCGCATCTCAACGTAACCGAAAACCCCCTCAATGATCTGGCGCACAGGCAGCAGCAGCACAACCAACAGCAGCACGACAGTGCCGACAAGCAGCGTGCCCGCCATATCCAGCGGCAGATTGATGCTTTTAATGAAATAGACGAGGACAAAAATCAGCGCCCAACTCACGACCACAATCAGCAGCGTGCGAAACTGGCGCACAATACTGTTGCGCACATCAATAAGGCGATAGCGATAGCATGCATAGACAGTAGAATAGACCGCCATCAGCAGGAGCAGTGTCCCCGGCAGGTACAGCACAGCAGAGCCTGCCGTAAGCATGATCGCCGCAGCAATCACCAGGGCTCCTGCGATGGTAAAGAAGGCCGCGCGATTTGCCACTTCGGGCATGGCCGCATCGCGAAAGAAATAGAAGCCTACAAAAAGAATGATCGCCCCAAGAGCGCCAATTGCCACAATCGGCACCACTTCCGTAAAGGTCGGGGGTGACTGCGTCCAGACAATCCAGCCCTGCACAGGGTTACTCTGCGACACGGCCAGACCCACAAACGTCCCCAGCCACAGCAGGTTTATCATCAGATAGAGAAGTTGAAAGTTGCGCCCCGCCCGCTGCTGCATCATATCGCGAATGACCACGCCCGCATAGCCAACCATCGCCACACCGACAGAGAGCAGCAAAACGAGATCGCGGGTGAGAGATGTATCGGCCATCGCTTCCGGCAGGAGCAAAGCGCTTGCGGCTCCTAACCCACCCAGGATCAAGACGCCCAACCACGCGGACCGCACTTTATCTCGGCCCTGCCACAAGCGCCAGATGAGAAAAATCAGCAGCGCCACGTAAGCGATGAGAAAGGTGAGTGAGAACACAGTAAGGGACGATTCAGTCAGCAATGTGATGTACTCACGAATGACAGGCGGCCAAGAACCAGAGAGCCTCTCATAGACTATAAGCTCTCATGACTTGCTCTCAGAGGATAGCACGATGGGTCTAAAGCCGCAACTTTGGCTTAAGGGTTATGGGGGTATTTAGTCCTATCAATCGGGCCTGTTGAGCGAGGTATGCCAATGTCATTTACCAAAATAAGGACGGATATAAATGTTGGGTGTGTAAGGGCACGATGTATACCTACGGTGACTTCGTTCGTGCCCAAAGCAAAAATGACTGAGGGCGCGAAAGAAGTCACCGTAGGTATGCATCGCGCCCCTACACATCAGAATGTGAGAAACACAGAAATTGTGTTTTTCTCCGTCTTTAAAAAGTAAACCTCATCTTGCTAGCTCTCCCCAATGCGTTTATGGCGCATCGGAGATCGACGCATCTTTATCCCGTAGGATATAGTGCGTGCCCTTCTTCGAGCCCATTTTGATCAACTGACCGCGATCCACCATGCCTGCCAGATCCAACCGCAGCGTCTCCGCCGACACACCCGCGCACAGAATGCGATATTCGCGATTCGTGATCGAGCCGTGTTCGCGAATATACTGCATCGCCCGCGCCTGCCGATGATTGGCACTGCGAATCCAATCCAGAGGCCTCTGCTTCTCGCGCTCGTTGTTGAGCGTTACGGCAAAGCTGTAAGGCCGAGCATCGAAGTGCGGCGGCTCACGTCCGGCCTGCTCCATCACCTCAATCATGCGATCAATGCCCAGGCCCAATTCTTCAATGTAGCCCCACTGGAACAGGCCATTGACGATACGCGGATTGCGGCTGAAATGCTCATCCTTGATATTCTCAACCGTGATGAATCCCGGCAGACCCCCAGGAGAAATCACCTCCAGACGATCCGAATACATGCGCAGTTCAATGCGCCGACCACGCAGCCGATAATCTCGGTGACAGATCGAATTGACAATCGCCTCACGCACAGCAAACTGAGGGTACTCAATCTTCTCGACGCGCTCTAAGCCGCTGACGACAGCACTCACGGCCATCTCACTCCACACCAGATTCCAGGCAGCTTCGATCAGGCGTGGCAGCGGGCCCGTGATTTCTTCGCGGCGGATATAGCCCGCCATGCCGCTCTCGCCGCGCGGCTGCGTGCTCACAAATCGCGCGAAAATCATACTGCTTTGTGGCAG
>Ga0105049_10010766_pt1 | contig 10487 bp, 8 predicted proteins | sample MAT06_FD_78087 | JGI IMG/M metagenome (GOLD analysis project Ga0105049, IMG submission 78087) | Freshwater microbial communities from Lake Fryxell liftoff mats and glacier meltwater in Antarctica - MAT-06 | ecosystem: Environmental > Aquatic > Freshwater > Ice > Liftoff microbial mat | place... | reverse complement strand
TCGACCTCGTCACCAAGAAGCTGTTCTGGACCGCCGAGACGTACCGGCTCCACGACACCTCGCCCACGGAGTTCGCCCCGACTGTGGATGCTGCCGTCGGCTATTTCCTGCCCGAGTCGCGCCGGATCATCTCGGCGGCGCTGGAGGCTGCGATGGAGCGCGGGGAAAGCTACGACCTCGTGCTCGAGACGCTGACGACCAAGGGCCGCTGGATCGACGTGCGCACCACCTGCGAGGTGACGATGCACGAGGGGCGGCCGGCAAAGCTGACCGGAATCTTCCAGGACATCACCGAGCGCAAGCGGGAGGAGCGGGCGCTAACCGCAAGTAAAGCCCAGTTGCGGCAGCTGATGCAGAACCTCAGCGTGGGGATCGTGGTTCACGGGCCCGATACGCGCGTTCTGCTGCACAACCAGGCGGCGTTGGCCCTGTTGGGGTTGTCGGGCGAGCAGGTGTTGGCAAAAGCGGCCGACCACCCGGTCTGGTGCTTTGTTCGCGAAGATCACACTCCGATGCCAGTCGGGGAATATCCCGTGACGCGTGTCGTCGCCACGCGCGCTCCGGTCCGTGACCTGGTGTTGGGGATCCTCCGGCCGCGCACCAACGACTGTGCCTGGGTGCTGGTCAATGGGTTCCCCGAGCTCGCGTCCAATGGTCAAATCCAGCAGGTGGTGGTGACCTTTGCGGACATCACCACGCACAAACAGGCTGAGGACCAGCTCCGCTTGCTGAGCTCGTGCATCGCGCAGCTCAACGACGCCATCATCATCACCGACACCGCGCCGAGCTCGGAGGGAGGGCCGCGGATCGTCTTCGTCAACGAAGCCGTCGAGCGCATGACGGGCTACACCCGCGCGGAGATCATCGGGCAGACGCCCCGTCTCTTCCAGGGACCCAGGACCGATCCCGCGGAGCTGGAGCGCGTCCGCACGGCCTTGCGCGAAACCCAGTCAATCCACGTCGAGCTCGTCAACTACAGCAAGTCCGGCGCCGAATACTGGATCGAGATGGCCCTCGCGCCCGTCTTGTCGGCCTCCGGCGGGGCCACCCATTTTGTGGCCATCCAGCGCGACATCACGACGCGCAAGGCGGCGTCGGCCGAGCGTGAGGCGCTGCAGCTCCAGCTCCAGCAGTCGCAGAAGCTCGATTCGATCGGGCAGCTCGCGGGCGGCGTCGCGCACGACTTCAACAACATGCTGAGCGTCATCCTGGGCACCACGGATCTGGCGCTGCACGCGATCCCGAAGGACGGAGAGCTGCACGCGGACCTGCTCGAGATCCGCACGGCGGCGGAGCGTTCGGCGGCGCTGACGCGGCAGCTCCTGGCGTTCGCGCGTCAGGAGGCGATCGTGCCTCGGAGTCTGGACCTCAACGAGACGATCGCGGGCATGCTGACCATGTTGAGGCGGCTGCTCGGCGAGGACCTCGCCATGACGTGGACGCCAGGGGTGAACCTCGGGCTCGTGAAGATGGACCCCAGCCAGGTGGATCAGCTCCTGGCCAACCTGTGCATCAACGCCCGCGACGCGGTGACTGGCGTGGGCACCGTCGCGATACGCACGGCCAACGCCGCGCTCGACCAGGCCCAGCTCCAGGGGGATGCCGCGCCGGTCTCCGGCGCGTTCGTGTGCCTCTCGGTGAGCGACAACGGCTCCGGGATGGACGCGAGCACGCTGGGGCGGATCTTCGAGCCGTTCTTCACCACGAAGGCGCGTGGCAAGGGCACGGGGCTGGGGCTCGCGATGGTCTACGGCATCGTCAAGCAGAACGGCGGTGTGCTCGATGTCGTGAGCGAGTCCGGCAAGGGTACGACGTTCTCGATCTACCTGCCGCGCGACGACAGCGACTCCGCGCGGCCCACGCAGGCGAGCCCAGGCCTGGCGCCCGGCGGAGGCGAGACCGTGCTGGTGGTGGACGACGAGCCCGCGATCCTGGTCCTCTGCAAGCGCTTCCTCACCAGCAAGGGCTACACGGTGATGACGGCGAACACCCCGCGTGAAGCCTTGACGCTGGCCGCGGAACACAGCGCCGAGCTCCGGCTGCTGATCACGGACGTGATCATGCCCGAGATGACCGGGCGCGAGCTGTCCGAGCAGCTGACGTCGCTCTACCCGCACGTCCGGTGCCTCTTCATGTCCGGGTATACAGCGGACATCATCGCCACGCGGGGCGTGCTCGAGGAGGGCGTCGCCTTCATGCAGAAGCCGTTCCTCACGAGCGAGCTCGGGGCCAAGGTGCGGAGTGTGCTCGATACGCCGGGCCCCGCTCCGCCGTCCTCGACCAGCCAGGGGCCGAGAGACCAATCATGAAGAAGCGTGCTCCGTCCTCACCCGCCGCAGGCTCATCGTCGGCATCGTCGGCATCGTCGGCATCGTCGCCTCGGCTGGCGGCCCCACGACTCACCGCATCAACAACCTGCTTCGTGAGCGCGCTCGAGGTGGTTGGCGTGGGAAGCCGACCTTCAGGCGTCGCCGGTGCGGAGGAACCGCTGCACGCTCGCTTCGTTCAGCGTGGTCCCGACATTCACGCGGCCTTGCCGCACCATTGCGTCGGTCGTCTCGTCGACCACGGACAGGATCGAGTGCGGGTCGTCCTCGTCTTGTTGCAAGTCGAGATCGGCACGCACCCGCTGGCCGCTCTCGCCGAGACACGTGATCGATCGGTGAAGTCGTGCATGGAACGCATGCTCGTGGCGTCGCAACACGTCGTTGGCGCCCTTCAGAAGGGTCGCGAATCCCGTGCTGTCGAGCGGCTTGGGATTCACCTTGTCTCGGCCCATCGTCCACGGGCTGACGAGCGATGGCTCGTCGTCCTGGACCCGCGTCATCGAGACCGCCCAGCCCTCGTCGTTCTCGTTCTTGATCACGCGCGCGATCCAGCCGGCCCGTTTCCATCGCCGCGGATCGGAGGTCTCTTCGGTGTCGTCCATCCCGAGAGCATCACCCATGGGAGTGACATCGCGGCACGCGGCACACCAACGGCAAGATCCACCCGTGGGGAATGAGCCGCCGATCTGCGAGGACCAAAGGCGGGGACCGCATTCCAAGGCCGTGATCCCTGAATCAACAGGCGGCGGATCAGCCAAACCGCGCCGCATGCCACGCCGGCAACTCTGCCAGCGACGCCATCACCACATCCGCATGCGCCAGCTGCTCTGCGGTGTCCGCGCCGGTGGTCACCGCCACCGCCACCGCGCTGCACGCTCTCGCCGCCGAGATGTCATGGATCGTATCGCCAACGACGATCACCTCACCGGTCGCGCCTTGCTGACGCCCACGCTCGATCGCCCGCTTCACCAGCTCACTCCGCACCGCAGAATCACATCCGTAGCCGCCGACATCCTGGAACCAGCGGGTCAGCTTCGCGGCGGCGAGCTTCTCCTGCGCACCACGCCGGATGTTCCCGGTCGCGATCCCCAGCATCACGCCCTCGCGCTTTGCGAGCGCCTCGAGGGCCGCGATCACGCCCTCGATCACGATCACCCGGTTGCGGGTCAGCAGCTCGCGCAACCGCGGGATGTACGCATCCAGATACCCGTCGATCTCCTCGCGCGTCGGCTTGCGCCCCATCCGCGCCTCGAAGATCTCGCCGATGATCTGCGGATCGGTCTTCCCACCATACCGGATGCCTTCGCTCGCATTCGCGATCGCATGGCGCTCGACGAACACCGCATCGAACGCTTCGCGTCCCGATCCGTGCGCATGCAGCAGCGTCCCGTCGATATCGAACAGGTACAGGTTCAACGCGAGTTCTTGCCGAGATCAACCGGGTTGAACTTGCTGGGATTTGCATCGCGCCAGCGCTTCGCGGCGTCGAGCAACCCATCGAACGTGTCGCGCATCGCCCACGCCTTGAGCTTGGAGGCCTTGACGGCCTCATCCTTGTCGGCGCCCTTGTATTCCATCGAGCTCACGCGCACCAGCCCGTCGCCGAACGCGATCTTGATGCCCTTGCACGGAGGATTGGTCTCGTACTTGACGCCGAGGCCCTCGTAGATCCGGAAGCACGCCTCGAACTCCTTGTTGTTGTAGAGCGGTGCGCCGAGCGCGATCGCACCCCAGATCGCGTTCTCGAGCTCGACGACCTGATCGCCCTTGCAGCCATTGAAGATCGCCACGTCGTGCATCGGGATCTTGCGATCGATCTTCACCGGCGGATCCCCACCCGCGCGATCCGCTTCGTCATCGCGCGTCTTGGTCGCGAACTCGTCCATCGAGATCGCCTCGGGCCGCGCGACCATCGCCTTCAGATAGTTCGTCGGCACCGCGAGGTTGATGTTCTGGCCCTTGGTGAAGATCAGCGTCGTCACACCGACGACCTCGCCCGCTTGATTGAACAGCGGGCCACCGCTCGAACCCTGCGAGATCGGCGCGCTGATCTGGAAGTACTTGAGCTCCTGCGTGCACAGCAGCTGCGGAACTTCTTCTTGTTCGGCCTCGGTCAGCTTGGTTCGCTGCGCCTTCGCCGTCAGCGCCTCGAGTCGCGGCCGGTTCTTGAGCGCGAACGCGACCATGTCGTTCGTGCACACAGGCCGGATCTGCGAGAGCAGCCCGCTCGACACCGTGTGATCGAACCCGAGTGGATTGCCGATCGCGAACACCTGATCGCCCGCCGACATCTGATCCGAATCACCGAGCTGCAGCGTCGGCAGCGTCTTGGTCGGCTTGATCCGCAGCAGGGCCAGATCGCGCCCCGCATCGATGCCTTCGACGCCAACCACCGAGTAGACTTCGCCGCCGAACATCTTGATCTTGATCGATTTGCTGCCGCGAACCACGTGCAGGTTCGTCGCGATCAACCCGGACTTGTCGAGGATAAACCCGGTTCCACTCGCTCGCTGATCACCCTCGCCGACATCGATGAACACGATCGCCGGGTTCGATTGATTGACGATTTCCTTTGCTGATAACGACTTCGGCGTCGTCGATTTCGTGGTTGCCTTCGAGCCGCCGCATGCAGCGGCCATCACCCCGAGCAGCAGCAGCCTGCGCATGGGATCGATGATACCCCGCCTCCGCCGACAGACAACGCGCGCAAAGCTCAGGGTTTCGTGGGCGCGGGAGCCGGGGCAGGGGTTGCCTGCTCCTTATCGTGGCTGCCACCGATCCGCGTCGCGCGGATCTTGCCTTCGCCGGCCTGACGGAACGCCTTCGGATTGCGCTTGGGGTCGATGTCCTGCTCGACGCCGGCCTGGAGGTGATCGCGATAGATCTCCATCCGCGTCTTCTCCCAGCTCGGGCACGCGGGCTCGCCGACCTTTTCACACGCCTGGAACGCCTTCGCCGCCCAGGTCAGCGAGGGCTTGGCCTCGAGGCGTTCGATGTAGGCAACCGACACCGCCAGGAGCGACCGCCAGTGCTCGGGCGATGCCTGCGTCCGCGCCGAGCCATCGACGGCGGCCTCGACCGCCCAGTCCTTGAAGTTCACCTCGCCGAGCTCGTGCTGGAAGCGCTCGAGCCGGATCGGGTCCTGCGGGCGCGTGATCGTGCGTGCCTCGGCCAACCCGAGCGCGAACCGACCATCTGCGGTCCCCTTCATGGCCGAGTCCGCGTACATCTCGCGCGGAGGGAATACGACCGCCGCGATCAAGACCGTGAGGACACCGAGGTCGACCAATCCCACAAAGCGGCGCAGCTGCATGACTCACAGACAATAGCGGTTTCGATCGGTTCCCGCCGCCTCGCGAGATGGGATCTGTGCCGCGCACAGCAAGCTCGGCATCCGGGGCAAAAGGCTACGGGGCGTCCCGAGATGCCCCGCTGGAGATCTCGTTCGCGGATCGCGCATCCGCAACCATCTCGATGGTTTGCGCCGTGGATCTACCTTTGCAGACTGGGCTGGAACCACCTGCACCGCCTTCGGGCGAGGAGATGTTCTCAACATGCTGACCGCAATCTCAACCGCGTTTCACAAAGGTGGATGGGGCATGTGGCCCATCCTTTTCACCTCGGTTCTGACGATCGCCGTGATCGTGGAGCGCGCGGTCTACCTGTTCCGCGCCTCGGTGGACAAGGACAAGCTCCTTGCACTCCTCAAGAGCCAGGTGATGAGCGGTAACGTGCAGGGCGCCATCAAGGTTTGCTCCGGCAACCCGACGCCGATGACCCGCATCGTTCAGGCGGGCCTCATGAAGTTCAACAAGAGCGACGACGAAGTCCAGGCTGCCATGGACGAGGCCGCGCTCCGCGAGCTCCCCAAGATCAACGCGCGTACCCCGTACCTCGCGATGCTCGCCAACTTCGCCGTGATGGCCGGCCTCCTCGGCACCATCTCCGGCATGATCAAGTCGTTCGGCTCCGTCGGCAGCGACGAGTCGGGCAACAAGGCGACCGAGCTCGCGAACGGCATCTCCGAAGCCCTGAACTGCACCGCATTCGGTATCGGTACCTCGCTCCTCGGCCTCCTCGGCTACTCGCTACTTCAGGGCAAGACCACGCATGTGGTCGACGACATCAACGAGGTGACCGTCCAGGTCGTCAACCTCGTGACGTCGCACCGTGCCCAGATGCAGCCCCAGGCGTAGTTCTTCCTTTACCAGCGAGGAGGTCTAAGTCATGGGTGCATCAGTAGGTACAGACGGAAAAGGAAGCGTCAACGTCGAGCTGAACATTGTCCCGTTCATCGACTTGATGAGCTGCTTGACCGCGTTCCTTCTCGTCACCGCCGTCTGGGTCAATATTGCTCAGATCAATATCCAGCCGAAGGGCAAGACGCGCGACACGGCCAACGTCCAGCAGGACGACGAGCACGTGACGCTGTCGGTACTTGTCCAGTCGGATCAGATCTGGATTGGCCTGTCCCGTGTGAACGAGTTCCAGCCGATCCCGAAGCTCGCTTCGGGCGAGCACGACTGGGACAAGTACAAGACCGCTCTCGAGGTCCACAAGAAGTCGGCGTTCTTCAGTGAGCGTCAGGATCTCGAGATCGCGGCCGAGAGCACGGCGGCCAGCCAAGTGAAGTATCAGGACATCATCCGCGCCATGGACGTCGCCGTGCAGGTCGGCTTCATGGACGTGGGTCTCTCTGACCCGGCTGGCCTCGCGGCCAGGCCGACACTGTAAGGAGTCGGCGATGCCAGTTCACGCAGCAGGCTCACGCCTCTATCACGGCGTAAAGTTCAAACACCTGGTCAAGAAGTCCGGCAGCGCGACGTCGGCAAAGTCGTCGAACATCTCGCTCAACCTGGTCCCGTTCGTCGACATGATGACGATCCTCGTCTGCTTCTTGCTGATGGTGTTCTCGTCGTCGGGTGCGTTGCTCCAGGCGCAGAAGGGCCTCGAGCTCCCCGTCGCACAGAACAACTCGGTGTTGCAGCAGGCGCCGGTGATCATCGTGACCAAGAGCGAGATCACGTATCAGGGCCAGATGATCGCGACCGTCGAGAGCGTGCTTCGCGACGATTCGCCGACGTTCAAGATCGACGCGCTGTTCGAGCGCCTCGATGCCGCCGGGAAGAAGATCAAGGACGACGTCGCAGAGAGCGCCGCTGGCATCAGCAAAGCGGTCGCGAAGGACCTTGTCAAGGCGTGTGAAGAGGCCAAGCAGGGCATCCGACCGCAGGCGGGTAAGATCTGTCCCGAGGGATTGGCGATTCTGCAGGCCGACGAGACAACGGACGTTCGGCTGATCAACAAGATCGTCAACACTGCAAAGGCTGCGGGGTTCGACAACCTGCTCTTCGCGGTGAAGAACAAGTCATAAGTCATCAGTAAAGGCGGACCCATGCGTCGCACTTTGTGCTCGGCCTTCGTGGCCGCTTTCGTGTTTTTCGGTCTCGCGGGTTGTCCGGATAACCCGTACAACGCGTCGAGCTGGACCAAGAAGCTCGGAGGACGCGAGCACGAGCGCGCTCTTCAGGAGCTCGAGCTGCTCGGCGACCCGAGCGGCATCCCGGAGATCGGCGCCGAGTGGGACAAGCAGCGCAAGCCTGTCCGCGACCTCCAGGTGATCATCTCGCTCGCGCGGAAGCTGACCCCAGCCGAAGCGAAGGCGAAGTTCGTCACCGACTACGAGGAGTCCGGTCGCGAAGCGAGCTGGGATGCGGCGATGCCGTTTCTCACCAAGGCGCTGCTCGAGGTCGACGAGGCCAACACGCGCTCGGTCGACTCGGCGACCAAGGCCGCCGACGCACTCGGCGAGGCCAAGCTGGCCGCGGGTCTCGACGCGCTCGTCGAGATCTCGAACAAGACGGCGACCAAGAAGCTCTTCCAGGCGCAGATCTCCGCCATTCGCGCGCTCGGCAAGTTCGACAACGAGAAGGCGCGCGCTGCGGCCGCGCTGACGAAGTTGATCGACAGGGATCCTCCTCCGCACCCGAAGACGGCCAAGTCCAAGGAGGAGGGCCGTGCGATGGAGGAGAAGTACGGCATGTTCCTCGCGATGTCGGGGGCGGCGATCAACTCGCTCGGCGAGCTCCACGCCCAGAACGCGGCGAAGACGCTGATCCTCTCGCTCTACCGCACGCCCGAGCTCGCGACGCAGATTCGCCGCGCGCTCGTCGCTTCCGGCCCGTCGGCAAAGGACGAGCTCAAGCTCGTGCTCGCCGAGAAGCAGAAGGAAGTCGAAGACCTGTTCAAGGCCAAGCGCCTGTACGAGTACTGCGGTGACAAGGGCGACTTGCCGAAGGACCAGTGTCAGCCGGTCGCGTTCAAGGATTTCTACGCCGCGCTCGTGCTCGGCGACTTCTACGATCCCAAGACCGTCCCCGATCTGCTCGCGGCGCTGCAGGCGCACAAGCCGGCGCCGGCGTACTACGCCGACGAGCAGGCCGGTCCGACGCAGTACAACGCGATCTTCGACGCGCTCCGCAAGATCGGCTCGGCGGACGCCGCCCCGACGGTTCGTGCGATCTGGATGGGTGGCGGAGCTGCGAAGACGCCGCCAGCAAGAGGTGCACCCAAGGGCGAGCCCGCGGCGGCGGGCCCCGACCTGCCGACCAAGATCCTCGCAATCAACGCATATGCGTTCCTCGCACGCGACCTGACGGGCGTCGACAAGCTCGGCGAGATCGCTCGCGACAACACCGCCGATGATGGTCTCCGCCAGGCGGCCGCGGAAGCGTTTGCTCGGCTCGCGCGCAGCAAGGACGACATCGAGGCGCTCAACATCCTCGCGAACAAGTACTTCAACGCCGCGGCGCAGAAGCGCGCCGAGGCCGACGGCAAGGCGAAGACCGATGCCGACGCCGCCGACAAGGTGTTCGCGGAGGAGAAGAAGAAGGTCGACGAGGCGAAGGCGAAGGTCCTCAAGACGACGCGAGATCCGCAGAAGAGCGCCGCCGACATCAAGGCCGCGACGACCGATGCGAAGAAGGCGGAAGACACCTTCAAGCTGGCGAAGAAGAAGCACAAGGAAGGCACGCTCGCCTTCAAGGGGGCCGAGAACGCGGCCAAGGCCTACAAGGGCTTCGCTCGCATGTTCCAGTCGCACGTCGCGCGGATCGAGATCGCGATGCGCTGCCAGAACGATCTCGCCTGCTACTCGAAGACGCTCACCTCGAAGCCGGATGACGTCTACAACAATGTCTCCAAGTACTTCGAGATCAAGGCGCTCGCGGCCTGCAGTGGCAAGAGCTCCGACTGCTACGTCGCGCACCTCAAGGGGCTGCCGGCGCCGAACAAGCTCGAGTTCAAGGCGACCGACAACACGGTGAACCTGGCGAAGTTCTTCGGCGGCCTCAAAGACTGGAGCAAGGAAGAGAAGACCGTGCTGCTCGAGGGCAACATCGAGCGCGCGATGCTCGAGCTCGGCAAGAAGGGCACCGCCGCGTCGCAGTACACCGAGCTGCTGCTCGACAACGCGAAGAGCGACAATCGCCTGATCCGCCAGTCGATCCTGCTCGCGCTCCCCAAGATCGCGAACGTGCCGTGCAACTCCTGCGAGGCGAAACTCGACAAGGCGATCAAGGCGGGCGAGGGCAAGACCACGCTCGGCGAGCTCAACCTCGAGACCACGATGCTCCGCCACTACTTCTCGTGGGCAGGTGGCAAGACGCCGTCCGCGCCATCGTCGACCGAGGCCGAGGCTCCGGCTCCGGCCACGCCCGCGGCACCGGCGAAGGCCGAGAAGCCGGCGGACGAGGACAAGGAAGAGACTCCCGCGAAGGCCGAGCCTGCGAAAGCTCCGGCCAAGGCTCCGGCCAAGGCTCCGCCGAAGCGTCGCTAGCTGCTCTCGCTCGAACGCGAACGGCCGCTGGATTCAGCGGCCGTTTGGCGTTTGTGCCCAGCACCTCACAAAGCGGGTTGCGGTGTCCGGGTTTCCCGGGTAATCAACCTGGGCTCGTTTCGACGAGCACCGGGGTGTAGCGCAGTCTGGTAGCGCATTCGGTTTGGGATCGAAAAGTCGCAGGTTCGAATCCTGTCACCCCGACGACCAAGTAGTTACGCGGCGAACGCTCGAAACTGGTCACGCGCCGCGGCGGAACTCGGACGGCGTCTTGCCGGTCCACCGGCGGAACGCACGCGAGAACGCGCTCGCATCCGCGAACC
>Ga0105049_10010765_pt1 | contig 10487 bp, 2 predicted proteins | sample MAT06_FD_78087 | JGI IMG/M metagenome (GOLD analysis project Ga0105049, IMG submission 78087) | Freshwater microbial communities from Lake Fryxell liftoff mats and glacier meltwater in Antarctica - MAT-06 | ecosystem: Environmental > Aquatic > Freshwater > Ice > Liftoff microbial mat | place... | reverse complement strand
TACTTCATGAAGTCTTGTTATCGAAATAAGGATTATTGAGCTTATTGCTCACTCAATCTATATTCTTACTGAAGGATCAATATGTCAGCAAGCAATTCTACAGCACTTTTGGGCTTGATGGTACACTCTGAAACCTCTAAAGTTCTTTCTAGGCAAGGGTTTTCAGGATTTCACTGTACTCCATAAAAATGAAGAGTGCTGTAAGTTCAAAATTTGACAAGAGGAACTCCCAACCCGGAGGATAACGAAGTGTGTCCAGAAGACACTCAATATGAACTCCAATCCCCTAAGTTTTGGAGTACTGCTGGGATCGAAATGCTATTGCCTAAGTCAAAACACTGCCAAGCCATAGACGACAATAGACAAAATCAAGATTGACTGGAATCGCGAAGAGGGAGGTTTCCTAGGGTTGGGGAAAGATTTAGCAGAACTTGAACTCTGGAGCTTTGTTGTCACAGACAATCAAACCCCTCCAGACGTGAGTAAGTTGCTGACGACGACTGACTTAGAGCGAAAAAAGAACTCGTTGCCAACATTACTAAAACGGTTCTGGGTACCAGGCAAATTAGGAAAATCGACAAAATTAAAGATGGTGCAGAAATGAACTTTGGGTTTGACCTACGGCATCGCCCAGTCTGCCAAACCTTTTTGGTCAGAATTTACGATATTACCGACCATGTGTGGGTTGATTTCTCAATATATTCAGATTAAAGATTCAGATTAGTTCTAGATTGCGTTCAGGGTGGCAAACAACCGAATTAATAAAAACTCATTCACCTATCTTGACGGAGTTTAGAGCTATGCCTCAGCAGCAGATAACTAATGCAGGAAACTTTGAGCGTAACATTGCTGTGGTCATTGGTATCAATGTCTACAAGAATGGGATTCCACCTCTTAAAACTGCTGCAAACGATGCACAAGAACTGACTCGTATTCTTCGAGAAGTTTTCCATTACAACGTAATCCAGATTTTGGATGGACAGGCAAGTTTGGTAAATCTCCGGCGATTGCTGAATGAGATATTACCTAAGAGAATTCAACCAACACAACGCGATCGCCTCTTGTTCTATTTTGCTGGACATGGAACCGCGCTCAATAGTGAAAACGAGGATGGACCTGCTGGCTACATCCTTCCCCAAGATGCTCAGCCGGAAAAGCGAGAAACCTTCTTGCCAATGCAGGAAGTCCACGATGCTTTAACAGCACTGGATTTTCGTCATTCATTGATGATTCTTGACTGCTGCTTTGCTGGGGCATTTCGGTGGTCAACAACTAGGGATATTTCTATATTTCCAGAGGTCATTCACAAGGAGCGCTACGATCGCTTCATCAAAGATCCCGCGTGGCAGGTGATTACGTCAGCCGCATATGACCAGAAGGCATTGGATATCCTGGTAGATAATCGGGGAGTTAGTATGACTGATCGCCAGCATTCTCCCTTTGCTCATGCGCTGTTTGAAGCGTTACAAGGTAGTGCAGATCTGATCCCTGATGGGATTATTACCGCAACAGAACTCTACCTCTATCTGCGCGATCGCGTAGAACTTCGTTCAAGTGAGCAGCAAACGCCTGGTTTGTGGCACTTGCGAAAACATCAAAAAGGGGAATATATCTTTCTCTTACCTGGGTATAACCCTAATGATTTGCCACCCGCACCCGAACTAAACAAAGAAAATAACCCCTACCGAGGTTTGGAATCGTTTGATGAAGCTCATACAAAACTATTTTTTGGCAGGGAGCAGCGCACAGAGGAATTAGTGCAGCAGGTGAGTGAGCGATCGCTCACCATAGTTGTGGGAGCATCGGGTACAGGTAAGTCCAGTTTAGTTAAAGCTGGGGTCTTGCCTCGTCTACGACAAAAAGTAGAGGAGCAGTGGCATATTCTCGATCCAGTTCGTCCTGGTGAGTCTCCGTTAACTGCGTTAGCAAGGGGGTGCTTACCATTAATTGATAATAATCCAATTGATGAGTTAACAATGATTGCAACGATTACCCAAAGGTTGCAGCAAGAAAATCAAGCATTTGCAACGATCGTCCAGCAGTGGGCTGATACGCATTCTGGCGGTAGACTGTTGTTGTTAGTTGATCAGTTTGAGGAATTAGTTACTTTATGTCGAGATGAGGTAGAGCGGCAGCAGTTTTTAGAAGTACTCGAAGCCTCCCTAACAGTAAACCCTGATCAACTTCGGATTATCATCACTTTGCGCTCTGACTTTGAGCCGCAGTTTTTGGGATCTGTGTTGAAATCTCGATGGATTGACTCACGATTTGTCATTCCACCAATGACTCAGGATGAATTGCGACAGGCGATCGAAGGCCCTGCTTCTGAGCGAGTGTTGTATTTTGAGCCTGCCACTTTGGTCGATCGCTTGATCAATGAAGTGGTACAAACGCCAGGAGCCTTACCGCTGCTTTCTTTTACCTTGAGTGAACTATATCTCAAGTATCTGGAGCGAAGAGGAGATAATCGCGCCTTAACAGAAGCAGATTACAGAGTGTTGGGGGGGGTCGCAGGATCACTGACACAACGGGCAACTCAAGAATATGAACAACTGACACAGCAGGATAATGCTTATAAACAGACGATTAAGCGGGTGATGCTGAGAATGGTTGCGGTGGAAGGCGGGGAAGTTGCTCGACGAAGAGTACCAGAGTCAGAATTACAATTTGTAGATACTTTAGAGAATGAACGGGTCAATGAAGTCATTCGACGTTTGGTCGATGCTCGCTTGGTGGTAGGAGGGCAAGAGGCAGGAGGGGAAGCTTTTGTAGAACCTGCCCATGATGCGTTGGTACGAGGCTGGGATAAGATTCAAACCTGGAAGACTCAGGAACAGGAAAATATTGCTTTACAGCGATTGCTAACCCCAGCAGCCCGAGAATGGCTAACTCATAAAAAAGCAGTTGGGTTTCTTTGGGACGATAATCCTCGGATTTTGCTGCTGAAGCAGGTTATGGGGTCAGATCAGAATTGGCTCAATGACCTGGAAACAAGCTTTGTTAGTCGAAGCTTGCAAAGGAGGCAAAATAATCGTCGGCGTTTAGTTGGATCGATTGCGGGTGTGATTTTGACGTTAAGTGGATTAACTGGCTTCGCGTTTGTCCAACAGGGAATCGCTAAAGACAACGCAAAGAGAGCAAATACAAATGCAGAAGAGGCCAGAAAGCAGGAACAGCTTGCAAGAGACAATGAACAAAAAGCGAACACTAATGCGCAACAAGCTAGAAAGAATTCAGAACGTGCTGACACAGAAGCAGATAAAGCAACAAAGAACGCTGAAATAGCTCGAAAAAATGAAAAGCGAGCTAATGAACAGGCAGACCTAGCGAAAAATAATGCTAAGACAGCTCAGAAGAACGAGAAAAGAGCTAATGAGCAAGCAGATTTAGCTGAGAAACGGCAAATCGAAGCTGAACGACAACGAAACAAAGCTGTTGAAGGTCAGATTGGTATTTTGGCTTCACTATCTCAAACCAGAATGCTAGTAGATGATCAGTTAGGTGCACTTGTATCAGCTGTTAAGAGCGCTCTACTCTTAAAGCAAACACCTCAATTGCAAAGTCAGCTACGGGGGCAAGTTTTTGAGGCATTGCGCGAGACAGTTTACACAGTTCAGGAGAAAAATCGTTTAGAGGGCAACACACATCCTTTATTGGGAGTCAATTTTAGTCCCGACGGTGAAACCTTTGCTACATCAGATGGTGGTGGTGTGGTGAAACTCTGGAATAAAGATGGCAGTTTACGTAAGGTTATGACGGGACATCAAACAGATGTAATCAATGTTGCTTTTAGTCCAGATGGTCACTTAATTGCCTCTGCAAGTAAAGATAAGACTGTCAAACTCTGGCGTATCGATGGAACTCTTCTGAGAACTTTTCAACATGATGCAGAAGTGTGGGATGTTAGTTTCAGTGGCGACAGCCAGATAATTGCTTCTGCAAGTTCGGATGGCACAATTAGGCTTTGGAGAATTAGTGATAACAGCGTGAACAGACCTCCTATAAAAGCTTATGAAGGTTTTGCTTCAACTGTGAAATTCAGTTCTGATGGTAAAACAATTATCACTGGGGGTTGGGATAAAGCATTTGATGGCAAAATAAAATTCTGGAGTATTGATGACGGTAACCTCCTGAAAACATTTGACATCGATAGTGGTTTTCTCAGAAGTATGAACCTAAGTAAAGATGGGCAGCACATCATTTGTGCTGGCGATAGTGGCAGAGTCTTACTACTGCAAACCAACGACGGTAAGGTACTGACAAATATTCAGCTACGTGATCAGCAGGACGCTTGGGCAATGGGTGCCCGACTTAGCCCTGATGGTCAAACTATAGCTTCGATCGACAGTATTGGTAATGTTAAGTTGTGGAATTTAGATGGTGAATTAATTCAACAACTACCGGGGCATAATGATGCAGTCTACGGATTATCTTTCAGCCCTGACGGTAAGACACTCGCTACTGTTAGTGCAGACAAACAAATTAAACTTTGGAATCTTAAAAGTCCATTCTTAAAGAACTTTGATGGGCATCGGAACAGTTTCCATCTTGGAGTAAGTTTTAGCCCTGATGGTAAAACGTTAGCTTCTGCTAGTTGGGATGCAATAGAGAGCGGCTGGGTTGTAAAAATTTGGGATACAGAAAGTCAAAAATTGTTGAAAACTTTACCTAAGCATTTTGCTGAAATCCGAACATTGACCTTTAGTCGTGATGGTAAATTACTTGCTTCTGCTAGTTGGGATGGAACAGTTAAAGTCTGGACACGAGAGGGTGAGCTGCTAACTAATTTTACTGGGCATGGTACACCAGCTACTGGTATAACTCCTCACGTGGATGCTAGTCGTGCGGCTGTTAATGGAGTAAGTTTTAGTGCAGATGGCAGATCTTTAGCATCTGTAGGATACGACAGGCACATTCGTTTTTGGGGACTAGATGGTAAACAGATGAGAGTTATCCCTAACGCTCATACCGATCAAATCTATAGAATCAACTTTAGTCCTGATGGTCGCTTTTTTGCCACAGCTAGTTGGGACAGAACAGTCAAGCTCTGGAATTTAGACGGAGATCTATTAAAAACGTTTACAGGACATAGTAACTGGCTTTACGGTTTAGCATTTAGTCCAGATGGTCAATTATTGGCTGCTGCTGGGGAAGACAAAACTATTACAATTTGGAGTGTTGAGGGTAAACTTCTTCACACTTTGACAGGACATCAAGGAACAATTAATGATATTGCTTTCAGTCCTGACGGAAAGTTGATTGCTTCCGGTAGCGATGATTCTACTGTAAAACTTTGGAGCCGTAATGGCATTCTACTCAGGACTTTAAAGGGACATATCAAAGAAGTATCTGGGGTAAGCTTTAGCCCAGATAGTAGAACAGTTGCCTCTGCCAGTTGGGATGGGAGTATCAAGCTTTGGAGCACTGAAACACTAGATTTTGATACTCTCTTGAGACAAGGGTGCACTTGGTTACAAGACTATCTGAGAACTAATCCGAATTCAAAACAAGATCGGCATCTGTGTGAAAAATATATTTCTTCAGACAATAGCAAGAAGTTAAGATAGTTTCATTTTTTCAATAAAGAACGTATTTACAGATAATCTATAAGGATTAGAGAATGACAAATTTCGATCGCAATCTTGCTATTGTCATCGGCATTAACAATTATCAGAACGGCATTACCCCACTAACAACTGCTGTTCCTGACGCTCAAGTACTAAGCCAGATCTTCAAAGAAAAGTATGGTTACGAGATTATTAATCTGGGTGGAGAGCCAACGCTAGAAAACTTTAGAACTCTACTTCATCAAACCTTACTAGAAAAGTTCGCTGACACGCCTGAGCGAAAACGACGACTACTGTTCTACTTTGCAGGACATGGAAAAGCACTTAATGGAGACGATGGTCCAAAAGGGTATCTGATTCCCCAGAACGCAGATCCCCAAAATATGGACAGTACCTGTTTACCGATGGAGGAGCTACACCAAACTCTAGCAGCCTTAAATTGTCATCATATGCTTGTGATTCTGGACTGTTGTTTTGCTGGTTCATTCCGTTGGGTACGCACCCGCGATATCTCCACAGAACCAGAAACCATTCACAAGGAACTATTTGACCATTATCTTGAACGCCGAGCATGGCAAGCAATTACATCTTCAGCCCATGACCAAAAAGCATTTGACTTACTCAACAACCGAGATACAGGAGAAAAAGGACACCACTCGCCCTTTGCCGAAGCCTTGTTGGATGCTTTAGAAAATATGAGTGCCGATTTCACAGGCGATGGGATTATCACGGCACAAGAGTTGTCGCTCTATTTGGACAAGGAACTGCTGAGAAAAACTCAAGATCAGCGCAGACCACAAAAAACTGGATTATGGCCTCTCGATCCGGATGATGGAGAGTTCATCTTTTTGAGCAAAGACTTTGAGCGCCTCAGTCTCCCTGATGCCCCAGAACTCAACCCTGAAAATAATCCCTATCAAGGTTTGGAGGCATTTAATGAGTCTCGCGGTGATCTTTTTTTTGGTCGAGAAAAGCTCATTCAAGAACTCAATACTAAAATCAAGCAATCACAATCTCCTCTGACCGTTGTATTAGGAATCTCAGGCTCAGGGAAATCAAGCTTAGTCAAAGCAGGACTAATTCCCTTCCTCAAGCAGGATGATGCAACAGCATGGAAAGTTCTAGAACCTATGCGCCCTACAGCACAACCCTTTCTTGCTTTGGAAACCGCAATCCAGCCTATTTGTGAAGGCAGCAGATTGACGCAACCATTACAGGCTGCTCCAACGCAACTAACAGAGATTACTAGAACTTGGTGTGCTACCTATCCAAATCAGACTCTTTTATTAGTGATCGACCAGTTTGAGGAACTGATTACTCTCAATCAAACTCACACAGCAGAACTTAGTGAAGCATGGCCACCCTTTTTAGAGATGCTAAATCAGGCACTCAACGTAAATCAGGGGCAATTTCGGATACTTTTGACTCTGCGATCGGACTTTGAGCCACGCTTTAGAGAATCTCATCTGAAAGACTATTGGGTAGAAGGACGATTTTTAGTGCGATCGATGCAGTTTGATGAACTGCGGCGGGCAGTAGAAAAACCAGCTGAAAAGAAAGTTGTATTTTTTGAGAATGCTGAACTGGTCAATCAATTAGTCGAAGAAGTCGTGCAAATGCCAGGAGCGTTACCTTTGTTATCATTTACCCTGAGCGAACTGTACATTCAACAGTTTAAGGGTTGGCAGCGGGGCGAGAATTCTGGTCGCACTATCACTTGGGAGAATTACAGAAAACTCGGAGGCGTTGCAGGTGCCCTCAGTAGCCGAGCTAATGATTTATATAGGCAACTTCCTACAAACGCCCACCAAGACACCATGCGTCGGATTATGTTGCGAATGGTAACGCTGGAGGGTGGTGGGGAGGCATTACGGCGGCGAGTGTTGCGCTCAGAGTTGACGTACTCGAATCCTGATGGCAAGCAGGAAGCAGATAAACGCTTAGGCGAAGATGAACGAGTACAGGAGGTGTTAAACCACTTAGATAAAGCCCGCTTGGTTGTAAAAGGCGAGCAAGATGGCAAAGAATTTGTTGAACCTGCTCATGATTTTTTGGTGCGAGGTTGGGAGCAGATGCAGAAGTGGATCAGTGCTGAGCAAGAAAATTTAGCTCTGATGCGGCGACTTACTCTTGCGGCAAATGATTGGAATGGTAGTGAGCAAGGACTGTGGGTTGAAGAGAGCGATCGCCTTGCCAAACTAGAAAAGGTAATAAATTCGGGAAATAACTGGTTAAACAAACAAGAAGTTGAATTTGTTCAAAAAAGTATTCAGCAGCGGCTAGATAAACTTCAAGAAGCTGAAAAGCAGCGAGATGAAGCAATACAAGGTCAAATTGGCGCTTTAGTTTCATTATCTGAAGCCCGTGTACTCGCTAACGATGAGTTTGGAGCACTGCTTACGGCTGTAAAGGCAGGTATACAGCTAAAACAATCTCCTCAAATGATAGAAAAACTTGGGGTTCAGGTTGAGCAAGCTCTGCAACAAGTTGTTTATGAAATTCAAGAGCATAATCGGTTAGAAGGCAATACAGATCCTGTTTATGATGTATGTTTCAGTCCTGATGGCAAAACGATTGCTACTGCTAACTGGGATAAAACAGTCAAAATTTGGGGAATGGATGGCACTTTACTTCAATCGTTAGAAGGACACACTGATCAGGTCAATGCAGTCGCTTACTGCCGTAATGACAACCTGCTTGCTTCTGGTAGTAATGATAAAACTGTCAAGCTTTGGCAAATTAAGGATGGCATTTTATTAAAAACATTTCAAGGTCACGATGCGGGAATACTTAGTGTAGCTTTTAGCCCAGATAGTAACGTTCTAGCCTCTGCTAGTGAAGATGGTATTGTTAAGCTTTGGAATATTCAGAACGAGAAATTAAGCAATAGTTTTCAGTCTCACAGTGGTGCGACAAAAGTTGTATTCTTCAGCCCTAGCGGGAACCTGCTTGCTACAAGCGGATGGGATCTACCACGCTGGACAGATAGAACAAAACTTTGGAACATTGATGGAACCTTATACAAAACTATTGATGTCAGTAGTGAAGGCAAATGCTTCAGTCCTGATGAAAAAACTTTAGCAGTTGGCAGCGGTGATGGGCATGTCAAGGTCGTTCAAATCGCCGATGGTCAAGTCCTCATCGATATCAAGGGGCATAATGAATGGGTGATGGATGTCAATTTTAGCCCTGACGGCAAGATACTTGCTTCCGTAGGAATTGATAAGACTGTAAAACTCTGGACTTTGGATGGGAAATTACTCACTATTCTCTATGGTCATAGTGATGCTATCTATAGTGTTAATTTCAGTCCTGATGGTAAAACTCTTGCGACTGCAAGTGCAGATCGAACAGTAAGACTCTGGAATCTAGCTCTACCTTTCCTCAAGATGCTGGATGGGCATCAGGGAGGTGCCCATATGTGCATCAGCTTCAGTCCTGTAGATGGAACTTTAGCTTCTGGTAGCTGGGATACCACAGTGAGTAGCTGGACGGTCAAACTTTGGGATGAGGATGGTCAGAAGTTATTACAAACTTTGCCCCAGCATTCTGACACTATTCGAACCTTAGCCTTTAGTCGTGACGGGAAAATGATTGCTTCTGCTAGCTGGGATGGAACAGTGAAAGTTTGGACAAAGGAGGGTGAACTCATAACAAATTTTACTGAACACGGCAAACCTGTCACTGAGATGATTCCTCATTATGATGCTGATCGGGCAGCGGTAAATGGGGTCAGTTTTAGTGCAGATGGTAGTTTTTTGGCTTCTGTGGGATACGACAGACACATTCGTTTTTGGGGTTTAGATGGCAAAGAGATAAGAGTTATCCCTAACGCTCATAGCGATCAAATCTATAGAATCAGTTTTAGTCCTGATGGTCAATTTTTTGCAACTGCTAGCTGGGATAGAACAGTAAGACTTTGGGATTTGAAAGGGGGACTATTAAAAACTTTTGAAGGACATAGTAGCTGGCTCTATGGTCTTAGTTTCAGTCCTGATAGTAAGTCAATTGCCTCGGCTGGTTTAGATAGATTGGTCAAAATCTGGAGTATTGAAGGAGAGCTACTGCGAACCCTAACGGGACATCGAGATGGAATTTACGATCTCTGTTTTAGTCCAGACGGTAAAAAAATCGCTTCTGCAAGCTTAGATAAGACAGTAATGCTTTGGAGCGTAGATGGTGCTTTACTCAGAACTATTACTGGACATACTGATGGAGTTTATGGTGTAAGTTTTAGCCCTGACAGTCGAATAATCGCGTCTGCCGGTTGGGATGCAAGCATAAAGCTCTGGAGTACTGAAACTCTGGATTTTGATAGTTTGTTAGAACGTGGTTGTAATTGGTTGCAAGATTACATAAATACAAATTCTAATCTTAGCCAGGAAGACCGCTCCCTTTTCATGAGCTAATTGATTAGGCAAATACCGCATTTTAGGCAGGGCTATTTCATTGTGGGAAACAGAAAACTGGAGGCTGATTATCTCGTTTGCCGTGCTTGAAGGTTTTGAATCTTACAAACGGGAAATTAGGGCGTCTAGATATTTTCTAGCGACAATAAAACAGCCCTGCCGCATTTTAGGTAGTGTTCTAGACCTGTGAAAGTCATGCAGTAATTGAGAAGCAATGTCGCCAGACACCTTGGACATGGCAGTTGAGAAAGTTATCTGCCTGAGTTATGGTAACGAAGATATGGTCAAACATGGACAGTCTAACGAGGGCAAGCAACGCTATCGATGCCGCAATGTCAATTGTTCTCGATGCACCTTTATTCGTCATTATGCCTATCGGAGATACTTGAGCTAAGTTAACTCAGATCTTGCACCATTCTCGATAAGCCCAATCCGGTAGACGTTTGAGGACAATTTCAAAACCAAATTGGGCGGCGATTTCAGAACGATTCTGAATCAGTTTCAATAACTG
>Ga0105049_10010764_pt1 | contig 10487 bp, 9 predicted proteins | sample MAT06_FD_78087 | JGI IMG/M metagenome (GOLD analysis project Ga0105049, IMG submission 78087) | Freshwater microbial communities from Lake Fryxell liftoff mats and glacier meltwater in Antarctica - MAT-06 | ecosystem: Environmental > Aquatic > Freshwater > Ice > Liftoff microbial mat | place... | reverse complement strand
TAGTATTGAGACTTGAGATTTTGAGTTTTGATATGTGAGTATTGACCATTTTATTGCTCATAGTGGTACATTTACGATTTACAATTGAAAGGATTTGAGATTGACTTTGGGATTTATTATTGCGTGAGTTAAATTCTTTTGCAAAATGCAAATTTAAGTTTTTTAAAGGTGTATAAATTACACTTTGAGAATTGAAAGTACTGAAAATATTAAAGTTTGTGGTCATTGACCATTACACCAAATATACATACATTTGCACCGCTTTTTAAAAAATAAATCAAAAACAACTTAAAATATGAATGAAGTTTATATAGTATCGGCAGTGCGCACTGCCATAGGAGGATTTGGGGGTGGTTTAGCATCTGTTTCGGCAACGCAATTAGGCGCAGCAGCAATTAAAGGAGCCTTAGAAAAAATAAATTTAGCCCCAACAGAAGTCCAAGAAGTATTGATGGGTTGTGTGATACAAGCCAATTTAGGTCAGGCACCTGCTCGCCAAGCAGCAAAGTTTGCGGGTTTGCCCGATAATGTAATATGTACTACCATCAATAAAGTGTGTGCCTCGGGTATGAAATCTGTTACTATTGGTGCGCAGTCAATTATGTTAGGCGAACATGATGTGGTGGTAGCTGGTGGTATGGAAAATATGAGCCAAGTGCCTTACTATTTAGAACAAGCACGCTACGGTTATAAATTTGGAAACGGAGCATTAATCGATGGCATTTCTAAAGATGGTTTGGTTGATGTTTACCACAAATATCCAATGGGTGTGGCTGCTGAACTTTGTGCTACAGAATGCAATGTGAGCAGAGAAGATCAAGATGCGTTTGCTATTGAATCGTATACTAGAAGCGCCAACGCTTGGAAAGAAGGTAAGTTTGATAATGAAGTAATTCCTGTTGTAATTCCTCAAAAGAAAGGCGACCCAATTGTTGTGGCACATGATGAAGAATATAAGAATGTAAAATTTGATAAAATCCCTAGTCTAAATCCAGTGTTTAAAAAGGATGGAACAGTTACTGCCGCAAATGCTTCAACAATTAATGATGGTGCAAGTGCTTTAGTTTTAATGAGCAAACAAAAAATGGAAGCATTAGGCTTAAAACCTTTAGCTAAAATTATAAGTTTTGCAGATGCAGAACAAGCACCTGAGTGGTTTACCACATCGCCAAGCAAAGCTATTCCAAAGGCTTTGGCTAAGATTGGAAAAACTGTTGCTGATGTTGATTTTTTTGAAATTAATGAAGCATTTGCTGTGGTAAGTTTAGCAAATAATAGGGAAATGAAATTGGATGCCAACAAAGTTAATGTAAATGGTGGTGCTGTTTCTTTAGGCCATCCACTTGGCTCTTCGGGTTCAAGAATATTGGTTACTTTAATAAATGTGTTGCACCAAAATAATGGTAAAATTGGTGTTGCTGGCATTTGCAACGGTGGTGGCGGTGCTACAGCAGTTGTGATTGAAAAATGCTAAATATTTTAAATTCATAATGATTTAAAGGCAGCGTTTCATATCTTTGAAACCTGCCTTTTTTAATTAAAAAATATATTGATGTACGGTATTTGTAATTTAAGTATTGTGCCTGTAAGGGCCGAGCCAAGCGATAGAAGCGAAATGGTGAGTCAATTATTGTTAGGCGAACATTTTACCATACTTGAAACTCAATTAAAATGGATTAAGATACAAAATGCTTGGGACAATTATATTGGTTGGATTTCGAACAAGCAATTTGATAGCTTAAACGAAACACAATTTGAGGAACTCAACGCCTTAAATCCCCAAATGGTGGCCGATATAGCGCATGTAATTGTACATCAATATACCAAAGAAACAATGGCTGTGGTAATGGGAAGTGTGCTGCCAAATTACGCAAAACATGCTTTTTTTTTAGGGAACGAAGCATTTAAATACGAAGGCACGCTGCAAAGTACTGCGCCTAAAAATTTACGACACGCCATTATAGAAACAGCTTATTTATATCTTAATAGTCCTTATTTATGGGGTGGTAAATCGCCTTTTGGTATCGATTGCAGTGGTTTTACTCAAATGGTTTATAAGCTTTGTGGTGTTGCAATTTTAAGAGATGCTTCGCAACAAGCGCAACACGGTGTTCCATTAAGTTTTATTGAAGAAGCATTACCAGGCGATTTGGCTTTTTTTGATAATGATGAAGGAAAAATTATTCATGTAGGTATTGTATTAAAAGGAAATAAAATAATTCATGCCAGCGGCAGTGTGCGCATTGATCAACTCGACCATCAAGGTATTTATAACGATACTGCAAAATCATATACTCATAATTTAAGGGTAATTAAAAATGTGATAGGCCTGTAAAATGTGCCAATATGATTAGATGATTAGCTAATGAGTTGATTAGCTGATTTTTTTAAAAACTCAATTCACAGCGTCATCGCGAGTGAACAAAGGCATCACATTAAATAGTGTTAATCTAATTCTGCGCACTCTGCGCCTTCTCTGCGCGTTTGCTGTTATCCAAAGTGCCTGTTTAGAACTAATGAGTTGATTAGCTGATGATATGATTAGCTGAATATTTATCTGTATCAAATAATCTATGAATCTGTGGCTAAAGAATTACAAATTTGCTTATTTTGCAACGCTATTAAAACTTTCATTTGTGGCCAAATTCATAATAACATTTACTTTTTTAATTTTTACTGCTTATGCAAACGCTCAAACACTTAAAAAAGGCTTTGATAAAAATGAGTACATTAAACTCATGCATATTTCGGCAAGGCAATTAGACACGCCTTGGGTGAACTATAAATTCCCAATTCCAGATGGTTATAAATTAATTTATAGAAGTCCTGTTGTTGGACTTGATAACAGATGGGATTTATGGATGGGGAAAGAAAATATTGCAGTAATTAGTTTAAGAGGAACAACCAAAAATGGCATCAGTTGGCTCGAAAATTTTTATGCGGCCATGCTTCCTGCCAAAGGAAATATTCAAATTTATAAAGACTATATATTTAATTATCAATTGGCCGAAAATCCACGTGCAGCAATACATACCGGTTGGTTAATTGGTACAGCGTGTTTATCTCAAACCATTCTTCCAAAAATAGATTCATTGTACAAAAGCGGCATAAAACAAATCTTGATTATAGGTCATAGCCAGGGCGGGGCGCTAGCATATTTACTTACCGCACATTTGCATTATTTGCAAAAAGAAACAAAGCTGCCAACTGATATGATAATTAAAACTTATTGTAGTGCTGCTCCTAAACCAGGTAATTTATATTTTGCTTACGATTATGAAAGCTATACACAGCAAGGCTGGGCTTATAATATAGTGAATGCCGATGATTGGGTTCCTGAATCACCAGCAGTGGTTCAAACCATCAACGATTTTAATGAGGTAAACCCTTTTGCTAATGCTAAGAGCACCATTAAAAAACAAAAGTTTGCATTAAAGATAGCTATGAAAGTGGTGTACCGAAATTTAGTAAAACCAACCAACAAAGCACAAAGAAAAAATCAAAAATACTTGGGCACTAAAACAACAAAAATGGTACAGAAAACTTTACCAGAATTAAAATTACCACCTTTTGCTAATACGAGCAATTATGCGCGTGCCGGCAACTTTATTACACTACAAGGCGATGCAAATTATTATCAATTGTTTCCAAAAGATAAGGACAAAGTTTTTATGCATCACATGTGGGATCCTTATTTGTATTTGATAGCACAATGGAATAATTAATTTTTTATTTTTGCAAATCTTTAATTTAAATCGCAACACATGAAAGGCAGGGTTTTATTAGTTGAAGATGAAGAGAATTTACGCAGTACTATTGCTTTAAATCTTGAATTAGAGGGCTATGAAGTGCAATGTGCCATAAACGGTAAGGAAGCCTTGCAATTTTTTCGTGCTAACCGATTTGATATTGTGGTGCTTGATATTATGATGCCTGAGATTAATGGCTTAGATGTATGTAGAGAAATTAGAAAAGAAAGTAGAAATGTTTTTATCCTCTTTTTATCTGCCCGCAGTATGGGTTCTGAGCGTATTGAAGGTTTAAAAGCTGGAGCAGATGACTATTTATCTAAGCCCTTTAATTTAGAAGAATTATTATTGCGCATCGAAATTTTACTGAAACGTAAACCTCAACTTGCAAATGCAAGCAATGTAAATACAATTATTATTAATGGCAGAAATATTAATTTTGACACTTATCAATTTAGCAACCTAGAAGGTAAAATTGAATCGTTGAGCAAAAAAGAAACATTGTTATTGAAACTACTGATAGAAAAGAAAAATCAAGTGGTGTCTAGAGATGAAATACTAGAACAAGTGTGGGGTTATGAAACTTTCCCAACCGGTCGCACAATTGATAATTTTATTTTAGCTTTCAGAAAATATTTTGAAACCGATCCTTCAAAACCAAAACATTTTATTTCGGTAAGGGGTGTTGGCTATAAATTTTCGGATGAATAAGATAATAGTGCATAAAATCATTACATTTACTTTCTCAAATTTAAAACTATGAAAAAGAACTTACTAATTTTAGCTGTCTTAGCATTTAACACACAGGCCTGGGCACAAATTACAATTAATGGTGCTGATATGCCCACCACAAGTGCTTTGTATGTGAGAGACAATGCTGGCAACACCAATATAATTGATTTAAATGTAACTGGGCCAAACACTACTTGGGATTATTCGGGTTTAACAAGCAATGGAATGGATACAATAGATTATATGACTGTATCATCTACAAATTTTGCTTACCAATTATATTTTAATAGTCCCTTTTCGCCCGATTATGATTCTGATTTAGCAATTGATGGAGTTGATTTTCCTTCGATACCTATGGTACCAATTACTATCACCAACGTTGTAAATTATTTTAAAATTGCCAACGATGGCTATTACCAAACTGGTTTTGGCGCCACTATCAGCGGCATTCCTGCATCTGTAAAATATGACCCGCGCGATAAAGTATTGCCTTTGCCGTGTAATTTTGGTGCTACTCAAGCTAATCCATTTGAATGGAGTTTTGATATTCCTAGCATTGGTTCTTATGGCCAAAGAAAAACAAGAACGGCAGAAGTTGATGGCTGGGGTACTCTTGCTTTGCCTAACGGAGGTACTTATAATGTACTACGAGTAAAATCAACTATTGAAGGTATTGATACAGTTTATATCAGTCAATTTAGTTTTGGTATTGCCCTTCCTTCAACACAATTAGAATATAAATGGTATGCAAATGGCGAAGGCGAACCTTTGTTAACAGTAACTGCAAGTAGTTTAGGAGCTAATCCAACAATTACTGGAGCAAATCATAAACATCATGATCCATCTGGCATTCAAACAAAAAATTTATTACAAACTAATTTAGATTTATATCCAAATCCAGCCAACGAATTTGCTCAAATAAAATATTACACACCAGTGCAAGGTGCATTAAACATTAGTGTAATTGATGTAACAGGAAAATTGGTTTTAAATCAACAAGAACAAAGTATTGCAAATTCAAATAATACCTATCAAATTGATTTAACAAATTTAGCTGCTGGTTTTTATACTATTCAGTTAAACCAAGCAGGAAGTATTGTTTCGGCTAAGCTTGTTATTAAATAATAAATAGCATGCACAAATTCGTTTTATTTGGTTTAATTATTTTTTCTCCAGTAATTTTATTTGCTCAAAAAAAGATAGTTAAAGAAGACCTCAACAGACTTAAATTATATATGTCGGGCTCTTTTAATAGTGAGTTGCAATCAAAAAATGATTCCGACTTTTTTAATATTCATTTAACTATGAAACCTATTTGGGAAGATAGGACTGATGGTTTTTGGTTGTATGTTGAACAAGCCATAGTTAGTTCTTTAGATAGACCTTATCGCCAAAGAATTTATCATGTAAATATTTTTAATGATACCGTTATTAAAAGTGAAGTGTTTGAAATGAAAAGTCCTTTGCGCTTTGCAGGTGCTTTTAAAGATATCTCTAAATTAAAATCATTAACCCTTGATTCAATAGAATCGCGCACAGGCTGTGCTATTTTATTGAAGGTTCAAAAAGATAAATCATTTATTGGCAGCACCAATCAACAAGATTGTGCAAGCTCCTTAAGAGGTGCTACTTACGCTACTTCTGAAGTGTTAATTTTTGAAGATAAATTGGTTTCGTGGGATAGAGGTTGGGACAAAGACGCCAAGCAAGTTTGGGGTGCTGTAAAGTGGGGATATCAATTTATCAAACAAAAAAATTGAAGCTAGTTTAAATTATGCTTAGCAAGAATAAAGTTTCAGAAATTGTTGCTTTGCATCAAAAAAAGTTTAGGCAAAGTACAGGATTGTTTATTGTTGAGGGAGAGAAAATTATTGATGAGCTTTTAACTTCATCATGGGAGATTATTGATTTGTATGCCACAAATGAATTGTACGAAAAGTACAAAAGTAGTTATCCAAAATTGCAATTGGCAGCGCCTTATTTATTTGCAAAAATATCTTCCTTAAAAACACCATCAGGCATTTTAGCCGTAGTAAAACAAAAGTTATTTGATGTTGAAAAGGTAACAGTAAAAAACAAATTTACCTTGTGTTTAGATGGCATTCGCGACCCAGGCAACTTAGGTACAATCATTAGAATTGCCGATTGGTTTGGCATACAAAATATTGTTTGCTCGGATGATACGGTTGATGTGTTTAACACCAAAACAATACAAGCAACCATGGGTTCATTTTTAAGAGTGAATGTGATGTATACTTCACTCCTTCTCTTTTTAGAAAACGCTGTTCAACAAAATGTGCCAGTGTTTGGTGCAGTGCTTAAAGGTGAAAATGTGTATCAACAAAATAAGGTTAGGCAAGGTGTTATTGTTATGGGTAGTGAGTCGCATGGCATTAGTAATGATATTTTAAAAGTTATTACCACGCCAATTACTATTCCTTCAAAACTATTATCAAGTACTCAAAATGAATCCTCTACCGCAATAGATTCATTAAATGTAGCCATCGCTACTTCTGTCATTTGTGCCTTGTTTGCCGGTCAAATGGATGGGGAATAAACACTTTAGCTAATCTAAAATAAATGTCCTACCTTTGAAGTTACCATCTTCAAAATTGAGGCATTTAGGTGAAAATTCATAATTGATAATTCAATTTAAAGTTTTATATTTGCTTACTATTTGTCGATTATTTTGTTCTATTTAATACCAAAATATTTCTCTTTATAGGGTGTTTAATAGTATTTTAAAAATTAATAATTTAAATGATGATGAGAAAATTTAATCTTTTACTGACTATTACATTGATATGCGTATTCAATTTTACAAAAGCAGCCATTTTAAATGTAAGCAATTTGCCCAATAACCCATTTACCTACAATAATGTTGATGCTGCTATAGCCGCTGCACAGCCGGGTGATACCATTTATGCGCATGGAAGCAATATCGCGTATCCTGATTTTACGATTACTAAAAGTATTATAATCATTGGTACAGGTGGGTTTCCTCAAACCGAGTTCGGTTTGAAATCGAGATTTGATAGAATTACTTTCAATAGTAATATTTCTGATGTGGTGATTAATGGAATTGAAATAGTAAATTACCATCTTGACTTTATCAGTATAACAAATATTCATAATGTATTAATTACCAATTGTTTTTTTAGTTGGAATAATTGGGGAAATATAAGGTTCTCTAATTTAATCAACTCTAGCGATATTAGAATTTTTAACAATGTATTTAGTGGCGGAAGTCAAAATAAAATTGAGTTTGGTAATAACACTGGATGTTTTAATATTATAATTGATCACAATATTATCAATGGATGTATTGTTGGGTTAAATATTTTAAATACTGTAATTCAGAATAATATTTTTTACAATCCAGCAGGAACAAATACGTTTATTAATCCTTGCAGCTTGGCCATTATTAGCAACAATATTTTTTTTAATGCCGACCCTAAAAACAATACCAGCAGCTGCATTTTTAATAACAATATCAGTTATTCAACTGGTAGCCAATTAACTGCTATGGGAGGAACTAATATTGATAACACCAATCCTCAATTTGTGAATGTGCCTGCTGCAGGAATATACAGTAGCACCAATAATTTTAATTTACAAGCTGGCTCACCTTGTATTGCCGCAGGTTCTGATGGTTTAAATTTAGGATATTATGGAGGTGATGAAATAGTAGCACCTTTGGGAGAACCATACAATGTGCCGGTAATTCGTGTAATGAACATTCAAAACCCTATTGTGCCTCAAACGGGCAATGTAAATGTAAAGGTAAGAAGTACTAAATCACGTACTAATTAATGTGCCAATGAAACAATGTGCCAATGAAAATAATTAAACAAATAACTTTTAAAACTAAGAAAACATGAAACTAAAAATTTGCTTACTAGTTATCTCAACTTTTATGTTGCATAACGCTTTTGCTTCCATCTTATTGGTCAACAATACGGCTGGTGGGCCTGGTCAATACACCCAAATAAATGATGCTGTAATTGCAGCTACTGCAGGTGATACAATATATGTAAGCGGTAGCGCCATTGCATACAATGCAGCTGTAAATATAAATAAAAGTATTACTATGGTTGGACCAGGTACCTTTACTCAAAAAGATATGCAGTTTGCAGCCAACACACGCGGCTTTGCTATTTCTGACGGTACTACCAATGTTAATATTACAGGTTTCAGTTTTACATTAGGCAATGGTGGACCTTTTATTAATATTGGTTTGAATGCTTCATCAATAAAAATTTATAACAACTATTTTACAAATGCTTGTTGTGCAAATAATGCAATAACTATAACCCAATGTCACGATTTGGTGATAGAGAACAATGTATTTAATTTAAGTACTCATTTAATTGGTGGAACTGTGCTTACCTATAATTTTATATTCAGAAATAACCTGATACATTTAAACGGATTAGCACCCATTGTAAATTTTGCTATTCTAAATGGAGTGATAGAGCATAATACTTTTATTGCCCCATCTCCAGGTTTCGCAATTTTTGCTTCAACAAGCAATGCTATAATAAGTAATAATATTTTTTATAATGCCGACCCAGTAGCAGGAACAAGTGGATGTGTATTTAATAACAATATCAGTTTTAATACTAGTGGTACGGCCTTTGGTAACTTAGGAGGAACAAATATTGACAACACCGACCCACAATTTGTAAACTTAGCTACAACTACCCTTTCCTTAACCAATAATTATAATGTATCCGCTACAGGGTCTGCGCACAACACAGCAAGTGACTCAACCGACATAGGATATTATGGTGGGCCTGCAATAATCAACCTTACACCTTATGGTGAAGTTTATAATATGCCTGTAATCAGAAAAATGGAAATACAGAATTTAACAGTACCCCAAACTGGGAATGTAAATGTGAAAGTAAGAAGTACAATTTCGAGGGTTAATTGATAATAAGTTAAATTAAATAATATGAAAAAAATAATATTTTTAATTTTAGCGTTGGTTGCAATTGGTGCTATTTCCAGAGCACAAAATATAGTGCGTGGCGAATACTTTTTTGATACTGATCCTGGTATTGGCAATGCCGTTAATTTTAATTTTGGAAACGTTTTCGATAGTGTTGAAACCACTTTAAGTATTCCGGCTAATACTTTAACACAAGGTTTACACGTATTATACATGCGTACTTTAAACGATAGCGGCCATTGGAGTTTTAGCGAACCACGCATGTTAAATGTAATTGCAAATAGTAACCCAAATAATCCAATAGCATCTGCTGAATACTTTTTTGATACAGACCCAGGTGTTGGTGCTGCCTTACCTTTATCAGTTGGAGCGCCAGCCGATTCAGTTGAGTTTGTGCCGGCCATTCCGGTGAGCAGCATTGCAACTGGTTTGCATGTGTTGTATATTAGAACTAAAAATACAAGTGGGGTTTGGAGTTTTAGCGAACCGCGCATGGTGAATATAATTCAAAATATTGCAAACAGTAACATTGTTGCTGGTGAGTATTTTATTGATACGGATCCAGGTATTGGGCAGGCTGTTACCTTTAATACTGGGGCTCCTGCCGATAGTATTGAAGTTACAGGAAGTTATCCTTTAGGTACTTTAACGGCAGGTAATCATTACATTTATATGCGTACAAAAAACAGTTCAGGCGTATGGAGTCTATCAGAAGGTAGATTAATTACTGCTTTTCCATGTGCACCACTGGCAACAATTACCAACCCAAGTGATACCGTTGCTTTTTGTAGCGGAAATCCTGTGGCATTAAGTGCCGATACCACTAATGCTTATGGTTATTTATGGAGTACTGGCGATACCACACAAACTATTTCGTTGAATACAGGCGGGGGAATTACTGTTGAGTTATTTTATGTCTTTTCTTGCAGTACGTTAGATACTATTTATAGTAATTTAGGCATTAGTCCAAACTTTACAAATTGTGCTGATATTACTTTGAATGCAGATATTGGACAATGTGGTGCTTTGGTTGATTTTAGTGGTTTAGGCCT
>Ga0105049_10010759_pt1 | contig 10489 bp, 10 predicted proteins | sample MAT06_FD_78087 | JGI IMG/M metagenome (GOLD analysis project Ga0105049, IMG submission 78087) | Freshwater microbial communities from Lake Fryxell liftoff mats and glacier meltwater in Antarctica - MAT-06 | ecosystem: Environmental > Aquatic > Freshwater > Ice > Liftoff microbial mat | place... | reverse complement strand
TTCAACGTCGTCTTCACCGAGGGTACTTACGATTTTATCCTCATCGGCGTACGCCAATGCGATGTGAAGGGCTTGTGAATCAACAACAATCCGTTCGGCGGACGTGAGCAACCGAACAGCACGCACGGTCAGCAACTCAGGATCACCGGGACCGGCCGCAATAAAAACTATGGACCCAATGGCCGTTTTCTTGCGCGGGGGAGTGGGCGCAACCTGCACTCCTTCGATCGCTGCGGGCTTCTCTGCGCTCTTTGCTGTTGATTTTTTCTGTGTTGTCACTTCGTCTGCCTTTTTCGTTGGTGTTTTGCTGGACGTTACCTTTGTGGTTTTTGTCGTTGGGCTCATGCAATCTCCGCACGGCTTTGTTGCTCAATCGAGTTTGGGTTTGAATCGGATCTTTTGTCGTGAAAGGCGAGTATTTGAAGTTCAACAGCTAGATCCACTTTTCGAACTTCAACCTGCTCGGGCACATTGAGCACGATCGGCGCGAAGTTTAGGATGCTCACCAGTCCTGCATGAATCATGAGGTCTGCAATCCCCTGCGCCGAATCCGCCGGAGTCGTGATGACTCCGATACTGACATCACTCTGGGAAACCAAGGCTGGAAGCTCACTCACCGGCAGAACGGTGAAAGCTTCTTGCCCGCACATGACCGCGGTACCAACTAATTCATGATCCCGGTCAAATATTCCAACGATGTGGAAACCACGCGCTCCGAATGCGCGATATGAGGCAAGGGCCCGACCCAAATTGCCCATGCCAACGATCACGATCCCACGTGACCTGGTTACACCTAGTTCGCGTGCAATTTGGAAGGTGAGATAGGAGACGTTGTAGCCCACCCCCCGAGTTCCAAAAGATCCGAGGTGGGACAGATCTTTGCGCAATTTAGCCGAACTCACCCCACATGCGGCCGCAAGTTCTTCACTGGCGATGGTTGTCACCTCTTGCGCGCCAAAACTTGCTAGCACCCGGTGGTAGATGGGTAACCGGGCGACGGTCGCAGCAGGAACTGCACCGGGTTTGCGGCTGGGAAGGGTCACTATTTTTACCTCTGGTCAAAAAACATGCAGGTGACATGTTCACTTGTGATTGCGGCCTTGTGAAGAAGACGAACTCTATTCACTTGGGCGGACAGATATCAAATATTACCGGACACAAGTGTCCGATAATCGAATTCCTAACTGGAGAGCTTGTCAATCAATCGATCTCGATTTACCCGCCAGAAATCAAAAGGTTCCCCGTCAACCAGGATCACCGGGATCTTTTCCCAGTAGAGGTCGGCCAACTCTGGGTTGTCGGTGATCCAGAGCACGCGAAAACTCTGACCGAGTGCCTCGCAGACCTGGGCGACGACCTCAACCGCCTGCTCACACAGATGGCAATCGGGCTTGCCCACCACTGTGACGCGCGGTGAACCACTCAATCTTGCTCACTTGACTCGCCGGTGTCATCTACCCCGTAGACCTCGCGGAGGCGGCCCTTTGCGATTTTCCCGGTCGCAGAACGCGGCAAACTCCGCACGATCCGAATCTGCGTTGGACATTTAAACCGAGCGAGTGATTCGGCAACCGCTGTCGAAATGGATTCCTCCGTTGCTTCTGACCCTGGAGCTAAAACAACCAACGCGCCCACAGCCTCGCCGGTTTTCGGATCCGGTCGACCGAGCACTGCCGCCTCGGTGACATCAGCGAGTGCTTCGAGTGCTACTTCAACCTCACGCGGGAAAACATTAAATCCATTAACGATGATCAACTCTCGACGACGATCTACCAAGTGCAATGCTCCATCTTCATCCTGATAGCCAATGTCTCCAGTCCCAAACCAACCATCTGAGTCGGGACCACCATCACGATCGGGCCAATAGCCAAGAAAAACCCCTGGACCCTTAACCCAAATTTCTCCCGGATCGCCTAACTCAGCGTCCTCGGCGGAGTCGGCCATGATTCTGATGCTTGTGCCCGCGATCGGAAGACCAACACATCCGGCGCGCGCGCGTGAATCAACAACTGTTGAAGTAATAACCGGTGAGGTTTCAGTCATGCCGTAACCCTCGAAAATTCGCATTCCGGTGAGCTGTTCAAAGCGATTAAAAACCTCAACAGGTAACGGTGCCCCACCACTTGATAGCAACCTAACAGGCCGCATTGCGTTGGCAACACTAGGAATACGTGACCACATTAAATACATTGCGGGTGCACCTGCAACGGTTGTCACATGCTCTTGTGAAATAACGTTAAGGGAATCGAGTGCATCAAAGCGGTCAAGAATTACGACCGACGCACCCGCTGCGAGCGCCACTGTCAACACGGTGTTCAAGCCATAAACATGGAATAACGGCAAAACTGCAAGGACCGTGTCCTCCGCACTCACAATCGGGGGGTTACGCAGTCCGAGCAGTGCCGTTACGTTGCTGACCAAATTCGCGTTGGTCAACATCGCACCTTTCGCAGTTCCATCGGAGCCCGATGTGAAGAGAAGTAGCCCAAGGTCATCGGATGCAATGTCAGCAATCCTCAATGTGACGTCAGGTTTGCGAATCAGACTTTTTATCGAGTCTTTTACAAAGTTTCGAAGCGACTCGCGGGTAGACGAAATTTCCTCGCACAACATTGCTGGACACGATTCCGGCGCCGAATCCGCACCCAGTTCTGCATATTGTCCTGAAACAAGGAGGATCTTCGCCTGTGAAACTTCAAGAATCTCGGTGAGCTCACGTGAGGTGTAACCAGGGTTCAAAGGAATAGGAACAAGTCCAGCTCGAATAATTCCAAAGTAAGAAACCACGAACTCTATTGAGTTCCCCATCAACATCGCGACCCGATCTCCCGAGCGCGAGGGAATCAAGCCACTGTCCAACAGCGCGGCCGCGGTCGCGCTCACCCGCGAGTCCAAAGTGGAATAAGAAATACGTAGCCCCGTCTCGGCCTCGATGAGGGCGATTCGACTTGGGTCACGAACCGCGGAGTTCGCCAAGAAATCCGCGACGGTCACCACCTCATTCGCCGTGCCGGATGTGATGACGGTCTTAGCGTAGTTCACGGCCTCAGTTTGACACATCCCCTGATCCGGGGATAGCAGGTGAGTATTCTGCTTGTGTGTCGCCGAAAAATGCCCCAGAAAAGAGCAACGTTTTAGGGACGTACCGCCAATCTGGTGTTGCCTCCGCCGCCGCCGCCCACGATTCGCGGAGTAGCCAGCGGCGAAGTGGATCTTCTGCCGCTTTCTTTGACGTTGATAACACGATTATGCGTGGCGCTTCTCTCTACCATTTTGCTGCAGGTCTCGCCAAGCTCAAATATTTCTCCGGCCGCGAAATTTTCGGCTTCGGCATCAAACAGATGAAATTCGTGCTTTCAGGGTCTGAGGATTTAGAAGCTGTCGCTTCGGCAACCGAAGCCGCTTTGTCATTTGTTCAGGGTCGCAGCGTTGAGGAACTCACCCGGCTCAGTGAAATGGTTTTCGACGATCGAATGGTCGACAAACTTATCCCGGGAACCTTGTCCTTGGCGCAGCTTCACATTGACGCGGGACTTGACGTTTGGTTGGTTACCGCAACCCCCGTTGAACTTGCCAACTTGATTGCCAGGCGTCTTGGATTAACCGGCGCGCTGGGTACTGTTTCGCAAACCGAACATGGTTTTTATACCGGCCAACTGGTTGGATACCCGCTCCACGGACTAGCCAAGGCCGAAGCGGTCCGCGCACTGGCGGCCAGCGAGCATTACGACCTGTCGACCTGCTTTGCCTATTCCGATTCAGCAAATGATATCCCGATGCTGTCAACCGTAGGTTTCCCCACCGCTATTAATCCTGATCCAGAATTACGCGACTACGCGAAGAAATTGGACTGGGATATCAGTGACTTTAGAAGACGCGCCCAATTACGGGCCAAGGCCGTTCCAGCGGCAGTCACCGCCGGCGGAATTGCGGTGGGGTTGACCGCCGGTTATGCACTGGGACGCCTTGTGCGTGATTCAAAAAATATTTGAGCGCTGGGAAAGTAATTCCCGAATCGTTTGGGTGAGGTTGCCCCTCACCCGGTCAGAGCATTCAAATGCATCAATCGGGCTTTCCGACTTTGGTGGAGCAATTGGGGCGCCAAATGAAATGGTCCACCTACTTGGAAGCGGAATCAGACCCAACGGTCCCAGCGCGGGAAACGTTGGAGTCACCGGGAGATAGGGGAAGCCCGCCCAGTCCAAGAGTCCTTCAACCCTGGCCATCAGCGGATACGCCTCTTCAGATCCAATGACAGCCGTTGGAATTATCGAAACGTTGTTGATTGCGGCCAAGCGGGCAAATCCGGCCCGACCGAATCCTTGCAACTGATATCGGTGTTCAATCGTTTTTCCAACGCCGTTGACCCCCTCGGGCCACACCCCGACCAGATGACCGGCCTGTAATAGCTCATTTGCGCTCTCGAAATTGGCCGGATGCATATTGAGGCGCGCCATCAACTCGCGCAATGGGTCTTGAAACAGGAAATCTGCTCCGAGTAGGTGCAGTGCCCGTGTCGAGTTTGCCTCAAGTGCGTGAACAACCATTAGGGCATCGATCGCGAACGCCCCGGCGTGGTTTCCCACGATGAGTGCGGCACCGCTCTCGGGGATATTTTCTACCCCGATTAGTCGGGTGCGGAACCAATCACGGTAAATGGGTTCAAGGACGCGGTCTAAAAGACGACGCTCCACGAAACCCGGAGAGCGGGCCTCCCGATCCGCAAGATTATGCATGACATCCGCCTCGAACCGAATTCCCAGTGGCTACTTCTTGTTTCTGCGCTGGACTCGCGTACGACGCAATAGCTTGCGATGCTTCTTCTTAGCCATCCGCTTGCGACGCTTTTTAATTACTGAGCCCATTAATTAATCCCTTACTTGAAGTAAATGTCGTGAAATGCGTTTACGAGTATATCTGGGGTTGTTCACGACCCGCGTTGCGAGGTAACGTGGGCGCGCTTACGCGGTTTCAACAAATGAATCGCGGAGATAATCTTGGACTGCCTGTTCGGGGACTCGAAATGAGCGACCAACCCGAACAGCGGGCAGTTCTCCATGGTGGACCAACCGGTACACCGTCATCTTGGACACACGCATTACTCCGGCTACTTCGGCCACGGTGAGAAAACGAACGTCGCCAAAAGCTGCAGTTGACATGCGGTACTCCGTACTGTGCTAGATGCCGCGGGAATGACTTCCCGTGTTCAGGATTACCGAACAATAGTCGGTCGGCCGGGAGTGGCGCGACCGGATACCCGAAATTGTTCAAATAATTTGGATTGACACGCTAAAACCAGGAATTTACTTCTGGATCCAATCCAAAGAAGGGGAAACAAGCCAATCTGGTTGCCATGATCGAAGCGTCCAGCCGATCCCGGTCATTAAATCCCTGATCAAGTGGTTTAGCCCATGGCTTCGCCCCATCGGAGAGGCTGCGCCCGCTTTCGACCCCGAGCGACCCCTGGACGTATTCCCAGTAATCACGTGGAATTGCAACGTCTTTCGGTACATCACTGTCGGTCACCACGGCCAATAAATTTGCCCAGCTCCGCGGTACCGCGTCGGCGATGTCGTAACCTCCACCACCCACCGCAACCAATTTTCCACCATGTCGGTGGGCAAGTTCATGAATTAATTCATAGGCATACCGCTGTCCGTCAACACTTACGGCCAAATGCGTGAGCGGATCGTGAATATGTGAATCCACGCCATTTTGACTAAAAATAATCTCGGGGGCGAACACATCAACGATTGGTGGAAACACGGAAACAAAGGCCCGAAGCCATCCCTGGTCCCCCGTGCCGGCAGGAAGGGCAATATTGACGCAACTGCCGGGCGCATGCGGTCCACCAGTCTCATTGGGGAGGCCTGTTCCTGGGAATAGCGTGGCCGGGCTTTCATGAATTGACATGGTAAGCACCCGAGGGTCATCGTAAAAAATATTTGCGACTCCGTCGCCGTGATGGGCGTCAATATCGATATAAGCAATTCGCTTTGCCCCCTGTTCTAGCAATTCGTAAATCGCAACAGCGATGTCGTTGTAGATACAGAATCCCGAAGCACTCTCCCGCTGGGAATGATGCAGTCCCCCGGCCAGATTTACCGCATGAATCGCGTCCCCGTTCCACACCGCATTCGCCGCCATTAATGTCGCTCCACTCACCCGAGCCGACGCTTCGTGCATCCCCGCAAAGATTGGGTTATCGCTGCTACCGAGCCCAAATTCCAGCGCCGTTAAATCCGGATTTGATCCTGCCTTGATCACAGCGTCAATGTAATCAGCACCGTGCGCCCGCAGGATCTGCGCCCGAGTCGCTGGGGTGACCGGACCAGAAAGGTTCTCCTCCGAAATAATTCCCAGATCTTTGGCTAACCGCATGGCCAACAAAACTCGAACGGGGGCAAGTGGATGCTCGGGCCCAAAGTTGTATTCCGCAAGTTTTTCATCCCAGGGGATGTAAATGGGCGGTGTCACGAAATCACGTTTAACTCTTACCAAGTTCAACCGTACGCGCGACGCCGGCAGCCAATGCCGAACGGACACTGTCCCCAACCAGCGCACCATCTAGAACTTCCATCGCCGCCTGGGTAGTTCCACCAGGAGACGTCACCTGCCTGCGTAAATCTGATGCCGCCGACTTCGATTGGAACAATAGTTCGGCGGAACCTCGAAGTGTTGCCTTGATGAGTTGATCCGACAGATCAGCGTCCAAACCAAGTTCTTGAGCTCCCTGGTGCAAATACTGAGCGAGATAAAATAGGTAAGCTGGACCACTACCTGAGAGAGCGCCAACTGCGGCCTGCTGGGACTCAGGAACAACGAAAACTTCACCGACAGCACGCAATAGTTCGACCGCGACGTCAACCGAATATTCGGAACAATCCTGACCGCCGCTGACGCACGTAACCCCCATGTGAATTTGCGAGGGGGTGTTAGGCATTGCTTTGACAACTTCACGAGTTTGAGGGAAAGCATTACCGATGAACTCGGTGGTGATTCCGACCGCGACGGAAATAATGATGGCATTAGCTGCAATAAATGGTTGGAACCCTTGCAGTAACTCCCGAATAACTTGAGGCTTGATGGCAATCACGACGACATCGCATTCCGCCAGCGCCTCCCGATCCTGGGTGACTTCAATTCCAAGAGAGTTTTTAAGGTGTCGGTACTTATCTGCATCGCGTACTATCGCAACAATGTCAACCTCCCGCGCAGTCCAACCGGAAATCAGCGATTGACCCATCGAACCGGAACCGATCACACCAATTTTTTTCACAAACGACGCCGCACTCATTACCTCACCCTGCCACACCAGGCAGTGGTTTCGTTGGATCGAGTAAGTCTTGAACCACGGGGGACACCAATGCGACCACCTGCTCCTGGGACAAACTTGCCAGAGGCTCAATTTTTAAGAAATAACGATAAGCGATGACTCCTGTCAAATATGAACTGATCAGGGCCCCCCGAATTCGAGTGTCAGGGATCCCAATCAGAATAAGTGCGCGGTCAACGATGGCACTTTGGAAGTAGTCCGAGAGCGGTTTTATCACGGCGAACATGTCAATGCCAGAATTTAACGAGCGCCCTGAATTTGCGGCCTTGACGAGGTCATCACGCACCTTCTGGTCGGCAACCAGTTGCAGGGTTGCTCGGACAAGGCGCTCACCCATTCCTTGGATTCCAGGAGCGACCAATGCTGGGATTGCTTTTTGCGGGTCACTGGGAAATGACAGAGCGGCGGCGAACAACGCTTCTTTGTTCGAATAAAGATTTGAGACAACAATCGGAGCGACTCCTGCTGCTGCCGCGATTGACTTGATCGTGGTTCGGGCGTAACCCGAATTGAGAAACATGGAACGCGCAACCCCCAATATTCCACCGTTTTCTTGTTCTGGTTCTTGGGCCATCTCCTACTCCTTACCGATTGGGAACACCTGACGCACAAATTCAATACTGGCTTTCACATCAGCAATGCGTTCGTCCCGGTCCATAACTGACCGGGTTGAAATTTCAGCAATAATGTTACCGCTAAACCCATTTGCTTTAAGAAATTCCAGCGCCTCTCGAACGGGTTGGGTCCCCCGGCCCGGCACCAGATGTTCGTCGGAGGGGGAATCGGTCCCGTCAGCCAGATGAATGTGCTGCAGGCGCTGCCCGAATTCTCGCATCATTTCAATCGGATCAGTTCGTGAAACCGCCGTATGCGAAAAATCTAGGGTGACATTTTCATAATCTTGTTTTCTAATGTCCCAGTCGGGAGCATAGGCGGGGAATGATCCAGGACCTGCCCGCCACGGGTACATATTTTCAACAGTGAAACCCACTGGTGAATTCGTATTGAGTTCGGCGATCCCCTTTTCAAAATTTTTTGCATACTCACGCTGCCATCGAAATGGTGGGTGAACGACGACGCTGGTAGCACCCACTAATTCGGCCACCTCGCGTGCCTTGTCAAGTTTTCCCCACGAGTCGGTGCCCCAGACTCGCTGGGTAATTAATAAGCACGGAGCATGCAGGGAAAGGATCGGAAGTTGGTAATGCTGAACGAGATTTCTCAATGCGGTTGAATCTTGACTCGTCGAGTCCATGCCGACCATCACTTCAACACCGTCGTACCCGGTGAGTACGGCGAGTTCAAATGCGGCCGCGGTGGACTCCGGAAAAACCGATGACGTTGACAGTCCGATTCTCATTATGCGCGCCGTAGTCGGTCGGTGACTTTGGTCGCAATCCCGACGGCGACTGCCCCAATGAGACCAACAGTTATCGAAATAATGCTGTAGCGCTCCGGCCCCAGGGATAACGCAAAAAAGTTTGAGAGAAATGGTATATAAAGTACAGCGGCAAACGCCGCGACCATGAGGCCGACGAGTCCCAGCCTGATCGCATTCAGCGGTCGAGCTGATTGGGCGAGTACCGCAATGGTCACGATGAATAGGGTGATGGTCGCCGCTGACTGCGCATTAAAGATAGGTTCATCGAAATAGAGTGCAACACCGTAACTGGTGAAGGACGCACTCGCGGCGATTACTCCGGCCGGTATGGCAAAAAGTAGTACCCGACGAAAGAAACCAGGGCGAAATCTTTCGGTGTTTGGCATGAGTGCAAGGAAGAAACCGGGGATCCCGATTGTCAGCGCACTAACCAGAGTTAAATGTCGAGGAAGGAACGGGAACGCAACCGCAAAAATAACCGTAGCGCCGCTTACGATCATGGCGTAAAAACTCTTCGTCAAAAAGACGTCGGCGACGCGTTCAATGTTTCCAAGCACTTTGCGCCCCTGCGCCACCACACTCGGCATTACCGACCACTGGTCGTCGAGCAAAACTAACTGCGCGACCGCACGTGTTGCCCCCGACCCCGAGCCCATTGCAATTCCTAGATCAGCGCTTTTGAGGGCTAACACGTCATTGACCCCGTCGCCCGTCATGGCAACAGTTTTTCCACGCGCATGGAGTGCATCAACCATTCGTTGCTTTTGCGCGGGAGTTACTCGACCAAAAACATTTGTGGTCGCCATTATCTCGGCGACTTCATCGATGCTTTCTGGGAGATTGCGGGCGTCGTAGGGGTGATCTGCACCCGGGACACCCGCTTGGCCGGCAATTGCTCCCACAGTCTCAGCGTTATCACCGGAGATTACTTTTACATTGACGCCTTGGCTAAGAAAATATGCGACCGTCGCAGCAGCATCCTGGCGGAGCGTCTGGCTAATCACAACCAGTGCTACGCAGGTAAGCGCACCGAGTTCTTCATCGGCACTGATGCTCGCTGATCCTTTTGCCAAGACCAGAACCCGGGCACCCGTTGCCGCGCACTTATTCGCCTTATCCAGCATTTCGGAATTCATCGGATCAACCATTTCTGGAGCGCCAAGGATCCAGGAACCTTGGTCAACAAATGTTGCACCAGACCATTTGCGTGCACTGGAAAATGGCACGGATTCAATTAGTTGCCAACCCGGGTTTGAGTAATGCGAGGCAACCGCGGTCAAGGTGGGGTTCGCATTTGGCGCGGAGGACGCGACCGCGCCCAGGGCGGCCTCAATATCAACCAAGGCCACGGAACCGAGTGAAATTGTTTCCTGGACCTGCATTCCGGGTTCGGTCAGAGTTCCGGTTTTATCAGCACAAACTGTGTCGACTCGAGCCAGGACTTCAACAGCTGGCAGGTCTTGCACCAGCACCCGCTGTCGGGCAAGTTCAACGACGGCTACCGCCATTGCGATCGAAGTCAAAAGGACCAGACCCTCAGGAATCATGGTAACCACGCCAGCGATGGTTCCCCTGATTGATTCATCAAGTGGCAACTTTGCGCGAATAAATTGCGACAGAAAAAGGGCAATGCCCAAAGGCAGGAGGAAATAAGAAACGTATTTAATAAACTTGTTGATTGAGTCACGAAGTTCCGAATTCGTGGTTTGAAATTGCTTAGCCGCCTGCGTGAGGCCAGCCGCGAATGAGTCACGGCCAACCTTCGTCGCCCG
>Ga0105049_10010757_pt1 | contig 10491 bp, 6 predicted proteins | sample MAT06_FD_78087 | JGI IMG/M metagenome (GOLD analysis project Ga0105049, IMG submission 78087) | Freshwater microbial communities from Lake Fryxell liftoff mats and glacier meltwater in Antarctica - MAT-06 | ecosystem: Environmental > Aquatic > Freshwater > Ice > Liftoff microbial mat | place... | reverse complement strand
TATTTATGAAGCGCGCCGCTCTGAGGCTGTCGCTATGCTCGGTCAAGTTTGGAAAGCTCAGCAGATCTATTTCCAACAAGCTGGCTATTATCGCCCCTCATTTTCAGGACCGGATCGCGATCCTTCGTTGCCAGATGAGCCACAGGCCACTCAATCTCTTAATTTTTCTGCTCATTCGGGAGCGCGTTATAATTTAATAGTTGGAGGTCCTGCCTCCTCTCCAAACAATCTACTTTCACTCAGTCAGTTTCCTCAGTATTCAGACGGTTCACTAAAGACTGGCGACAACAATCAGGCATTGAATAGCTACGGGCTCGGTTGGACTTCGAGTGGAAACAATTTGAAAGAAATCATCATTGGAGCTGAAGGCCGAATCGGAGGGGCTAGCAACAAGCTAGATATTCTTTTCGCTAAAAATGGAAATCTTTTTTTGCTCTGTGACTCAACGAATTCTGATCCCTCAGCAAATCCAGCAGCATCAGCGGTCTACGCTTTGCATACAGGAGGAGCTCCTAGCTGCACCGAGTCGGTGGATTGCCCCACCTGCTCGACTTGGTCTCCGCCGTCTGGCCATCACTGATATTCCTTAGAGCATTCTCTTGGAGAACTGATTTCCACCATCACGGTCCAAATCATTGGTACGATCCACAATCCGTAAAACTTGAGGAACGCCATTTCGCATGCGTGTCAGCTCAATTACGACTGGCTGATTTTTACTCAGATTGAGTGCGACACTCGTTCCTGCAATCGGCCCCGCAAACGATGTAATCGCGCCCGTTGTTGTCGTTGAGTTCTGATAGAGACCAATATTCCATGAATAGGAATCCGTTCCTGCATTGTAGCTCGGATCGTCCGCGGAGACTGTGTAGCTGATGGATGTGCTGGTCTCACCTGTCTTGATGACAGTAAAAGCAAATCCATCAGTCAGAGCTTTAATCGCGCGAGTTCCAATAGGCGCAGTGTCCTCTACATAGGTTGCGTCTCGCATACTGGCTCCTCGAAGCATTTGTCGAGCATAGCGAATGCGATTACCAGGAAACAAAAGTGTTTTGTTCGAGAGTTCTTCGCCGGTAAACTCCTGGCAGAGATAGCCATTCGCCAGAGAATTTGCGCAGGTCCATGATCCGGAGCTCATATTCGTAAAGGTCGTCGAACGATAATCATTGGTGACAATGAATTTATCGAAGGGTCCGTATTTGGAGTCTTTCAAAAAGGTATAAGCGACATAGGAAGATTGGCCGCTTGGATGTGTGTAACCATTTCGTCCCGCACTCACCTGTCCAAAACCGGCGGGGGCAGGATGAACTTCTGGCGTTCCTCCGCTAAAAAACAAAGAAGTCGACGCTTCAAATAAACTGCTCTGATTGAAGCCGACAGCTGGTGGAAGCATGGGCGAAACCGTCGCTGCCGACGATCCCGTGAGAACTTTTGCAGTGGGACAACTTGGCTCAGGAGAACCAACGAAGGGGCAGCAGGTATAGGAGTCATTCGCTCCGTAAATATCAGGAAGATCCGCGCAGTAAAAAGTTGCATCGACCGCAATGCCCTTCGCCAAAAGGCTGTGACGGATCATTTCTTCGTAAATGCTCAGGTAACTATTTTGTGGATCGGGCCAGAGGGCGCGCGCGGCTTCTTGAATAATTTGGCCGTAGCGACGCATCGGCATCTTATCGGTCCGATTGATCATTGAGAGAGCTTTCCAGAACAGAAGATCGGCCCGGGCGCCTCCAAGTCCTGCGCGCTCGGCGATATCATAGAAAATACTGGCGATGAACGTTCCGCCTAAATCCGATTCGGTATATTCCGCATAGGGCGAGCCGTAGCCCGCACCTTTGAAGGGGAAGAACCACGGCGCCGCCACTCCGCTGCCACGAACTTCATCCATCGTCATCACATTGTTAATATTCTCACCAGCATCACAATAGGGGCGAGACGCTGAAGCCGACGAGCCACAAGGATAACCCGCTTCACGGCGATTCGAGAGAAAGCTTTGACGTGTATGCTCTGTCACCATTCGAGAATTCTCTGAGCCATGAATCTTCGAAAGGTAACGGTAACTTCCCCAGTCCCATGTTCCGTCATTGATGGCCGTTAAAACATTCGTCGACCAGTCAGTTGTGAAGACGGCATCCGCTGGAAATGCTTGATTGACGCCAAGAATCCACTGCGCGACGAGACCAAGAACATCTCCGATGGCGGTATCGGGCGAGAAAAACGAAGAATAGGGTTTGAAATCATAATAACTCTGCGAGACAAAGGGCGATAAAAAGACATTCTCAAAGGGATAGATCAAATTGAAAAATGGCGAGGATTGTTCAAATGCTCGCAGAATGGGTTTAGCAAGTCTAAGTGTCGAGCCTGGAGGAGGGGCGGGCATATCAATTCTAAATTGTCGGAATTTTAAATTCTTTTCCAATTGTAAGGGCAGGCGAAGTTGAGAAATCATGGTCGGATTTAAAACTGCATTCCGAAAATCCGTATAAAAATAATAAGCATGAGTCTGAATGAGATAGCTCATTTCATTTCGGCTCAGTTGTTCGTCGAGCGCGGGATAGCCAATGCGAAAATCATTGTGAGCATCGTTTAGGCGGCCAGTTGGAGGATTAAATTCGGCCATATCGGTATCGGCGTAGAGCCCGCTCAAAAAACCGTTATTATTCTGAAGTCGAACTCCTGTTTCAGAATGATAAATGCCAAGCTGGTTGAGACAGGCTGGCTCAGGCCGCAGATACTGAAAACTTGTACCCAGAACGGGCTCTTGAAAAGCATTGGTTGATAAATCAAAGGGCCCTTTCTTAAAAATATTCGCCTTCCCTTGGGAAGTGCCCGCAAGATTTTCAAAACAAAAGCATGGATTCTCATCTGCAAAGGCCTTGGCTTGCGTCGCTGACGTGATCACTCCATAAGCGTCTTGGTAAGCCTCCCGATCGGTCATCGTATAGCTAAATGTATAACCTAAATTATGGGCGATTATAAAAATGCGATAGGCATAATCACGATTACCGACGATTGCAGTGCCACGTTCCTCCTGAGCTTTAACCGCCAGCCTTCCGATTTCCAAATCGATCTCGTTGGCAACTCCATCTCCATTAATATCCGCGCTCAGATTTCCTTGGTGAGCATAGACTTTAAGAAGCTTAAGATCGTCGCGATGAATCAAGCGACGACAATGGGCCGAGAGCTCTCCTTCCGGATTGTCAGGGTTGGTCGTGCAGTATTTTGCCGCCCGTTGGCTCAGAGCCAACAAGTTCGTTCCAGTACTCGCCGTCCGGTTGCCCAAGCCTGGCACCCTATTGCTGGAGCCACAGATACTGCCTTTAAGAGGATTTACAGCTTGAAGTGGGCTTAGGAGATTCAGGCCAAGACTCAAAAAAGACAATGGAATTAGTCGGAGATTCATCATGCCCCTTACTGCAATTTTCGTGACCTTTAGTCAATAGGCCTAAGTCTTTAATTCGACTAAAGTTTAAAATCTCAGGCTATAAGAGGTCCGCAAATAATGCGTTCTTAAGATGTCGATTTGGGGTCGCCGACTTTGACAAACAAAACACTCGAAACTCAAGAATCTAGAATTTATATGCCAGTTCAGTATTAAAGAATTGTGATCCGCGCGAGGATTTTCCCGCCCACTTAGCAGCATAGGCAGCTCTTAGACTCATTTTATCTGAGACCGGAATATCAACAATAAATGGCGTCACAAAGACAAGATTTTGAATCTTCCCGTCGGCAATGGCACTGCTCGCATACGAAGCATCAGTACGGCTAGAGAGATCTGCCTCAACAGAAAAACCAGTTGTAAACGTCGAATCAAAATCAAAGAATAATCGACCCCAGTTAAAGGAAGGAAGTGTGTTTGAGATTAGGTTGAGGTTTTTTGTTCGAGGACTAAAAAGTCCTGAACCCAAAAAAACCGCTTGAGATAAATAAACATTATCCCGCAGCTCTCCACTCGCCGACAACCCACCTCCTATATAATTGACGCCGGGTTTTACAAATTTTCTTTTATTCATCCCAAATGGAATGTCAGATTGTATCCAAGTACCCAATCGAAATTTGGGCAGATGAATAAAATCTCCTGAAAGACGAAGAGCAAGAATACTGCCTTGATCGCTCGAATGAACGGTCGCTCCGCCGACCGACTCACGCGCGCTTTGAAAGAACGTGAACTTTGACTCCAATACGAGATCCGACAATCCTGCCTCGCCAAGTCCCCATGAAACGCCAGCATATTCTTCAAAGAGCCGAGCATCATTCGTTTGGTCAATGTGCTTGAATCGACTAGGAGGACTCAAAATTCCCCAGAGCCCACTCACTCCTAACCTCATGACAAATTCGCCCTTAGAGGGCTCTTGAGCTCCAGGTACTTGCAAGGCTTTTGCTCCTGAAGGAAGTGAAAGGCTGAAAAGACAGATAAACACTAAGCGAGAAAAAAAGTTCATGCGTAATTTCTAAAGAAATTTACCCTAGTTGTCGCTGTAAAAAAAAAAATCACCCTCTGTCAGATGCTCAGGCCCATCGAGTATTTCGACTGTGAGCTATACCTCGTGCCCGCATCTGAACTTTCGAAGCGAGGGCTTCCATTTCCTTTAACAATGCTCATCAGCTGCCTCGCGACAGCTGGCTTCTACTTACTTAGTCTTCGATTAATAAAAGCCATTTAACGAGATCGACGTAGCGAAATTTCAAAAGAAATTCCGTAGACTGATTGGCTTTGTCCCGTAAGAAACAAAACTTCTTTAACCGTGCCCGCCAATATCCTCCCCGGCAATTCCCTGTTCGAGTTTAGCCTTCGAGCAGGTTCTAGTTCTCCATCATCCGCGATCTGTAAATTGTAGTTCGTGCGACATTCCTTCGAAATCAGAGCCATCTTGCCATTCTCAAAGCCAGGCCGAACAGACTCATAGGCGCAGCCGCCAATTCCACTTCCATCCTCTGCCAAAATCGAAGCTTGAATATTCAAAAAGAGATTGTTGAGATCAAAATCCACTTCCTCGGGCGATCGCACGCGATTGGGTGGGCTATAAGGTGGCAGGCTAGATCCGATGGTGAGCTTCAGTTGAAAGCGATTTGCCCCGTTTGTCATCGCGCCTTCGTATTTACCAACAAGTGCGTCGATGAGGCGCCGACGACGTTCAAGATCTTGCTCGGCTTTATCAACACGGCTGTCACGATTAGAATTCTCTGCTTCGATTTGCTTCCTTGCAGCTTCTTGACTTTCAATAGAAGCCCGCTCTCGAATGCGGTCTGTATTCTCGCCGCAACTTGCAAAACTTATCAGCATCCCAGCGATAACTATTAATCGAATTCCCCGCATAACGCTCCCCCCTTAGACTTACATCTTCCAGTCTTTGCCTTGAATCCACTGAAGGTCAATCACTGTCAAAGTCAGATCCCGCCAAGTCTCAAACACTCGCCATTTAGCATCAAAGAGCTTATCGGCGGCACTGGCCAAATCAGGCGAGTTCTTAACTCCACGCCGATACTCAGAGGAGAAAAGGTCAAAATATTTTTGGGTGGATCTGAGATTCTCTTGCTCTCCTTTGAGCTTAGCCGAATATTCTTTTTGCTTAGAAATAAGGGATCCAATTTTATCTTTAATCCGCGCAGTTTCTAGGCTCAGCAAAAGTTCGGCACGCTGCGCCTCTGCAGACTTCTCAATGACTTTGTTTACTGAGCTTGCGCCATTAAAAATCGGAATGGTTACTTTTCCAACAACGGCCCACGAATTTTTTCTGGATTCAATAAAATCTGTCTCTAGCATTTTTCCATACAAAGCTTCTGCCGAAAGCCGGGGAAGAAATTCTCCCCAAGCCGCCAACTTCTCGGCTCGTGCCACGCGAGCATCGGCTTCAATTTTTGCGAGTTCAAGATTGGCCGAGAGGGCTCCATTGGTAGCGGCTTCCAAATCAACTTCTTGAGTCGGATCATTAATCTTGTAAGCGAGGGAATGAATTTTATTTGGAAAACCAGAAATTCGCTGAAGATCCAAGAGCTCGAATTCCAGATCAACCTTTAATCCCCGAAGATCATTCTCAAGAGCGTTTTGATGCATTTGGAACTCAAGAATATCGGATTCTGTCGCAAGCCCCTCACTCACTCTCCGCTTCGCAGTGACAGTCTGCTTGTTTGCAACTGTAAAATCCGCCTCCTTTAACTCAATTTGCTTTTGCAGGCTTAGCGCTTTGAAAAATTCGGCCGCAAGTGTTCGAAGAGCCTTCGCTTTTGCAACTTGCGCGACAACACTTCCTAAATCTTTGCGAGCGAGTCCCGCTTTCAATTCAGCAATCTCAGAAAGACTCAGTTCATAACGAGCATAGCCATAATAAAAAAGATCGCTGCGCTTTTCGCTTTCTCGATTTGAACGCCCTCCACCTTCAACGCCAATTTCTGGAAGAACGCGTCCAACACCTGACCATCCTTTCGCTCGCAAACTACGAGCTTCTAGATTTTCAAGTAAAACGACGGGAGCAAAGTCTTTCGCCGTGTGAATGATATCCGCAAGCGAAACTGCCCCATCAAAATCAACTGGCTCAGCAAAAGTCTTGAGAGTTATAAAATTAAAAATGCTAATGACTAACAAAAAACGCTGCATGAATCACTGAGGCTCCACATTAAAGTTGATTGTTTCCTTAGTCCCTTTTGTCGACAAACTAAGAGTAATTTTGGCGCGGGCTTCGCCCTTGGTATCAAACTCAGCCGAAAAATGATCGCTCTCCCTTTTTAAAGTCAAATTCTCTACCTTTTTGTTTCGCAGTGTTAACTGAGCCGTCATCTCAGTCTTTTGAAAATCCGCCGCTGAAAAAAGCTTCCAATTTCTATCAACCGGATAAAGGCTCAGTTTTTTCCCATCCTGAACAAGCTCAACGCCCAAATTCTTTCCTTCGTAGACAGAGCCTCCATGAGGAGCGGAGAGAGATTCGTGACTGTGACCTTCATGAGCGAAGGTGGTGCTTGTGGTGGAGAACAAGATAAGAGTTGCAACTAATGCTTTCATACGTTTTTCCTTTCAGGGTTTTCAAATGAAATAGGATGGTCGGACAAAGCCTTCTCCGCAGATTTTCGACCGAATCGGTAGAAGACCGTTGGTGTTACAAAAATGTCCAACAGAGTAGAACTCATGATTCCTCCAAGAATCACAACGGCAAGTGGTTGCAAAATTTCTTTTCCGGGCTGCCCTCCAGCCATCGCCAGTGGCACCAATGCAAGTCCTGCGGTCAGAGCGGTCATCAACACCGGAATCAAGCGCTCAAGTGATCCACGAATAACCATTTCTTTCGAAAAACTCTCGCCCTCATATTTCATCAAATGAATATAATGACTGATCATCATGATGCCGTTTCGACTAGCGATTCCGCAGAGAGTAATGAAAGCAACCAGACTTGCCACCGAAAGCACTCCTCCTGTTAAAAAGACCGCAATCACGCTTCCAATCAGCGCCATAGGAATATTCAACATGATTTGAATGGCAACAAAGCTCGACCGAAAGTGAGCGCAGAGAACTAGGAAGATTCCAAGAAGCGAGAGAATCCCGAGCAAAAGAATAGTTCGACTCGCTTCGCGTTGACTTTCAAATTGGCCGCCGTACTGGATAAAATAGGCTTCTGGAAAAGTGACTTGATTCGATATTCTTTTTTGAATGTCTTCGACGAGACTGCCGAGGTCACGGTCAGAAGCATTTCCAGAAATCACAATTCTTCTTTGAGCATTCTCACGATTGATCAGATTGGGGCCTGTCGTTTCATAGACATCAGCAACATCAGAGACGAGGACTCGAGTTCCGTCCGGCATTACTTTAATCACCGTCGCTTTAATAAGATCGAGATTGGCTCGAGATTGATCGTCGAATCGCATAAAGATATCAAAGACCTTCTGCTCATCAATCAATTGGCCGACAGTCTCACCATTCAAGGCCTTTTCAAGAAGAACGGAGAGATCCCCAAGCGAGATTCCAAGCTTGGCCGCCTCATCGCGAAGAAGTTGAATTTTAACTTGTGGAATAAGAGTCTGCTGTTCGACTTGAAGGTCGACGAGGCCGGGAGTTCCTTCAATGGCCTTAGAAACTTCTTGAGCTTTTCGGCGAAGAACTGGCAGATCCGGTCCAAAAACCTTGATAGCGATTTGAGCTTTCACACCCGAAAGAAGGTGATCAAGGCGATGTGAAATTGGCTGCCCGATATTCACGGAAACACCTTCAATTTGAGCAAGATTCTTTCGAATTTCTTCAAGAACAACAGCTCGAATTCGGCCGCCTGCTTTGAAATCGACGTCAATCTCTGAAGAATTTACTCCCTCGGCATGTTCATCAAGCTCTGCGCGCCCTGTTCGGCGCGAAACCGAAACGACTTCGGGAGTTTTTAAAATTATCTGCTCAGCTCTGGTACCCAATTCATTTGATCGTTCTAGGGAAATTCCTGGCTTTGCTTGAAGCGAGATGACAGCCGTTCCTTCATTAAATTTTGGCAAAAACTCTCTGCCCATAAATGGCACGAGCGAAACAGCCGCCAGAAAAAGAATTCCGACGCCCAAAATTACAGGTCGAGGGTGATTCAAAGTCTTTTCTAACAATCGGCGATCCCATTTCTTAAGAAACCGAACGAGAGGACCGTCGCCTTTCTCAACTAACTTTCCTTTTGCCAGTAAGAACGAACAGAGAGCGGGCGTCACAGTAAGGCTCACAATCAGTGACGCTAAAATGGCAACAATATAGGCTACTCCAAGCGGAACAAAGAGGCGGCCTTCAATTCCACTAAGGAAAAAGAGCGGGATAAAAACTAAAACAACAATGATTGTTGCAAAGACTATGGAGTTTCTCACCTCGGATGACGCCAAATAGATGACCTTAAGCGTATTCTGTTTTACGGCCGCTTGGGCATTCTCTTTCAAGCGCCGAAACACATTTTCTACATCGACAATTGCATCATCAACCAACTCTCCAATCGCCACGGCGAGGCCGCCAAGAGTCATTGTATTAATAGACAAACCAAACAACTTTAAGACTATGATACTGACGAGAAACGAAAGCGGGATGGCAGTTAGAGTAATGACAGTCGTTCGAATATTGAGCAAAAATAGCATAAGAACGATAAAGACCAGAATCACGCCGTCTCGTATCGCTTCTTCGACGTTCTTGATTGAGGCTTCGATGAAATGAGATTGTTTAAATAAATTTGAATTGAGTTCAACACCGGGAGGAAAGGATTTCTTTAAATTTATAAGAAGTTTCTCGACCTGATTCGTGAGTTCCAGGGTAGAAGCACCCGGTTGTTTCTGGACGCTCAGAATAACGGCCGGCTTGGCCATCACACTTCCATCACCACGCTTCACTCGAATCCCTTCTCGAACTTCCGCAATATGTTTTACTAAGACCGGTCGACCAAAATGAAGACCTACGACCGAGTTTTCAATGTCTTCCTTGGATCGCACGGATCCAATGTTTCGAATGAGATATTCTTTTTGATTAAGATCAATGAAGCCTCCCGTTGTGTTCTTACTCATTCGAGAAAGCTTGGTTTCAATTTCCTCCATCGATAACTGAAATCTTTTGAGTTTTTCTGCCGAGATGAGAATTTGAAACTGCTTAAGGCCCCCGCCAATCGAGATCACTTGAGCGATTCCAGGAATTGTCAAAATCTGAGGACGAATGGTCCACTCCGCGAGAGTACGAAGGTCCATTGGAGAAACGGATCCATCAGGCGATGAAAGACCGACGAGCATGATCTCCCCCATGATTGAAGCAATCGGACCCATGACAGGTGTAATACCCTCAGGAATTTTTTCTTTAGCGAGTGCAATTTTCTCCGCCACAAGCTGGCGATTTCGATAAATGTCGGTGCCCCAATCGAATTCGACGTAAATGACCGAAAGTCCGACGCCAGAACTGGAGCGCACACGTTCAACACCGGGAAGACCATTCAGGACTGTCTCAAGAGGAAAGCTCACAAAGGCTTCGACCTCTTCGGGAGCTAGACCTGGAGCTTCCGTCATTATATTTACTGTTGGGCGATTTAAATCGGGGAAAACATCAATCGGCATTCTCGAAAGAAGGACAGCGCCATAAACCGTAACGAATGCTGCAAGAGCAACGACAAGAGTTCGATTCTTAAGTGAGAATTGAATCAGTTTATCAAACACAAATGCTCCGCCCCTTCCCTCTAGTGATGATTCGAATGACTATCTTCGGCAGCTCCCAATAGTTTTAGCGGAAGCAGGTATTCCGCTACCCCACCCTTCATGCCATCGCGATTTGCAGTTATCAAAAGTTTTCCATTTTCGGATCTAAAACCTGAAGGCAATAAGCAAGTAAACTCCGACTTTTGGACTTTGCATACTAAAGAGTCTCTGAGTACGCCGTTTATATATTCGGCATTAAGCCCCGAATTTTTCGTTGTCGGATTCTTCCAATTGATATCGAGGAGATAAACCTTCAGTTCATTCTTTTGAATTTTAACTTCAGTATGAAATCCACCCGGCATCAGAATATATCCTCCGTGC
>Ga0105049_10010751_pt1 | contig 10494 bp, 7 predicted proteins | sample MAT06_FD_78087 | JGI IMG/M metagenome (GOLD analysis project Ga0105049, IMG submission 78087) | Freshwater microbial communities from Lake Fryxell liftoff mats and glacier meltwater in Antarctica - MAT-06 | ecosystem: Environmental > Aquatic > Freshwater > Ice > Liftoff microbial mat | place... | reverse complement strand
ATTCGATGCTGGAACGCGTTGGCGCCAGGCAGTTGGTGCAACATAGAGGTCATCCACCAGGAGAATCGCTGCGCCTTCCAGATGCGGACCAACGCGCGTTCGGAATAGGTAGACAACAGTTCTCCGTCATTTGCACTGCATGCGATCAGTCTTGCGGCGGGATACAACATCCGTTGGTTGATGCGGGCCATCATGCACCTAGGCCTCGCAGGCCTTTTTGTGTCCACGTTCATCGCATCTGCCATCGCCCGGTCATGCGCCAATCGATCAGTGCAGAAAAGGATTCACCGCCAATCATTTCTTGCCCATCTATTGCGGCCAGTTCGATTGCGAATTTGAATTTTGCACTGACGACGAAATATGCTGACTAGCAAACCTCGAACAACCCCGCCGCGCCCATGCCACCACCGATACACATGGTGGCGACGACATATTTCGCGCCACGTCGTTTGCCTTCGATCAGCGCGTGGCCAACCATGCGGGCGCCGGACATGCCGTAGGGATGGCCAATCGCAATCGCGCCGCCGTTGACGTTTAGCCGGTCGTGCGGGATGCCAAGGCGATCGCGGCAATACAGCACTTGCACGGCGAACGCTTCGTTCAATTCCCATAGGCCGATGTCATCGATCTTGAGACCCGCGCGCGCCAGCAATCGAGGTACTGCAAATACCGGCCCGATACCCATTTCGTCAGGTTCGCAGCCCGCCACGGTAAAGCCACGGAAGATGCCGAGTGGATTGAGATTTCGTTGTTCGGCAACTTTGGAACTCATCATCACGCAGGCCGAAGCACCGTCTGAAAACTGGCTGGCGTTACCCGCGGTCACCACGCCACCGGGGACGGCTGAGCGAATCTTGGACACACCTTCGAGTGTGGTGTCAGGACGAATGCCTTCATCAGCGCTGACGGTCACTTCCTTGGTCACGGCCGCACCGGTGGCTTTGTCAATTGCGCCCATGGTGACAGTCATCGGCACGATCTCGTCGGCGAACTTTCCGCTGGCGGTACCCGCCGCCGCGCGCAACTGGCTCTGCACGCCGTACTCGTCCATGTCTTCCTTCTTGATGCCGTAGCGCTTGGCGACGTTCTCTGCGGTCTTCAGCATGTCCCAATACACTTCAGGCTTGTTGGCCGAGAGCCATTCGTCCATCGCGTAGTTCATGTTAAGGCTACCCTGCACACACGAAATCGACTCTAGTCCGCCCGCAACGACGATGGGTGTCTTGTCGACAACGATGCTGCCCGCTGCATTTGCGATGGCCTGCAGACCTGATGAGCAGAAGCGGCTCACCGTCAGACCGCAGGTGGTCACCGGCATACCGGCGCGCAACGCGATCTGCCGCGCGATGTTGCCGCCGGTCGCACCTTCGGGTCGCGCGACCCCCATGATGACATCCTCGATCTCGGCGGGGTCAACGCCCGCGCGTTCCATCGCCGCCTTGACCGCATGGGCACCAAGGGTTGCGCCGTGCGTCATATTGAAACTTCCCCGGAACGACTTGCCGAGCGGAGTGCGAGCGGTCGAAACAATAACTGCATCGATCATGAATTTCTCCTGACAGAAACGTGGAAAACGTCTCTGTACTAATTAAAGGTTTTACCGGCAGCGGCCAATTTTTTGATCAGCGGTGCGGGCGTCCAGCCGAAGCGCTCCATGCGGCGCGAGACCGACAGCAGTCCGACGCTATCCGCGTAGAGCATCGGGCCGCCGCGCGGCACCGGGAAGCCGTAGCCGTAGATGTAGACGATGTCGATGTCGGAGGCGCGCTGCGCGATGCCCTCGTCGACGATTTGCGCCCCTTCATTGACGAGAGAGAACACCAGTCGCTTGACGATTTTGTCGGCGCTAATCTTGCGGGGCGTAATACCCATCTCTTTGCGCGCCGCATCGACCAGCTGGTCGACCACAGCGTCCTGCAAAGCATCGCGCTTGCCCTTTTCGTAGCGATACCAGCCCGAGCCCGTCTTCTGACCGAAGCGACCCAACTCACAGAGGCGATCCGCAATCAAATTCGGACGCATACCGGGATTCTCGGCGGCCCGGCGTTTGCGAATTGCCCAGCCGATATCGTTGCCGGCGAGATCGCCCATCTTGAAGGGGCCCATCGCCATGCCAAATTTTTCCATGGCACCATCGATCTGCTGCACCGACGCACCTTCCTCGAGGAGCCGTTGCGCCTCGTTGCCGTATTTGTTGATCATGCGGTTGCCGATAAAGCCATCGCACACGCCCGAAACGACCGCAGTTTTCTTGATCGTTTTCGCGAGTTTCATCATCGTTGCCAGCACATCCGGTGCGGTCTTCGCACCGCGCACCACTTCGAGCAGCTTCATGACGTTGGCTGGGCTGAAGAAATGCGCGCCGACCACATCCTGCGGCCGCTTGGTAAATGCCGCGATCTTGTTCAGGTCGAGTGTGGACGTATTGCTGGCGAGAATCGCGCCCTGTTTGCACACGGCGTCTAGTTTCTCGAAGACCGCTTGCTTTACGCTGAGATCTTCGAACACCGCTTCAATCACCAAATCCACGCTGTTCATATCGTCATAAGAGAGCGTGGGCTTTAACAAGGCCGCGCGTTGCTGTGCCTGCTCTGGTTTCAATTTGCCCTTGGCGACTTGGCCCTCATAGATCTTTGCAATTGACGCGACGCCGCGATCCAATGCTTCTTGCTTGGCTTCCAGAATCACCACGGGAATGCCCGCGTTCAGGAAGTTGATCGCAATACCGGAACCCATCGTGCCTGCGCCGATCACACCGACTGACTTGATCTCGCGCGTGCCGGTGTCTTTCGGCAAATCGGCGATCTTGCTGGCGAGACGCTCGGAGAAGAACAAGTGACGTAACGCTTTGGATTCATCGCCCGTCAGCAATTGCGCGAACAGATCGCGCTCGATCTTGAGACCCGCGTCGAAGCTGGGCAGCAGCGACGCCTGTACGGCTTCCAGACATTTCAGCGGGGCAGGGTACCCCTTGGACATCGCTCCGACCATGTTTCGTGCAAACAGAAAATAGGCATCGGGCTTAGCGTGTCTGACTTTCAGGTCGCGCACGCGCTTCATCGGTTTGGCGTCAGCGGCTACCTGCTTGGCGAATGCGAGCGCGCTGTCGATCAAGCTGCCTTCGACGAATTGATCGAACAACGGTGAACCCTTGAACTGCTCGGCAGGAACGATCGCGCCGGAGACGATCAGGTTCAAGGCTGCCTCGAGCCCGATTAAGCGCGGCAGGCGTTGCGTACCGCCTGCGCCCGGAATCAACCCGAGCTTCACTTCCGGGAGTGCGACTTGCGCGCCGGCAAGGACCACCCGGAAGTGACATCCCAGTGCCAGTTCCAACCCACCGCCCATGCAGTTGCCGCTGATCGCAGCGATGACCGGTTTGGTGGAATTTTCGACGACGTCGATGACCGAGCGCAGCGCTGGCTCGGCCCACATGGCAGGCTTACCGAACTCACTGATATCCGCGCCGGCCGAAAATCCGACATCGTTACCGATCAGCACAACCGCCGAAATGGTTACGTCGGCTTCGGCACGTTCAATGCCGCTGACGATGCCACTGCGTACCGCATGGCTCAAGCCGTTCACCGGCGGATTGTTGAAGGCGATAACCGCAATCGCCCCGTGGGCCTGATACTGAATGACTTCTTGACTCATGTTTTCCTCGACGATTTCATCAGCTGAACGGACGTGCAAAATATGTTGGCATGTGGAGTGCCACTCTATAGCGGGAACGCCGCCGGCGGCAAGGCGGTAAAGTTTCGTGTTTCCGCTAGCCTCAATATTTCACCGTAGCGCCTTGCATTCGGACGCCTTGGCCGATGCGTGATTGAAGGCTGTTTTGATGGCGGCAACATGACCAGCGACGGTGGAGTGATGTTGATGGCGGCGCTGGACAAGCGGCTCGGATTGATCGACGCTGCCGCGTGCACGATTGTGGATCCCCGCGAACCATCATCGATTACACATGGCGTTCGAGGCATCCTGCGTCAGCGGGTGTATGGACTGGTGCAAGGCTGGGAAGAGCTGAACAATCACACCCAGTTGCGCGCCGATGTGGCCTACCAGACGGCCGTCGGCCGTGATGAGAAACTGGCCAGCGCACCGACCTATGCCGATTGGAGAAGCTCGGTGACTGTGCCGTCGCCGCAAACTCCATGAAGTTCTGGTGGAACAATTCATTGCCAGGTTCGGCCCGCGCGTATACCCGGCCTGAAGGTCTCCAACGCGGACGCTCAATCGCGTTTGCGGGCAGTGCGATTTATGCAGCTTGCGGTGGAGCTGCTGGGTGCCATGGCTTCTGTTGGGTAACACCAAGATTTAGAGTCAAATTGTTATCAAAGGAATAAAGGGTCGTGGTAGGTATTTTTACCGCCTCCGCAGAATATCGGCACACGCCCCTTCGAATCCTAATATTTCCGAGCCGAGCCCTGAGAGCCGCTCGGTCTTGCATTGAGCCGCAGTTTGTCGCTGCACCGCCGAACGGCCGCGCGCCGGATACCGGGTCAGCCGGGGCCGCGCTTCCGCCAGCCATCGATACTCCACGCGCCGGCGCCGACTCCAGCCAGCAGCAGCAGGCCACCTACCAGTGTCAGGTTGCGCACAATGGCAATCACGTCGCGGGGAGAAACGATCGCCGCGTGATAGATGGTGATCGCCAAGATGCAATAGCCCGCCAGCAGCAGCGCGGTCGAGCGCGTGCGCCAGCCGACCATGATTATCAGCGCGCCGACGATGTCGAACAGGATCGAGAAGCCGAGAAACAGTTCGGGCATGGGGAAATAGAACAACGGGACCTGCCCCGGAAACAGGCGCCCGTCTATCATCACTGGTGGTGCGCCTCCCATCATCGCCGCAGTAACATCGAAAGTGGCGATCTTACGCAGCCCGTTCGGGATCAAACCCGCCACGACCAGCACGCGGCCGGCGAGCATCGCCATGGCGTGCCACGCCTCCGGCGTGCGATCGGTGCGCGTTGTCTTGGTGGCGTCCGCCGCCGGCGTGTCGATGTTCATGTATGCCCTACTAATGGGTGAACCGCAACTCAAGCCCCACCGTGCGCGGATAGTTGCGCTGGCTGCCTGAGCCCGAAATCATGAAGGCGTTACCTCGGTTGAGAAGGTTTTCGCCCACCAAGAAAGCCGCCCAATTGGGACCCTCCACGCCCAGCCGCAGCTTGAGCAGGTTCTGTGTGCTGCCCAACGGTGCCGCCGCTGCCGGCGCACCCCGCGGCTCGTTGACCGAGCCGAAGTCGGTCTGTTTGCCGATGAATGCATACGAGCCGTACACCGACAGTGCGAGGTCGGACGCCGGCAGCAGCGTGAAATACGTACCCGCAACAGTGAAGGTCTGCGTCGGTACCGGCGCAAGCTGTCTGCCGACCACGACGTTGCTGTTGGCGAAGAGCACCGACGCGTTGGGTATATCCACGCTAGCTAAGTAGGTGCGGTTGCGGTTGCCGTTCACCCGCAGCGTGAGGCCCTGGATGGGGGTGGTCCAGTCGACACCGTAGTCAATTCCGTAGCCGCGCACCGTACCGGCATTGACGATCACTGTAGCGTTTAGCGGTACCCCTGTCTGGAACGGCAGTTGGTTGTCGGTCCAGTCGAGGCGATACGCGGCTAGGTTCAGCGACACCTTGCGGTTGGCGAACAGCGACTTGCTACCAACCTCGTAGGACAACACTTGGTCGGGCGCGACGGCTGCGCTGATCGGCACTGCCGCGAAGGAAAGCGCGGATTGGGGGTTGAAAGTCCCGCTGCGGAAGCCCTTGGCGATATTGAGGTAGGTCATCGTCTCCGGGGTCAGCTTGTACGCCAAATTGAAGCGCGGGTTCCAAGACGTAAATGTCGCCGCCGCGCCGGTGTTCTGCAAAGCGGGCACAGCATTGAAGTTGGTGTCGCGGTTGGTGCGTCGGTCATTGAAGTACCGCAGCCCGATTAGCGGTGTCAGGCGGCCTTCGAGCAGGTCGGTGGACACCTCGCCGAACAGGGCGTACGAGCCAGAAGCTAAGACGCTACTGCTGTTGCGCGGCATCACCACCGGGATTACCCCCCCCGGCCCCGGCGGCCCCGGCCGCGCCATCCGAACGAGCACGTCCTCCTTGTTCTGGGCCTTGAGATAGGTTGTGCCAGCGACCCATCGCACCGAGCTGTTCCCCTTGGAGACCGCCCGCAACTCGCTCGAGAACGTGCGCGAGCCACCGCCAGTGTCCAGGATCGCGATGGATGGGCCAACGACGAGAGGTATCCGGCCGCCCGGCGTGCGGTCGATATAGCCGGTCGCGCTCTCGATACTGGCGAATCCTGCGTCATAGGCGACGAACGCGGTGCCCATCTTGTAGTACATGGTGTTGTACGCCTCGATCGGCTGGCCGACCAGCACCGACGGCAGGAAACTGTTGGGGCTGACGCTGGTGTTGGCGGTATTGGCGAGCTGCTGCCCCAACGGGTCGCTGCCGTAGGTGTACTGGTAGCCCAGCTTGACGGTCCAGTCGCGGTCGGGCTTGGCGAGGAATTTCAGCCGGAAGTTTTGCAACTCGGTGGTGTTGCTCCGGTTGGGAAAGGTGGGGGACGAGGCGTAGCCGCCCTGTTTGCTGAAGGTAGCGCTGGCACGAATGCCGGCCACGTTCTCGCTCAGCGGCACGCTGAGCGCGGCGTCGGCCATGTAGTTGGGCTTGCCGTCGCGTGTCCAAGAGTAGCCGAGGTTGGCGCGCGCCTTAACTTGCTTTAAGTCCGGATCAGCGGTGATGAAGCGGATGGTACCGCCCATCGCGCTAAGGCCGTAAAGCGTACCCTGTGGCCCGCGCTGGACTTCGACGCGCTCGACGTCGAACGCGCTCACCACTGGTGCGAAATTGCGGTTGGGAATGACGAACATGATCTCGTCGAGGTAGTATCCAACGGTACTGTCGCCGGTGAACGACGAGACGCCGCGCATCTGGAACGAGCGGCTGCCGGCGGCGAGGGCGCGCCCCGCCGAGGCGCCCGGAATGTGGTTGAAAATCTCGCTGAGATCGCGTATGCCGGCGGTCTCGAGCTGCTCACCGCTGAATGCCTGAATCGAGCTCGGCACGTCGGACAGCTTCTCGTCGCGGCCGGTCGCCGTGACGGTGACGACCAGCGTCTCGATAGTTGTTGCGACCGGTTTCTTGCCCTGCGTCTTAGTTGCTGCGACCGGTTCCGTGCCCTGCTTCTTAGTTGCTGCGACCGGGTCCGTGCCCTGCGTCTGGCCGGCGACCGGTCCGGTGAGGGCGGCTAGTAGCACACTGGCACCGAGCGTCGAAATCACTCGTGTCCCGCAAACGTTCTGCTTCATCATGCCTCCATGAATACTGTTATACAGTTGCCGTCAGATGCGGCAAACGTTTTTGCCAAGCGATGAAAGGTGTCCTGTCGCCCTTGCAACTCAGCAGTCCAACGCGCACAGCGACCGCATATTGCGACAATAGCCGCCTGCGGGGGCCCTGTATATCATCCTTTGGTATTGGTGTCGGCAGAGGGGTTCCCCAGTGGGTATTCTGGAGCAACGTGACCGCTCGAGCGGCTATCGGCGACCGCGACCGCAATCGTTTTGGGGTGCACATCCATGCCCATGTACTTGATAAACTCTTCCATGACCTGGTCCCCTCAATTTCGGCTCTGCGCCTGCGGTTGCAAGACCCCAAGCTTAATCCGCGTCGCTTGAGATGTGGCAGGTCAATACATGATGTCTAGGAAATCTCTGATTAAGTCGATTTCGCCCCGAACAAGGGACTGCCGATGGTCGTCGCCATATGTTGTTACTCAACAAAAAATATCTCCTGCCGTAGCAGACATATGCGTCGTCGATATTTTTGTACTCGCGCCTAGTCTGGCTTAGAACTTGATCAGACTCTATTATTGGCGGGCCTTTTCAAGCATTTATGTCTGAAAACGCTTGCCAAATGGCGAGTTTCAACTTGCGAATTGCAACGACGCGAGACGCGCGTAGAGGCCGTTTTCCGCCACCAGCGCGTCGTGCGTCCCAATACTGACGATGCGCCCCAGATCCATCACGATAATCCGGTCGGCGGATTTCACAGTCGCGAGCCGGTGCGCGATGATGAGCGTGGTGCGGCCCTGCATGAGTTTCTCCATTGCCAGCTGCACCATGCGCTCGGACTCGGCATCGAGCGCCGAGGTGGCTTCGTCGAGCAGCAGTACGCTGCGATCGGCGAGGAAGGCACGCGCAATCGCGATGCGCTGACGTTGTCCACCCGATAGCCGCACACCACGTTCGCCCAAATAGGTATTGAAGCCCTCAGGCAAGGCATGGATGAATTCGCTGGCGTAAGCGGCGTCGCACGCGGCGCGCACGTCCGCATCCGTCGCGGCCAAACTGCCATAGCGCACATTATCGGCAACACTGGTGGCGAAGATCACCGGATCCTGGCTGACCAACGCAATGTGCTGTCGCACGTCGTCGATGGCGGCGTGTTTGATATCCACGCCGTTGAGCAAGATGCGCCCGGCCTGCGGATCATAGAACCTGAGCAGCATCTGGAACACGGTGGTCTTGCCCGCGCCGCTCGGGCCGACCAGCGCGACCACTTCGCCGGGTGCTATCTGACAACTGAAGTCGGCCAGCGCGGGGGTCTCCGGCCGCGACGGGTAGCTGAACGTGACACCCTCGAGGTCGAGCTGACCACAGTGACTGCCCTGCGACGCGGGATGCGCCGGAGCACGCGCGATGTCGACAATCGGCACAGGATTCGCCGGTGGCGAAATGTCGGGCTTGGTGTTGAGCAATTCGCTCAAGCGCTCGGACGAACCGGCCGCGCGCATGAGTTCGCCATACATTTCAGATACTGCGCCGCTGGCGTTGGCGACGATGATGGCGTAGAACACAAACGCTGACAGCGCACCGGGCGTCAGCAAGCCGCCGATCACATCGCGTCCGCCCACCCACAAGATGACGCCGATGGCACCGAAGACCAACACGATCACCGCCGCAATCAGCGCCCCCTGAATGCGCGCCTTGCTCTCACCGACGGCGAAGATCGCTTCGGCAAATTTGGCGAAGGACGCACGATCCACCGGCTCGTGGACATAGGCCTGCACGGTACGCACTTCATGCAGTGTTTCATCGATGTAGGCCGCAGCGTCCGCCACCCGATCGGTAGCCTGCCGCGATAGTGCACGCACGCGCCGACCGAGTAGCACAATCGGCACTATCACCAACGGAATGCCGCACACCACCAGCAACGACAGCTTTACACTGGTGACAAACATCATCACCAGCCCGCCGATGAGCAACACCAAACTACGCAGTGCAACCGACAACACGCCACCGACCACGTTCTCGATCGCGGCGGTGTCGTTGGTCAGGCGAGAAATGACTTCACCGGTACGCGTGCGCTCGTAAAAACTGGGCGACAGCGTCAGCAAATGATCGAACACCGCGCGACGGATGTCGGCCACAAAGCGCTGCCCCACCCATGTCATCAGGTAGTAGCGCGCATAGGTGGACGCACCGAGTACCAGCAACATGCCGCACAGCGCGAGCAGGGTCGAGTCGAGGGTGGCCGTGTTTTGCGCCGCGAAGCCCTGGTCGATGACGTGCTTGAGACCTTGGCCGATCAGCAGCACGGTTGCCGCCGCGACGCCGAGGGCGGTCAGCGCCAGCGCCAAGCGCCACTTGTGGGGCGTCAGGAAACGCATCAGCGAAATCAGTTTGGACAAATCGCGGCCGCGCCGGGCGGGGTCGTCGCTCGCGCCAGTCGTCGCGGTTGCGGGATTCGTCGTCAATGGCGGCGCAGTAAGCGCGTCACGCGAGGTCGGCTCGGCGGCCGGCGGGGAAGTTGCGTTTGGATTCATTCAATCATTGTATGGGCGAAACGCGGTAATCCAAGACGTTGCGCGGTCTGACGCGAGGAAATTGCGCCACCTAGCAGCCTGTCGGGCTCGAAGTAGTGAAATCCTAATGCTGTTTGAATCTCAGGGTCAAATTCCCCGCCGGTCGCAGCGCAATGCACATTGCAAATCTGCCGTTTGAACTCGGCGTCGCTGACTTGAAGGCCCACGCGTACGCGTGAAGCAAGAACAGCGTGAGAACATGAGCACAATCGCGCCATCACCTGCGGCAAGAGCCGTATGCGGTAATTCTGCACGTGCGGATCTGTGCGAGGGGCGGCGGGTAACCGTCGTCCTTACCGCGCCCATTGTCGCCAAGCTCGATGCGCTGATCAATCAGGGTACGGTATCCGGTGCTCGCTATGCGAGCGTCGACACAGGCTGAAGTAGACACCGAAGAATTCTGAAGCTCAGTCAGGCGAACGGCAAACCGACATAGTTCTCGGCCAGACTAGTTGAGCCGGCGATTGATCCGGTGACGTAATCAAGTTCGGCGATCTGAATTCGATGCTGGAACGCGTTGGCGCCAGGCAGTTGGTGCAACATAGAGGTCATCCACCAGGAGAATCGCTGCGCCTTCCAGATGCGGACCAACGCGCGTTCGGAATAGGTAGACAACAGTTCT